>Ga0209936_1000005_pt1 | contig 195075 bp, 147 predicted proteins | sample SalPonR1_A_D1_MG_FD_185694 | JGI IMG/M metagenome (GOLD analysis project Ga0209936, IMG submission 185694) | Salt pond soil microbial communities from South San Francisco under conditions of wetland restoration - Salt Pond MetaG R1_A_D1_MG... ...
GCCCGAGACCGTCCCCCCAGGCAGCGTCACGCCAGTCCCGGAAATCCTCGAACACCGCAACCAGCGAGGCGTGCTCCGCCTCCTCTGCCGCCCCTGCCGCCCCTGCCGCCCCTGCCGCCCCTGCCGTCCGCGCCGACAGCAACAGTGCCAGCGCGATTCCGATGGCGGCAATCACAGCGCCCGCGTCCCTTTTTCTTATACTTATCATTTTTTTATCCTCTCGTTACGAGAACCGACCGCAGGGCACGACTGCCCTGCGGCAGAAACCTGTTGGTGGCCAACTAGCGCATCGTGGCGATCTCGTCATCACGGCCCGTCATCTCCCAGCGGATCAGCGCAATCGGTATGCGGCCGATCGCCAGAAAGTCGTCGTGGAACTGCTTGATGTCGAAGTCCCGGCCCTGCGCCGCTGCCACCTCGGCGAACAGTTTCTCCAGCTCCACCTTGCCCATGTAGTAGCCTATACCGTAGCCCGGCTGGCGCAGATAGAGCTCGAGGTCGAAGCGCGCGATGGCGTCATCCGGCTCCATCCAGTAGGGCGTTCGCGTGGTCAGAGAGGTCAGCGCCTCATTATAGGTCCAGGCATTAGCCTGCATCATAAGCTCTGGCTTGACCCGCGCGGCGCGCTTGGCCTGGAGGATGTAGTTAATCTCCCGGGCCTTGGGCCGATCCTGAAGAAAACCCAGCTGCTGAATCATCTCCTCCAGGTAGAACGCCCAGCCCTCCGCGCGGATACCGTCGATAAAGAACAGTCGTCGGTCGCCGCGGATAGGACGCTCGTCGCGATCAACCAGTAGCGCATCGAACAGGTGGCCGGGCACATTGTGCGCCCGCAGGGGACGCGGGTCGCGGTCTTCAGTCTGGCGGAAGAAGTGTCGCTGAATCGGCGCTTCAAAGGGCCCGGCGCGCTCCGGATCGCGGTCCGCCGGCAGCAGATAGGGACCCTCGCCGGCAACCGGGACCAGATAGTCCGGCACCGTCATAACGTCCTCATCGCGCAGAAAGGCCAGAAGGTCAGCGTCGGCCTCTGACCGTCGTCGCTCAAACTCCGCCATGCTCCCGGCGGGTTCTATCATGGGCAGGGCCCGGTGTCGGTGCTCCTCCATTTTCAGGAAGACCATGGAGCGCTGATACTCGCGCTCGGCCAGGGTCATCAGCTCATCCGCAGTGTAGGGGAACAGCATGACATGGCGCAGGTACCAGTCGTAGTCCTCGGCACCGACGCCACCGTGGGGTGGCAGATCAGCTTCTATAGACTGCAGCCAGCGCATGAAACCCTCTGCCGCCGCTGCCGCGCCGGCAGCAAGCCCCGCAAGGTCGGGGTCGCTAAGCGCCAGGCCGTCCGACAGGCGCATGTAAACGTTGCGCTCGATGCGCTTCTGCTCGATCGCCAGGCGGGCAAGATCACCGCGGGGATCCGTCAGGTTCTCGCGCGCTGCCTCATAGATGGCGGGTACGGCTGCCAGCTTTTCCCGCAGGCCTTCTGCCTCATCAGCAGACAGGGGCAGGGCGGGTATCCGCATTGCGCCATGCATCTTCGGTCCGAAACCGAGGTTGGTGCTGCTATAAAACGCGGGATCACGCTCCCAGGGACGCATCACGCGGTGCATGAACGCAAGGCCGCGCATTTCCGCCAGCACCAACATGTAGTCGACGCGCCGGGGTATCGGCCAGGCGCTGTCGTCAATGCCGTCAAGCCGCGATCGCAGCACCTCCAGCTCGGCGCCCTGCGCCTGTATTGCTGCCGGCGAGTAATCCGGAACGCCGTTGCGAACCACGGGAACCGCCAGCGCCCGGAAGTCACGATACAGGTCCAGCAGGCGGTCGTAGCCGGGCGGGAGATCTTCCCTCGCCGCTGCCGGCAGCGTGAGCATTGGCGCAAAGAACAGCAACAGGATGACAATCCCTGCACGATTTACAGCACTGGACATGCGTTACCCCCTGCCGGTGTGCGGCTTACTGGCGCGACGTTCGCGCGACTATGGCATCACCCTGACATCATGACAGCGGCGGCGCCTCGATGGTCTTCAGATCCTCAGCAAGCGCCAGCGGCGCGTCGGTGAGCTCCCGCAGCTCCTCCACCGTGACACCCGGCGCCGTTTCGCGCAGCAAAAAGCCCTCTGGCGTGATATCCAGAACGGCGAGATTGGAGTAGATGCGCTGGATCACGCCGGCGCCCGTCAATGGATAAGTGCAGCGGTGCAGAAATTTTGGCTCGCCCCTGGAAGTCACGTGATCGGCAATCACGTAGACCCGCTTGACACCGGCCACCAGATCCATGGCGCCACCGACCGCAGGCACCGCGTCCTTTGCACCCGTAGACCAGTTGGCAAGATCACCGTTGTCGCCGACCTGCAGGGCGCCGAGGATGCAGATGTCGATGTGTCCGCCGCGAATCATGGCGAAACTGTCGGCATGGTGAAAAAAGGAGGCGCCCGGGTTCAGCGTGATCGGCTTCTTGCCGGCGTTGATCAGCTCCGCTACTTCCTCGCCAGGCTCCGGTGGCGGCCCGAAGCCCAGAACCCCATTTTCGGTGTGGTAAATCACTTCACGCCCCTCGGGCACAAAGCGCGCTACCATTTCAGGGATACCGATGCCCAGGTTCACATAGGCACCGTCGAAAATGTCCTGTGCCGCACGCCAGGCCATCTGCGCACGTGTCAGCCCACGGCGCTCTTTTTTGCTGCTCATGGCGGCAGTGTTATTACTCATGGATAGGTTGCTCCCTGCGCAATCAGCGTCGACTCCAGCTGCGGTTTTTCCACCTGCAGCAGACGCTTGACGAAGATTCCCGGTGTCACGATGTGCTCGGGATCGAGCGCTCCGGCCTCGACGGTTTCACTGACCTGAACGATCGCGGTTGCTGCCGCCATGCACATGATTGGGCCAAAATTGCGCGCCGCTTTGTTATAGACCAGATTACCCAGGCGATCACCGCGCTCTGCCTTGACCAGCGCAAAGTCCGCCGTCAGGCAGCGCTCCATGACATATTCGCGCTCATCGAAAACGCGATGCTCCTTGCCCGCTGCCAGTGGCGTGCCGGCTGACGTGGCGGTAAAAAAGGCGGGGATACCCGCACCGCCGGCGCGAATGCGTTCGGCAAGGGTTCCCTGCGGCACGAGTTCGAGCTCAATGCTACCGCGCCGGTAAAGATCCGGAAATGCCGTTTCCGAGGTGCCACGTGGAAAAGAACAGATCATTCGTCGAACGCGACCGGCGGCGATCAGCGCCGCAAGGCCGACCTGGCCATTGCCCGTATTGTTGTTGATTACGGTAAGGTCTGTGGCGCCCTGATCAATCAGCGCGTGTATCAGTTCAATCGGTGAACCCGCTTCGCCAAAACCACCGATCATTACTGTGGCGCCATTGCCGATATCGGCAACCGCTTCCGCTGCGGATGCGACCCGCTTGTCGATCATGAATGCACTCTCCTGTCTGCTGCCCTGGGGTCGACGGTGTCGGTCCAAACCCTTGACCGGCGCGCTTGCAGCTGCCTTTTTTTGGACTTTTTAGTGTACGCCAAACGCCCGGCGGTTCGCAAAGAGAACAGAAAGGTTTGAATTTAGCCGTGCAATCCCCTATTTTGAAGCGGCGTTTCCGCGTTTTACAGCCGTTCCCCGGTCGTTCGGCTTTGTTCCGCCGGACAACCGGACGCATAAGCACCTTCGCATCAGACTTACCAGAAGAGGACCATCACGCATGCTATCTGCTACCGTTTGTGCGCCACTCCGGCGCATCCTTGTCAGCGCGTTCGCGACGGGCCTGGTGCTCATTGGCGCCATGGGGGCCAACGCCAGCACCAGTGACGATTACTTGGTGCTGGTATCGCTGTTCGAGGAATGGCGCGAGCTGGAGCAGCCCGCCCTGCGTAACGGCGCACCGGATTACACGCCCGGCGCCGTGAAGCAGCGTCACAACGGCATGAAAAAATTGCGTAAGCGTCTCTACGCCATCAACACCGATGACTGGAGCGTGGAAGAGAAAATCGACTGGCACCTGGTGCGCGCCGAGATGAACGGCCTCGATTTCTACAGCCGCGTCCTCAAGCCCTGGGTTCGCGATCCGGCCTACTACGCTTCAGTAAGGAGCAGTCAGAGCGATACGCCAGCCGAGGAGGCCCCCACTATTCACAATGCGCTCCGGCTCTGGGAATACACCATCTGGCCGCGAACCGCACTGTCGACCCCGTCACCGCTGGACGCCGATGCAGAGCGTGCGCTGACCGCCGAGCTGCAGGCCATCGCCCCCCTGCTGGAACAGGCGCGTGGCAACCTGAAGAGCAACACGCGCGATCTCTGGCTCCCCGCGATTATCAGCTTCCGCAATCAGGAAGCCACGCTGCAGAAACTGGGCGAGAAGCTTGACGGCTATGGCGCTGAGCTGCGCAGCGCTCAGCAGGAAGCGCTGGCCGCCACCACGGCATTTCGCGAGTGGCTGGAGGTGGAAGCACCGAAGAAAACCGGCCCGTCGGGCATTAGCCGCGAAGAATACACCTGGCACCTGCGCAACGTCCTGCTGGTGAACTCTTCCTGGGAAGAAGAAGTCACGATCATGCAGCGGGAAATGGCCCGCGGTTATGCCTCGCTGCAGGCAGAGGAGGTCGCGAATCGGGCGCTGCCGCCGCTGGAACCCGCCGGCAGTGCCGAGGAATTCGCCGAGCTGCAGGAAGACTCCATCGACAACTACATAGCGTTCATGGAAGACCGGGACATTCTTACCGTGCGGCCATGGATGAAGCGCGCCCTGCGCGAGCGGGTTTTCCCCTACGATCCGCCGGAGGGACGCAACTTCTTCGGCCAGGCCACCCACCGCGATCCGCGCACGCTCTGGACTCACTTTTATCACTACTGGGATCTGGAGCAGATGCGGGAAGAACCGCACAGCAGCCCCATTCGCCGCAATGCACTGCGCTACAACGTGTGGATGAGCCGCGCCGAGGGCACCGCTACCGGCATGGAAGAGTGGATGATGCACGCCGGCCTGTTTGAGGATAACCCCCGTGCACGCGAAGTCGTCTGGATCATGCTCATCACGCGTGCTGCACGCGGACTCAGCTCACTACAGGCGCACGACAACCAGATTACCCTGGAAGAGGCCGCTGACATGCACGTGGAGTGGACGCCGCGAAACTGGATGAATCGCAACCTCGACCTGCTGGGCTTCGAACAGCATCTGTATCTACGTCAGCCGGGCTACGGCTCCACCTACGTGACCGGTGCCCGCATGCTCGACATGATTATCGCGGAACGCGCCCGTGAAGCGGGTGGCGACTTCAGCATGAAAGACTTCTTTGATGACATGAATGCAGCAGGGATGATTCCGGTATCGCTGCTGCGCTGGCAGCTCACCGGCAACGATGTCGATATCCGCGCCATCATGGACAGGCCCAACGGCTGATTCTCCAGGCGGCTGGCGGACACTGGTGGCAGACTAGACGCGCGTCGCGGAAATCACCGATCCCAGGTGGTTTCCCGTCCCGCTGTCTGCCAGCGGGGACATGACGACATCCTGCCAGCCCGATACCGCGAGAGACTCCAGGACCCGGCTCTCGCGCTCAGGGGTCAATTGTGCAGCCAGCAGGTCACGCAGGCGTCTGCGGTAAAAGCGCATCTTTTCCCGGTTCTCCTCCACCAGAGTCGCAATGTCCTCAGGGTGATAGCGCTGGTTCTCGATGGCCATGTGCATGAAGCTGCCACAGATCTGCTGCACCAGCTCCGAGGGTGGATTTTCCAGGCAGTAGACCCGTGCCCCGTCGAGAGACGACTGCAGCCGATCCCGGGCTTTGGCGAGTCGGCGGCCCTGCAGCAGGGCTCTGGTGAAAAACGCCATGGCGGCGAAAGGGCCATCCCGTGCGAGCAGATAATCCATCTGCGCTACCCGTTCGGCGCTTTCAACCACAACCGCACTGGACGCCCCGTGAGCCAGCCAGCGCAGGCAGCCGCCGGGAGCCAGCACCCGCGCCACCTCCGGAAGAGAGGCGTCGAGGTCGCTGTACTCGAGGCCGAACTGGGATACGACGACATCAAAAGCGGCGTTCCCGAACGGCAGACGTTCTGCAGCCACGTCGCCATGGAAGGCGATGTTGCGCAGAGACTCCTGTTCGGAGGCGACGAAGCGCAGCGGGTCGATCGGCGCCGCGTCGATGCCGGTAAGCGCCAGCGCACAGCCACGATCCACTGCACTCTGCGCCGCCCAGGCCAGCAGCACTCCATTGCCGGTGGCGATATCGAGTACGCGGGCACCGGGCAACAGGCCGGAAAATTCGCCTTTCCAATAGCGTTCGATCGCGCCTGCCGCCGCGGGGTTGTCCGGCATGCAGGCCGCCAGACGATCAGACTGCCAATAACGCTGCCAGGCACGACGCGACAGATCGACGTCAGTGGTTGTAGAAGCCATACGAATGGGGTGTCGACGTCAGGCGGAATCGCGCACCCAGCGCGCGAGATCCGCATGCGTGGTAAACCAGGGTTTGCCAAGGCTGCGGGCGTGTTCGATAAGGCGATCCATAATCCACATGCGCGAGCGATAGCCGATCACGAAAGGATGCATCACCAGCTGAAACACCCCGCCCTCCGCCGCGGCTCCCTCAAGCTCCAGGCGGAATATCTCGAACACCTCCTGCGGCGACAGCCAGGGACGCGTTGCCGGCTGGCGGTTGAACATGAGGTAGACGGCATCGTCCCGCATCCACTCCACCGGGATTTCCACGACCCCGGTAGGCTTGCCGTCCACGTTGAGTTCGTAGCAACTGTCGTCGGCCATGAGTGACGAGTCGTATTCCAGCCCCAGCTCCGCGACCAGTGAAATCGTATTCTCACTCAGGTCCCAGTTGGCAGAGCGGAAACCCACGGGAGCACTGCCTGCGGCGGATTCCAGAACATCCCTGGCGCGCAGGATCAGATCGCGCTCCGTAGAGGCCTCCAGAAGGGAATTGTTTTCGTGAATCCAGCCATGCAGACCGATCTCGTGACCGGCCTCCACAATAGCGCGGGTTTCGTCCGGGTCGATCAGGGCGCACACGGCGGGCATGAAAAAGCTGGCCGGCACGGATTGCCGCTTCAGCAGCTCGAGAATTCGCGGCACGCCGACGCGACGCCCGAATTCGCCCCAGGCGAGGCGACCGACAGCCTGCCTGCCCATCCCCAGTTCAAAGGTTTCGTGATCGCAGTCAAAGGACAGCGCGACCGCGAATCCGGCATCATCCGGCCAGCTGGATGGCTTTAGTGAGCGCCCTGCGCGCACCCGGCCAATGATCTGTCGCCACTCCTCCTCGCGCAGTGCCCAGGGTTCGGCTATCGGACCGGCGGAGGGGGTGGTCGGCGTATCACGCATATTCGTTTCCTTTTATGAAAAATCCTGAAAAAAGGCGATTTCAGTATACATCAGTGCTTTTACAGGAGGCTTGTTTCTGGTTTTTCGCAGCATTCGCAAGACACCGTCGTTTCTTCCGCGTGACCCGCGACGCGGCACTCAACAGTCGATGTTCACGCGACTGGCGCCCATTGTGCTGAGCGACCCGCTGTTCTGGTGAGAGGGCGCTAGCGCTCGCGCGCGCCCGCCCCCACATGGCGGTCAAAGAACGCCCGCATCTTGCGAAAGGTATGAACAGCGTAGTGCTCTGGGTACCCCCACCAGTGCGCGGACTGCGGCGGCACCACCATGTCGAAGTCCTTGCCCAGCAGCATCAGCTTCTCGATCATCGCCGCCGTGGTCTTCCAGGGCACTATATCGTCGTGCAGGCCGTGGATGATCATCAGCGGATCCTCGAGCTTTTCTCCATAGTTAAGCAGGGTCGAATCCCGGAATATCTGCGGGTGGGTATGCGGTCGCCGCGACAGGTGCTGGTCGTTCTGGGTGAAGTAGTTCACGTCAATGGCCGGGGATCCCGCCACACCCGCCGCGAACATGCCCGGGCGCTCGAACAGCGCAAACAGCGCCATCATGCCGCCGTAGCTGTTACCCCAGATACCGATGCGATCGGCGTCCACATAGGGCAGAGTTTTCAGATAATCCACCGTGCTGTGCAGATCCTCCAGATCACCGCCGCCCCAGTCACCCTGGAAGGCTTCCCGGAAGTCCACCCCGTAGCCCGAGCTGCCGCGCAGGTCGACCTGCACCGTGATGTAATCGCCGTCGTGCGCCATGGCATGCTGCAGCAGGCTGACCGGTCGCGGCCAGGTCCACTGGTTGCGCGCCGTCGCTGAATACACGTTGCCGATGATCACCGGATAGGACTTGGTCGGATCGAGGTCCGCGGGTTCGATAATCCGGGCGCGCAGCGTGAAGTCGTCGATGCGGCTCGGGAAGCTGACGTAGCGCACGTTGGCCAGCGGAAAATCGGCAAATGCCGGCAGCGGCGACTGCGTGACCTGACGGCTGTCGCCGCCACTGGCATTCACGATATGCAGCTCTCCCGGACGTGTATCAGCCGACACGATGCTGGCAAGGTGCTTTCCGTCTGGAGACAGCGCCGCGCTCTCGTGGGTTCCCGGCACCGACGTCACCTGTCTTCCACTACCACCGCCTACCGGCATGCGGTAGACCTGTCGCTCTGCGGGACCGGCCTCACTCGCGGTGTAGAAGATGTCGCCACTATTGGCATCCACCTGCAGCACGGCCGACGAGAAGCCAGGGCCGGTAACATCGAAATCGCCACGGGTGAGTATGTCTGGCTTGCCGCCGTCTGTGGGGATCGAGTACAGGCGGTACCAATCGTCGGTATCGCCGACATAGATAATGCGCGAGCCCTCGCGGTCCCAGGCCGCCGTGAACAGCGCGTAGATACGCCGAGGGCGGTAATCGTGATGTACCTCTCGCACCTTACGGGTCGCGGCATCTGCCACGAACAGCCAGCGATGCTCGCCGTCGTAGGTGTCCTGCTGCACCAGCAGTTCAGGCGCGGTCGGCGACCACTCGAGGGTCATTACCGTGCGCCGGGTTGGCTCTTCCAGATCAAGGAAGCTGACCACGCCATTGCTGACATCGTAGATACCCACCTTACGCACCACCCCTTCCTCGCCCGGATAAACGCGACGTACTTTGTGCAGAACGGGCTCGTCGTGCAGGTAGGAAGGAATCTGCATGATGTGCGCATCGCGTCGATCCACGTATTCCAGCGCCACGTAGCGGGAATCGGCAGACCAGCGGTAGCGGCTGTATTCGCGATCGCGGGTATTGTAGGCGCCCCGGGGTACGCCCCCGATGGCGGGAACGCCGACGCGCGTAGCGCGCATCAGGAAGCCGCCGTCAAAGCGATACAGCCACAGATCGCCGTCCTGGAGGAAAGACAGGTGGGAGCCATCCGGCGACAGCGCCAGACTGGAGCGACCCGCCGGCTCATCGATCAGCGTCTCCAGACCGCCATCGGACAGACTGACGCGCTGCAGCTTGCCCGCGTAATTGAAGTACAGGCTGTCGCCCTGCGCCGACCAGATCATGCTGCCAATGCCGCCCGCGTGTCTGCGCGCTGACGCCTGCTCCAGTGCCGCCAGTGAGGTATCCTCGCCGAGATGACTGCCGAAGGTCGCCTGCTCCGAGGCTTCCGGCGAGAGGTCCGTCAGCTGTTTTGGCTCGCCGGAACTGGCGCCAACAACGTAGATGTCGCGAAACGGGAAACCGCTGTCGTTCCAGAGAAAGGCCAGGTGGCTGCCATCCGGCGACCAGATGGGCCGGGACGGCGGGGTTCCGCTGAGAGTGGGTAATGAAACCAGCCTGTCGATATCGGGCACCCGGGCATCATCCGCGCTGGCCAGGCCCGATGTGAAAGCGACTATCGCGCCGGCCAGAATGGATTGCGCCAGTCGCGCCAGCGTTCTGCATTGTCGCTTTGCCATTGTTCTACCTCAGATATGCCGACTCAAAAAAAAGCCCATCTGGCAGTATAACCTGCTCGATGGGCCAAGGGGGTTACCGTGACACCGATGGATGAAGCCGCAGTTGCGCTTTACTACCGTCGATATTCACACGAGGCGGGGTCTGGACCTTTTGTCGGTTGCATAACGCACACCTGTGCGCAAAATCAGGGCGCAAAAATAGTGAGCGTCGCGGCCTTTGTCAATAAATAAACACGTGAATTAACGGTATGGTGCAAAACGCGACCCTTTTCTTGTTCTCAATGCGCACTGATGTAGCGCTCAAATCGCACATTTATGGCATCACAAAGTCAGGCAAGCGCCGCATCTGCATCGATCACCCTGCACATCATCTGTCGCGCGCTGCCGGTAAAAACCGGCAGATAACCCGCAAGCGACGCATTCACCGCGGGATCGCCGGTATCGACCCGCAGCACCCCGCCTGGCAAGCTGGCCAGCTTCGCCGCCGAGGACACCACGTCAATGTTCTGGCGCCCGACGCGCGCCAGGACGCGTGCGCTGATCTGCTGATTGCCGCGACCGAAGAGAAAGCCCTGACCGCCGATGACGCCCACGACGATGCGCGCCTCCCGCTCACTCACCAGCGACCAGAGCTGGCGCTCATCGACATCGTGGGCAACGCACTTTCCGTGCTCAAAGATATCGACACCGAGCAGGGTACCCCCTGCACCGAGGCTATTTTTTAGCCGCAGGAGGGTGGCGCCCGGGCCCAGAGCGTACAGACCGCCCTGCTGAATCTGGTCCGCCAGGCGCTGTAACGCACCGCCCAGCGCCGCATCATCACTGGCGCCGACAGACTTCGCGGCCTGCATCAACCGAGGCATCGCCGGCACACGGAGATAGCCATACAGCACCGGAGAACCCACCGGCTCCCCGCTCTCGTCTGGCTCGCGGTCCATGACTTCCGCCTGCGTCAGCGCCGCCTCGGGACAGCCGCTGTCGAGAAACGCCCTCGCCGCATCGCCCGCTGTCATGGCAGTGACCCCAAAGACTGCAGAATGCATTTTCACGCCGGCCGGAATGCCCAGCACGGGCGTGCGCGTGGCTGCCGCCATGATTTCGCGCGCAGTGCCATCGCCGCCGGCGAACAACAGTAGATCAACATTCTCCTGCAGCAGCGCAGTCACGGCATTGCGTGTATCTGCCGAGCCCGGGGGGTCATGAGGCCGGAACACTACGCGGTGCGGCAGGCCCGCCGCCTCGGCGGCATCGGCGCCCATGCTTCCCTCACAGGTCAGAACCTCAACTGTCTGCTCTGCGCGCTGCAGGGCCTGAAGCGCAGTGAGTGCCCGCTTCTGCGCTTGAGGCTGTGCCCCGCGACGCCGTGCTTCCTCAACCAGCACCCCATCCGTACCTTTCAGGCCCACCGCACCACCCATCCCCGCTATCGGATTGACCACCAGGCCTAGGCGCTTCCTGTTATCGTTCATCTGTCGTCTTCCGCTGCGTGCACAGAATCTGCCCGACATGATTTGGCCGAGGCGACCACCATCATTGTCAACAGGAACAGAAAAAGGCACTATTTATCTCATATGCATCAATTGTGCGTTATGCGCACAAAATCCACTTTACGCTGGGAGATACCAGAATGAAAGAGGCAGTTCGCCGAGCGCATCCGTTCATGCCCAACTCGGTCGACAGCATCAAGCAGGGGCTACTGCAGGAATTGGGCATCGACTCTGTCGAGGCATTGTTCGAGCAGATACCCTCTTCGCACCGGGCTGCCGGCACCTTTAATTTTCCGCCGGCGCTGAGCGCCGAAGTCGAGCTCAACCGGCATATCAGCAGCTTGCTGGCGAAGAACCAGTCCTGTGAGAGCCACCTGAGTTTCCTCGGCGGTGGTTGCTGGCAGCATTACGTGCCGGCCGTCTGCCAGGAGATCATGTCGCGCAGTGAATTCCTGACGCCCGTATGGGGCACGCCCTCGTCGGATCACGGTCGCAACCAGGTCTGGTTCGAGTTCAACAGCCAGCTGGGTGAACTGATTGCCGCCGACATGGTCGGCATGCCTGTGTACAGCTGGGGCTGCGCCACCGGTCACGCCATCCGCATGGCATCGCGACTGACCGGACGCCACAAGGTGCTTTTGCCGCGCATCCTCGATCCCGAGCGCCGCGCCGTTATCGCCAACTACTGCGAACCCGAGGAAATGCCCTCCCACATCGCCATGATCGACATTGCCAGCGATCCGGCCACCGGTGGCCTGGATCTGGCCGACCTCCGGAAGCACCTGGATGAGAGCGTTGCGGCGGTTTACCTCGAAACGCCAAACTACCTGGGCGTTATCGAGACCCAGGCCGAGGAAATCGCGGCCATGGCCAGAGCGGCGGGAGCCGAAACCATTGTCGGCGTCGATCCGATCTCTCTGGGCATTCTCAAGGCACCGGGCGACTATGGTGCCGACATCATTGTTGGCACTACCCAGCCCATGGGCGTTCCGATGAGCTGCGGCGGCGGCCTTGGCGGCTTTATCGCCTCGCGGGACGAACCGCGCTACGCCCACGAGTACCCCACCCTGATGTTGAGCATCGCAGACACTGCGCGCGAGGGAGAGGTCGGCTTCTCGATGGCGCTGATGCACCAGAGCTCCTACGGCTCCCGGGAAGATGGCAAGGACTGGACCGGCAACTCTACCTACCTGCATGCCATCGCCGGAGCCGTATACCTGTCATTACTGGGACCGGAAGGCCTGCGCGAACTCGGCGAGCTGATCATACAGCGCGCACACTATGCAGCACAGCGCCTCAACGGTATTGACGGCCTATCCGTTCCACTACAGCAGAACTTCTTCAAGGAATTCGTGGTCAATTTTGATGGCGTCGGGAAATCCGTCGCCGAGATCAATGCGGCGCTCCTCGAGCGGGGCATTTTCGGCGGCATCGATCTGACAGAGACCTTCCCCGAGCTCGGTAAAAGCGCGCTTTACTGCGTTACCGAGCTGCACAGCCAGGCCGATATCGACCACCTCGCCAACACTCTGCAGGAGGTATGCAGCTGATGTCCAAACCCGTCAAACTCCGCCGCTTCCAGGCGCCGATCTGGGACGAACCTGTCATCATGGAAATGGGCGTGCCGGGACGACGCGGCGCCCATTTCCCCGCCGCCGAGGACGCCGTGGCTGAGGCCGTCGGTGGCGCCGGGGCTCTGGTGCCCTCCGCCATGGCAAGGCCCGAGCGGCCGGCTCTGCCGGAGCTCTCCGAGCCCGACATTCTGCGTCACTACCTGCACCTGTCCCAGGAAACCCTGGGGATGATGGGTATCAGTCTGTTCGGCACCTGCACTATGAAGTACAACCCGCGGGTCAATGAGCGTCTTGCGGCGCGCCCGGAAATGGCGCAGCTACACCCGAATCAGGACCCATCGACACTACAGGGGCTGCTCGAAGGCGTACACAATTTCGACCTCATGCTGCGCGAGCTGTCGGGCATGGATCAGTTCGTCTTCCAGGCCGCTGGTGGCGCGGACGCCGCCTACACCCACACCTGCATCACTCGGGCCTACCACGCCGCACGCGGCGAACTGAAACAGCGCGACCAGATCATTACCAGCATACAGTCCCACCCCTGCAGTCCGGCTACGGCCAACACCGCCGGCTTCGAGGTGATCACCCTGCCGCTCGATGAGAAGGGCTACCCCTCGCTGGAGGCGCTCAAGGCCGCCGTGTCGGATCGGACGGCGGCACTGATGATCAACAATCCGGACGACATGGGTCTGTACAATCCAGAGATCAAGGAGTGGGTGCGTATCGTGCATGAGGCCGGCGGCCTGTGCTTTTATGACCACGCCAACTTCAACGGCGTGATGACCAAGATCCGTGCCGCCGAGCTCGGCTTCGATGCCTGCATGTTCATGCTGCACAAGACCTTCGGCGTACCCAAGGGCGGCGGTGGTCCCGCAGTAGGCGCCTATGGCTGCAGCGCGAAGCTCGCTCCCTACCTGCCCGGCCCACTGGTGACGCTGGACAACGGCCGCTACGCACTGACTGACCCCGGCCCACACTCGATAGGCAAGGTGCGCGAGTATTACGGCAACCTGCAGCAGGTCATGAAGGCCTACGCCTGGACCCGGGCAATGGGACTGGAAGGCCTCAGCGAAGCGGCAGACATTTCTGTTCTCCTGAACAATTATATGGAGAAGGAACTGCTGAAAATCCGCGGCGTAACGCGCTCGCACCCGGACATCGACGGCTGGCGCCTGGAAATGACACGCTACAGCCTGGAGCAGCTGTACGAGGAAACCGGCGTCACGGTGGCTGACGTGCAGAACCGCATGGTGGATTTCGGCATCGACGCGTTCTGGATGGCCCACGAACCCTGGCTCGTACCGCATCCGTTCACGCCGGAGGCCGGCGAGATGTGGTCACTGGAGGACATCGACTACTGGATTGCGGTGCTCAGGCAGGTGTCGGATGAAGCCTACAGCAATCCACAACTGGTGCAGACCGCGCCGCACAACCAGGCGGTGCAGAAAGTGAAGGTGGAACCGCTGGAAGAGCCGGATCACTGGGCCATGACCTGGCGGGCGTGGAAGCGCAAGCGCAGCGCGGCCTGATACCCTCTCGCGTCGTGCAGGGCTCGGGGTGGTGACGTGCCGCCAGCCCCGAGCCCCATCCGCAGTAGCCTTACCCCGCCCAGTCGCCGCTGGCCTTGAGCTCGGCAGCGACTTCATCCACCGCCTCACGAACGCCCTCGACCACTCGATCAATCTGCGCCTCGGTAATCACGAACGGCGGCGAAAAAGCGAGGCTGTCGGAAGCCGGCAGGGCACGGCTGATGATGCCGCGGTCCCGCGCAGCGCTGACGACTCTCGGGGCGACCTTGAGGGCGGGATCGAAAGCCTTTGGCACCTCGCGGTGTGCCACCAGCTCAATCGCTCCGATCAGGCCAAAGCCGCGAATCTCACCCACCAGCGGATGGTCGGCGAACGCAGCCTGCAGGCGCTTGTGCAGGTGCTCGCCGCGCCGCCCGGCCTGCGCCACCAGGTTTTCCTTCTCGAGCAGATCCAGACTGGCCAGCGCCGCCGCGGCCCCCACGGGATGCGAGCTGTAAGTGTAACCGTGCCCGAAAGCGCCGAATTTGTCGCCGCCGGCAACCAGGACCTGCCAGACCTTGTCCGAGACCATGCAGGCCGACAGCGGGAAATAGGCCGATGTGAGACCCTTGGCCACCGTGATCAGATCCGGCTTCATGCCCATTGCCTGAGAGCCGAACATTGAGCCCAGACGCCCGAAACCACAGATAACCTCGTCTGCGATCAGCAGAATATCGTGCCTGTCGAGCACGTTCTGCACTGCCTCGTAGTAGCCGTCTGGCGGCACAATAACGCCGCCGGCACCCATAACGGGCTCCATGATCATGGCGCCGATGGTGTCTGCACCCTCACGGGCTATCAGCTGCTCGAGATCGTCCACCAGCCTGGCCACGAACTCGGCGTCGCTGAGGCCATAGCCTTCCCAGAGTCGATGCGGCGCCATGGTGTGCTTGATAAAGGACAGGGGCAGATCGAAACCGGCGTGCAGCCCGGGCAGGCCGGTCATACCTGCCGACATGACAGTCACTCCATGATAGCCACGCTGGCGGGCAATGATTTTCTTTTTCTGCGGCTTGCCGCGCACGTTGTTGTAGTACCACACCAGCTTCGCCTGGGTATCGTTGGCATCAGAGCCGGAATTACCGAAAAACACCTTCGACATGGGCACCGGCGCCATATCGATCAGGCGCCCCGCCAGGATGGCCGGCTTGTCGCTGGCCATGGATGAGAAAGCGTGACAGTACGATAGCTCCATTGCCTGGTCGCGCATGGCGTTGGCAATCTCCTGGCGACCATAGCCGGCGTTCACGCACCACAGACCCGCCATGGCGTCGATGTAATCGCGTCCCTGGCTGTCGTGCATCATCACGCCTTCGGCGTGCGTCATCACGATTGGCGCACCGTCGCGCTCGTGACTGCCAAGCGCCGTGAACGGGTGAAACACATGCTGGCGGTCCAGGTCTGACAGCAAGCTGGCATTGGCGGAGTTTTCAATAGCGTTGGACACGTGGTTCTCTCTCTGGTCGGCAAAAGCTGTCGCGCGGGCAGCCTGAAGTGTAGCGAACTTCCAGCGAACAGGTGTTCGCAATATACATAAACTGCTATTCTAACCGCCCGTCTGGTGTCGACACCAGACTTTCAGCGCAGACCGCGCAGCCCGGCAGGTGCGGCCGGTCAGGCCTTCGCGGCAGAAAAGATTTACTATCACACGTTAACGGTGGCCACGACACTATGCTCAAGCTCAACGACAAAGATCTTCTACGTACTGGTGTATTTATCAACGGCGCCTGGTCGGACTCGGCGGGCGGGCCGGCCATTCCGGTATACAATCCTGCGACCGGACAGGTGATCGTCGAGGTCAATGGCGCCGATCGCGAAGCCACCGTCAACGCCATTGAAGGCGCCGCCGAAGCCCAGAAAGATTGGGCCGCACGCCCCGCCAAGGAGCGCTCGGCAATACTGCGCCGCTGGTTTGATCTCGTGGTCGCCAACAGCGAAGATCTGGCACGCATTCTCACCGCCGAGCAGGGCAAGCCGCTGGCGGAAGCGCGGGGGGAGATCCTCTACGGTGCCGCATTCTTCGAGTGGTTTGCCGAAGAGGCGAAACGCGTTTACGGCGAGACCATTCCCAGCCCCGACCGCGAGCGGCGCATGATGGTCATGAAGCAGCCTATCGGCGTGTGCGGTGCCATTACACCCTGGAATTTCCCGATGGCCATGATCCCGCGCAAGGCGGCGCCCGCGCTGGCCGCCGGCTGCACGATGGTACTCAAGCCGGCCAGCGCCACCCCCCTGTCGGCACTCGCCCTCGGTGAACTCGCGGCCCGCGCCGGCGTACCGGCGGGCGTATTCCAGGTGGTCCCCGGCAGCGCGTCGGTGGTGGGCGAGGAAATCGTCACGCACCCACTGGTGCGCAAGATCACCTTCACTGGATCCACGGAAATCGGCAGTCACCTCATGGCGAAAGCCGCACCGACGGTGAAGAAACTGTCGCTGGAACTGGGCGGCAATGCGCCGGTCCTGGTGTTTGACGATGCGGACCTTGAGGTCGCTGTGAAAGGCGCCATTGCCACGAAATTCCGCAACATGGGCCAGACCTGTGTCTGCGCCAACCGTATTTATGTGCAGGACGGCATCTACGACCGCTTTGTCGAGGCGTTCTCCAAAGCCGTGGGCGCCATGAAGGTCGGCGACGGCATGGAGGACGGCACCGAGCAGGGGCCATTGATCGATAATGACGCCGTGTTGAAAGTCCAGGAGCACATAGATGATGCTGTCACCAACGGCGGCACGCTGGCAACCGGCGGTAAGCCTCACGCCCTCGGCGGCACCTTTTTCGAACCCACCGTCATCGCCAATGCCAGCGCCGACATGAAGATTGCACGCGAGGAAACCTTTGGCCCGGTGGCCCCCCTTTTCCGCTTTAGCGATGAGGCAGATGCGATCCGCGTCGCGAATGATACTGAGTACGGGTTGGCAGCGTACGTATTTACACGTGATAATGCCCGGATATGGCGTGTCACCGAGGGACTCGAATTCGGAGTGGTCGGCGTCAATACAGGTAACACATCCTATGAGGGCTCTCCGTTCGGCGGCTGGAAACTGTCTGGCGTGGGTCGAGAGGGATCACACCACGGGATTGATGAGTTCCTTGAAATCAAATACGTGTGCATCGCGCACTGACAAAGGCAAGCGAATAACAATATGTCGAAATCCCTTGAGATCCTGGAAGATCAGATAGAGCCGGGAATGGACGATGAGTCCGTTACCACCCGCATCAGCGATCGGGACTTCATCAACTCTCTGGCAAGGGGTCTTGAGGTCATTTCGGCATTTTCGCGCACCAAACCGAAGATGACCCTGAGCGACATGGCGAGGGCCACGGGTATGACCCGGGCCACTGTCCGCCGCCTGCTGCTGACCCTGGTTCGCGAGGGCTACGCACAGACTGACGGCAAATACTTCAGCCTGCAGCCAAAGGTACTCAAGCTCGGTTTTGCCGTCATCTCGTCCATGGGTATCTGGGAAGTCGCCCAGCCCATCATGAACTCGCTTTCCGAGACGCTGGAAGAATCCTGCTTCGCCGCTGTGCTCGACGGTTACGACGTGACCTATGTCGCCAGGGCAAACTCGGACCGGCTGGTGAATATCGGTATCAGCGTCGGCAGCCGTGCCCCGGTACATGCCGTATCGACAGGGCGGGTGCTGATGGCGGCGCTGTCTGATGACAAGCTGCAGAGATACCTCGACGAGGGCGATTTTGAAAAGGTCACCCCGCTCACCACCGTGTCGAAGGTGAAGCTCCGGGCGGAAATCGAGGAAGTCAGGGCCCGCGGCTGGTCCATCGTGGATCAGGAACTGGAGGTCGGCCTGCGCTCGATTTCGGTGCCGATCCGGGGATCGGACGGCACGGTGATCGCCGCGCTCAACGTGTGCTGCCCCAGCTCGCGGATTTCCCCGGAGGATATCCGCACCCGCATTCTGGCGGAGCTGCTGACGGCCTCGAGGGAGATTACGGCGGGCCTGCAGACGTCCTGAGAACATCGCTTCGCGAGATGTTTCCAGCGCCTGTGGCCTGGATCTGCTTTCCTGCCAGGCAGCGCACCCTGAGCACATAAAAAAGGCCCCTTCAGGGGCCTTTTTTATGTCTCTCGCAATGCTCCCGGCACAGATCAGTCAGCCAGAACCTCGGACAGCGGCGTGCGATCCCAGAACAGGGAGACTTCATCATCGAGTCCCGTGATCTCGTAGCGGATGAGGGCAATCGGCAGTGCGCCTGCAGCCATCACCGCATCGTGGAACTCACCGAGAGCAAAGTCATCGCGAAGCTGTTGCTTGCGATCTGCCAGAAGTTTGAACATCTGGAAGCTGCCCACGGTATATCCCAGGCCGTAACCCGGCGGACGGCGCAGATAGATTTCCGCATCGACCCGGGCCACGTTCTTATCCAGCCAGGGGGTCTTTGCGCGCCAGAAGTCCACGGCTTCTTCAATGGATATTTCGTTGCGCTGCAGGCGGACATCACCCAGGGTTCTCGCTGAACGGAAGATGCCGAAATTGTAGATCAACTCGCGGGTGCGGGGACGCTCCTCGTAAAAACCAAGCTGCAGCGGAGTTTCCTCCAGATACAGCGCCCAGCCTTCCATGCGCCCGCCATCACGGAAGTACTTGCGTATCGGGTGAGTGATCTTGGCGACAGTGCGCCCATCCACCTTGTGGCCGGGGATTACCGCATGCCAGTGATCCGGTGACGGATCGCGGTATTGAATCTGCTCCCAGTAGTTGGGCCCGCCATCGCGCTCTATCCACGGTACATTGAAACCGATTTCCCGCCAGTCTTCCGGTATGTGATCGGGGATGGTCATGAAATCCTGCTTCTTGATGAACGCGCGAACATCCGCGTCCACCGACGCGATGCGCGCCTCGTACTCTTCCTTCGACGTCGGCAGCGTCAGCACCGGCAGGTCGCGGTTACGATGCTGTTCCAGTGCATAGAAGGCCCAGGTACGCTCCAGTTCACGCTGCGCCATAGCCTCGACATCGTCTGAACTGTAGGGCATGTACTTGACGTGCATCAGGTACCAGTCCAGCAGTTCCTCACCCACCCCGGCCTCAGCGGTCATACTGCTGCGGTTTTCCTCAAGCCAGGCAAGAAGGCTCCTGACCGACTCCCGTGCACTCTCGATTTCCGGCACCAGCGCGGGCTGATCCTTTCGCGCGCGAGACAGGAGATCGTCGTACCAGCCGATCACGCCAGCGGGGGGGATCGCGCGATAAGGATGCCCGTGGCCAACGCCATCTGCGTTGGTCAGATTATGAATGGCCAGATCCGCGAAATCCGCCGGCACGTCCTTGAGATTGCGTTTCGCAGCGTCGACCAGCTCCACCGTGGCGGCCAGTCCTGACCGCAGATCGCTGAGTTGCTCACCCTGTGCCGGGAGATCGACAAATGTCAGACGCAGCATGCGGTCCACGTAGTAACCCGGATCGCGCGCCCAGGGCCGCGACACATGCAGCAGGAAGTCGTGCTGATCCATTGCCGATCGGACGGCCAGGTACTCCGCCTGATGAGGCCGATCCCAGTCGGCCACCGCCATGTCCTCGAGCCGCGCCTGGAAGGCGCGCAGATCGTCGATACGGCGTTTCACCTGCGCCTCGGAGCGATCAACGGCAATACCGGTGGCCTCAGCCTTCCAGGCAAAGAACTCACTCGTCAGTTCAATCAGATCGTTGTAGCTGCCGCTGCCCTGAGGCGCACCAGCGTTAGCGGCATAGCCGCCAACGACACAGACCGCCAGCAAAGTAACCCGTGCCAGGCGTCGCAAGTTTCCAGTAGGAGACATAATACATCCTCTTTTCAAGCCTTATTTTGGATTAAACGCTTGAGGCACGGGCGCCTCGAGCGCGTCAGACATCTATATCAACGTGGACCGAAACCGACGTTAAAGCCAATAAAGAAACGCCGCCCGACCGGTTCAAACAGCTGCACGCTGCTGTTGGCATCGCCACTGGCGCGGAACCCGAGCAGCGGTGGAGACCGGTCGAGCACATTGTTGATCCCGGCATACACCTGAATGCTCTCAGGGACATCATAGCCGGCAGTCAGGTCGACATAATCCTCCGGATCCGGGGTTCCATTCTCATTGGCAAACGCGCCCTCGGCCAGTTCCCGTTCGCCAATCTAGCGCAACTCCGGAGCGTCGCGCCCTGCCCCGACTAAATGTACGCAAATGTGTCTGCCTACTCCGCTGCCGGAACGCCCCTGAAGCGGGGGATTGTGTTGGATTACCGGCTTTTTAATCGCTTTAACAGTGGAGCAGCCATCCGCAGCTGTCAATATTTTTGGTCGTATAAAGCACAGATAATCGCCAAGCGAACATTTTTATTATAGGATTTCGCTAACGCTTTGATGAATACCGCATGTCAGTCAGACATGCCCTCATCCGTGGGCCTGAGCGACGCCAATCGCTGCATAAGGACTCGGTCACGCCAGGCTACACGCTCCTGCCACTGATCAAGCGGCAGTAACGCGCGGCGCTGTGCCTCTACCGACGACACCAGGTCGGGCGTCCAGGGGTCATCCTGTCCGCGCTCAGCACCCATGCGCGCGTAGGCGGGCCCCAGTTTTTCGGCGTGGGCGGCGATGCCGCCCCGGGTATTCAAATCCACCGTCTCGAAAGGGCCGACAACGGACCAGCGCAGGCCGAGCCCGAGGCGCACCAGCGTGTCGATGTCCTCAACGGACGCGACGCCATCACGAACCAGACAGTAGGCTTCCCTGAGTATGGCGCCCTGCAGACGATTGAAAACAAAGCCCTCGACCTCTTGCCGCACGCGCACGGGATGCAGTCCCACCCGACGCGAGAAGGCCTCGGCACGCCGCACAAGCTCCGGATCGGTGAATTCGGCAGGAACCAGCTCGATAACGCGCAGCAAATACGGCGGATTACCCGGGTGCGCGACCAGGCAGCGAGCAGAGCCCGGCAGCTTCGACGCAAAGCGGGATGCCGGCATGGCCGAGGAAGAGCTGGCAAGAATCGCATCGGCCGGCGCACAGCGGTCGAGTCGCGCGAACAACGCTCGCTTCAGCTCAAGATTTTCCGGAGCGCATTCCTGCACCCACTGCACACCGTCGACGGCCTCTTCAAGACTGTCAGCGGTACAGATATTCCCCAGAACCTGTGCATCAGACGCGGTGGTAAGCCCTGTCTCACGCAGAGAGCCCAGATTGCAACGGATCTGCTCCAGGGCAGCCGGGAACGCCCCGGGAAATTCATCGTACAGTCTTACCGCCACACCGGACAGCGCATACTGCAGGGCAAAACCGGAGCCGATACTGCCGGCGCCGATAATCGCGACAGGCGCATCACTGGCCTCCCTCCCAACTGTGTCAGTGTTGCGGGTAGCGGAAGCTGCGGTTGTCGTGTTCATTGTCTGCGGTCCCTTGCGAAGAGCGCAGTATGCTCTTGCAGCGGATCATCGGGTGTCAAGCGCTTCCGCCGCAGGGCTCTCCTGCGCGAACAGCGTTTGATCTGAATAACGCTGGCGCGAAGCTGCTTGCAAGGGGCAGATAAACTCACTATCAACCGCTTCACAGGAGACGATAGAATGCAGGATCTGACAGGCCGCATTATTCTACTCACCGGCGCTTCAAAGGGGATCGGCGCTGCCACGGCGCGATTCCTCGGCGCGGCGGGTGCAACGCTGATCGCACACTACGGATCTGACAGAGACGGCGCGCTCGCAGCCACGGCGGACATCCCGGAGGAACGCAAACTGCTGGTGCAGGCCGACCTCGCCAATCCCGACGACGTCGAGCGCCTCTGGGCAGAAGCCCGTGGCTGGAAAGGCCATATCGACGTCCTGGTGAACAATGCCGCGGTGATGATTGGCAACGGCGGCGTGGATGAAGACCTCGAAGACTGGGATGCCGTCTGGGAAAAGAGCATGCAGATCAATGTCCTGGCGCCGGCGCGAATGCTGCGCCAGGCGGTGCGGCACTTTCGTGAGGTTGGTGGTGGCAGCGTCATCACTATATCGAGCTGGGCCGCCCAGCGCGGCGTCGGCAACCCCGCTACTATTGCCTATGCTGCCTCCAAGGCTGCGATACGTGCGGCCACACAGACGATTGCCAGAAACTACGCCAGTGAGGGCATTTATGCCTACATTATTGCGCCCGGCGTGGTTCGCACACGACTGTCGGAGGATTTCGCGCGCAGCCAGGGCGGCGAGGACAAGGTTACGGCGGGACTGGCCATGGGGCGCTGGGTGGACCCCGAGGAAATCGCGGACCTCGTGACATTCCTCTGCAAAGGCAGCGCACCGAGTCTGTCCGGAGGCACTATCGATATCAACGGCGCCAGCTACATACGCTGAGCCCAGGGACATAGCATGCGTATACACACAGCAGGCATTCATCGGGATTCCGATCCCTTTACCTTCGACTTCGAGGGCACTCCAGTCATCGCATACGCGGGCGAGTCCATTGCCGCCGCGCTGGTTTCCGCCGAACAGTGGCACTGGCGCCAAACCCGCAGCGGCGAGACCCGCGGGCTGTTCTGCGGCATGGGGGTCTGCGGCGAATGCACCGTCTCGGTGGACGGCAGCGCGCGGCGCGCCTGCCTCGAGATGGCACGGCCGGGACTGCAGGTGACACAGCAGCCCGCCCGGCGCGCGGTCGCCGGGAGCGGGCAGGCGCCACCTGAACGCCACTGGCAAACCGTGGAGACGGACGTGCTTGTGGTCGGTGCAGGCCCCGCGGGCCTGGCGGCGGCAGCCGCCGCAGCCCGGGCCGGTGCCAGCGTGACCGTGGTCGACGAGCGCGCCAAGGCCGGTGGCCAATACTTCAAGCAGCCGGGCGATGGCTTCGACATTGCCGAAGCCCGGCTCGACCACCAGTTTCAGGAGGGCCGCCAGCTGTATCGCGATGCCGGCGCTGCCGGTGTCAACTTCATTTTCGGCGCAACAGTCTGGGGCGCCTTTACGCCCCGGGAAATCGCCGTGGTAACAGAAGACACCTGCATCATGATCCAGGCGCGGCGCCTGATACTGTCACCGGGAGCGTATGAGCGTCCCCTGCCGTTTCCGGGCTGGACACTGCCCGGCGTCATGACCACGGGCGCCGCGCAGACACTGCTGCGCGCTTACCAGACCGCGCCGGGGCAGCGTGTTCTGGTCGCGGGCAACGGCCCGCTCAACCTTCAGGTTGCGCGGGAGCTGAGCGCCGCCGGCGTCGATGTCGTGGCTGTCGCGGAGCTCTCACGGCGTCCTGGCCCGACGCTGGCCGCACCGCTCATGCGCATGCTGCGCAATGGTCCGGGCCTGGTCGCCGATGGCATCGGCCACCTGGTGGCATTGCGACGCCGGCGCGTACCCGTGTTGCATCGGCACGTGATCTGCTCCGCCGAGGGCGATGGCAAGGTAAGCCGAGCCAGCCTGGTCAGAATAGACGGCGACGGACAGCCATTACATGACACACAAGTGAGTTTCGACGTCGACGCTGTCTGCATGGGCTATGGATTCCTGCCGCAATCGGAGCTGGCGCGGGCGCTGGAATGCCGGCACGACTACGATCCCGTGACTGGCGTTCTCGCCATCCAGCGCGGCCTGGACGGCAGAACCAGCGTGAAGGACGTCTTCGTCGCCGGCGATGCCGGCGGCCTTGGCGGCGCGAAAGTCGCCCAGGCCCAGGGCACGCTCGCCGGGGCCGCCGCGGCCGCGGACCTGGGCCTCGAAGACGACAGCAGGACAGGCGTCAGCCGGGCTCGCGCCCTCGCCCTGCGTCACCTGCGTTTTCAGACCGCACTCTGGCAGGTCTACGCTGCCCCCGATGTCGGATTGTCGCTTAGCACGCCGGAAACGATCATGTGCCGCTGCGAAAGTGTCCGCCGCGAAACACTGGCGGCCTGCTTTGCCAGCGGCGTCGCCGGAATTGGCGCAGTAAAACGCGAAACCCGCGCGGGCATGGGTCGCTGCCAGGGCCGGTATTGCGCGGCCCTGTTGGCAAAAATGGCCGGTCAGGCCGGTTTTGAAGTCGCGGCGGAGAGCGACCTGTTCGCGCCGCGTACGCCCTTCAAACCCATGCCGATCGGCAGCCTGGCGACGGCCTACGACGCCTCGAGTCCGCCCGATCGCGAGGCCGAAGCCCGGTGACAGCTTGACAGCAAAGGGCTTGTTCACCAGAATTAACGTACGCTATGAGAACGAGTGTTACGCATTTTTTATCCACGGGAAGGTAACGCTGCAACACAGCGCCCGCTCGGTATACAATAAATTCCGCCCCATCGGAGAAGTGAATCATGTTGCGAAAAGTTTCTCGCTGGCTTTCTGTGGCCGCCCTGGCCCTCTGCGCCGTTGCCGCCCAGGCGCAGATGCGATCCCTGGACGAGATTGTCCGCGATGGTACGATCCGCGTCGGCGTCAACCCGAACTTCCCGCCGATGTCCTCCTACGGCAGAACCAATGAAATTGAAGGGTTTGATGTCGATGTCGCCCGCCGCATTGCCGAATTACTTGATGTCAAGGTAAAGCTGGTCCCCACCGCTACGGCACAGCGCGTTGCCTTTCTCACCTCCGGCCGCATCGACATTGCGCTGGGTGCACTTACCCGCACCCCCGCCAGAGCGCGACTGATCGACTTCACTGCGCCACTGCACACTGAATCCATGAGCGTCCTCACCACCGATCGTATCGATGCCGAAAGCTGGCGCGATCTCGACTCCAGCGACATTACCCTGGTGAACATGCGCGGCAATCTCTCGGTGGAGCTCCTGAAAGACAAACTGCCCAACGCCAAGGTCCTGCTGGTGGACGGAAACGCCGATACCGTGAGGGCGCTCGCCCAGGGTCGTGCCGATGCACTGGTCGAGAACACCGACCTGTTCATGAACTTTACCCGGACCTACCGCAACGTGAACTGGCGCGTTCTGGATGAGTCCATCTATGTCGCCTACTGCGGGATCGGGCTTGCCAAGGGCAACAGCGATCTGCGGCACTTTCTCAATATTGTCCTGTACGATCTTCACACCAGCGGCTTTGTCAACGAGCGCTGGGAACACTGGTTCGGCGCTCCGATGAGCGTGCCAGTAGAGGCACAGCCGTACTTCTGATACGCCGGCACATCCCATGCGCCACACCTGAGGGGGTGGTGCAGCCCTATCCTTTAACGAGCAGGCAGCAACCCGGAACGGCATGAATTATACGTTTCAGTTCGGCGAAGTCATGGCAGAGCTGCCCTACCTTCTTGGCGGGGCGCTCGTAACGCTTCAGATCGTCTTTTTTACGTTTTTCCTGGGTGCAGCGCTCGGACTGATGGGCGCACTGGGCAAGGTGTACGGACCGACGCCCCTGCGCAAGGTGATCTCCGCCTATGTCATTTTCATCACCAACACGCCGGCGCTGGTTCAGATTTTTGTTCTCTATTACGCACTACCGGATGCCGGCATCCTGCTCAGCTCCATGGCAGCCGTGCTGATCGGCCTGACGCTCAACTCGACCGCCTATCTTACCGAGATCATACGGGCCGGCGTGGTTTCCGTGCGCCAGGCCGAAATGGACGCCGCCATTGGCCTCAACATGACCCGCCTGCAGATCCTGCGTTATGTCATGCTCCCGCATATTGCAAAAACCATCTTTGCACCTCTGTCCAACTTTTTTATCTGGTTGATGCTGGGCAGTTCCATTGCCGCGCTGTTCGGTGTTGAAGAACTCACCGGACGCGCCATCAATGTCAGCTCGGTGAACCTGCGCACGATAGAGACCTTCTCGGTCGTTGCCGTGATCTATATCGGGCTGACGCTCATTGCCAGCATGTCGCTGGCGCTTCTGGGCCGCTTCGCCTTCCGCGTCAAGGCCAGGGTATTCTGATGTTCGAGAGACTCCTTTTTGAAGCCCCGGACTTCTTCACCTACCACAACGTGGTATTCCTGCTGGAAGCGGCCGCGCGCACGCTGGGCATGACGCTGATCGGCTGCACCGTCGGCTTTATCGCCGGCCTGCTGATCGCGGTTCTCAGGCAGTCGGCAAATCCATGGACATTGCCACTGCGTGTCATTGCGATTGCCTATGTCGAAACCTTCCGGCGCATACCCTTTCTGGTCATCATATTCATTGTGCTGTATGCCATACAGCCGCTGCTGGAAGACGCGTCCCTGCTGACTATCGCCACCATCGCCATCTGCCTCGTGTCCACGGCCTTCCTCTCGGAAATTGTCCGTGCCGGTCTGGAGTCGGTGCCGAAACAGCAGATAGAAGGCGCGCGCACGCTCAACTTCGGTGCGGCGCGCACACTGTGGTATGTGGTTCTGCCGCAGGCCTGGCGCGTCATATTGCCGCCAGCGATCGCGTTTGCAGTCATGTTCATCAAGGATACGTCACTGGCATCGCACATCGGCGTGGTCGAACTGACGTTCTCGGGCAAGATGTTCGTTAACCGGGGCTTTTCGCCGCTGCTGGGCTTCGGTGCCGTGCTGGTACTGTACTTCCTGCTGTCCTACCCACTCAGCCGTCTCGGCACCTATCTGGAGAAGCGCCTTGACCCATCTCGACGTTCGTGACCTCGCCTGCTCCTACGGCTCGGAAAAAATCCTCAAGGGCGTTACCCTGAGCGCAGAAAAGGGCGAAGTCGTCAGCCTGATCGGGCCCTCGGGCTCCGGCAAGAGCACCCTTCTGCGAGCACTGGTTGGGCTCACCCTGCCAAGCGCTGGCGAAGTACGCGTCGCCGGCAAGGCCGTGGACTACAGTAGCCGCAAGAGCGTCCGCGAGCTGCGCTCGCAGCTGGCAATCGTGTTCCAGCAATACAACCTTTTCCAGAACATGACGGTAATGCGCAACGTCACGATCGCACCGACCACGATCAAGAAACGGCCGAAGGCCGAGGTAGAAGCGCTGGCAACTGAGCTGCTGGCGCGGGTGGGCATGGAAGCCAAGCACGACGCCTATCCGGAGGAGCTGTCCGGGGGCCAGCAGCAGCGGGTCGCGATTGCCCGCGCACTGGCGCTGCAGCCAGAGATACTGCTCCTCGACGAGGTCACTTCGGCGCTGGATCCGGAGCGGGTGAACGAGGTGCTTGACACTATCCGTCGACTGACCGAGGAGGGCATCACCATGTTGCTGGTGTCCCATGAAATGTCTTTCGTCCGGGAGGTGTCTACCCGCGTGGTCATGATGGACGACGGCAAGGTGGTCGAGACCGGCACACCATCACAGATATTTGATTCACCCACCCACGAACGCACCCGGGAATTCGTCGGCATGATTCTCAAGCACTGACGGCAACTGCCGTCAGCGGCGTATTACTCAGCGCGCGCCGGGCGCGAAGGCCGCCGCGTCTATATTCAGGGGCGGCGTCACGCCCTGCACCATACTCGCCACCAGTCGGCCCGCAGCCGGGCCCGCGGTAAACCCCATCCAGGGCACATAACCGAGGAATGCACCCGGCAATCCGGGCAGCTCACCGATGATCGGCATCCAGTCGTGCGTACCGTTCACTGTCGCGGCCCAGGTCCGCACGATGTTGACAGGCGCAAGCTGTGGCAGGATTTCCAGCGCCAGACCAAGATTCGGCCCGACAGAATAAGGATCTGCGATCGGGCGCCGCTGGCTGTCAAAGCGCGCTGGCCAGCCACCACCCACAATAATGCTGCCAACCGAGGTCTGCTTCATGGTCAGCGGTGCGCGGGCGTAGTAAAGAAGGTGCCGGATCAAGGGCTCTGCCGGCTCTGTCACGCTGACCTGTATCGGGAAGCCCTGAAGCGGCAGGTCGACACCGAGCATGGCGGCGATGCGTCCGGCGTCGGCTCCGGCGGTGTTGACCAGACGGGCCGCCCTGTAGGTGCCGCGATCAGTCGTCACCTCGTAAGCCCCGTCTGTACGCCGGATATTCTCTACCGACGTGCGCGGCATGACGCGTGCGCCCATGGCAGCCGCCGCGCGCGCAAAGGCCGGCGCCGCGATCAGCGGGTTGGCCTTGCCCTCCACCGGACAGTAGCCTGCACCTACCATGCGGTCTGATACGTAGGGCGCGAGCGCGCGCAGGCTCTGCGCATCCAGTACCTCGCTGTCCAGGCCAGCCTCCCGCTCAAGGCTGACCTTGCGCGCGACATCCCGCATCTGCTGCTCGTTGGCCGCCAGCAGCAGCCCTCCGCCCACCTTCACTTCAAGATCAACGCCGAGCGTATCACCCAGATCCTCCCAGAGTCCGATTGATGCCCGCAGCAGGCGCAGCGCCGGCAGAAACATGCGCGCCCAGGCGTCGCCATGCTGCAGATAGGTGTCGTGCGGAATCTGTCCGTGCAGGCTGCCGGAATTGGTACCCGAGGCCTGGGTATTCAGGTCGCCAGTCTCAACAAGCGTCACTGCCACGCCGTCGCCGGCGAGGTAATAAGCCGCGGCGCAGCCGATGATTCCGCCGCCAATAACGATGACATCTGTCATGAGGTTTCTCTCGGAAGGGGGATGGAATAGACTTTGATGTGCGCTATGCTAACGCATGTCCGGCATGTGCTTGCAATACCGCAGCCGCTTTTCGCGGATTTTACCGCATTCTAAAATCAATCACGCAAAAGGAGCGCCGAGGCGTAGGTCGGCGTTAATACAACCTGATGTCTAAAACATTTCTAGGAAGTTACACGGTCGCCGTCACCCCGTTCACTGAGGATGGCGAAGCCGTTTGCGTCGAGTCGTTGAAACGCTATATCGACTGGCAGGTTGAATGCGAGGTCCCCGGCATCATCATGCTGGGCACTACCGGGGAATTTCTCTCGATCAGCGACGAGGAGCGCCGCCTGGTGGTGGAGACCAGCGTTGAGCATGCCGCCGGGCGCCTCGACATTCTCGTTGGCAGCATGGATGCCAGCACCCGCAAGGCGGTCCGATACAGCCGCGAAGCGCAGGAGATGGGCGCTGACGGACTCATGATCGTCCCACCCTATTATTACACGCCTACCGAAGACGAGATCTTCGCTTATTACCGTGCGATCGCCGAGGCAGTCGATTTACCGATCATGCTGTATAACAATCCGTTCACGTCCAACGTCGATATGTCGGCCGCACTGGTCGCACGTCTGACCCGGGCGTTTGACAGTATTCGCTACATCAAGGAAGCCAGCTGTGATGTCGGCCGCGTGTACGACATTGTCGAAGCCACCGACGGCATCATGAATGTCTTCGCGGGAGAAAGGCCGGTGGAGAGCTACCTTCTCGGCGCCGTCGGTTACGTCAACCCCTACGGTAACTATCTCCCCTACAGCACAAAACGCATTTGGGATTTCCTCGTTGCAGGCCGCACGGAAGACGCTGCGTCTATCCAGCGCATACTCAATCGGATTGATCACATTATCGCCGAGGGGCACCCCACTTACGGCCACCAGTGCTACTCGAAGGCGCTCAGCGCCGCCGCCGGCTATCCCACCGGCGACGTGCGGCCACCGCTGACGCGATTCCGCGACCTCGGCAGCGAAGGTCATGAGCGACGCGATAAAGTGACGGCGCTGATGGCCGAGATGGATGCCCTCATGCTTAAACTCGACGCAAAACCGGAGGCCTGATGAGCACGATCGACAGCACACAGGAAATCAACGCCGGGCAGATGCCTGCCCTGTTCACGCCCTTCACCCTGCGCAACGTCACGTTCCGCAACCGGCTTGTCGTCTCGGCCATGTGCCAGTACGCATCGGAAGACGGCTTCGTCAATGACTGGCATTTCGCGCACCATGGCCGCTTTGCCCTTGGCGGCGTGGGCGGCGCCATTCTCGAAGCCAGCGGAGTCACCGCTGAGGGCAGAATCACCCCCGGTTGTCTGGGTATTTACAAGGACGAGCATGTTCCGGGCCTGAAGAAGGTCGTCGACATCTACCACGCCCAGGGTATCCCTGTCGGCATACAGCTCGCGCACGCCGGGCGCAAGGCCAGTGCGGCGACGCCCCTGAACGGCGCCAGACCGCTGGCGCACAGTGATCCTGATGCCGCCTGGGACGCAGTCGCCCCCAGCGCCATCCCGCTCACCGAAGACTGGCCGACACCGCACGCGCTTGACGAGAGCGAGATAGATGATCTGATCGTATCGTTTGCCCGTGCCGCCCGGCGCGCCCTGGACGCCGGCTTCGATTTCGTCGAAATCCACGGTGCCCATGGCTATCTGATACACAGCTTTCTGACCTCACTGTCCAACCAGCGTGATGATCAGTGGGGCGGCGACCTCGCGGCACGCATGCGTTTTCCCCTCGCCGTGACCGATGCGGTAAGGCAGGTGGTTCCAGACGACTATCCCGTATTTTACCGAGCGTCTTCGGTGGACGGTGTCGACGGCGGCATGGAGCTGGAAGACACCGTCAAGCTGTCGCGCGAGCTTAAAGCCCACGGCGTGGATCTCATCGACTGTTCTTCGGGCGGCATCACCGGAGCCTCCGGCCGCGCCAAGACGCCACCGTCACCGGGCTATCTTGTGCCCCATGCCCGTGCTGTAAGGGACGGTGCCGACATGCCAACCATGGCGGTCGGACTGATCACCGAAGCGGCGCAGGCGAACAATGTGATTGTGGAAGGCAACGCCGACCTCGTCGCCATGGCACGCGGACTGTTGGCAGACCCCAACTTCCCCTACCACGCCGCCATCGAGCTGGGCCATCCGGAGCCGCACACCCTGCTGCCGGCCATGTACGGCATGGTGCTGAAACGTCGCAACACCGGCTAGCGCATGTCCCCGGCGGTGAACTCACTCGCGTCGCTGGTACAGTCCAACATGCACGTAGGGCGCCGGTGCCGGTGTCCCTGCACTCACCCTGCGCGGCACGCGATGCTCAAGGGGCTCGATGTTCTTCAGGTAGCGCGCAATGGCCAGCGCATCTGAGGCTCTAAGCCGCGCGTAGTTCTGCCAGGGCATGACAGGCAGGGCGCGGCTACCGTGTCGATCCATCCCGCCACGCAGCAGCCGCACCAGATCGTCCTCGGTCCAGGCGCCGATACCCGTCTCGTCATGCGGAGTTATATTGGGCGGATAAACAATTGCCGGATACCGATCGCGCATGGGATCGGAAATGGCTATCCCGACGCGGGACCCCCCAAGGGAGCGATCGCTGTCCGGGGCGCCAAGCAGCGCACCGTCAGTGTGGCAACTGGCGCAACCGAGCAGGCTGACAAGATAGCGACCGCGCTGGACATCAGGGTCATCGGCACTCTGCGCAGCCTCTGGAACATCCACTACCAGCGCATTGTCCACCGGCAGATAATCGTCGAGGTAGCCCTCCGGGTCCTGGGCGTGTGCGGAAGCGACGGGCAGCGCCAGCGCCAGCGCAGCGAGAGTTCTGAAGCAGGGAACTTTAACAATCATGGTGTTTCTCCGGCATCGACTGCCTATGACTTTAGCGTCTGCCACGCCGGAGTGCTAGCGCCCGCGCTCTGTTCGGCAATGTTCCGGCATTCTCGGCTGGCCACTCCCGGACCGAGTCGCTAAGCTACGCGCCCCTGGAGCTTACCTATGAAACCCATACACACCTCTCGCTGGCAGATCGGCCTGTGCTGCATTTTTCCTGACGCGAAGGCAGACGCGCGCCTTGCGCTGACCGGTCGTTACAATGCCTGACATTACTGCACCACAACTGACTGCCGCGGACATACGCCGGGGTTTCTGGCGAATTCTGCCCATTTCCCTGTTCGTCTTTGTGTTCGGGCTGGCCTTTGGCGTTGCCGCCCTGCAGAGCAGTATGACCAACATCGACGTAATGCTGATGAGCATCACCGTCTTCGCCGGCACCGTGCAGTTCGCCGTGCTCGACATGTGGGGCACGCAGGTACCCATCCTGCCGTTACTGCTGACTGCGCTCGCTATCAACAGCCGCATGCTGCTGATGGGCGCCAGTCTCTATCCCTGGCTGCGGCTACTGCCCGTGCGCCGCCGCTACGCATCGCTGATCATCCTGTCGGACGCCAACTGGGCCATGACACTCAATGACCTGCAGCAGGGGCGCAACAACCTGGGCACACTGGTCGGCGGCGGTATCGCGCTATGGACCTGCTGGCAGGCGGGGACGCTGACGGGTCTGTTGCTCGGCTCGGGCATCACCGATCCGAAAAGCATCGGGCTGGACATGGTGATGGGCTGCTTCATGCTGTCAATGGTGATGGTGGGCAAGCGCAACCTGCGCAAGAGCCTTGCCTGGTGCCTGAGTGCCATCGCCGCCTACGCGGCCTATCGCTGGCTGCCACCCAACACCCACGTGATTGTTGGCGCAGTCGCCGGCGGAGCGGTCGGTATTTTCTGGCTGGAGACACCCAGTCAATGATGTCCACCGACGGCTTTGGCGCCTACCTGGTCATTGCGCTGATGGCACTGGTCATGCTGTTTACCCGCTTCGGCGGTGTGTTCATCACCGGACTGCTGCCGCTGCGACCTCGAGTCATGAGCTTTATCGACGCCATGTCGGGCTCGGTACTGGTGGCAGTTCTGGTGCCCATCGCCGTTGAAGCGGATATGGCCGGACGGCTGGGGATGCTGGCAACCGCCGGCGTCATGCTGCTTACCGCAAGACCCATGGCGGGCGTCAGCCTTGGCATACTGGTGACGGCTCTGCTGCGCCTCGGAGGAATCTCCTGATGGCTCCACGACTGCCCGCAACGGTTTATCTGCTCATGAGCCTGCAGGCGCTGTCCATGTGTATCGCGCCACTGTTTTTCCTGACCGGCGGCCTCGTGGGCAACGACATCGCTCCGCGTCCGGGCCTCGCCACCCTGCCCATTGCCATGGTCATTATCGGCACCGCGGTTTCCGTGGTTGGCGTCACGCGACTGATGGCACGCATCGGAAGACGTGCGGTCTTTGCGCTCGGTTCGCTTCTGGGTTGCGCCAGCGGCGTGGTTGCAGCCTGTGCGCTGGTGCTGGGGCATTTCGCTCTGTTCTGCGCCGCGGGACTGATCGCCGGGGTCAGCATTGCTGCGGCACAGCAATACCGCTTCGCGGCGATTGAGACCGTCTCGCCCATGCTCGCCGGAAAGGCCGCATCCCGCGTCCTGCTGGCGGGCCTGGTGGCCGCCTACCTGGGGCCGGAGCTGGTAGTGTGGGGCGCGTCGGTACCCGGGCTGGAAGCACTGACGACAGCCATCGACAGCCATCAGCCGTTTATTGGCGCGTTTCTCCTGCTCTCCGGCATCAATCTGCTGGCGATGGGCATTGTACTCACCGGCTACCGCAACCGGTATGCAGAGGCCAGCGAGAAGGCAGCGGAGGCGCGGCCTCTGGCCACTATTCTGCGTCAGCGCCCGATCTGGCTGGCGATTATCGCCTCTGCCATGGGTTACGCCATGATGAGCTTCATGATGACGGGCACCCCGCTGAACATGCACGCGGTGAACGGACACAGCCTGCTTGACACGAAGTGGGTCATCCAGTCACATATTGTCGCGATGTATGCGCCGGCGCTTTTCTCGGGGCGGCTTATCACCCGCCTGGGACATCGCACCGTCATCGCACTCGGCGGTGCCGCCTACCTCGTGTGTCTGGCCATCGCACTTTCCGGGCAGCATCTGATGCATTACTGGTGGGCCCTGGTGCTGCTTGGCATCGGCTGGAACTTCATGTTTGTCGGCGGTACGACTCTGCTTCCGCTCTGCCACCGGCCCAGCGAGCGCTTCAGGGTTCAGAGCGCCAATGAGTTTGCCGTATTCGGCTCACAGGCCGTTGCCGCCCTGAGCGCCGGGTGGGTGGTGAACCTCCATGGCTGGGACGCCATGGTGGCTCTGTCGTTTCTGAGCGTGCTCGCCGTCTGCCTTGCACTCTGGATCAACCGGCGCGGCCTGCCGCGGTCGACGGCGGCAGTCGCCGGTTGACGGTGACTCCGGGACGGACTCAGGCCCCGGTCTTGCGCAGGTAGGGGAATATCGTCTCAAACTCGCCGAACTTCTCCTTCGCGTCGGCATCGGAAACACTTGGCGGAATGATCACGTCCTCACCGGCAACCCAGTCTGCCGGCGTTGCCACGCCGCGCTTCTGCGTGTATTGCAAGGCGTCCAGCGCGCGCATGATTTCAGAGAAATTGCGCCCAACCACCATGGGATAGGTCATGGACAGCTTGAGTTTCTTGTCTGGTCCGATAATAAACACCGAGCGCACGGTGGCGCTGTCCGCTGCCGTGCGCCCGTCGGGCAGGTAGGCTTCTGCGGGCAGCATGTCGAAAGCCTTGGCGACCGCCAGATCCGTGTCTGCGATAATGGGAAAGCCGACGCTCGCACTGCAGTAGGACTCGATATCGCCAATCCACTGGCGGTGCTCGTCTACACCGTCAACAGATACGCCGATGGGCTTGGTGTTGCGCTTCGCAAACTCATCGGCAAGCTGGGCAACCGCACCGAATTCTGTAGTGCACACCGGGGTGAAGTCTTTCGGGTGCGAAAACAGAATCGCCCAGCTATCACCAATCCAGTCATGAAAAGAAATAGGGCCGAGACTGGTTTCGGCGGTAAAATCGGGTACTGTATCGTTAATTCGCAATGACATGATTTTGCTCCTGTATTACGCGTACGGGGTGGCGTCGTGCACCACCAGCCAGCGCGAAGTATAGGCGCCATTGAGCTGGTTTTCGACCGCTCCCGCGCAAGGTATACCGGTTGTCGAGCACAGCCAGATCTTATCCGGCGCTTTTCCGAAACGGCCCGAGGGGGTGCCGCCAGAACATGCTGACTGTTGAACTGAGTTTCTACCCACTCACCCGCGCCTATGAGCAGCGCGTGATCGACTTTATCCGCCGGCTCAGAGAACACCCTGACGTTCGCTTGCATACCGGCGGCATGAGTACGCTCATCAGCGGTGATCACGACACCGTCTTTGACCTTCTTCGTGACGCGACGCGGGATTTCAATGCCGGCGACGATACCTGTATTTTTGTCGCCAAGTTTCTCAACAGGGATGCGTTTGCTACACCGCGAATCGATTGATGCGGCGCTGGAAATCGCAGCGGTCGGTTTCAGCATTGCCTTTACACTGCTGTATCTGCGCGGCGCTGTGCCGGCGTGCTATGTGGCTGCTTTCTTCGGCTCGGTACTGTTTGCGATTCTCTGTTGGCGAAAACACATTTTTGCAGAGAGCGCACTGCATGTGTTCTACGTGGGCATGGCCGTGTACGGCCTGTTCGCCACCGGAGAAGACTGGCGCGTTGTCAGCTGGCCGCTTGCCGACCACCTGCCCTGGCTGATAACAGGCATCATTGCGACCGCTGCTGTCGGCTATTTGCTAAGCCAGAACCCGGTCGCGCATACACCCTGGCTGGACGCTTTCACAACCGTGTTCAGCCTGATAGCAACCTGGCTGATGATTGCGTACGTTCACGAGAACTGGCTGTACTGGATGGTTATCGACAGTGCCGCCGTAGCGCTATATGCCCTGCGCCGGCTTTACCTCAGCGCGGCGCTCTTTGTGTTCTATCTGGCCATGGCCATCGACGGCTACTTTCCGCAGATCAGCTGGTTCTCCTAAGGACCACCGATCGCAGCGCCACCTGCAGATCAGGCACTCACCGCCACGTATGCCGTGCACCAGCCGGTTGCCTTGACCGCCTTGCCGGCGAAGATCGCACAGGGACCCCAGTCGTCACCGTCGTTGCCCTGGTACACCTGGCAATTGGCGCACGCCTGGCCTTCCTGGTAGCGCGGGTTCTTGCTCGTGTCGACATCGCTTGCGATATGTTTGTAGTTCAGAGACTTAGCCTGCGTATTGTCCTCGCTCAGCTGTGGCAAACCCTCGCTATTGCCGGAACCGCTAGCATCATTCTGGGCCATCTGCTCGCTGTCGGCCGCCGCCTGTTGCCCCGCCTCGTCGTCCTCTGCTGATGCCGTGTCAGTGCTCGTCTCGGCTGATGGCGCTGCAGGGTCCGGTCGGGTCGCCGGCGCATCTTCAGCGTTGGCCGCGATCGTCGGTGCAGCCGGCTCCTCGCTGGAACAGGCAACGAGGCCTGCAAACGGCAGCATGACAGCGCTACCGCCCATCAGCGTAAGAAAACGGCGGCGTTGCGTCATCGGTTGATCCTGCTTCATGGTGCTGTCTCCCCTGAGTTGATTATCTGCATTACCGGCGCCCCAACTACATAGGCACAACATCAGTACGGTTATACCCGCCTTTCTGGACCATACCAAGAGAAACCTTGATCTGCACGACGCCGCCGATCAGCCCTCGAATACAGCATTCATCTCCAGCGACTCGTCCGCGAGCGCTGCCGGCGCCGGCCTGCAACCCGCAAGTATGGCGCGCTTGGCGGCCATGAACTCCCGGGGCCTGTTGATGGCATCCGCGGCGACAAGTCGTCCGCCGCACAGGTAAAACGCGCTGAAACTGCGGCCTTCAGCGATATTTCCTCGTACAACAACCTCATCATAGCCGGCAGAAAGCCCCGCAATCTGCAGCTTGATATCGTACTGATCCGACCAGAACCAGGGTAGTGCGTGATAGGCGACCGGATTGCCCGCCACGGCTTTTGCAGCAGTCCGCGCCTGCTCGTTGGCATTCTGTACAGACTCAAGACGCAGCCAGCGATCGTACACCGGGTTGTAATGACGGGTGCAGTCCCCTGCTGCCAGGATGTGGGGATCCGAGGTGCGCGCAAATTCGTCGACAACAATGCCGTCGTTGACCTCCAGGCCGGCGGCTTCCGCCAACGACGTATCGGGGACCACTCCAACACCGACGAGAGCCAGATCTGCCGCAAATTCGCGGCCATCGCTGCAGGTCACGCCGCTCAGGGTGCCTTCCCCATGGAATGCGCTGACGGTTGTGCCCGTCACGACAGTAACGCCCTCTTCCTCGTGTACCCGGGTGAAAAACGCGGAGACCTCGGGGGCGGTGACGCGCTGCAGGACCCGCGACATCGCCTCGAGCACGGTGACCTGCAGTCCCGCAGAGCGCAGCGACGCGGCCGTCTCCAGACCGATATACCCGCCGCCGACGATCACCACCGACTTGCCTGGCTTCAATCGGGACCGGATGGCATCGACATCGCGCATATCCCGCAAATAATGTACGCCTTTCAGTTCGCTGCCCGGCAGACTGATACGACGTGGCAATGCGCCGGTCATCAGGGCCAGCCGCGTGTAGGCCAGGCTGGTGCCGTCGCTCAAGACAACACGCTGTGCCTGCCGATCAATACGCTCTGCCCGCACGCCAAGACGCAGTGCGATTCCCTGCGTGTCGTAGAAATCCGCCGGGCGGATAGCCAGCGAGGCCGCGTCCTTGTCGCCGATCAGAGCGGCCTTTGACAGGGGCGGGCGATGGTAAGGAAGATGCTGTTCCTCGCCCACTATCGTAATAGTGCCCTCCCAGCCTTCCTGCCTGAGCGTCGCGGCCATACTGGCAGCCGCGTGACTGGCGCCAATAATGACGCAGTGTTGATCTGTCATGGAAACCCTCTGAATTCTTCGGTTGACTCACTGTGCACTCGGGTCGACGCCTCCGGCGTGTCGTCGATGCGGTAAACCCGATAATCTAGCACATTGAGAACTCATCTCCGTAGCGGCATGAAAACGCTGACTGAACACCTCGGGGAATGAAACGACGGGACAGGCATTGGCGAACACCGTCTGTGAGAGCGATGTCGATGACCACTCACGGGCAGGCACAAGGTATACTCGTATCATGACAGCCGCACTCGACACACTGCGCGCCGTATTCGGCTACGAAACCTTCCGCGAGCCCCAGGATGCGATTATCGACGGCGTCATCAGTGGCCGCGACGCGCTCGTGCTTATGCCGACCGGCGGCGGAAAGTCGCTCTGCTACCAGATTCCGTCTCTGGTCCGCCGCGGCTGTGGGATCGTTGTCTCGCCGCTGATTGCCCTCATGCAGGATCAGGTCGACGGCCTCCGCGAGCTCGGAGTCAGCGCCGCATTCCTCAACTCCAGCCTCGACAGCCAGCAGGTCCGGGCGGTGGAGAGCGCACTGCAGGGTGGCCAGCTCGACCTGCTGTACATTGCACCCGAGCGCCTCGTTCAGCCGCGCACGCTGGACCTGCTGACGCGCTGCGATATCGCCCTGTTCGCGATAGATGAGGCGCACTGTGTGTCGCAGTGGGGTCACGATTTCCGCGCCGACTATCTGCAGCTGAACCTACTGCACGAACGCTTCCCCCATGTGCCACGCATCGCTCTCACCGCCACCGCTGACGCCCGTACGCGGCGGGAGATTGCCATCAGGCTTGATCTCGAAGATGCCAGCCACTACGTCGCCGGCTTTGACCGGCCCAACATTCGCTACCGCATCGCGCTCAAGCAGAACCCGCGCCAGCAACTGCTGACCTTCCTTCGCGGCGAGCATCATGGGGACGCCGGCATTGTCTACTGCCTGTCGCGGCGAAAAGTGGAGGAAACCGCACGCTGGCTACAGGAGGAAGGCATACCGGCACTGCCCTATCACGCCGGTCTGCCGGCGGCGGAACGTTCGGCACACCAGTCACGCTTCCTGCGTGAGGAGGGTCTGGTCATTGTAGCCACCATCGCCTTTGGCATGGGAATCGACAAGCCCGACGTGCGTTTTGTCGCTCATCTTGACCTGCCAAAAACCGTAGAGGCCTACTACCAGGAAACCGGCCGCGCCGGTCGCGACGGCCTGCCCGCCAACGCCTGGCTGGTGTACGGCCTGCAGGACATCATCAAGCTGCGCCAGATGATGGACAATTCAGCCGGCAGCGAAGAACACAAGCGCGCAGAGCAGCAAAGACTGAATGCCATGCTTGGACTGTGCGAGATCACCAGCTGCCGGCGCCAGGCCTTGTTGCACTATTTCGGCGATACACTCAGCGATCCCTGCGGCAACTGTGACACCTGCCTGCAGCCGGTGGAAACCTGGGACGGCACAGAGGCCGCGCAGAAGGCCCTCAGCGCCGTGTACCGCACCGGGCAACGCTTTGGTGTCAGTCATGTGATTGACGTGCTGCGCGGACTGGAAAACGAGCGAGTGCTGCAGCTCGACCATCACCGGCTGGGTGTATTCGGCATCGGAGCCGACCTGGGGGCCAACCCGTGGCGTTCGGTCTTTCGCCAGCTCGTGGCCCGCGGCTACCTGAGCGTGGATATGGAGCGCTATGGCGCGCTCAGGCTGCAGGAAAAAGCACGTCCGCTGTTGAAGGGCGAGGAGTCGCTGGCGCTGCGCAAGGATAGCAGCCCGGCAACGAATACACGCCAGAAAACCCGTCAGACGCTGCCGGAGGATATCGACATCAGTCTGTGGGAGGCGCTGCGCGAATGCCGGCGCCAACTCGCCGAGGAACAGAGCATACCGCCGTACATCATTTTTCACGACAGTACGCTGGAGGCAATGTGTCTGCAGCGTCCGCGATCTATGGCGGCCTTTGGAGAATTGCCAGGCGTGGGCGCTCGCAAGCAGGAGAAATACGGCAACGCCTTTCTGCAGGTGATCAACGACGCCGCGAAGTGAACCGCCCGCGGCACTGGCTTCAACCGGCGGGCTGAACCTCGGGCAGCGGATCGCCAGCCTGACGCTCCACGGACTCTGTCTGCGTTTCTGCATCAGTGGCATGCGTGCGCGACGCCACGGCACGGTAGGCTGCCGGCACCACGTACAGCGACAGAAACGACCCCAGCAGCATGCCGCCTATCACCGCCAGACCCAGCGGCACCCGACTCTGAGCACCGGCTCCCAGCGCAAGCGCAATTGGCAGGGTACCGAGCACCGTGGAGAGCGTCGTCATGAGAATGGGGCGGAATCGCGCTGCTGCCGCGTCCTCGACGGCCTCGGCGATGGACAATCCGGCTGCGCGACGCTGATTGGCGAATTCGACGATCAGAATACCGTTCTTGGTGACAAGACCAATGAGCATGATAAGACCGATCTGGGAGAAGATATTCAGCGTCTGACCGAAATACCACAGGGCAATGAGACCCCCCGTTATCGCCATGGGCACCGTCAGCATGATTGCCAGCGGATCGCGGAAACTTTCAAACTGGGCACACAGCACTAGATAAATCAGCAGCAGCGCGAGAACAAAGACGAACAGCAGGCTGCTGCCAGTGTCGGCGAATTCCCGTGACTGCCCGGCCAGCTCGGTGTTGAAGGTGTCGTCCAGTACCGCGTCCGCGACTTCCCGCATCGCCCGAATGCCGTCGCCAAGCGACATCCCATCCGAGAGATTCGCCGAGAACGTGGCCGCAGTAAAGCGGTTAAAACGGAACAGCACCGGGGCCGAGGTCTGCTCGCGCACGGTGACGAAGTTTTCTGCCGGCATCAGCGTGCCGTCGCCAGAGCGCACCTGCAGCCGCGACAGGTCGAGCGGATCATTACGCGCCTGGCGCAGGAACTGTCCGATGATTTCGAACTGCTCGCCATCGCGGAGAAAGTAGCCATAGCGCTGCCCGCTCAGGGAGGCCTGCACGACATCGGCGATCTGGGCGACATCAACGCCGATGGCATCCGCCCGGTCACGGTCAATATCCAGCGCCAGCTCTGGCTGGTTGAACAGCATGTCGACGTCGACGAAGCTGAAGGCCGGGTGCTCACGCGCCCGGGCAAGAAAATCCGGGATGATCTCGCGCACCTTCTCGAGATCGGTGTTTTGCACCACAAACTGAACCGGCAATCCGCGCCCGCCCCCGGTATTGATGGTCTGGGGCTGGCGAACCGACGCCTGCACGGCGCTGACATTGGCCAGGGCCCGCGCCACGACGCCCGCAAGCTCGTCCTGGCTCTGTTCGCGCTCGGCGGCAGGCTTGAGGATGACGCGGGAGAAACCGGTATTGGTTGTCGTAGAGGCGCCGAAACCAGGCGACGTGACGGAAATCGACGCGTCGAGGGCGTCGGGTATGGCGCTCTTGATCGCGGCATCCACTTCATTCATCGCTTCATACATGTAATCGTACCCGGCGCCCTGCGGCCCCTTGGTCTGCACCACGAGCATGTCGCGATCCTCAAGCGGCGCGAGCTCCTCAGGCAGGCTGCGGTAGATCACCACCAGTATCGCCAGACAGCTCAGAAGAATCGCTGGCGCCATCCAGCGCCGCGCCAGAAAGCCCCGCAGCGATCTGCGATAACCATCAGCCATAGACTGGAACATTGGCTCCGTTGCGCGGTAGAACGCGGGATGACGCGCCCGGTTCTTGAGAAAACGGCTGCACAGCATGGGTGCCAGCGTCAGCGCCACGAATGAGGAAATCACTACCGCAGCAGCCAGCGTAACGCCAAACTCCCGGAACAGGACGCCCGTGAGACCGCCGAGGAAGATAAGCGGCGCGAACACCGCTACCAGCGACAGGGTAGTGGCAATAATGGCGAAGAAGATCTCCTTCACCCCGTCGACGCCTGCCTGCCGCGGCGACTCGCCCCGCTCTATGCGCTTGTAGATGTTCTCGACAACGACAATCGCGTCATCCACGACCAGGCCGATGGCCAGCACCATACCGAGCAGAGTGAGGACATTGATCGAGAAGCCGGCGACATAAAGGACAAAAAATGTGCCCGTGAGGGCAATGGGAATGGTAACGATGGGGATAAGCGTGGTGCGCCACTCCCGCAGGAAGACAAAGATGGTCGCGCATACCAGCAGCAGCGCCACCACCAGCGTCTGTATGACCTCGGCGATACTCGCGCGAATGAAGGTGCTGGTATCGAAGCCAATAGCCACATCGACGTCCGCCGGCAGATCGCGCTTGATAAGCTCCAGGCGGCGGTAGAATTCGTCGGCGATCGCAATCTGGTTCGCCCCGCTCTGGGGCCGCAACACCACACCCACCATGGTCACGCCGTTCCGCCTGAGTATGGTGCGCTCATTCAGTGGTCCGAGTTCGGCGTAACCGACATCGCGGAAACGCACCACACGATCGCCCTCGCGCTTGATCACGCGCTGATTGAACTCCTCCGGATCGGTACCGAGACGGCTCAGAGTGCGAATATTCAGGTCAATGGTGTCGCCCTCGATACGACCGGTCGGCAGCTCGACGTTGGCACCCTGGAACGCCTCGCGTACATCGATGGCAGTGAGACCGTGTGAGGCCAGCGCATCAGGATTCAGCCAGAGGCGCATGGCGTATTCCTTGTAGCCCCAGATATCCACCTGACCAACGCCGGATATCGTTTCAAGGCGGGATTTGAACAGATTGTCGGCAATGGCGCTCAGATCCAGCAGGCTGCGCTGATCACTGCGGACATTCAGAAATATGATGGGGTCGCCGTCTGAGTCTGCCTTGGAAACGGTGGGTGCCTCGGCGTCTTCAGGCAGACGGCGCACGGCTGCAGACACACGGTCGCGGACATCGTTGGCGGCGCGGTCAATGTCGTCTCCCAGCTTGAACTCCACCGTGACCGTGCTGCGCCCCTCGCGGCTGACAGCAGTCATGGTCCGTATGCCCGAGACGGAGTTGATTTCCTCCTCAAGCCGCTCGGTGATCTGATTCTCGACTACCGTGGCATTCGCACCCGGGTAAGACGACTGTACGGAGACAATGGGCCGCTCGGCGAGAGGGAATTCCCTGATGGCGAGTTCGCGCATGCCAATGACGCCGAAAACGATGATGATAATAGACATGACGACCGCCAGAACCGGCCGCTCAATACTCAGCTCATGCAGGCGCATCAGCTGGTGCCCGCCGCATTGCGAATGTCCACCCGTTGCCCGTCACGCACGCTTTGTATGCCCTGCGTGATAACTTCATCACCGACCTTCAGGCCTTGCAGTATCTGCACTTGGGAATCGCTGCGCACACCGGTTTTCACCTCGGTGCGAACGGCGACGCCATCCTGGACAGTGAACACAGAAACGTCCTCCAGGCTCTGTAGCACGGCCACGCTGGGTACCAGCAGCGCCGCCTCGTCGCGATTTATCAGCTCCACCCTCGCATAATTGCCCGGCAGCAGCTTGCGTTCACTATTAGCGACATCAGCGCGCACCATAATGGTTCGCGTATTGATATCCACCCGCGGGCTTATCGCACGAACCCTGGCGCTGAAAGACTGGTCATAGCCCGCCACCCACAGGCTTAGTGACATGCCAACCTCCAGCAAGGCCTGATAGCGCTCCGGCACGCTGAAATCGACCTTCAGGTCTTCGATGGTCTGCAGCGTAGTGATAAGAGTATCTGCCTCGATGAGATCGCCGAGACTGACCTCCCGCAGGCCCAGGGTGCCGGAAAAGGGAGCGAGGAGCTTGGTTTTTTCCAGGCGTACCGCCAGGCGTCGCTCTTCCGCCTTGAGCACCTCGCGCCGGCTCACCGCATCATCGCGCTCACTCGCCGTGACGGAACCGGAGGAAAACAGATTCTGCAGGCGCTCGGCGTTGGTCTCCGCCAGCGTGAGCTGCTCGCGGACAGAGCTGAGCTCGGCGGCGAGTTCGCCCGACTCGATGCTGACAATCAGTTCACCCGCCTCGACTCGCTGACCATCGGTAAACGCGATGTTGGCGATTTTGCCGCGCAATTCGCTTTTGATGTCGATGGCGCTATCAGCGACGAGGGTGCCATTAAAGGTCAGCCGGCTCTCGAAAGGCACGGCCTCAAGCCGCACTGTTTTGACCGCCGGCGCCCTATCACGGGCTTCATTTCCCGCAGTTTCCACGGTCTCCTCTGAGAGCAGCGGAGATATCTTAGGCCAGGCTACAACACCGGCGACGGCGACCAGCACTATAGCGGCAATGGCTTTCTTCATTGTTTTCCCGGTCAGTTTTCCAATAGAGCACGTCGACGGCGTGCCGGCCGCAGGTTTGTAAAGGCGAGCAATGCTGCGATACGGCTTCGGAAGGCATTGCAGATCAGGCTACCCGTGGAGAGATAGGTTCCCTGGAAGTGGCCTGAACCTGCCATCGTGGATCGAGCAGTACGTTATCGCGCCAAACCTGTCCCATTGTAGCGCGAACCACCCGACAGATCTGTGCGGCCGACGACAGAACGGAAAACTCAGCGCTGCAGCCATTCGACATCAGCATACGGGTTCTGACCGCCCTCGGCGATCCAGCGATCCAGCTCGCTTTCCAGCACGGACAGCGGCACCGAACGCATACCGAGAATCACATCGTGGAAATAGCGCTGATCAAAGGCGGTACCAAGGACTTCTTCTGCCTCGGCACGCTTGCGGCGAATCAGCATTTCCCCAAGCTTGTAGGAAAGGGCCTGGCCGGGCCAGGAAATATAGCGATCGACCTCTGTAGTGAGTTCGTGTTCCGACAGCGCCGAATGCCGACGCAGATAATCCTGCGCCTGCTCTCGTGACCATCCGAAGTAATGCACGCCGGTATCGATAACCAGGCGACAGGCCCGCCACATCTCATAAGACAGGCGCCCGAATTCCTCATAGGGAGTCTGGTATATACCCAGCTGACTGCCCAGCCATTCGGTGTAGAGTCCCCAGCCTTCTCCGTAGCCGGAAAAATAATTGCGTGCCCGGAATTCGGGAATATCGCCGGGCGCCTCGCGTGAAATAGCGGCCTGAAGCGCATGCCCGGGCGCGCATTCGTGCAGCGTCAGCGCGGGAATGGTGTAAAGCGGCCGTGATGGCAGGTCATAGGTGTTCATCAGGCAGGAATTCAGCCCACCGCGGCCGCCCGTGTAGAAAGGCGCAATGGCTTCCGGGACCGGCAACAGGGTAAAACGTCTGCGCGGCAGGAACCCCAGCGTTTCGGCGAGCTTTCCGTCCATGCGCTTGGCGACGTACGACGAGACCCCGAGCAGTTCGGCCGGTGTCTCGGCGTAGAACTGCGGATCGTTACGCAGGAACGTAAAAAATGCCGCCATGTCGCCATCGAACTCCACCTCATCGCGAACCGCCTTCATTTCGGTCCATATCCTTTCGACCTCCGCGAGACCCTGTTCGTGAATCTGCTCCGGGGTCAGATCCAGCGTTGTATATTCACGAATCTGTGCCAGATAAAAGGCCTCACCGTCCGGCAGGCTTCTTGCGGCGAGGTCTTCCCGTGCCCCGGGCAGATACTCTTCCTGCATGAACTCGAACAGCGCTGTATACGCGGGTACCACAGCCGTCTGAACTGCCTCCAGCGCCTGCTGGCGCAACACTGCCTGCTGCGCCTCACTGATGCGTGAGGGCATCGCCTTGAACGGCGCATAGAACGGGTTGTCTTTCCCCGCTATCCGGTACGGCAGGATGGATTGCTCCCGTCCCTGCAGTGTCACTGCGGGAACGCTGTACCCGCGCGCAAGGCCTTCACGCATGTTTGCCATGTGCTGCTGAAAATATCGCGGGAGGTCTTCCAGGCGCGCTATGTAGCGCTGATAGGCCTGCGCATTGTCGAAGCCGCCCATTCTCGGATGCAGTCCGGTCCAGAAGAATGTGTCAGAGTTCAGTGGCGCCTCATAGGTGCGAAAGCGGACATTCGATGCTCGCGACGTGATGATCTGCTCGAAAACCTCAGCATTGATCAATGCCTCCGCGCTGAGCTGATCCCTGGGGATACGGGCCAATTGCTCAAGAGCGGCATTCCAGTATTCAAGACGGCGCGCCTGCGCGGCGGCGCTGACGTCGGGCCAACGGCCGGCATCGACCCAGTCGCCTCCCTCGATTCTGATCTTGCCCATTTCATGCTGCCGCCAGGCAAACTCGGTTTCATAAAGCTCGCGCAGCTGTTCATCGGCGGAGCGCCTTTCCTGCGCAGCGATAGTGCTGCTGATGGTCGTGCTGACTGCCCCCCACAACAGAGTCATTGCGATCAACATCGCCTTATAAGAAACGGTCCGGCTGGCGTTCATGCTCTCTCCGATGCGTGTCTGGCCGTGGCGGCGCAGCGTACGACAGTATTACAGGCAGGCTGGAGACTCAATCCCGGGAACAGATGCCGCAAGGTCATATCTATTATTGCGAATGATTCGTATTTACGATACTTTGTACAACCTGATTCATTCTTTTGACCTGACACAGGATGATTGTTCATGACACATCGCTTCCTTTGCCCCAAAAGACGCCGACGGTGAGACCCTGGAGCGCATGCGGCTCGCCTGTCTGACCCCCCGTCGACACTGCATGACACGCATCGCCAATACCGGACTCACCTGGCCGGACATCACCATTTCAGACGCGACGGAGCAAGCCAATGAGCCAACTGCAACAGCGCCACCAGAGGGCGGCAAACGATCCCTGCGCCGCGATCAGCAGCAAAGAGCAGCGCCTGCAAATTGATGTGGATATCGCGCAGCTGGAAGCCCTGCTCAGGGACAGGCAGCTGACTGCAGATCATATCCGTCCCTGCAACCCGCAAAGTGCCGCAGCACTCAGGCACATGTTACTCGGGTGCCTGCAACGTCACAGCCGTCATCCCTACTGACCGGCTGCAACGTGCACCGCGTCGGTGCACGTTGTGATATCCAGGTCCTTTTTACCGCCGTAAAATACCCGTCTGCTTACGCACCTCCCTGTTATTTAAAGTAATTCATCAGCCTGGCACAGTTCCCGCTATCCCCTTGGTGAGAAGAAGTCCAGACGCCCTTGCCAGCAAACCGGCCGGGCGCATCCCGCGCCGGAAAACATTCCGCACGGCTTCTTGCGCGAACTTGAGATCTGTTGATACAGAGAGGGTACTGCCATGAAACGAGCACTGATACACCTGACAGCGGCCGCCGCCCTGAGCGGCGTTGTCTGCAGTATGGCCAATGCACAGGAGGACGATCGACTGAGCATGGACGTCTCCATGAACCTGGATTCCTTCTTCGGTTTCAATCCTTTTGTCGGCGTCACCTACGACACAGATAAAGATTACGACCTTACCTTCTACGGCATTGCCTGGGGTGCCGGCACCGGCGCAGACTGGGGGCAGTGGACAGAATTTGGCTTCGGCGTGGGTTTCGAAGCCATGGATGGCGCTCTGTATATTAACCCGCAGCTCGGTTTTACCCAGGGTAACCTGCTGTCTTCAGGGACAGCCGACGACGGCATAGTGGGAGACGGCATCGTGCCGAATCTCACTGTCAATTACGACACAGAGGACTGGGAGGGCGAATTCTACTTTGGCTGGTACAAGGACCTGAGAGACGAGGCGCCTGCAGAGGGCACGACCCTCGAATACATTCACTACTGGGGGAATTATGGCTATCGCTTCGCCGATTACTTCTCAGTCGGCATGCACTTCGAGGAACTCGAGCTGCGCGGTGGCTCCAACGCCAGCAGCCAGGATGGCTACCAGTGGCTGGGCCCGTATTTCCAGGTTGCGAAAGGCGATGCCGGCATGCGCTTTTCAGCGGGCTGGGATCTGACCAACGATAACGATTCCTTTTCCACCAATGACTTCTACAAGCTGCAGTTTTTCTACAGCTTTTAACATCCCGCAGCCGCAGAAGGCGCCGACACGTGGCGCTTTCTGCCACGCGACTCGCGCCCGGATGGGGTATCAGCTCCCATCCGCGGCTACCATGCCGCGAGTTTGCACCTTCGATGTGCTTCATCCAGCATGCGAGCCTTTTCATCATATGGCATGATGATAACGTTATCCGCGCGATTACGTTGAACCCACCGAAGCGCTCGAGATATAGTCACTGAAGGGATATCAGCACCATGTTTGAGCGCAAGAGTTCAAAAGCGGCATTACCGCCCGACACGCCGGCGAAGACAAGCGAAGCGCCCCCTGTGGCGGAGCGCAAGCCAGCTGCAACCCCACCCACTGTGAGCGAGGCAATTGCCATGATTGGTGCAAAAGTGAAGGTCACAGGTGACATCGAGAGCAGCGAAGACCTGCTCATCGAAGGTGAAGTCAACGGCACCGTGACACTGACAGACAATGAACTCGTCATCGGCAATTCCGGGCGCGTCCAGGCGAATATCGAGGCAAAGACAATTCGTATCGAGGGCGAGGTTCAGGGGGATATCGTCGGCCAGGAGCGCGTCGTTATTACCACCACCGGGAACGTTCAGGGCAATGTATCCTCGCCGCGCGTCATGCTCGAAGACGGCGGCCGCTTCAAAGGCAGCATCGATATGGGCGGCCCAGCCAAGGGCAGCACGGCGCAGACGCGTCCGACAGCATCTACGCCTGTCCAGCAGGAAACGAAATCCGCCGATCACAAAGCAGCGTCGCATCAGGACGGCGGCAAGGCAGGTTAAAAAGGTCAGGCCCGACAGAGACCGTCATGGCACTGGCCCTGCGAAAACGCCCGTCTACACCATCCGAACTGCAGAGCCGGCTGCTGCCAATGGTGCTGGGTGAAAGCGCGTTATCGGTGACGGAACACTGTCGAATCCTCGATTTTGGTCGTGCCAACCGTGTCAGCCTGTCGTTTTACAGTGAATTATCCTGCCGCCTGCAGGTGCTTGACGCGAGTGAAACCCTCATTGCTAAGGCGAAAGACATACGCGCTGCCGCAGAAAGCGATACACCTGTCGAGGTGACCGCAGACGACTTTGACGCAGCATTCCCGGAAATTGCACAACAGGGCTTCGATCTGGTACTGCTGTGGGACATGATAAACCTTGTCCCGCCGTCGGCTCTGCCTGCCCTGCTCGACTTCATCCACCGGCATGCCAACGATGGCTTTCGCGGCCACGGCTTCATGCTGCACAAGCGCAATGTAGAAAGCACTGTGCGGCACCTGGGGGTCACTAATGCCGCTGCGCTGCGTGTCGTCGCCACCGATCCGGCATCGCTATTCCTGCACTCCCGCAGATACGTCAACGACTGCATGCATCCCATGACCATCGACCACGGCGTTCTCCACAGCGATGGTCGACTGGAATTCCTGTTCCGGGGCGCGTCGGGACAATAAAGCCAGGGCGTCGCAGTCGCTCATGACAGCGCCTGCGACGCCCGACCTACGCGGCCCGACCTACGCGGCCCGACCTACGCGGCCCGACCTACGCGGCCCGATCGTTGATGGCACCCGGCTCCTGATTGTCGACGGCGTCACCGGGACGATCCGACACCTCTTTTTCCTCAGGGTGCAGTACCGACCCCACCGGGGAAACCGGCGTCTGCAGCACGAGGTGGGCCTTGTACTCCACCGGCAGAGCGGGAATGGTGATCACTCGATAAATGCTGACCATGGCCATGAGCAGCAGAATCCCGGACATCAGCAGGAAAAAGCTTTGCAGCCCGAACCACTGCAAGGCATAGGAAACGGTGATAGGCCCGGTCACGCTGACAACCCCGGAAAGCATAACAATCGTACCGCTGGCCGGCGTCATCTCCGAGGGTCGCAGGTGATCGTGGATAGACGACACGACCAGTGAATATTGTGACAGGCTGAAGCCGCCGAAGGCCAGGGCACTGAGGTAAAGCGGCCATCCGGCCTCCATCTGGCGACTGGCGTAAACACCTGCAGCGACGGCAATGAGGCTCGCGCCACCCATCACCCAGCGACGGTCTACATGATCGGACAGCTGGCCCAGCGGCCACTGCACGATCATTGCCCCGCCCATAATCGCGCCCATGAATAGCGCCACTTCGTGAGCGCTCAATTCCAGCTTCGCCGCGTAAACGGCGCCCATGCCATACACCATGCTCGAGCACCACTGGATCAGCACAAGCCCTATCACGCCCATTTTTGCCCGCCGCCAGAGATGCAGCACACTGACACGTTCGGATGCCTCCAGCGCTGGCGTGCGCATCACCGTCATCAGAATCGGAATGGCAGCCACGCTGACCATGATGGAAACAAGCACGAAAAGCGTCAGGCCCGCCGGATCGGCTACATTGAGCATGAACTGTCCCGCACAGGTACCGCCGAGCAGAATCACCATGTAGACAGCAAGAATACGGCCGCGACTTTCGTTGGTGGCGGCCTCGTTCAACCAGCTTTCGGTCACGACATAGATGCAGGAAAAGGCAAAACCGGTCACCAGGCGCATGGCCGACCAGGTCCAGGGCTCAATGAAGCTGGCGTGCACCAGAATGGTGACGGAGGCCAGTGCAGAAACGGCGGCGAAGGTGCGGATGTGGCCAACCCGGTCGATCAGCCGCGGCGCGAGCACCGAGCCAAGCAGAAAGCCGGCAAAATACGCCGACATCAGCAGTCCGATAAGGGCATCGTCGAAGCCCTCGACCTCCGCCCGATAGCCCAGCAGCGTACCCTGCACGCCAGCGGCGAGGCCTATCAGGGAAAGGCCAAAGAACAGTGGCCAGAGTGAGACGACGGTGCGGGACGACATGCTGCGAAAACCGGGTGCGAGGAGCCTGAGTTTACCGACCTTCGGGGAGACCGGACAAGCCGAAAAAACACCAATTCCCGTGGTCCGACCGCGGCGAGACCACTGGGCTGCAAGGCCGGCGCAGGAACGCTTGGGGCCCGGCACCGGGATGCGTATACTCCCTCTTCGAGCCCGACATCAGCCCGGCGCGGCGCTTTCGACCGCCCTTCCGGGCGGTCCCGCCCACCGGACCGGACACTGCTATTGAGGAGATCTCATGTCCAATGAAGAGCAGATTGCCTATTGGAATGGAGAAGCCGGCCGTAAATGGGCACAGAAAGATGACATGATGTCTGCCATGCTGCAGCCGATTGCCGCGGACCTGCTGCGGCATATCGACCTGATCGACTGCCAGCGGATACTTGACGTGGGCTGTGGCGGCGGTAGCGAGACACTGATGCTGGCCGCGGCACTGCGCGGCGGCGCTGAAGTCGTCGGCGTTGACATATCAGAACCACTGCTTGACGTGGCACGTGCGCGACTCACCACCGCACCGGCGGCGGGGAGACAGATCGAGTTCATCCGGGCAGATGCCGCTACCCATCCCTTCGCGCAGAACGAGTTCGACGGTTTGTTCTCGCGTTTTGGCGTGATGTTCTTCGATGATCCGGTAGCGGCTTTCGGCAACCTGCATCGGGCACTGCAGGATGGCGCACCGATTGCTTTCTGCTGCTGGCAGGCGCTCAAATACAACCCCTGGGTGGCTGTCCCCCTGACTGCCGCACTGCAGCATCTACCTACTCCGGAGCGGACAGACCCAGAGGCGCCCGGTCCCTTCGCCTTTGCGGATGCAGAGCGCGTGCGCCGCATTCTCGAGGACGCCGGGTTCAACACTGTCGACGTTCACCCTCACCCCGTGCAGATGTGCTGGACGCCAGGGCAGGATCTGGAAACCTCAGCGCGGGAAATCATCAATATAGGGCCCGTTGGCCGCCTGCTGACGGACGCCGACGATGCCACTCGAGACCACGTGCATGCAACAAGCCTGGAAGCGCTGGCACCCTTTTACCACGATGGGCAACTGCGCCTTCCCGGCGCCGTGTGGTTTGTTACCGCGCGCGCCTGACAGCATCCGCTCTCACTGATGAGCCAACAGACCGCTCTGCTGACGCTTGGACGCCTGCCCAAGGCACTCGCGCTGGCACGCGCACTGCATTCTATCGGCTGGCGTGTCATTGTTGCCGACCCCTTCCGCTGGCACCTGTGCCGACCCTCGCGGGCGGTGGCCGCCAGCTACCGGGTAACGGCACCGAACACGGACCGCGACGCCTACCGACGTGACCTGGCTGAGATCATCCGGCGTGAACGGGTTACCACGGTGTTTCCCGTGTCCGAAGAAGCCCTGCATGTTGCCTACATTGCCAGTGCACTGCCTGCCGAAAGCCATCTTTTCTGTCCCGGCTTCGACACGCTGCTACGCCTGCACGACAAACTCGCGTTCGCGGCACTCGTACAATCTCAGGGCTTGCCGGTCCCGCCGACGTTTCCCGCTGCCAGCGAACCGGGGCGGGAACTCTGCAGCCGCACGGACACGATCGCCAAGCCAGCCCATGCCTGCTCGGGTATTGGTCTCGAGCGGCTGAAGCGGGGACAGCAGCCATGCGGCGATGCGCCCGACCTGTTGGTGCAGCACTTTATCGAAGGCGACGTCATCAGCACCCTCTCGCTGCTGCGCAATGGCCATGAAGTGGGCCGAACGCGATATCGAGGGACGGTCTTCGCTGGCACCGTCGCCGTCTGCTTTGAGCGATGTGACCAGCACGCCGCCATCGACGCCTGGCTGGACGCCTTTTTTCGCGCCAACCCCATGGAAAACGGATTTATCGCCTTCGATTTCATTGTGGATGCGGATGGCTGCGCCTGGGCGATTGAGTGCAATCCGCGGGTAACCAGCGGCATTCACTTTTTTGACAGCGCAGCTCTGGGCATGGCGCTGACCGCCGCAGAGGGCGTTGCGGCAGAGGACGTCGCAACCGCTGCTCACAATCGTTACCAGTGGTCCTACAGTACGCTGACCGAGGCCTACCGGGCCGTTCTGCAACCGGCCGAGTTCCGACGCCGTCTGCGGGAGATGCGTCGGGCCAGGGATGTAGTCTGGTCGCGGGCGGACCCACTGCCCTTTCTGCTGATGACGCCGCTGTCCGCTGAAATACTCTGGCCCGCCATGACCAGCGCCCTAACGCTCGGCGAAGCGACCCAGAGGGATATCGCCTGGTTTAACTGAGCGGTGATTTTGCTTATCATCCACATCCGTACGGCCTACCCGGTACCTCTTTCTGAACACCAAGCATCCTGATCCCACATTCGCTGACCTCGATTGCAGGCAGTGCGACCGCGCCGAATTGCTCGGCTTTGATTTCAGCATGGCGCTACAGCCCATCGTGCGCTTCAGCAGCCGCGATACGTACGCGCAGGAGGCGCTGGCACGCGGCCCTGGTGGCGAACCTGCCGCATCCGTGTTCGCCAACGTCAACGACGGCAACCGCTATCGCTTCGACCAGACCTGCCGGGTCAAGGCAATCCGCCTGGCATCAAAGCTGAAAATCAGCAGCCTGCTCAGCATCAATTTCATGCCCAACGCCGTTTACCAGCCAGAGCTGTGTATACGCAAGACGCTGCAGGCCGCCGCGGAATATGAATTCCCGTCCGAGCGCATCATTTTCGAGGTGACAGAGGGTGAGGAGATTGATAACCGCGATCACCTTCGCCGCATTGTGGCGTACTACCAGAAAACCGGATTTACCACCGCCATGGATGACTTTGGCGCAGGTTATTCGGGACTCAAACTTCTCGCCGACATGCAGACCGACCTGATAAAGCTGGACATGGCGCTGGTGCGGAACATCGACCAGGACCGCAATCGCCGCACTATCGTTCGCGGCATTCTGCAGATCTGTCGCGACCTGGGCATTGATGTTATCGCAGAAGGTGTTGAAACCCGCGGGGAGCTCAGCGCCCTGGTCGACCTGGGTGTCGACCTGTTTCAGGGCTATCATTTCGCACGACCCGCCTTTGAGGCAGTCGCCGACGTGCCCGCCAGCGCCTTCGAACTGTCCTAGCGAGCTGCGCCGCTCCTGGAACACTAACTGCCAAAGGCATACTCGCCGCCGCGCTCCAGTGCGCGACGATAGGCCGGGCGTGCGTGGATACGATCGAGAAACTGCTGCAATGCGGGAAACGGCTCCAGTGTGTACAGCAGCCGCGCTACCTGCGGTACGAAAGACAGCTGCACGTCCGCGGCACTGAAGCGGTTGCCGACAAACCAGTCAGCGCCTGACAGCGCGGCGTTCATATAGCCGAGGTGGTTAGCAAGCTCACTGTCAATTCGCGACTGCAGCGCAGCTCCACCGTCCGCCAGGCGCGCCGTGTACATTTTCAGCATCAGCGGCAGCATGGCGCTGCCTTCAGAATAGTGCAGCCACTGCAGGTACTGCTCGTGTTCCGTGGTGCCGGGCTCCGGCGCCAGGCGACCATTCCCGTGACGACGCACGATGTAATCGACAATGGCCCCGGATTCGATAACCGTCTCTTCCCCGTCGGTAAGCACGGGGGACTTGCCCAGTGGATGCACGGCGAGCAGGGCCGGCGGCGCCAGGCTGGTGTCGGCATCCCGCTGGTAGCACTCGAGGTGGTAGTCGAGTTCCAGCTCCTCCAGGAGCCAGAGGACGCGCTGTGAGCGAGAGTTATTGAGGTGGTGGACAGTCAGCATGGCGTGCTCCCGGTAGTTTGTGCAGTGAGATTATTCAGTGTCAACGCCTGGCCGGCAGGCACAGAATCTGCTGAGAAGGCCGGGTCGTGAGTCTTGCTGCCGGCCGCACCCGCTGCGGATCCTGCACGGTAAAATTGAAGCGACGCGCCAGCCGGGCAATGATGAGAAGACTTTCCGCAAGGGCAAAACCGGCACCGACGCAGGTGTGAGGTCCACTGCCAAAGGGAATGTAGGTGCCCGGCTGGATGCTGTTCTCGTTTTCGGGCAGAAAACGCTCGGGACGAAAGGCATGGGGCTCGTCCCAATAACGTGAATGCCGGTGCAGCGTCCAGGGGGAAATCATGACCAGCGCCCCGCGCCGCAGCCGACGTGGGCCCACGGTCGCCGCATTCAACGCCACCCGCGGCAGGAAGGTGATCGGCGGATAGAGTCGCAGCGTCTCGCGGAAAACCGCGCGTACGTATGGCAGCTGACGGATATGCTCAAACGTGACATCGCCTTCGCCCACCACGGTATCCACTTCCGCGCGCAGTCGCTCGAGAACAGCCGGCTGCATGGCAAGAATATAGAACACCCAGGTGAGCACGCTCGCGGTAGTCTCGTGGCCCGCCAGAAAAAAGACGCCAAGCTGGTCAATGAGCTCTTCCCGGGTAAACGCTGCGCCGCTGTCCTCGTCGACCGCGGCGATGACCGCACTGGCAATATCGTTGTAGTCGGCGCCAGGCTCAAGATGCGTATCCACCAGCATGCCGAGATGGCCGCGGATGCGTCGGCATGCCGCCAGCACCTCCGGCGGCTGCGGCGGATTACTCCAGGCCGGCTCACTAATCAGTCGACGGATATCCACCTGCGCCACGGAACGCTCGAACACGGTGAAATCCTCAAACACCTCATGAGCAACCCGCGAATCCAGCGACGTGGAGAAGACTGTGCGGCAGATGATGTCGGCAGTGAGATGGCTCATGGCCAGATCAAGCGACAGGGGTTCGCCGCGAGCGGCAATACCGTCAAGATGGATTTCGTAATCGTCCACGGCAGCTCGCATGGCCGCGAAAGCGTGTCCGATACGCATCAGACTGAACGCGGGGTCGATCATCGATCGCTGCCGCCGCCAGCGCTCACCATCTGTCACGAATATCGACTGGCCGATCAGTGGCTCCAGGGCATTTACCATGAGGTCACTTTTCGGGAAAATGCCTGACGGATCTTTCAGGATTTCGCGAATCAGGTCAGGGCGGTTGAACAGCACCGTCGAGCGGCGCGAATAGCCCAGATTACCGATGTCAAAGCGATAGGCAGCCGCGGGCAGCAATTCCAGCAGATTCCCATCGCCACGCCAGAGGACCCGCATCAGGGCCGCGACCGACCACAGAGAGTTGGGTTTTGGCGGATAATAGGCTTTACTGTCGGGCATAACAGAACTGGCGGCAACGCGGGCAGCCAGTATCGGATGTAGGAATCTCGATGTCGAGTCATCAGCTGTTTGAACTTCTCGTTGCCATGCATATCGCCACCGGCAGCATCGGCCTTGCCAGTTTCTGGGTACCGATTGCCAGCCGCAAGGGCGGCAGAAATCACGCCCGCTGGGGTCGTCTGTTTACCTACATGATGCTGATCACCGGCACGCTGGCTGTCGGCATCGCAGCCACCACGCTGAGCGACCCGGTAGGCACCCATCCACAGCTGGCAACACACCCCGAATTTTCCAATCCCGCCGTGATACGCGGTATTTTTGGCTGGATGATGCTGTACCTGGCCACCCTCACGGTGAACCTCGCCTGGCAGGGGTGGCTTTGCATTAACAATCGTCGCGACCACAGCGCCAATCGCGCCTGGCACAACCTGTTGCTACAGGTTCTTCTGACCGCGGCATCGGTCAACTGTCTATGGCAGGGCTGGCTGATCCGGCAGCCGCTGATGATGGCGATTTCCCTGGTCGGCTTTGCGACTGTCGCCACCAACCTCTGGTTTCTATACAAACCCCGCCCGCGCCCTGTCGATCGCCTCAAGGAGCACATCAAGTCACTGGTTGGCGCGGGTATCTCCGTCTATACCGCGTTCTTCGCCTTCGGTGCCGTGCGCTTTATCCCGGAACTCGCGCTGACGCCGGCGCTGTGGTCAGTACCGCTCATCACGGGCCTGTTTCTGATTATCTACCATCAGCGTGCCATCACACGCAGAATGCAGCGCTCACCGGTGGCTGCTACATGAGCAAGGCACCGGTTATCGTCGTCGGTGCCGGTGTCGGCGGCCTCGCTGCGGCAGTCGACCTGGCCCGGGCCGGCAGAGCGGTGACCGTGGTTGAACGCGCTGCAGAACCCGGCGGGAAAATGCGTCAGGTGCCGGTGGCGGGACAGGGCATTGACGCCGGCCCCACGGTTTTCACCATGCGCTGGATCTTTGAAGATCTGTTCAGGGAAGCCGGCGCATCGCTGACAGACAGCCTCGGACTGGTACCAGCCCAGCGCCTGGCGAGGCACGCCTGGCGTGATGGGGGTGAGCTCGACCTGTTTGCAGATATCGAACGCAGCGCCGCGGCGATTGAGGCATTCTCGGATGCCAGCAACGCCCAGGGTTATCTTGATTTCTGTCGGCGCAGCGAAGACATCTATCGCACGCTGCGCGACACTTTCATTGCCGACCAGCGACCAACGCCCATCGGCCTGGTGCGACGGGTAGGTCTGTCGCGACTCGACGCCATGTGGCGCACTCAGCCCTTTCGAACCCTGTGGGGGGCGCTCGGCGATCACTTCAGCGATCCCCGTCTGCGCCAGCTGTTCGGACGCTACTCCACCTATGTCGGCTCTTCACCTTTGCACACCCCGGCCACGCTGATGCTGGTTGCTCATGTCGAGCAGGACGGCGTATGGCTGGTCGACGGTGGTATGCGCGCACTGGCGCTTGCGCTGCAGAGACTCGGCGAATCTCTGGGCGTTGACTACCGTTTCGATAGCGAGGTCAGTGCCATCGACATGGCCGGGGGCCGGGCCAACGGGGTGACCCTGGCAAATGGCGAAATCCTGGCCGCGAGCCATGTGGTATTCAATGGCGATGTGTCGGCACTGGCCGGCGGCCTGCTGGGGTCCAGCGCACGGCGCGCCACCCGCGGGGTCACCGCGAACAGGCGCAGCCTGTCGGCAGTGACCTGGTGCATTCATGGTCGCCCACGTGGCTTTGCGCTGGATTACCACAACGTGTTCTTCGCAAGCGATTACCCGCGCGAGTTCCAGAGTATTTTCCGGGACCGCCGGGTGACCGAGGCGCCCACAGTTTATCTTTGCGCCCAGGATCGCATGCCGGGCACTGACAGAACAGCTTTGGATGAAGGGGCAGCCGAACGGCTACTGTTGCTGATCAATGCACCCGCCGATGGCGATCGCAGCAGCCTGTCCGGGACACAGATGGATAGCCTGCGCGAACGCACCCTCGCCCTGCTGGACGATTGCGGCCTGTCTCTGGACTTCAATGAGGCACACTGTGTGGCAACGCGTCCAGAGGACTTCAACGCGCTGTTCCCCGCCTCCGGCGGCGCCATTTACGGACGAGCCTCCCACGGCATGATGGCGAGCTTCGCCCGCCCCGGCGCGCGCAGCCGGATACCGGGGCTGTATCTCGCCGGCGGCTCCGCACACCCTGGTCCGGGCGTGCCGATGGCGGCGATGTCCGGGCGGCTTGCAGCCCGCGCGCTGCTCGACGACTCTGTGGGGTCAGGTCTCTTTTTGGGGACAGGTCCCGCTGGAAGCTGACCCCCCCTTGAAAAATATCTCCGCGCCACTATCTCTGGAACCGCGGGTGCTCGACGAGGCCCGCTCACCACATATTGCTTCTCAATGGAGGATAGTGACATGCGCAATACCATCGATTTTTCACCGCTCTACCAATCGGCCATCGGCTTTGACCGCATGGCATCCCTGCTAGACAGCGTGGCACGGGACAGCAAACCAAGTTTCCCACCCTACAATATCGAGTTGGTTGAGGAGAACAAATACCGCATCACCATGGCGGTGGCAGGTTTTCGGGAAGACGAGCTGGACATTACCAGCGAACAGAATACGCTGTTGATTACCGGGCGACAGGAGTCCGCCGACAGTGAGCCGAACTTCCTGTACCAGGGTATTGCAGCGCGCAATTTTGAGCGTAAGTTCCAGCTCGCCGAGCACGTCAAGGTGAATGGGGCTCGACTCGAGAACGGTCTGCTGCATGTGGAGCTTGAGAGGGAGATTCCCGAGGCCATGAAACCCCGACGCATCGCGATTGACGGCGGACGCGGTACCGAGCGACTGGCACAGCAGGACGCCGCCTGATTTCAGGCGCTGCCAGCGCGGCGCCGTTATGTTGTTAGCCTCTGCCCGTTAGGGGTGGGGGCTTTTTAGTGCGTAGCGACTGCTCTGCCTGAGCTCGGACTTATCAGGCCACAACCGCGTCAGACAATCGCTTCACGGATTGCGCTGGCGGTAACGATTATCAGTCTTCGGCAGCCGCCGCGTTTTGTATTCGCGCCACCATTGCACGCAGGCCGTTGCCGCGAGTGGGAGAGAGATGCTGCAGAAGATCAAGCTGCTGGAAATAATGTTCGACGTCGAAATCACGGATAGTCTGACGCGTCTGGTGATTATAGGCCGCGAGCACAACACCCAGCAGACCTTTGACGATAAACGCATCACTATCTACAGCAAAATGCAGTCGCCCGTCCTGTTCCCGAATGTCCATCCATACCTTGCTCTGGCAGCCCTTCACCAGCCGGTCGGCGGTATGCAGTTCCTCGGGCATCGGCGGCAGCTCCTTGCCCAGGTCGATAATGTAGCGGTAGCGATCTTCCCAGCTGTCGAAAAAGCCCAGCGTGTCGACGATGTCGTCGCTGCTGATGCGTTGGCCAAAGGGGTTGTCCAGGGCGGGGTCTGTCATCAGAAAAATACTCGCGATCAAAAAAACATGCCGGTTTCGAGCTGCGCCTCTTCGGACATCATGTCGCGATGCCAGGGCGGATCGAAAATCAGCTCGACACTCACGTCACGCACATGCGGCACCATGCGAACGCGGTGTTCCACATCGCCTATCAGCACCGGCCCCATGCCGCAGCCGGGCGCGGTCAGGGTCATGGCAATGGCAACCTTACCCTCAGCCTGATCGATATCCACTCGGTAGATAAGCCCCAGATTAACCAGATCGACCGGTATTTCCGGATCATATACCGTGTGCAGAGCTTCCCAGACCTGCGCTTCGCTGATGCGCCCACCCTCCGGCGGCGTGAAGCATAGCTGAACAGGCTCAAGGCCCAGTGCATCGGCATCGGTGCCGTCAACACGCACCATGTTACCGTTGTAGACAACCGTATAATTACCGCCGAGTGACTGGGTCAGCGTCACGAAAGCGTGAGCCGGGATCGTGACCGGGTCGCCTACCGGTACCAGTCGAGCCGGGCAATCGCGCCGCGTTGTGAGTACTGTGCGTTCCTGTGATGACATTCGCGCTTATCCGACGCTGAAGCTTTCGCCGCAGCCGCATTCGGCGACCACGTTGGGGTTCTGGAATTTCAGGGTACGATTGATGCCGTCCCGAGTGTAGTCGATCTTCGTGCCACGCATAAAATCCACTGCATCGTGATCGAGGTACAGGCGCACACCATTGTCCAGAGCCAGCTCAACGTCGCCGTCGCGGGCATCGTCTACCTCTTCCATGACGTACTTGAAGCCGGTGCAGCCGCTTTCCTGCACGCTGATACGTACCGCCGGCAGGCCGTGCGCCGCCAGGCTGTTGCGGAAATGTTCTGCCGCCGCGTCGGTCACAGTGACCGGCTGCGACTGCATATCAAATGTCTCTACTGTCATTGCGAATCTCCCAGGGCTAGCCGAACAGGGCCTGCGCCTTGTGAATGCCGGCGAAAAGCCGCTCGACATCCTCCTCCGTGTTGTACATGGAAAACGATGCCCTCACCGTTCCTGGAACCCCCATGCGCTCCATCAGCGGCTGTGCACAATGGTGGCCAGTGCGGACCGCGATACCCTGCTGGTCCAGCAGCATGCCGACATCCGAGGGATGACTGCCCGCCATCACGAAACTGAAGATACCCGCATTGCGGGTCGGGCTGCCGACGCGCCGCAGGCCCTCCACGGACTCTGCATACGCTACGGCCATGGCGAGCAGGCGGTCCTCGTGGGCGGCAGCGGCGACACGGTCGATACCGTCAAGGTAGTCGATGGCCGCAGCCAGACCTATTGCCCCGGCAATGTGCGGGGTACCCGCCTCGAACTTGAACGGCAGCTGATTGTAGGTGGTGCCGGAAAAGCTCACGGTCTCAATCATCTCGCCACCGCCGAGGAACGGCGGCATGGCGTCCAGCAGGGATTCACGTCCCCAGAGGATGCCGATCCCCGTTGGCCCGAACAGTTTGTGGCCCGAGAACGTGAAGAAGTCGCAGCCCAGTGCCTGCACATCAATCGGGAAGTGTCCCACCGCCTGGGCACCGTCTACCAGGACAAGCGCGCCTACCTCGTGCGCCATCTCCGTCATGTGCTGTACCGGATTGATAGTGCCCATGGCATTGGACACCTGGTTCACAGCCACAAGCTTTACCCGTTCATCCAGAAGGTCCTGGTAGGCGGCAAGGTCTATCTCGCCCGCATCGGTGACCGGAATAGGAACGAGCTCAGCATCGCAGGCCGCAGCCGCCATCTGCCACGGTACAATACAGGCGTGATGCTCCAGCCAGGGCGCCAGGATTCTGTCCCCGGGGGACAGGTTATGTCGCGCCCAGCTGTAGGCCACCAGGTTGATCGCCTCAGTCGTCCCGCGGGTCCAGATGACTTCCCGTGAATCGCGGCTATTAATAAACGCGGCGACGCGTTCGCGCGCCTGCTCGAAGCCGTGGGTAGCGCGATCCGAGAGGGTATGTACACCGCGGTGCACGTTGGCGTTGTCATGGCGGTAATAGTCGGCAATCGCCTGTATCACCGCCTCTGGCTTCTGCGTAGTCGCCGCATTGTCGAGGTACACCAGTGGCTGGTCATTCACCTGCTGAGCCAGAATGGGGAAGTCGGCGCGCACGGCCTGCGCGTCGAAGCCAGACGTCAACGCCTCTGCCTGGGCCGTATTCATGCATCGTCCTCATCTGTCATACGCCCGCCGTCGCGGGAGAAACGTTCCGCCAGCAGGTCGCGCAGGAAATCGCGCAGCGCCTCGCTGCGAACGCCATTCACCAGCTCGTTGACAAAGCCAAAGCTGAGCAGCACCTGGGCTTCATCGCGCGAGATCCCGCGGCTTCGCAGGTAGTGCACGCTCAGCTCATCCAGCTGCGCGACGGTGGCGCCGTGGGCGCACTGCACATCGTCGGCGTAGATCTCCAATTCGGGCTTGGTGTTGATCTGCGCTTCGGCGCTGGTCAGCAAATTGCGATTATTGAGTATGGCGCTGGTTTTCTGTGCCTGCGGATGAATATGGATGCGCCCATTGAATACGGCGCTGGCGGCATCCGCGATGACGCCGCGGAAGGTTTCACTGGAGGTGCAGCGCGGCATCGCGTGCTCCATGCAGGTGTGGTAGTCAATGTGCTCACTGCCTCGCGGCAGATAGAGACCGTTCACATCGGCATGCGCACCCTCGCCGGCATGTTCGATCACGATATCGATACGCTTCAGATCACTGCCCATGCCGAGGTGAAAGCTGTTGAAGGTGGCGTCGCGATCGAGGTGAGCATGAACGCCGCCGATGTGCAGGGCTGAGCCCGTCTCAAGCTGCAGGCGGTAATGGTTGAGTGTGGCACCACGCTGCAGCACGAACTCGGACACCCCATTGGTAAAGCTCGCGGCTTCACTCTCGAAAGAAATAAAGGTCTCCACCAGCGAGGCGGCACTATTGTCTCCGGCCAGCACCAGCAGACGCTGGTTGACCGCAAAAGCCGCCGTCTGCGCAGTCGTCAGCCAGACGATCTGAACCGGCGCATGCACCGTGGCCCCGGCATCCACCTGCAGGAACACGCCATCACTCAGTGCGGCACTGTTCAGCGTGGCGAACAGATGACGATCCGTACCGACCACCGACCCCAGATGCGCCTGGATGAGCGCCGCCTGCGACTCGTCGGCATCGGCGAAACGCGCCACGCTCAAGCCGGCAGCAGCGTCCACCGAGGACAGCGCCGGGTCGTAATGTCCGTTGACAAAAACGAGCCTGGCACCGCCGCAATCGGGCACTCGCGCGTTCAGCGCCGCGGCATCCACGGAGATCGCTTCACCGGGAACAAACTCGCGATCGATAGCGCTGACGTCCGTATACTTCCACTGCTCGGTCTTGCGCGTGGGCAGGCTGGCCGCCTGCCAGCGTTCTCTGGCCTCGGCCTGTGCGGCTGCCAGCCAGTTCGGTGCGGCGGCGCTGGCTGCCGCCAGCGGCTGTTGCATCAGATTTGGCATCAGGCGACCTCGTCATCCAGCCAGGCGTAGCCGTGTTCCTCAAGGTGCAGCGCCAGGGACGCATCCCCGGAACGGACGATGCGTCCGTCGGCGAGAACGTGCACATAATCCGGCTTGATGAAGTTGAGCAGGCGCTGATAGTGCGTGACCAGCACAAAGCTGCGCGTATCGTTACGCATGTTGTTGACGCCTTCCGCGACCACCTGTAGCGCATCGATATCCAGACCACTGTCGGTCTCGTCGAGAATCGACAGCGACGGCTCAAGGAGCATCATCTGCAGCAGCTCATTGCGCTTTTTTTCACCACCGGAAAAACCCTCGTTGACGCCGCGCTTGAGGAAGCTGTGGTCGAGGTTGGCCAGGGTGCACGCTTCACGCGCCCGCTTCATGAAGGTCACAGAATCCAGCGGATCCTGGCCACGATGTTCGCGCAGGATATCCACCGAAGCCTTGAGAAACTCCATATTGCTGACCCCGGGTATTTCCACCGGGTACTGGAAGGCGAGAAATATGCCCTGCCGCGCCCGCTCCTCGGTTTCCAGCGCCAGTACATCCTCGCCGTTGTAGGTAATCGTGCCCGCCGTGACCTCGTAACCGGGCCGGCCTGAGAGCACGTGCCCGAGCGTACTTTTACCCGAGCCGTTGGGACCCATGATGGCGTGGACTTCCCCCGGCTTTACTGTGAGGCTCAGCCCCTTGAGGATATCTTCATCGCCGATGCGGGCGTGCAGGTTTTCAATCACTAGCATGAATCTTTTACTCCAGCGTGCGCGCGGCTCACGGTCCGCGCTACAGGTTATCCGACCGAGCCTTCCAGGCTGACTTCAAGTAGCTTGCCGGCCTCGACCGCAAACTCCATTGGCAGCTCACGGAACACTTCCTTGCAGAAGCCGTTGACAATCATTGACACCGCCTTCTCGGCATCCAGACCCCGCTGCTGACAGAGGTAGAGCTGATCGTCGCTGACCTTGGAAGTGGTTGCCTCATGCTCCACGACTGCCGACGGATTACGGCTTTCGATATAGGGGAAGGTATGTGCCGCACTGCGGTCACCGATCAACAGTGAGTCGCACTGGGTGTAGTTACGTGCACCCTCGGCGCGCGGACTCATGCGCACCAGACCGCGATACGCGTTGCTGCTGCGCCCCGCCGAGATCCCCTTGGAGATGATGGTCGAGCGGCTGCGCTTGCCCAGGTGAATCATCTTGGTGCCGGTATCGGCCTGCTGGCGGTTGTTGGTCAGGGCAACAGAGTAGAACTCACCCACGCTGTCGTCACCGCGCAGGATGCAGCTGGGGTACTTCCACGTAACCGCCGAACCGGTTTCAACCTGGGTCCAGGAAATTCGCGCGCGGTTATGCGCCACACCACGCTTGGTGACAAAATTGTAGATACCGCCGAGGCCATCGGCGTCACCGGGATACCAGTTCTGCACCGTCGAATATTTGATCTGGGCATCATCCAGCGCCACCAGCTCAACGACCGCCGCGTGAAGCTGGTTCTCGTCACGCATCGGTGCCGTGCAGCCCTCGAGATAGCTGACGTGGCTGCCCTCTTCGGCAATGATCAGCGTGCGCTCAAACTGACCGGTCTTGGCCTCATTGATGCGGAAATACGTGGACAGCTCCATCGGGCAGCGCACACCTTTGGGAATGAAGACGAAGGAGCCATCGGTGAACACAGCACTGTTGAGTGCCGCATAGAAATTGTCCCGCCGCGGCACAACACTGCCGAGGTACTTGCGCACCAGATCGGGATACTCGTGAACCGCTTCGGAAATGGAGCAGAAGATCACGCCAGCCTCCGCCAGCTTGGCACGGAAAGTCGTACCGATGGACACCGAATCGAATACCGCATCCACGGCGACACCTGCCAGCATCTCCTGCTCGTGCAGGGGGATACCCAGCTTTTCGTACACTTCCAGCAGCTGCGGATCCACTTCATCCAGACTCTGTGGGCGATCCTCGAAACTCTTGGGAGAGCTGTAATACGAGATCTGGTTGTAATCGATCGGCTCGTGATCCACATGAGCCCAGTGCGGCGTCGGCATCTCCAGCCAGCCGCGATAGGCCTCGAGACGCCACTCCAGCAACCACTCCGGCTCATCCTTCTTGGCCGAGATAAAACGGATCACGTCCTCGTTCAGGCCCGGAGGCAGCGTGTCGGACTCGATGTCAGAAACAAAACCCGCTGAATATTCCTTGCCGATGCGCTCGTCAATCAACTCTTGAGACATGTGTCTTACCTTCGTCAGTACGTTTTAGCGGGGCAGGCCACCATCAGACGCCGGTGGCCAGGATACGGGAGTCGTCATGCCCGCGCTGCGCAACCCGATCTTTCTGGGCCCTGGAAATCTCGCGGATCTCGTTGCGCTCCACCAGGTCACCCAGGGAGATACCCTGCAGAAAATCGCGGATACGATCCGACAGATCCATCCACAGATGATGCGTGAGGCAGGTATCGCCTTCCTGGCAATCGCCAGCTCCCCCGCAGCGCGTAGCGTCTGTATCCTCGTTGACCGCGGCTATCACCTCGGCAACGCTGATATCGCTGGCGGCGCGGTACAGCTGGTAGCCACCGCCGGGGCCGCGCACGCTCTTGACCAGCCCACAGCGGCGCAGATGCGCGAACAACTGCTCCAGATAGGACAGCGAGATGCCCTGTCGATCCGAGATGGCCGCCAGTCGTGTTGGCCCGGTGTCCTGGTTGATCGCCAGGTCGAGCATGGCCGTCACGGCATAGCGTCCCTTGGTCGTCAAACGCATGGTCAGTCCTCACTGCGGCTGTTCACCTATGGACTGGAAGTATTCCATTCCCTAGTATTTTAGTCAAGTATAGCGCCGGCTGCGATGCGGGGCCGGCGCCGCGCGCTGACAGGCCTAGACAGGACCGCGACAGCCCCGCGAGCCGGCAGTTTACCCACGGCCCTGCGCAGGCTATGTTGCATGCTCATTGCGACGCATCGGGAACCGCCCCATGGCCGGCACAGCGAAAACCTCCACCCGCGAGCGCCTTGAGCGGCGCGAGCACGACATCATGAGGGCCGCTACCGAGCTGTTCGCCAGCGCAGGATTTCACAGTACATCCACGCGCCGCATCGCTGCGCAGGCGGGCGTCTCCGAGGGCACGGTATTTCACTATTTCGGCAGCAAGCATGAGTTGATGCTGTCGATTCTGGACCGCTTCTACACAGAGACTCTGTGCAAGGGGGCAGAGGCAATCCTTGACGCCGAGATGGACACGCGCCGACGGCTCCAGGACCTGGCGATCCACCATGTCCGGTCTCTGGCGGCAGACCAGGCGCTGATGATACGACTGCTGCAAGTGTACATCGGCATCGACATAGAGCAGCTTGATCCTGCCGGACAATCGCCCGTGCGCAGCCTCAATCGCCAGTATGTCGCCTATCTCGATCGCATTCTTCGCGAGGGCATTGAGCGCGGGGAAATCGGCGCTGACACCGATCTGATCGCCTTCCGGGACCTGTTTTTCGGCGGCCTGGAATATGGCATGCGCACCTACCTGTATCGACACAAGGGCTCGGCGGGAAGCGGTCTGGGCGCCCATGTCAAAACGCTGGTCGATCCCTTGTGGGTGAGCCTGTCAGCGGCCGGTCGCGCCGAGTCACCGACAGCAGTTGACAGCCCCGAACGTCTCGAGGCGGTGGCGACGAGGCTGGAGACCGCAGCAAAGCAGCTGGAACACCTGGTGACCGCGCCCCAGCGCGAGGTTGACTAATCGGTCTTGGCGTCGGGGCTGACGCGTTTGCGGGCCGCTCGCCGGCGTGTCGGCGCGGTCTTGCGGGCACGCGCAGGTGCCTTCCTGCGCTTCGCCGGTGTTTTCGCCCGCCGTGCCGTGGTCGTCCGTTTGCCGCTTTCCGGATCAGCCCGCAGCAACTCGCCCATGGCATCGAGCGCTTCGTCGAAGCAGACCATCAGCACATCGATATCCGGGACGATTTCGCGGGTCGAGATGACGTTGAAACTCACCCGCCCATTGTAGCTCGGGGTGGCGATGAACAGGCCCATACCGTCCGCCAGCGGCGCCAGCCCGAAATTCCGCACTGCACAGGCACCGTTCATATACAGCGGTATCTGGGGGCCCGGCACGTTGGAGATAAACACGTTGCAAAGACGCGCCGCGAGGCCGGTCTGCAGCACCAGCCGGCTGGCCAGCACCTGCGTGGCCGCGGGCACATGCTGGGTCAGATCTGTCATCAGTCGTGCGGGGATGCCCGCGCGGGCTTCCTTGCTGCGCCGGGTGGACTGCGAAATCCGTCGCAGCCGCTCCACGGTGTCGGCCTCGTTGGTGAAGATGGGTGCAGTCATGGCCGATATCCGGTTGCCGGCCGCGCCACTGTCGTCATCAGCCCCGGCTCGGGCGCGGGCATTGATAGGCACCCAGGCCACCAGGGAGTCCTCCGGCAGCTCGTCGTGCCGCTGCAGGTAGCGCCGCAGTGCGTCGCTGCATACGGCAAGGATAACGTCGTTCACCGTTGCACCAGGCACGAGAGCGCGCGCGGCCTGGAGGTCGACAAGCGGCACAACCCGGGCGTCAAATACCTTGCGCGGTGATACTGCAGCGTTGAAGCGCGTATGCGGCACCGGGTAACGGGGCCGCGGCGCACTGCCTTCTTTTTTTCTGGCCGCGTCGCGGGCCGTTTCCAGGAGACCAGGCACCGTGCGCAGGAGGGCGTTGCCCAGGCGCAGCGGCGAGCGCAGGTTGTTGAACAGCGCACGCCGCGCCAGCGTCCCAAGGGCCGGCATCGGGTCACTGTCCGACTCGACAGGCTGCAGGGGAATCGCCGGCGTCCCCTGTGGATCGATATCCGACAAACTGGCAAAGAAGCGTGTGAGTGACGCGCCGTCACCCGCGGCATGGTGGATCTTGGTGGCAATGGCATAGCAGCCGGCTGGCAAGCCGTCGAGGTGATCCAGGCCTTCAACCACGTACATTTCCCAGGGGGGACGACGCATGTCCAGGGAACGGGAATGGTAGCGCGCCATGTGTATGCAGAACTGTCGCCAGTCGCCGGGCTCGGGCAGGCGACCGTGCGTGACGTGATACTCGAGGTCGAAGAATTCGTCCTCGATCCAGTACGGGTAATCAAGCTCCAGTGGCAGTCGCAAGAGGCGTCGCGTCAGCAGCGGATTGACGGCAAGGCGGCGCTCTACGTGAGCCAGAATATCCTTGAAACGCACGACGCCACCACCCGGCACCGTGCCCGGATCGTAGACGGAAATGGACGTGACGTGGGCGAGATTATGCGCCGTTTCCATATACAGAAACTGCGCATCCTGCGAACTCAGCTGGTGCATGCTAGATCCATCGGTCAGGGCAGGGCCTGGGCACGAATGCGCTCCACGCGACGCTGCAGGGTACGGAACTCCTGTGCCAGTTCCAGCCGTCGCGCTGCGAGGTCAGCCTCGCCCTTGCCGGTCAGGTTGAAGTTGGCCATCAGTTTATAGCCGTTCTGGAATAGCAGTTTACCGATGGACGCCTCGGAACTGATACGTCGCTGCAGGTAGGCCTGCTTGCCATAGGCCAGGGACTGCGCGATAGCCTCCTTCTCGTCCAGTGCGGCGCCGGCTTCCTGCCGCGCCAGTACGTCCGCCATAATACGATAGGCTTCGATGTAGGGCAGCATGACGCTGTGCGCCACCAATGGCACGAACTGACCCAGCACCACCGCCGCACCGCCCTTCTCAACCAGTGCTGCCTCCCAATCTTCTCGATAGCGGTTCAACTCCTCGCGAATCTGCAGCCGGAATTCATCCCGGGGGGCATAAAAAAACTCGAACTTGAACAGGTCGCGCAGGCGCTCGGCCTCGACCCAGAATGCCTCACTGCCTTCCAGCTTGCGAAACGCCATGCGCATGAGCGCAAGCTCAGCGATCGACTTGATCACAAAGAAGTGCGCGATGGTGTTGCGATAGTAGCCGGCAACACCATGATTGTCTGCGGCGATGGCATACACCCGCTCTGGTCCGTCGTCATAGCGAGTGAGCAGACCATTGAGAACCATCTTGTCTGTCAGCGCATCCATCTGTGCATCATCTTCGGTCAGTGCATGCTTCGTGATGCGAATCCCCCGCGCCTCGGCCCACTGCGTCAGCGCCTGCAGTTCCGAGCGCAGCTCGTCGGCGGTCAGCGCCCTGGGGGCCGAGCCCAGCAAGACCATGCTGAGCAGCGAGGGCAGGGTAATGGGAGTTACCCGATTGACCTCCAGCCCCACCCGGAACGCCACTCTCTGCAGCTCGCGCTCGTCCGCTGCATCGGGGACTTCCGGCAGAATCACAGGCTCGCCAAAATCGAAGTAGATCTGCCCCATGGGCTGGCGTAGCCCGCGCAGATAGCCGATAAACCAGCGCAGACTCTCGGGCTGCTTGGTGGCACCGGCCTGCTCCACCGCGTAGTCACGCACGTCGCCGATGAGGTCGTAGCTGATGGCAATCGGGATGATATGCAGGTTGCGCGCATCCGTGGCGTGAGCCGATTCCATCACATATTTCAGCAGACCATAGCGTGGCGGCATCAGCTTGCCGACGCGCGAACGCGTGCCCTCGAATGCCCAGCTCAGCGGGAAGCGCTTCTCCATGAGGTAGCCGATATAGTGCCGCAGAACGAGCTTGTAAAGCGGATCGTCACGGAAACTGCGGCGAATAAAGATGGCGCCGGCCCGACGCGCGAGAAAGCCCAGCCCGGCAAAGGCCATGTTCACGCCGCCGAGAATATGCGGATTGGGGAAATCGTTGTCGAACAGCATGGAATTCACGGCAAAGGCGTCGACATGGGTCTTGTGGGTCCACAGCAGGGCCGCCGGATATTCCCGCGTCAGCTGGCGGATACGCTCCAGACCCTCGCGATCAATGACGACTTCGGAATCGTATCCCAGCGACATGATGAGATGATTGAGCTGCGCCATGACATCCAGCCAGAACGGCGCCGGCCGGGCGATCAGTTCGCGCATGATGCCCTCGGCCTCATGGCGCAGCTGCGGAACGCTCTTGCCGGTTTCCGCATTCAGTACATTCAGCGCTTCCTTGAACCGCGCGCTGTTGAGGATATTGACAGCAACGCGGCGAGGCACCTTGTAGCGGCTGCCCTGCAGCCTGCGCTCGGCGATATCCAGCGCCAGCCCGGCCTGAGAAGCGATAAAATCTGCCAGGCGCCTGGGATCGTTTTCACTGCCGGAGCGCTGCCGGAGCCGCTCTCGCAGCGCACCCAGCGTTGCCGGCTCACCGACGATGCACTCGCCGCGCTCCGGGTTCTGTGCCAGCATGCGCCGGGCCCGCCACGGACCGGGTCGACGCGGATTACCGAACAGCAGATCCCGGGCACGCGGCCGAATACTTTTTTCGTCCAGCGAGCAATGCCATACCACCCGTATCGGCAGGACGCAGGTGTCATCGCTCGACTCCAGCGCCGTCACCAGCGGTGTGGCGTCCAGCTTTTCCGGTGTTCGCGCAATCGGGATCACCACGCGCACGGCGTCGCACTCAAGCCCCTCGGCAGACAGGCAATCCTGCAGCCAGCCCTCCAGCAGACGCTGCTCTACTGCATGTGCAGCGTCGATGATAATAATGCCAGGCCCCTTGCCGAGTGCCTGCCAGGCCTTGTTATTCATCTTGTTATTTGACTCCCACTGGCCACTGTAACGATGGTATCACGACAGACACGCCTGTCATGCCGACAGCGCGTGGCGCGAACCGGGCGTTTTTGATTACCCTTACAGAGTCTCGGTACTGTCTTGAAGGAGGCGCAGATGGACGATCCGGTCAGGGAACAGAAGCGCCTCGGGCTTGGCATGCAGGTCATGGCGTGGCTGGTCGTGCTGGCGCTGCTGACCTACTATTTCAGCGGCGTGATTGAACAGCGTCACAACCCCAACACCTCGGTAGCGACTGACATTACCCAGGAAGGGGTGCGTGAGGTGAAGCTCAAGCGTAATCGTCAGGGCCACTACGTGGCCAGCGGCGAGATCAACGGCAAGTCTGTGGTGTTTCTGCTGGATACGGGCGCTACCGGTGTCGCCATCCCGGCGGATATCGCGGCAAAGCTGAAAATTCCGCGCGGTCGACCATTCACAACACGCACCGCCAATGGCAATACCACCAGCTATGCCACGCGGCTGGCCAGCGTGAGCATCGGCACTATCGAGCTGACCAACGTCGAGGCAGGCATTACGCCAGGGCTGCAGATGAACGAGGTCCTGCTCGGCATGTCATTCCTGCGCCATATCGAATTCACCCAGCGCGGCAGCACGCTGACGCTGCGGCAGTATCCACAGGGCGCTCCTGCCGGCGCATAAGCCGGAGCCGGCAGTGTCAGTGCTCCCAGTCGGGCAAAGGCTGGGCGGCCGCCGTCATCGGGATTTCCAGCGTGTTGTCGGCTGCCTGCCAGCCGTGTCCGATCATCTCGTCGTAAGCACTGCGCTGCCGCAGAACACAGGCATCCACACTGATGTCGGTAAAATGCCGCTTCATTCCCAGCAGGTTGCGCTCCCGAAGCGGTTTGCCGGCCTCATTCACCACCAGATGCACCGTGCCATCGATCGTTGCCTCAGCGATATAGAGGCTCAGATCGACAGACTCGATCACCAGCTTCTGGACGTGGCGGGTGCCCAACTCACGTAATGTGATTTTCATGGCACGGTCTCCTGCATGCTTTGAGGCATAGTATCCCGGAGAGCCGCAGAAGCGTTTGCCAGGACGCCGAAACGACGATGACATAACCTGGACGCCGCTGCCAATCAGCTCCACTATCCTTCATCATTTAACGCATGCGACCCAGACTGGAAACGGCCAGCCTGACCCGGCTGGGAAAACCCATCGACCGGCTGCCGGAGTGCGCCGGCGTCTATCGTTTCCTGGACGCGAATAGTCAGCTCCTGTATGTCGGCAAGAGTATCGATGTGCGAACCCGGGTACTGTCGCACTACACGGCAGCGCGGCAGCCGGGACGACAGCAGCGCATGATGAATGCGGTTGCACGCGTGGACTGCGAGCCCTGTACGGGGGAGTTTGGGGCCCTGCTGCGGGAAAATGCAGCGATCAAACGGGAAATACCCCTGTACAACCGGCGGCAGCGACGTCGACGCCATCTCTGGACACTGGCCCTGGTTGCGGGCCGTCAGGGTTTTCTGCAGGTAAAGCCACGACAACTGATGGAAAGGCAGGCGCCTGCAGATGACAGCTACGGGCTCTATCACAGCGCCTCCCACGGTGAGGACACTCTGCGACAGCTGGCCCGCGACAGCGGCCTCTGCCTGCGGGTGCTGGGCCTGGAGCATGGTCGGGGCCCCTGCTTCGCCTACCAGCTGCGGCGCTGCCTCGGCGCCTGCGCCGGACGCGAATGCGCAACCGAGCACAATAGCCGCCTGCGGGACGCGCTGCTCGACCAGCGGATACTCGCCTGGCCCTTCCCATCGGCGGTACTCATGCGCGAAAGCGCAGCGCACAGCCAGCCGGGGCAGCCTAAAGAGGATTGGCATGTGGTGGATCAGTGGCGCTATATCGGCAGTTTTGCGCGCCGCCAACGCGCCACGGCAGCAGCCCTGGCGCCGCCCGCGACCGCTGCGGACGACAGCATGATTTTCGACCGCGATGCTTACATCATCCTTTTGCGCGCGTTGCGCAGCGGCCGTGTCGACATTCACGGCGCGGACGCCCTGACTCCCCTGGAAAACCCGCTGCGGGGAGCGCGCAGCGCAGCATGAGCATCAGCGCTGTCTGGTTCAAGCGCGACCTGCGCCTGCAGGACCATGCGCCCCTGAGCGCTGCTATTGCCAGCGGCAGGCCTGTACTGTTGCTGTATTGCCTGGAACCCGCGCTGCTTGCCGACCCGCATTACCGCACTCGCCACTGGCGTTTTATCTGGCAATCGCTGCAGGACATGCAGGAAACCCTGCGCCGCTACAATACCCGCATCCTGGTGGCTCGCGACGAGGTACCTGACGTGCTGGCGGCGCTGCACCGGGAATTCGGTCTGCACGCCCTGTACTCCCATGAAGAAACGGGTCTGGCGGTGACCTATGAGCGTGACCGTGCGATTGCCGACTGGTGTACCCGGGCGAGCATCCCCTGGCACGAGTTCCAAAGCAATGGCATCACGCGCGGCCGCCGTGACCGTCGCGGGTGGAACCGCGCCTGGGCAGCCACCATGTGTGCGCCACTGGCGCAGCCATCTCTGGCCGCGGCGCGATGGCTCTGCGCCACGCGCGTCAGTGAAGTAGCGCCGTTGTCGGACGCGGCGATAGACCCTCGATGGCGGGATGAGTCGCGGTTCCAGCGTGGCGGCGAAACGGCTGCCCGGGCGACACTCCATGACTTTCTCGCGCTGCGCGGCGCACGCTACGCCGTCGATATTTCCAAACCGCAGGCCAGCCGGGAGAGCTGTTCGCGCCTGTCGCCCTACATTGCCTGGGGCAACCTCAGCGTCAGGCAGGTTTATCAGGCCCTGAAGCAGCGACAGCGTACGCCTGGCTGGACGCGCGCCCTCGCCGCCTTCGAGTCACGTCTGCACTGGCACTGCCATTTCATACAGAAATTCGAGATGGAGTGCCGCATGCAATTCGAAGACATCAACCGCGGCTACCTGGCGCACCCTCGGGGCCGCACGGACGCACTCGTTGCGGCATGGCGCGACGGCATGACCGGCCTGCCCCTGATCGATGCCAGCATGCGCTGCCTGCGAGCCACCGGCTATATCAACTTTCGCTCCCGGGCCATGCTGGTGAGCTTCCTCTGCCACCATCTCTGGCAGGACTGGCGCGAGGGCGCGACCTGGCTGGGTTCACAGTTCCTGGATTTCGAACCTGGCATTCATTACCCGCAGATGCAGATGCAGGCCGGCGTCACAGGCATCAATACCATCCGCATCTACAATCCGCTGAAGCAGTCCCGGGAACACGATCCCGACGGTGTGTTTATCCGCCGCTGGGTGCCGGAACTCGCGGCCCTGCCGGACCCGCTGATTCACGCGCCCTGGACGCTGACACCCATGGAGCGGTTGATGTACGGCTGCGAGCTCGAGCGCTACCCGGAGCCCCTCGTGGACATCTCGGAGAGCTATCGACACGCCCGCGATCGCCTATGGGCACTGAAGTCGGATGCGCGGATTGCACGTGAGCGGCAGCGTATTCTGTCACGCCACGTTGAGCGCCGCGTGATTGACGTGGACGCCTGACATCTGGCGCCAGCGGGGCGGTCCGCCCAGACCACATTTCCGCGACAGCGGTTTTGCTCTAGGATAGTGCTACACATTCCGTTTCGGGTGTCATGTATGGTACGTATCCTTCTTTACGTTCTCGCTATCCCCGTGGTGCTGCTATTGCTGGCAGCGTTACTGGTACCACTGCTGGTCACCGAGGAAAAGCTCATCAGCGTCGCCGCCAGCCAGCTGCAGAATAAGACCGGAGCGGAACTCTCCGTGTCGGGGCCCGTGTCACTGTCGCTGTTCCCCCGGCTGGGGGTGGAGATGGCCGATGTCCGCATAGACGCTCCCGACAGCCAGGCGAACCTGCAGGCAGGCGAACTGAGCACCGGGCTGGCCGTCATGCCGTTGCTGCGTGGCAGCGCGGAGATAGATTCGTTGAACCTGCGCGACCTCACTATCACCACCGTAGCGGAAGCCGAGGCCGTAGCCGCCGATATGACGACTATCGGCCTGTCGGATGAGGAGCTCGACGCACTGTATGCGAAGCGTCGCAGCGCGCGGAAATCAGGCGGTTCCGATGCCGGTGCGGCACTGGCACTACCGCTGGCGCTGAACGTCGCTCGTCTGTCGATCGAGAATGCGCGACTGCTGACCGTTGACGAAAACGGCAACACGCTATCGACCATGATACTCGAGGACCTTTCCGCCCGTGATCTCAATACGGTGGGGCGACCTGTGTCCGTGACGGCGCAGGTACGGCTGCCGGGCGCCGACAACGGGCAGGACCTGGTCATGGATATCAACGGGGAGTTCCGTCCCGACCTTGAGGCCGGCAGCGTCAGCGTGACACGCCTGGATATCGATACTGTCGGGCTGACCCAACGACCGCTGAATGCTCACATCGAGGGCAGTGTAGACATCAATGCACAGGTAGCGGACCTTACCCTGGCCTTCACCGTGGACCAGATGCTGGGCAATGGCTCGCTGCGTTACGCCGCGTTCGAGAGCCCGCAGATAGATGCCGAACTCAGCGTCAACGAATTCAATCCGGCGCTATTGGCGCTGGCCGGCCCGGAGGCCGCGGTGCAGGCCGAGCCCTCTGCCGACACAGACCCGATGACCCTGCCGTATGACGCCCTGCGCAGCATCGACACAGCCGCACGCCTGCGTCTGGATCGCGTCGTTATTGATGAACACGTGCTGAGTAACGTCACGGCCAGCCTGCGCGCGCATGAAGGCAAGCTGACACTGGAGCCGGTACAGGGCAAATTGCACGACGGCGACATTGACTTCAGCGCCGAACTCAATGCGCGCTACAACCCCGCCACCCTGAGAACGCAGGGTGGCGTGGAGAACCTGGATATCGCCAGCGCGGTACGCGCACTGGGTACCCCGGTTGCTGCGAGCGGCCGCGCGGGACTCGACTGGGAGATCTCCGCCACTGGGGACTCGTCCGATGCGCTTATCGCCTCACTTACCGGGCCAATCCGCCTGCGGACAGATAGCGTTACCGTGTCGGGCATCAATGTGCAGGAGCAGTTCTGTCAGGCCGTCGCGCTGGTGAACCAGGAGTCCCTGACCGCGACATTCCAGCCAGACACTGTTTTTTCAACGCTCGAAGCGGATATCAATCTTGCCGACGGCCAGGCGCAGCTGGACCCCCTGTCCGCCACGCTTCCGGCACTGGGTCTGACCGGGAACGGCACACTCGACCTCACGGCGAAGGATTTCAGGGCCAGTATTCGCGCGACTATCCGCGATACCGTGGGACTCGACCCCGCCTGCCGCGTGAATGAGCGGCTGGCAGATCTGCGCTGGCCAGTGGAGTGCGAGGGCAATCTGGCGGATGAACCAGGGTCCTGGTGCAGCGTCAACACCCGCGAAATTCTAAAGGATCTGGCCGAAGGAGAAGTTCGACGTCAGGTAGAGAAAGAGGCCGGCAAGTTACTGGAGAAAATATTCGGCAAGGACTCAAAAAGAGACAAGGAGTAATCATACCCGGGCCGGCAACGCCGGCCTCTGGCCGCTGTCAGTTCAGCACGCGGTAACCGCGCCCTGCAAGACAGCGCTTAATCACCCGCATCTCCTCGCGCTCGCCTGCCGACATGCCGCGAGCGCCGCCTGAAACCGCACCCACGCCAGCACCGCGTACGGCACTCTCAGTATTGTCACCCACAATAGCGCCAACGGCCGCGCCCACCGCCGCGCCCGAACCGGCGCCGCGCGCAACCATTTCGCCTCTGCGTACCTCTTGCGCGTATTCCTTGCACTCTGCCAGATCCTGACGGTAGCGGTTCATGTCGACACCCTTCTTGTCGATGATGACGTTCCTGGTGGTGGTGCACCCCACCGCAAAAATGCAGACGCCGATCAGAATGAGCGCTCCCGGAAATCTCGCGGTCGGCTGTACGGTCCTCATGCGGCTATTCCGCCTCTACCCGATTGCGCCCAAGCTGTTTGGCCCTGTATAGGGCGGAATCGGCGCGGCTGATGAAGCTTTCCACCGAATCGGTGTCCCGCTTTTCCGTCAGGCCGATTGATACGGTGATTTCACCCAGCGATTGATCATCAGATTTACGCTTGAGGCGGACCTTTTCCATTTCGCATCGAATATTTTCCGAAATGCCGCATGCCATCCTTTTATCCGTGTCGGGCATGACGATGACCAGCTCTTCACCCCCATAGCGCGCAACGTGATGATGGTCAGCGGCATGCTTGTTTACCAGAGACGCCACGTATTTTATGACGCTGTCTCCCATAGGGTGTCCCCAGGTGTCGTTGACCTGCTTGAAAAAATCGATATCAAGGATGGCCAGCGTAACAGTGGCCGGCCCATCGTGATCGACAATCTCGTCCATGACGCCCTGGAATGCGTGCCGATTAAGCAGGCCGGTGAGGCCATCTGTCGTGGCGACTTTACGAACGCTGATCAGTTCGCCACGGAGCTCTTCCATTTCCGCATTGGCGCGGGTCAGCTCGACCTGCATTGCCTGGGTTGTCGCAGCGAGAGCTCGTGTCTCACGGATGATATCCAGGATGATGGCCTTATGGTTGGCAGCGTCCGAGGTATTCTCGAGAAGCGTGGTTTTCTGTTCAAAGCCATCGCCGACCTGCTCTGCCTGGTTAAAGGTCCTGTCAACCGCATCTGAGGCACGATCGAGAACCTGGTGAATCTTTTCCTGAATGGTTTCAAAAGACTCCAGGGAAGCACTGCAGACAAACGAGGCATAAAGCTCCTGGCTCGCCTTCATTTCCAGCGTCTTGTTCTCGGCCAGCAGGGCATCAATGGCCTTGTTCAATTCCGGATTGTGGTCGGCGACGTAATCGTAAAGCAGCGCATAATTGATCGGGTTGGCGGCGATCCTGTGCCGCCTTAACAATGGCAGGATTTTCTCGCGATAGCCTTCGTTTAATGACAGCGAAAAGTCGTATACGGGAAGAACTGACTTGCTCTGTGGCATTGTTGGGTCCGCGTCGGGAGATGGCGTTGAGTGAAGTACCGCTGTTTTTCAGTTATTGACTTTAACCCGAAATGATAAATCTGTATATCCTGCGCAATCCTCACCAGAACAGGCGCCAGCCTGTACCGTTTTCGTTCAGATTTTATGCAAATTCGGTGGCTGGCCTGTATAGTGCGGCGGCATTTGAACAGCGTAGTGTCGGCCCATGCTGGTAAATGTCGCCGGCAGCAACGCATCAACGCGATAGCCTGTGACGTCACCAGAGGCTGTCGGAGGAGGCTGGCGTGTCTCAGGCGCAGGAATTATCGCCCCGCAGAGAACTGGCCTTCTTGCAGGGTATCTACAATTCGGCAGACATCGGAATCTGCGTCACCGGCTCCGACCGTCGTTTTGTTCTCGTGAACGACGCCTACTGCCGCACCTACGGTTACCAGCGCGAGGAGTTGGTGGGCGAGCCGTTTACCAAGGTGCTGCCGGAAGAGCTTCGGGACTCGGCGGCGCACCTGCACGACGCCTTTCTGGCAGGGGGCGACGAGAGCCCCGGCGAGTGGCGCGTGCTGCACAAAGATGGCCACATCCGTAATGTTTTGGTCACCGCTGGCCGCGTCTCCACCGACGACGGCGCGCATTTCAAGGTGACTACCGTGCAGGATGTTACAGAGCTCCGGGCGAAAGAGTCACGGCTTGAAAATCTGTCGCAGATTGTCGCCCGGACGCATCACGGCGTCATGTTTACCGACGCCGACGGCATTCTGACCTGGGTTAACCAGGGGACAGAGCGCATCAGTGGTTACACGCTGCCGGAGATGCGCGGTCATAAACCCGGTCACCTTCTGCAGGGTGAAAAATCGGACCCGGACACGGTGGCCCACATGCGCCGACAACTTCAGGCCGGCGAGGGCTTCCAGGTCGAAATTATCAACTACGCAAAAACAGGCCGTGAGTACTGGACTCACATTGCCTGCTCGCCGGTTCTGGACCGGCACGGGCAGCCGGACGGTTTCATGGCCCTGCAGACCGACATCACCGAGCAAAAGCATTTTCAGGAGCGCATTGAGCAGCTTTCCTTCCGCGATGCCCTGACCGGACTGCCGAATCGCCGACTGGTCGAGGATCAGCTGAGATACCGCATGACGAGTTCCCAGAGCAGCCGGCTTTACAGCGCCCTGCTCTTCCTCGATCTGGATAACTTCAAGTTTATCAACGAAACGCTTGGGCACCGGCAGGGAGATGATCTGCTGCTGCGCGTTGCGCAGACTCTGACCGACACCGTAAGCGAGAGTGATCTGGTTGCGAGACTCGGCGGAGACGAATTCGTCGTGGTTCTCGGCGACCTGTCCCAGAACCCGGTGGAGGCCGCCGGACAGGTTGAGCGCATCGCTGAAGAGATTCTGCATGCGCTCGCCAGGCCCTTCGGACAGAAACAGCTTGAGCATAGGGTCACTGCCAGCATGGGGGCGCTTCTGTTCATCGGCCGGGAACTGTCGGTCGAGGAGCTCATGCAGCAGTCGGATATTGCGATGTATCAGGCTAAATCCGCTGGCAAGAATACCTTTGCTTTCTTCGACCCTGCGGTACAGTCGGCGCTGTTGCAGCGTCACCGGCTTGAAGTAGAACTGCGCGACGCCATCCGCGCACAGCAGCTGGTGCCGTTTTACCAGGGGCAGGTCGACGCGAATGGCCAGCTGGTCAGTACGGAACTCCTGATTCGCTGGAAGCATCCCTCGCGCGGGCTCCTCTCACCGGGCGAATTCATACCGATTGCCGAGGCGAGCGGACTGATCGCGGATCTGGGAAACGAAGTCATGCGTCTCGCCGCCAGGCAGCTTTCACTATGGGCTGAGAATGAACGCACGCGGGGCCTGTCTATCTCAGTCAACATCAGCGCCAGACACTTTGAGAAACCCGACTTCGTTGAAAAAGTTGCCGCTGTGCTGGCCGAGTACCCGCTGCGGCCAACCGCTCTGAAACTGGAAATCACCGAGAGTGCTCTGGCAGCGAACCTCGAAACCATCTGCGCCCGGATGAGGGCACTGTTGGAGCTGGGCGTGAGCCTGTCGCTGGACGACTTTGGCACCGGCTATTCCTCCCTGGCCTATCTCAAGCGCCTGCCGATTGGCCAGGTGAAGATCGACCAGGGTTTTGTGCGGGATTTACTGATCGATGACAATGATCGGGGCATTACTGAAGCCATCATTGCGCTGGCGCGGACCCTGAAAATGGACGTGGTCGCCGAGGGCGTAGAGACCGCCGCGCAGCGCGATCTGCTCCAGCAATTGGGCTGCGCGGTATTCCAGGGTTATTTTTTTGATCGGCCAGCGCCGATCGCCGATTTTTCGCGGCGCTATCAGCTGATCTTCTGAGCCGCGCGCAGCGCGCGGCCGAGAGGCCGGGCCCCCAGCGAATCGCCAAACTCACCCTGACACCAGACCGCTTTGCCGCGTATGAAAACGTGCTCGACAATACCCGGCGGACGATTGACCATCTGGTGGTGCTCGAAGAGATCGCGGTAGACGTATTCGCGGGTGTCGTTGCAGTCCCAGTGGCGCAGAATATCCGGATCCATGATGACCAGGTCTGCCTGAGCGCCGATATCCAGTGTGCCGACATCCAGACCGAAGAACTCCGCGGGCTCCCGGGTCAGGCGTCGGACCATGCGGCCGACGGTTTCCAGACCCTGCTGCTGGGCCAGCTTGAGCGACATGAGATTGGTGTCGAAAAACGCCATGTTGGTGATATGCGCGCCGGAGTCATTGAAGCCGGGCAGTGCATGCTCGTGCAGCAGATAGTCCATAGTGGCCGCGTTGCCGATATTGCTCATGTCGGCCCAGAAGCGGAAGCCCTTGTCGTACTCGCGCATCATATGCAGCATGAAGTCGGCATCGTCCCGGAGCGGCATCGGGAATCGGCTGAGGGCTTCGCGCTCGGCCTCCGAACGCGCAGCCTGCTGCTCGCCGGCCTGGAAACGCAGCACACGCTCGTAGACCTGCTGCATGGTTTCACCGTTCCAGTCATCGACGGGGGCGCCATCAAAGTTCAGCCGGTCGAGATCGCGGATGACCAGATGGTCGGGCATGCCCAGTCGAGCCTTGAGACGCGCCAGATTGCGTCCCTTGCGACCATGCTGCCACTCACGTCGGAAGGCTTCGATAAATGCCGGGTCATCCAGCAGTGCACGGCGGCCCGCAACATCATCGTACTCCTTGGCGATCAGCTGGCAGGTGGAGTCGAGCTCCTCGAACAGTGGACTGACCATGCCATCGGACCATACCCGGAAATTCGTGCCCAGCGCCTGAAAATGCAGCTGCCCGCGAAAAAACCGGCTGTTCATGAGTCGTGCAAAACCGAGGAAGGCACGCGAGGCGCGGGGCGCCAACACAAACTCCATAACCGACAGCGCCGACGTTTTCAGAGGCCGGCCGAACAGGCGTCCACTGGTCAGCGTGAAATACAGCAGTGCCGTCAGGCGATTTTCGAGGATGGGCGTGGTCTGCCAGACCCGGTTGTGTTCGCGTACCACCTTGAGCAGGCGCTTGAGTTCGCCGAAACTCGCAAACTGCGTCGGAATGCGCTGGTCCTTGTGCGGCGCGTTGGCCAGGTAGTGAAACGGCAGGCCATCGGTGCTCATACCGACATAACCCTGCTGCATGGCCTGCTCCAGTAACATCGCCATGCGCTCGAGTTCTTCCGTCGTCGGTTCGCGGCTGATGCTGTCCTCAAGCCCCATGACCTCGATCCGCAGCATTGAGTGTGGAACGAATACGCCGACGTTTGGCCCCAGCGGCAGGGCCTCAAGGTGGTCGAGGTAATCGCCAGTGTTATCCCAGTGAATGGCATCCACGCACTTGCGCAGAACGCTCTTCGGAATATTCTCGACGCGAGTGAAGCAGTCCACGATGGGGTCCTGGCCGTTATCGTCCTGGCGGCCGAAACAGGTGCCAAGGCTGCAGTTGCCCACCAGCACGGTAGTGGTGCCGTGACGCACAACCTCCGGAAGACGCGGGTCGAGATCCACCTCAAGGTCGAGATGAGTATGGATATCCAGCAAGCCAGGCATCAGCCACTTGCCGCTGGCGTCGACGATCTCCGTGGCGTTATTTTCCGGCAGGGCGCTACCCTTGGCGGCGATACGACCCCGCCTCAGGGCTACGTCCAGCTGCCGGGGCGGGTTACCGCTGCCGTCGAAGACGGTGGCATTTCGAATCAGCGTATCCCAGGATTGCGCAGTAGTCATGGCAATGGCACTCGATCGATGGCAGCCCGATAGCATGGCGGTTGGGGCGGCATTGGCGATAACCGCACATGATCGCTAAGGTTAACCCTGCACGCTAACGGAATCCAACAGCAATGCGGTGACACCGCCAGAGGACAGCATGGCCACATTCGACAGCGTCATCCCCTTCGATAACAGCTACGCCCGCCTGCCGCCGCGCCTTTACGCCGCCGTCAGCGCAACCCCCGTGGCCAGCCCCGAGCTGCTACAGGTTAATGCCCCGCTGTGCGAGCAGCTGGGCATAGATGCGGACTGGCTGGGCTCTCCCGAGGGCGTTGCTATTCTTGCTGGCAATACAGTTCCCGCGGGCGCCGCCTCCATCGCCACGGTGTATGCGGGGCATCAGTTCGGACAGTTCAACCCGCAGCTGGGCGATGGCCGCGCGCTGCTGCTGGGCGAGGTCGTGGACCGCGAGGGCAGGCGCTTTGACCTGCAGCTCAAGGGCTCCGGTCGCACGCCCTACTCCCGCTCCGGCGACGGCCGCTCACCGCTGGGTCCTGTCGTGCGCGAGTATCTGGTCAGCGAGGCCATGCACGCGCTTGGTGTCCCCAGCACCCGTGCCCTTGCCGCCGTCACCACGGGCGAGAAGGTCATCCGACAGCAGGTAGAGCCCGGGGCCATCCTCGCCCGCGTGGCCAGCAGCCATATCCGCATCGGCACTTTTCAGTTTTTCGCGGCGCGCGACGACACCGAGGCGCTGCAGACACTGGTCGATCACGTTCTGGCGCGTCACTATCCAGACGTCGCTGACCACGAGAATCCCGCACTGGCGATGCTGGAGGCAGTGATTGCCCGCCAGGCGGCCCTGGTCGCACACTGGCAGCACCTCGGCTTTGTCCATGGCGTGATGAATACCGACAACATGCTGCTCTGCGGCGAAACCGTCGACTATGGCCCCTGCGCCTTTATCGAAGGGTTTCAACCGGACACCGTGTTCAGCTCCATCGATTACGCGGGTCGCTATGCCTACTGCAATCAGCCCGGTATCGCCCACTGGAACCTGGCGCGACTGGCAGAGACCCTGGTGCCGCTGATTGCGAAAGATAAGGAACGCGCGGTCGCGCTGGCGCGGGCAGCCATCGAGACCTTCCCGGGCGTGTTCTCTGATGCTCATGCGAGGGGGCTGGCGGCCAAGCTGGGCCTGTCTGCCGTGGACGCGGATGACGCCGCACTGATTGAGGACCTGTTCAGTGTCATGGCGCAGCACCGGCTGGACTTCACCCTGACGTTTCGCTACCTGAGCGGGCTGTCGGCGCCGGATACGGAAACACGTGCCCTGGAGTCGCTATACCGGCCGCCCGCCGATCTGGATGCCTGGCTCGAGCGCTGGATGGCGCGACTGGGCCACGAAAATCAGGATGCTACCGCGCTGCAGGAGGCCATGCGTCGCCGCAACCCACTGTTCATTCCGCGCAATCACCTGGTGCAGCGCGCTATTGAGGCAGCGGAGAACGGCGATCACGCGCCTTTCAAGCGCTTCGCTGCACGTTTCGTCGCGCCGTTCAGCTTCGATCACGACGACCTCGAGCTGGCAACACCCGCGGCCCCGGAAGAAGCCGTGCAGCAGACATTCTGTGGCACCTGACGCCCGTCGTCGGGACCGCTGGGAAGCCGCAGGCAACGGTGGTAGCATCGCCGCCCGACAGACAACAACCCTGCCGTGACGGCATCGCGTGAGGCCCCGATGTATACCCGAGACAACCCCAGTCCAGAGTATCTGGAAATGGTCCGCATGTACGAAACCATGCATGAAGAGGGCGAGCAATCCGCCGGCAAGTCGGGCAAGGACACTTTTCCTGGCAAGATGCTGATCAACCACGCGGCGGACATCCAGGCGATGATTGCGCACACCGGCGCCCGCAGTATTCTCGATTATGGCGCCGGCAAGGGCCTCGCCTACCAGCAGACCGATGTCAGCATCACGCCTCAGCTGACGGTAGACAGCATACAGTCCTACTGGGGCGTTGATGATATTTGCTGCTACGACCCGGGCTATGAGCCCTTCAGCACACTGCCGGATCAGCAGTACGACGGCGTTATCAGCACCGACGTCCTCGAGCACATCACCGAGCCGGACGTGCCCTGGATCATCGAAGAGATGTTCCACTACGCACGCCGCTTCGTTTTCGCCAACGTCGCCTGCTTCCCCGCCGTCAAGAACCTGCCCAACGGGCAGAATGCCCACTGCACGCTGCACCCCCCCGAGTGGTGGGCGGGTCTGGTGCATGGCATCGCTATGCGTCATACCGATATTTCCTATCGGCTGGTCATGTCGACAAAAAGCGGACCACGCAAGAAGATGGGGCTGAGCAAAAAGCGTCGCACGGTCTATCACACGGTGGAGCGCCTGCTGTGAAAATTAATGTAAGCACTGACTTCTTCGGTAAGCGCCTTTCCGGGCCGTTTACCATTCCCTCGGGCATTGTTACTACCGCAGGTCCGATCATCCAGTACGTCCTCGACCATATGCCACAGGTCGGCGTCATCACGACCAAGAGCATCGGTCTGGAGCCGCGTACCGGCAACCGCGAGCCGGTCTACAGCCAGTACGCGCCGGGCTGCTTCGTCAATGCGGTTGGCCTGACCAATCCCGGCGCCGCGGCGTCACTGGACATCCTCGGCGCATTGAACGTGCCCGAAGACCGCTTCCTCCTGACCTCTATCTTTGGTGGCAGCGTCGAGGAATTCGTGGCCGTGGCGAAACTGCTGGCCCCGGTGTCCGATGGACTGGAGCTCAATCTCTCCTGCCCCCACGCCCAGGGCTACGGCATGGCGATGGGCCAGGATCCGGATCTTGTGGCCGAGATTGTGCGCGCGGTCAAGGCCGCCGTGGCCATTCCGGTCATTCCCAAACTGACGCCGAATACCCCGGATATCGCCGCCATCGCCCGCGCTGCCGAAGCGGCAGGCGCGGATGGCTTCTGCGCCATCAACACCGTCGGCCCCGGCTACACCTCCTCTCATGGCCACTCCGTACTGAGCAATGGTGCCGGCGGCATGTCCGGCAAAGGCGTCCTGCCCATTGCCCTCAAGTGCATTCGCGAGGTGCGTGCGGTGAGCGATCTGCCGATTATCGGCTGCGGCGGTATCAGCAGCGCGGAAGACGTACGCGAAAGCCTCGCCGCCGGCGCCAGCATTGTCGGCGTGGGATCGGCGCTGACCGGGATGGACACAGCCGAGATGGCTGACTATTTCCGTACGCTGGAGAGCGACCTTGAAAGCGGCCGCGACAGCGCCGAATCGCAGGTGCAGTACGATACCGACATGCACTTCCGGCCCGTGACCCTGGTGCGCAACGAGCGCGTCTGCACGGACATCGCACTGCTCACCTTCGACCGCAAGGTCAACGTGCAGGCGGGCGAGTTTATCTTTCTGTGGATACCCGGTCTTGGCGAAAAGCCCTTCTCGGTCCTCAGCGACGATCCGTTCACCCTGGTCGCTATTGATGTCGGCCAGTTCACTCACGCCCTGATGGACCTGCCCGCGGGGACGGAGGCCTATGTGCGTGGGCCCCACGGGGTGCCGGTTGCCCCCCCCGAGGATGCTCGCATCATGGCAGTCGCCGGCGGCACCGGCCTGGCGGCGGTCTACCAGATCGCGCGGGATTTCGGCAACGCCGAGATTTTCACCGGCGCCCGCAGCGCCGAGCGTCTGTATTTTCTCGATGAATGCCGGGATATTGCCACCGTGCACGTATCTACCGACGATGGCAGCGCGGGCTTCCACGGCCGCGTGACCGAGCTGCTGCGCGAGCGTCTGGCCGGCATGTCACGTGAAGAGCTGGCGGCGCTGGTGTTCTACAACTGCGGCCCGGAGCCCATGGTCCACGCCGCCGCCGCGGTGCAGCGGGAATTCTGCGACGACAGTCAGATATTCAACGCTATCGACTACCTGACCAAGTGCGGCGTCGGCATCTGCGGTGCCTGCGCGGCGCCCGACGGCAGGCGCGGCTGCGTGGACGGTCCCTTCCTGTCGCTATAGCTAGCTGGTCGCTGCCGGCGTCAGCGCTCGGTATTTCTTTCTGCGCTGCCCTGCCCGTTGTAGCGCCTGTCGTAAATCGCCAGCGCTGTTGCTACCACCGCCTCGACGTCTGTGCGCAGGCGGCCATCGAGACGTCCTTTCCTGCGGCAGCTGTCCAATCCGCGCTGCAGCGTGCGTCGACTGCGGGCATCGAGTGACTCCAGCCAGTGATCGCTGGCCGGTGCCAGATCCAGCAGATCGCGTCCGGCATGATTGCGATGGCTGATATGCCACCAGTGGTCGACGGCGCGGCCCAGCACAACGTAGCCGAACTGGCTGTCCTGAACGGGACCGAAAGTAACGCTTTTCAAACCGTCTCGCAGAGGACCCCACTGCATGGCAGGCAGCGTAAACCGGTCCCCGAACAGATAGGCCCCGGTACCGCCGACAATGCCGCCAGCCAGGGCACCAAGGCCAAAAGATGAACCCAGCGTGAGTGCATCGAGACCCACCCCACCAATGGCGCCGGCGCCGAAGCCTGCAGTGGCCAGATAACGTCGGCTCACGCCCCAGGCAAGACGGCTATCCTCGCTGAACAGATCATGATCGCTGTGCCATTCCAGCGCCGCTTCCTGTCGCCGCAAGTGCCGATGCTGATACAGCTGCTCTATCGCGCGGCGCAGTCCCTGCTCACGCTGGCGCTGATGCTCATACCATCGCCTGCGCAGACGCTCTTCCACAATGCCCTCCTCGCCCTGCGCCAGCTGCGTTTCCGTGAGCGTGCTTTGCTCGCGGTAAGTCATCATGTCTACCAGTGCATCAGCGATCAGTGTTGCCGCCTGCGCCTGTCGCGCATGACGCTGCTCAGACAGAAACCGCACCGCGCGCGCCAGCGGTGTCTCCCATGCGGGCTCCAGTTGCCCGAAGGCGCGCAGCAGAGAAAGGTGCTGATCAAACGGCGCGCGCACGGCATCGAAACGCCGAACGACCTGGAAAAACTGCCCCAGAGCCGCCTTCCAGGCATCGCTGTAGTCATCGGGTCCGATGCTGTTGATCAGCGCCAGGCTCGGTCGCCCGGTCCAGCGCAGGATCGTCATCTCGATCTCGTCCTCGGGACTGTAGGGAACCGACCCGTCCACCACATAGATGATACCGGCGCCCTCCACCAGCGGCGCGAGCAGCTCACACTCGTCGGTAAAGCGCGCGTCATCCCGGTGCTCGTTGACAAACGCGGCGACCGTTTCGGCGCGGTCCGTTGCCGAGGCGCTGTGCGCCTCCAGCCACTCCAGCACGCGTCGCGGACGCTGGAAGCCCGGGGTGTCCTCCAGCACGTACAGCACCTCACCATCAACTGACAATGGATAGCGATGTCGTTTACGGGTCGTACCGGGCTCCAGCGCAATGGCAATAGCGTCATTCTGAGACAGCGTGGCCACGACGCTGGACTTGCCCTTGTTGGGATGGCCGACGACGGCGAAAACCGGAACTTCAGGCATCAGCTTCACTTTCAGCGGCATTTGCAGGGAGTGTCTCGATCAGGGCGACGCTGACAAAGCCCGCGGGAAAGCGCTCCTGGAGGCGCAACCACTGCGTGAGCTGGTGTTTCGGCACGGGCGCTGCAGTATCGTGGGAAACGGGCACGATCGTCAGACGCGTCCGCGGTGGCCAGAGTGATTGCGCCGCCTCCAGGAAATCCTGCAGCTCGCCGGTGGGCGGCTCCCAGCCGCGCGCGACCAGCAGCACGTCACTGCCATTGCTATCAGACATCGTGCGGGCAATCTGCTGCAGGGTCTGGCGATCGGACTCCAGCGTCGCCCGACCACCCGCCGAAGAGATGAGCCTTGCCCGCTCTCTGGCGGCGGCGGGCAGGCTGTCGTCGGCAACGCCTCCCCAGTACACCAGGACGCTGGCCTGCGGCAGCAGCCGCGGCGCCGCGCCGTGAAACTCACCGGGCGTGTCCTCAGCATCGTTGTGGCCATTGCCGGTATCGAGGGTTGGCGTTTCCATACGGTACTGCAACGCACGCCATCCCGGGTGAGCGTGCAGCGCGTGCCGCGCCCTCATCACGATATGGCCTTGCGCCACCGCCAGCAGAATCGCCCGGGGCAAAACGACGTAGGTCAGCCAGAGCATCATGATGAATGGCCACCAGTCTCCCCAGCGCGTGGGTGGAACATCGGACATACCCGTGCTCGTACGATAGAAGCGCGTTGCCTCCACCAGCGACAGGTCAGGCACGGCCGCCGGCCACAGCGCATGCCAGGGCCAGGCGAGCGACGTTGTCAGTCGGGTAAAACCAGCCGGAGCGGCACTCAGCGTCGTGCTCCAGCCGAAGGCCAGGTCCTGAATCACCAGTGCTATAAGCAACGTGATCAGCGCCGAAACGGAAAAGCACAGCCCACCGGTATGCGCCGCGCGCGCCATCAGCAAGGGCTGCATCTGCTGCAGCGCGCGAGTCGCGGGCTCTTTCTGGAAGCGCACCAACAGCGGCCGCCACGGCTGCCAGCCGAGCGACGCCTGAAGGGTCGTGAGCAAGGCGAGCAGAAGCTGCAGCAGAACAAATGCCATGAGCACGGTGACGTTAATACGCTGCCCGCCCTCATAGACCAGCAATCCCACCATGGTAACAACGCCGAACAAAGCGCCCATGATGCCAAAGCCCGCGGCAAGCCGTCGCCATTGCCGGGCAAGCTTCACACCCAGGGACTCATCCCCGCCCGCCCCGCTGAGACGATCAAGGTGCTCAAGCCAAGCCCGCGCATCGGCAGTCACGTCGCGCTCACTGCAGGTCAGCGCAAAACGTCGGTCACGCCGGTGCAGTAACTCGGCAGACTGGGACGCCTCGTGCTGTACACGGGCATCAAAGTCGAGCAATAGCTGTAGGGCGCTGTCGGTCATCCGGCAATTGTACCTTATGGGGTCAGGTCCGAATGGGACCTGACCCCGATATACTCCCATCCTGTTGGCATTCCGGAGAATGTATTGTCGCCGTCTATGAACAAGAACCCGCAGTGTGCCGAGCCCCTGCACGCCATCATCGCCGATGCACTGCGACGCGATGGCTATGCCGTATGCCGCGGCGCGCTACCCACGGCGCATTCGATCGCACTGCGCGAGCACCTGATGGGCATGGATGGCAGTCTTTATTATCCGGCCGGTATAGGTCGACAGCAGAATCACAGTCTGACACGCAGCGTGCGCCAGGACGAGATCTGCTGGATAAATGGCGAATCCGACGCCGGACGACAGTGGCTGCTGTGGGCCGCCGCGCTACAGCGAGAGCTGAACCGCGCGCTTCTCCTTGGCCTGTTTTCCTTTGAGAGCCATTTCGCCCACTACCGACCCGGGGCGTTTTACCGACGGCACCTGGATGCCTTTCGCGGCGAAGCGAACCGGGTCCTGTCGCTGGTTGCCTACCTGAATACCGACTGGACGCCGGTGGATGGCGGCCAGCTGGTGCTTTACCGCGATCACAGTGAACCCGTGCGTGTCCTGCCCGAAATGGGAACAGTGGCGGTGTTTCTCAGCGAGGAGTTTCCCCACGAAGTACTTCCCGCCAGGCGCGATCGCTACTCCATTGCCGGCTGGTTCCGGGTCAATGCCTCAACGGGAGAGCGCGTTGATCCGCCTGTCTGACGTGGCCAGCTGCGCATCATCACGATAGACAACGCCGCCCTTCATCACGAAATCGATAGTGCGCAATGCGCTGATGTCGTTGAGGGGATTAGCGGCCACGGCAACAATATCAGCGTACTTTCCTGGCTTGAGAGAGCCAATTTCATCCTCTGCGTCAAGCATGCGGGCGGTCTGGATGGTAGCGGACTGCAACGACTGCAAAGGTGTCATGCCGGCATCAACGTAGTACTCCGCTTCCCGCACCATCCAGGTCGTGCCGTCACTGGGTTCCTGGGGGAGTCCATCGGTGCCAAGAGCAATATTGACCCCCTCCTCAATCGCCATGCGCAGAGCTTCCCAGTGCTGCCGACCAACCGACTCGCGGCGCTGCATGTACCACGGGGGGGAGCCGATGCGCTCAAAGAAGGGCGTCGTAGCGGACTGGCTGACCACAATGGTGGGCACCAGCCAGGTGCCCGCACGCTTCATCTTGACGAGGACATCCCGGTCCAGAACGTAGCCATGTTCGATGCTGTCGACACCGGCATCAACCGCGAGGCTGGTTGCCGCAGAAGAGCCGGAGTGCGCCGACACCTTCACGCCAAAGCGATGCGCCGCGTCCACCACGGCGTTGATTTCTTCCGGTGTCATCAATGCATCGGCGATATCGCCACCCTCCGTCGCGATGCCACCGGAAATCAGGATCTTGATCCAGGATGCGCCCAGACTGACTTGCTGCCGCGCGGTCTTGATAAGCTCGTAGGGGCCGTCGGCGTAGGTTGTGCCCGGCTCGGTACGGTGCCCACCCGTAATCAGCACAGGCTCCCCGGCGGAGTAGATCCGTGGGCCCGCGGACTCGCCCTTGCGAATGGACCGGTCAAGGGCCAGATCGGCATGCCGTTTTTCACCGGGTATACGGATCGTCGTAATGCCCGCCTGCAGCATCCCGCGAACGGCGTTTGCCATCCGCAGGGCCAGGGCCGCATCTGTCTCACCCGCAAGCTCTGCGGTCAGCTTCCCGGGCAATACCAGGCCGGGATGAACATGCATATTCATCAGCCCGGGTATGAGCCACCTGCCCGAGACGTCGATCAGCCGCGCGTCCGCCGGGATAGCCACCTCGGCGCGGGAACCCACATCGCTAATCCGTTCCCCGTCCAGCAGAATTACCGCGTCGCGCTGCACTGCGCCGCTCTCTACGTCCACCAGGTGGCCGCCAAGCAGGGCCGTCACCTGCGCGCTCGCATTGACTGACAACATGCAGAACAAAACGGCTGTAAGCCCATCGCGTAACGTCAACATCATGGCTTTTTCCTCAGTTCGCCAACTGGCGCCTTCTGGGGTCAGGTCCGATCAGGGCCTGACCCCAGAAGGCGTGCCCGGATACTGCGCCCTTTAATTTTACCCCGGGTCATGTAGGCCATGGCCTCACGCACATGCTCGCGCGCTATTGCGACGTAGCTGCTGCGATCATGGATATCGATCTTGCCTATCGCGTCTCCGGCGAGGCCCGCATCGCCGGTGAGCGCGCCCAGAATATCGCCGGGGCGGAGTTTCTGCTTTCTGCCAGCATCGAGCTGAAGGGTGACCATAGGCGCCTGCAGCGCATACCCTGCAAGGCCTTTGGCGCGCGGCAGGGCACGACAGCTTATTCCGGTTCCCTGGTGCTCCTCGATTGCCCGCAGACGCGGGACATCCGCGGGCGTCACCAGGCTCGTCGCGCGCCCGCTTTCGCCAGCCCGACCGGTGCGACCGATGCGGTGCAGATAGATATCGGCGCTACGCGGCAGCTCGTAGTTGATGACCAGCGCCAGCGCACTGATGTCCAGACCTCTGGCGGCGACATCAGTGGCGACAAGCACTGCACAGCTGGCATTGGCAAACTGCACCAGGACCTGGTCACGATCACGCTGCTCGAGATCACCGTGAATCGCCAGCGCCTGAATAGCATTTCCGCGCAGCCATTTCGCCACTTCCTCGCACTGCTGCCGGGTCTGGCAGAACACCAGGGCATTTTCCGGCCGATAGTGAACAAACAGCGCCAGCAGAGCACTGTCGCGCTGACCCCGCTCAACGTCATAGAAATGTTGCTCAATGACGTCCGAGGCATGCTCACCTTCAACTGTTACGGTCGCGGGTTCGCGCTGGATAGACCCGCTCATGCGCCGGATGGCATCCGGGAAGGTCGCGGAAAACAGCAGGGTCTGTCGTGTCGCCGGCGTCTGGCCGATAATTGTGTCCACTGTCTCGGAAAATCCCATGTCCAGCATGCGATCGGCCTCGTCAAGCACCAGTGTTTTCAGGCCATTGAGCTGCAGTGTCTGCTTGCGCAGGTGGTCGTCAATGCGCCCCGGCGTGCCGACAACAATATGCGCGCCGTGCTCCAGTGAACCGATCTGCGGCCCCATGGGCTTACCACCACAGAGCAGCACCAGCTTGATATTGGGCATGCCGCGCGCGAGCCGGCGCATTTCACCACCCACCTGATCTGCCAGCTCACGTGTGGGGCACAGCACCATAGCCTGCACGCCAAAAAAACGCGGGTTGATGGACTGCAGAATACCAATGCCGAACGCCGCGGTCTTGCCGCTGCCTGTCCGCGCCTGGGCAATCACGTCGCGCCCGCCGAGAATCAGCGGCAGGGCCTCCGCCTGAACCGGCGTCATGCTGTGATAACCGAGAGCGTCGAGCGTCTGCAGCTGCGCCTCGGCGAGAGGCAGGGATCGGAAGCTGCTCATGATGCGGCCTTGGGGTCAGGTTCCGTTGGGACCCGACCCCGGAAGAAGAGTGGTAGGACCAGGCGGATTCGAACCGCCGACCTCTACCATGTCAAGGTAGCGCTCTAACCAACTGAGCTATGGTCCTGAAGAGCTGGCGATTGTAATACGCGAAACACGCCCGCTCAAGTAAAGCTGTCCGACACTGCGCAAGCAATGTGTACAAACATAGAAAGATGCGGCGCCGGGCCAGACACATGACAGCATATTCACGAAAACGTCATGTCGCCGTAACCGGCATGTCATTTCACTTCCTTACTGTTCGCCATCCCCTGAGCAGGGGCATCGCAACAGTACACGTTCACAGGGAGTGACACATGTCAGACATCCGCGCCTTCGCCGGCAAATCACCACGCAACGCTCGCCTTTCAGGCCGCGCCGCCTTGCTTGCCGCCATCACCTTCACACCCACGGTCACCCTCGCCCAGCAGGCTATGCTTGAGGAAATCACTGTTTACGCCCAGAAACGCGAGCAGAGCCTGCAGGACGTGGCAGCATCCGTTTCCACTATCAGTGGCGAGGATTTCGACGTACTCAACATCGACAACCCCTTTGACTTCAGCGACCGCATCCCGGGCCTGGTGGCGACAGAAGTGCAGGGCTACCGACGCACCTTCGCCATCCGCGGCATCGGCAACGAAGTCCCGGATAACGCCGCCACCAAGCCGGGGGTTGCCTACCATATCGATGGCGTGTTCATGTCCAACGACTTCGCGCTTTTTCAGGACCTTGTAGACATTGAGCGGGTCGAAGTGATTCGCGGGCCGGACGGCACCATCTACGGCAACAGCTCCTCCGGTGGAGCCGTCAACGTGATCACTCGCAAGCCAGACCCTGGCGGCGCCTCGGGCTTCATCGGCGGCGAGATTGGCAGCTACTCCACGCAGAACGCCCGCGGCAGCTTCAACGTTCCGCTGTCTGATTCGGTGGCCGTGCGCGTGAGCGCGTCACAGCGCACCCGGGACGGCTTTACCCGGAATATTCCCAATCCGCAGGCCAGCCCCGATAACGTGCTGGGCGCGTTTGATGACCTGGACGACGAAAATAACACCTCCATCAATGCGCAACTGCTGTGGAATGCCACAGACCGGTTTTCGGCACTGGTCAGCCTGCAGAGCTTCGACATGGACATCAACGGGCCGGCGCTGAAGGGTGGCTTTGATCAGGTGTCGAGTGACCCGCGCACCGTCTCCCACGATACGACCGAATTCTTCAAGGTGGATAACCAGCACGCCTCGCTGATCCTCGAGTACGATGCAGACATCGCCAACGTCCGCGGCCTGTTCAGCTACCAGAATTACGAGATGAGCCGACAGCTGGACGCGGACCGGTCCTCGCTCACTGCCAACGACCCGGCACCCCTGCCCACGCCGGCCGGTGGGGAAATCACGCTGCTGGGACAATTGCCCATTCGCCAGCACGTCGGTGGCCTGACGCAGCGCGACGAGACCTACACCGCCGAGCTCAACGTGGTGTCCAACAACAGTTCGGGAAGTCCACTGGACTGGCAGTTTGGCCTGTTTCACCTGTCCACCGACGTGGACAGCGATACCCGCAACTACGTGGACAATGGTCGCGACGGCCTGCCGGTGAACACCGCGCTGATAGGCTTTGGCAACCCGGATCGCGATTTCCAGAACTCCGACCGTCGCTCTTTCGAGTCCAGCGCCGCATTTGGCCAGGTCAGCTACCGCCTTACCGAGCAGCTCACTGCCACCGGCGGCGCCCGCTTTACCCGCAACAAGTTCGAAGACATCCGCTGCAACATTTTCAGCGGCTGTCTGACGGCCGAGGGACGCACCGGCACGCCGGCCAGACCCAGCGAAAGCTCAGACAACGTGACCTACAAACTTGCGCTCGATTACACCCTCGGCGATGACAGCATGGTCTATGCCTCGGTCGCTACCGGCATCAAGCCCGCTGCCTCCAACAACGGCTTTGTCGAAGATCCGAACGGCACCGGCTTTTTCCCCGAGGTGTTTGAAGAGGAAGAGGTCACCGCCTGGGAGATCGGCTCGAAAAACACGCTCCTGGACCAGCGCCTGCAGCTGAACCTTTCTGCCTATTACTACGACATTGAAAACTACCTGTTCAACTCCGCGGGCCTCAGCCTGACAGGCAACGGCGTCAGCGGCGGCAGCAACCTGCCGGAATCCGAGGTCTACGGTGTTGAACTCGAGACCATTGCGAACCTGAGCGACCGGCTGCGGGTGGACTTCTCACTCGCTGCGGCACAATCGGAAATCCAGCAGGGCCGGCCTGCGGTGGATCGCGCCGAGCAGGTCAACCAGACTGCGGGGCTTTCGGATCCCGCAGTCATCGAAGCGACCATCCGCGGACTGGCACAGGACCTGGACGGCAATGATCTGCCCAAGATCCCGGACCTGGTGTCCAATCTGCGCCTGACCTACACACAGCCGGTCACCGGCGCCAGCCTGCAGGGCAATCTCGTGAGCAGCCTGACCTGGACCTATCGCGGAGACTACTACAACCGCGTGTTCAACTCGCCACGGGACGAAGTGGATTCCTACAACCTGGTGCACCTCAATTTCCGCTTTCTGCCCAACGATGCCGACTGGGACCTGGAGCTGAATATTCAGAATCTGCTGGACAATGACGCCGTGGCCTCGGTACATACCGATGACTTTTTCCAGGGTGTCACCAGTTTTCAGCTGTTGCCGCCGCGCCTCGTCACGCTGGGCGCCCGCTACCGTTTCTGAGCCAGGGAAGACACAATGCAGCAAGGCTGCAATAAGGGAAGCAACCCATGAGTAGACAGCGAGAATCGCGGCGCGGCCTGTCACGCCGCCAGTTGCTGCGAGCTGGCCTGGGCGCTTCTGCGCTCGCCGGGGGCATGGCACCGGCGTTCGTGCGCGCCGCCGGCAATCGCGGCCGGACGCTGCCCGACACCGGCAGCGGTGTACAGATTGGCGACCTGCGCGGCGACAGCGCGGTCATCTGGTCGCGCACCGACCGCGATGCCCGCATGCGGGTGCGCTGGTCGACGGCGCCGGATTTTTCCAGCATCGGGGGTGAGCATCAGCTGCACACGCTGCAGGATACCGACCACACCGGCAAAGTGCTGATCAGCAATCTGCCGGCCGGGAGTGACATTCATTACACGGTGGACTTCCTCGACCTGGCCGACTACCGCAGCCGCAGCGAACCCGTGCAGGGCAGCTTCCGCACACCGCCTGAGGGCGACCGCGACATCCGCTTCCTGTGGTCCGGCGACACCGTCGGCCAGGGCTGGGGCATCAACCCGGACATCGGCGGCATGCCCATCTACCGGCGCATGGCCGGATTGGAGCCGGACTTTTTTATTCACTCCGGCGATGCGATCTACGCCGACAACCCGCTCTCCGCCCGCGTGGAACTGGATGACGGGCAGGTCTGGCGCAACCTGGTTACGGAGCCCAAATCACGCGTGGCAGAGAGCCTGGACGATTATCGCGGCCAGTATCGCTACAACCTCATGGACGAGGGGCTGCGGGACTTCTATCGCAATGTGCCGGTGATTGCCCAGTGGGACGATCATGAGGTCACCAACAACTGGTATTGGGAGATGCGCAAGAGCGAAGACCCACGCTACCGGGAGTCCTCGGTGGCGCGGCTGGCGGCGCGGGCCATGCGCGCTTTTCAGGAATACACCCCGACACGCCGCCACCCGCTGGATCCGGAGCGCCTCTACGACCGCTTCCCCTACGGCCCGGCGCTGGAGGTGTTTCGCATCGACCTGCGCTCCTACCGCGGCCGCAACAGCAACGAGCAGTTCACGACGCTGTCACCCGAATCGCGGATCATCGGCGCCGCGCAGCTGCGCTGGCTAAAGCGAGCACTGGTGGAAAGCACCGCTACCTGGAAAGTCATCGCCTCGGATATGCCGCTGGGCGTCATTATTTATGACGACTGGCAGACACAGCGCGGAGCAGAGGGCATCGCGCTCAGGGACGGCCCGGCTGCAGGACGTGAGCTGGAAATTGCCGACCTTCTCACGCACCTGCGGGACAATGCCGTGCAGAATATCGTCTGGCTGACCGCCGATGTTCACTATACCGCGGCACACTACTACGACCCCGCCAGGGCCGCGTACCGGGACTTTGCGCCTTTCTGGGAATTCGTCAGTGGCCCGCTGAACGCCGGCACTTTCGGCGGCAATACCATGGACAATACCTTCGGACCGCAGGTCGTCTACCAGCGCGGCGCGCCAGAGGGGACAGCAAATCTGTCGCCCCTGTCCGGCAGGCAGTTTTTCGGGCAGGTTGACATCGCCGCCGACACCCACGCCATGACGGTAACCCTAAGAGACACCGCCGGCAGCAACCTGTTCACGCAGGTTCTGCAGCCTGTCTGAACACGGCAGGCTCAGGCCGGCCTTCTTACCTGGAGGCATTTTTCCCCTCGCTACGCTCCGGTCGCATTTTCCCTCAGTCTGACGCAGAATAAGGAAGTTAGCAGAATGTCCGGTCGCCGGGTTAAAAAGCGGCCAACACATAATGAGGAATAGAACATGAATCTGAGCAACGTCAGAATCCTGCCGGCAGGCATTGGCTTTCTGCTGGGACTTCTCGGCCTGGTATCCGTCGCCAGCGCGCAGACCGGTGACAGCAGACCCGACAACTACGCTGCCCTGACCGACCTGTTTACGGAATGGCGCGAGTTCGAGACGCCGCCGCTGCGCGATGGCGCGCCGGATTACACGGCCGAGCGCTTCGACAGCGCCTATCCCGAATTCGAGGCCCTGCGCGATCGGCTGGCGGCCATCGAGACATCTACCTGGCCCGTTGAGCAGCAGGTCGACTGGCACATGGTACGCGCCGAAATGAATGGCTTTGAGTTCAACCACAAGGTACTCAAGCCCTGGGTCCGCGATCCGGCTTTCTACCAGACAATCTGGGACTACAAGAGCGATGTCCCGGCACACGAAGGACCGACCCATCACGCCATACTGGAGCTGTGGACCTACGAGTTCCCGCTGTCCGAGGCTGAAGAGCAGCGAATGCTGTCGGAGCTGGCGGTCATTCCACCGCTGATGCAGCAGGCCAGGCAGAACCTGACGGGTAATGCACGCGATCTGTGGCGTGCCGGCATCCGCAACATTGAGGGCCAGGGTGATCTTCTTGATAAGATTCGGGAACAGATTAGCTCGCCCAGCGAAGCGATGACTGCTGCACTTGACGAGGCCAGTGCGGCAACGACGGATCTGGTCAGCTGGCTGAAAGCAGAGCTGCCCTCAAAGAATGGCCCATCCGGCGTCGGCCGCGACAACTACAGCTGGCTTCTGCAGCAGGTTCACTATGTTCCGATGACCTGGATGGATGAGGTGCGCCTGCTCGAGCGGGAAGTCGATCGGTCCTGGTCGTCACTCAAGCTGGAGGAGCACGCCAATCGCGAACTGCCGCCGGCACGCGCGGCAGATACGAAGGAAGAGCTCGACGCGCTGGCAGACCGCAAGGCCGGCGAATTCATCCGCTGGCTCATTGACGAGGATATTCTGCCCGAAAAGAACTACCTGGAGCCCGCGCTGCGCGAACACCTGGTGGAGTACGTGCCTGCAGAGACGCGCAATTTCTTCTCCATCGGTGCTCATATCGATCCGACGCCGCTGTACTCCCACTTCTATCACTGGTTTGACCTCGCGCAGATGGAGTATGAGCCGCACCCGAGTCCGATCCGCCGCGGCCCGCTGCTCTACAACATCTTTGACAGCCGCAACGAGGGTACCGCCACCGGCGTAGAGGAAATGTTCATGCACGCGGGCCTGTACGAGGACAGCCCGCGCTCCCGGGAGCTCGTCTGGATCATGCTTGCGCAGCGCGCAGCGCGCGGCCTGGGTTCCCTGTATGCCCACGCCAACGAGATGGACATGGCCGAGGCCAGTCAGGTACACGTGAAGTGGACACCCCGGGGCTGGATGGACAATGAGCCCGAACTACTCCAGTTCGAGCAGCAGCTTTATCTGCGACAGCCCGGCTATGGCACCAGCTACGTGACCGGCAAATATCTGCTCGAGCGCCTCCTGGCACACCGTCACCGCCAGACCGAGGACCAGGACTATACGATCAAGGACTTCTTCCGCGAATTGAACAGCGCGGGCAGCGTACCGACCTCTCTGGTGCACTGGCAGCTCACGGGAGACGACACTGAGATTCGCAGGATCATGCAGAACGCCGCAGACAAGCCATTCTGACAGCGCCGGTCGACAGGAGTGCATTGACGGGAGACGACGCATGATGGGAAAGGGTACGGCACAGGTGCTGGCCTTGGCGCTGGCGAGCGTGACCATCGGCGCCGCGGCACAGATACACCTCGTCAGCGACGAGGTACGTCGCGACGCACTCGAGGATGCTTCACACATCGAGCGCGCCATCATGGTGCCGATGCGTGACGGCGTCCGCCTCGCGACGCGGGTCTATCTGCCGAAAGAGGCAGAGGGGCCGGTGCCTGCCATTCTCTGGCGCTCGCCCTACAACATCAGCGAAAAGAAGGAACCCAACCCGGACTACTCCGACGCCAACCTCAAGTTCGCCCTCGACGCCATAGAACACGGCTACGCCTTTGTCATGCAGAACGAGCGCGGCAAGTTCTTCTCGGAAGGCGACTGGGAGATCCTTGGGCGCCCGCGCACGGACGGACACGACACGCTCACCTGGATTGCCGGGCAGGAATGGTCCAACGGCAAAGTGGGGACCATCGGCTGCTCATCCACTGCGGAGTGGATCATGGGACTCGCCAGCGAGCCGCATCCGGCTCACGCCGCCGCCGTGCCCATGGGCATGGGTGCCGGCATCGGACGCATGGGCCCGCACTACGAGCAGGGCAACTTCTATCGCGGCGGGGTGGTGTCACTGCCCATGGTCGCCTGGCTCTACGGCGAGCAAAACCTGCTGCGCCCGCAGTTTCCCAACGACATGACCCGCGAGGAGCGCCTGCGTGCCGAGCGCTACTACGACCTGGTGCCCGGGCTGCCGAATCCGGACTGGGGCGAGGCGACGCGGCACCTGCCACTGACCGGCATGATCACTGGCGCCGGCGGCACTCCCGGCGTCTTCGACGAGATGATCCGCCGCGGTCCGGACCATCCGGGCTGGTACCAGGGCGGCCTGTACCACGACGACGAGGATTTCACGGTCCCGGCACTGTGGGTCAATTCCTGGTACGACCTTTCGGTGGCCCCCAACCTCGCGCTCTACAACCACGTACGCCGCAACGCCAGTTCCGCGGCGGTCCGCGACGCCCAGTACATGATTGTCGCCCCGACCGAGCACTGCCACATGTACCGCCTGCGACAGCCCCACGTGGTCGGCGAGCGCGACATGGGCATCGTGGACTTCGGCCTGGACGAGATAGTCTACGATTTCCTCGATCATTACATGAAGGGTGAGGACAACAGCTTCGCGCGTGGCGAGCAGCCGCGGGTCCGCTATTTCGCCATGGGCGAGAATACCTGGCGCAGCGCCGACACCTGGCCACCGCAGAACGCCGACACGCGCACGCTGTTCCTGTCCAGCACCGGCAATGCCAGCGGCCTTGCCGGGGACGGTCGGCTCACGGCGACGGCCCCCGACGAGGCCACAGCTGAGCGTTTCCGCTACGACCCCATGAATCCCGTGCCGTCACTGGGCGGCAACCTCTGCTGCCTGGGTGACGCCCTGCTGCCGGGAAGCTTTGACCAGCGACCGATTGAGGCGCGCGGCGATGTGCTGGTGTACACCAGCGAGCCCCTGCAGGCAGACCTGGAGGTGAGCGGACCGGTAGAAGTGGTGCTGTACGTGTCGTCGGACGCCCGCGATACCGACTTCACGGCCAAGCTCGTGGACGTGGAGCCCGACGGCACCGCCTGGAACCTGGACGAAACGATACAGCGGGCACGCTATCGCGAGGGCTATGACCGCGAGGTCTTCCTGAAGGACGACGAGGTCGTCGAGCTGCGCCTGGGGCCGATGGCCACGAGCAACGTGTTCAAGACCGGACACCGGATCCGCCTGGAGGTGTCGAGCAGCAATTTCCCGCGTTTCGCCCGCAACCTGAATACCGGCGGTGACATCGCGACCGAAACCGACCCCGTGGTTGCCATTAATGCCGTGCACTTCGGCCCCGGGTACCCCTCGCGCATCGTGCTCACCACCGTTCCCATCACGGAGACGCCCTGAATCATGCTGATGAAGTCCATGACCCTGACCAACGGCGCCGCGTTTCTGCTCGGCGCCGCGCTCGCGCCTGCCACGTTCGCGCAGGTCGGGACAATGCCCACCGGCCCCGAGCCCTACGAGCCGCACCACGATTACTACTCCTTCGCCGAAACCGGGCGCGTGGTCACGAAGCACCTGGCGCTGGATCTGTCCGTGGACTTCGAGCGCAGGCGGCTGGAAGGCAGTGCCACGCTGCACATGCGCCGCCTGGACCCGGCACTCACCCGCGTGGTCCTGGATACCCGTGATTTGAGCATCCTCGATGCCCATGTCTCGCTTCCCGGAGCGGGTCAACAGTGGCGCGCAACTTTCCACCTCGGCAATCGGCACCCGCTGCTCGGCCGGCCACTGGTGGTGGAGTTTCCCGCCGGCTTCGACCCCGAGGGCGACTTCGAGCTGACGGTCTCCTACGCCTCCAGCCCGGACGCCTCGGCCCTGCAATGGCTACCGCCCTCCCTCACCGCGGGCGGTGAGCATCCCCTCATGTTCTCCCAGTCCCAGGCCATCCACGCGCGCAGCTGGGTGCCCCTACAGGACTCGCCCGCCGCACGCATCACCTACGAAGCGACCTTGCGTACCCCGGATGACATGCGCGCGGTAATGAGTGCCGACAATGATCCGGACACGCCGCGCGACGGGGAATACCACTTCGAGATGCCCCAGCCCATCCCCTCCTACCTGCTGGCGATCGCGGCGGGCGATCTGCACTTCGAGGCGCTGGGAGAGGATACGGGCGTCTACACCGAGCCAGCGCTGCTCGAGGCCTCCGCCTGGGAATTCGCCGGCACCCAGGACATGCTGGACATGGCGGAGAAGCGCTTCGGTCCCTATGACTGGGGGCGCTACGACCTTCTCATCCTGCCGCCCGCCTTTCCCTACGGCGGCATGGAGAACCCGCGGCTCTCCTTTATCACTTCAAGCGTGCTGGCGGGTGATCGCAGCCTGGTGTCCCTCATCGCCCACGAACTGGCCCACTCCTGGTCCGGCAACCTGGTGACCAATCGCACCTGGCGGGACATCTGGCTGAACGAGGGCACCACCAGCTACCTGGAGGCGCGGCTCATGGAAGCGCTGTATGGCCAGGATCGCGCCGACGAGGAGCGCGTGCTCTCCTGGCTCGGCCTGAAGGCGGACCTCGAGCGAGTGCCAACGCACTTCCAGGCCCTGGCGCCGGCGAAGGTATTGCCGGAAGACGGCGAAAGCCCGCAGCAGGGCATGCAGTATCCCAAGGGGCAGTTCTTCCTCGAGCACATGGAGCGTCAGTTCGGGCGCAATCGCTTCGACCCCTTCATGCAGGGCTATTTCAAGGCCTTCTCCTGGCAGTCGATCACCACCGAGGATTTCCTCGAGTACCTCGACGAAAACCTGCTTTCCGCCTACCCGGGCATTTTCTCCCGGGCGCAGGCCGAGGCGTGGCTCTACGGCCCTGGCATTCCCGACGATTTCGAGCCGCCGGTCTCAAAGACACTCGAAGCCGCGACCAGGGCGGCCAGGGGCTTTGCCAGTGATAACGCGGATCTCGCCGAGTGGGACACCGGCAGCTGGAGTCCTCAGGCGCGCGTGCAATTCATCGAGGCCCTGCCAGCGGATATTACTGCCGGACAGCTGGCCACCGCCGACGCCCACTTCGGCTTCAGTGACAGCGGCAACGTCGCCATCACCCGGGCCTGGTTCACGCGCGTGGCCCAGTCCCGCTTCGAGGCCGCCTATCCGGCGCTGAAAGCCCACCTGGCGCGCTATGGCCGCATGTACCTCGTGGTACCGGTGTACCGTGCACTGGCGGAGAACGGCGTGGACGCCGCGCTGGCCAGAGACCTGTTCGCGCAGAACCGCGGCAGCTACCACCCGATTACCCGGGGCGCCGTGGCGCGCGCCATCGGCACGCAGTGACACGCATAGAACCACAGAAAAAGGACACACGATAATGAAAACCATGAGCCTGATTGCCGGAGTGGCCCTGCTCGGGGCCAGCCTTGCAGCAGACGCGGCAAGCACCAAGGGTGAGGCCCAGCGACGCTGGGAATTCATGAACCAGATCCGCCAGGAGAAGTTCGACCTGGTGCTGCCCGAGGTGATGCGCGAGAACGACGTGGACATGTGGATCACAGTGAATCGCGAGGGCTATGACGACCCACTCACCGAGGATCTGGGCAAGGGCTACACGGGGTCGTGGGGCTACTACATCTTCACTGACCGCGGTGAGGGGCGCATCGAGCGCGCCGTATTGGGCGTGGGCACGGCCCTTGTCGAGGACAACGGAGCCTACGACATCTTCGGCAGCCCCGACGATCTCAAGGCCTTCGTGGAGGCCCGTGACCCGGAGACCATCGCCCTGAACTACGCCGAGCACATCGGCGGCGCCGACGGCCTGACACACACGGCCCACATAAAGCTGACCGAGGAACTCGGCGAACGCTACGCGAGCCGCTTCGTCTCCGCGCAGAAACTGGCCTCGGACTTCCGTTCGCGGCGCGTGGCCACCGAGATCGCGGGCTTCGCCCGGGCCGGAGAGCTGTCGCGTAACATCGCCGAGCGGGCTTTCTCCAACGAGGTCATCACGCCAGGGAAAACCACCCTCGGCGAGGTGGCCTGGTGGATGCACGAGCAGCAGTTCAAGAACAACCTGGGCACCTCCTTCGGCATGCCCTCGGTGTATGTGACCGGGCCGGACGGCATCGTCGCCACCTCGGATGACCATGTGATTCAGGGCGGGGACTTCCTGTCAGTGGACTGGGGCGTGGGTTACCTGAACTTCTACACGGACATGAAGCGCCATGCCTACGTGCTGCGCGAGGGCGAGACCCACCTGCCCGAGAGCATACAGCGCGCCTTCGACAACGGCCGCAAGGTACGCGACCTGCTCAAGGCCAACATCAAGGCCGGGGTCACCGCCGGCGAGGCCTACCGGATGCTCCAGGGCAAGATCAATGAGGCGGGCTTCCGCTTCATGGATTCCTTCAACAGCCCCACGCAAGACGAGAACATCGTCGACGTGATCATCGGCTGCCACTCAGTTGGCAACCTCGGTCACGGCATCGGCCCATCCATTGCCTGGTTCAACCCGGAACGGATGACCTACATGCTGACGGAAAGCAACCTGTTGTCCATCGAGCTGTTTGCCTACACGGCCATTCCCGAGTGGGGCGGCAAGAAGCTGCGTGTACCCCTTGAGGACGACGCGGTGCTCACCTCGCGCGGTATCGAGTGGCTGTACCCGGTCAACCAGGAAGTTCGGCTGATCCGCTAGGCACAAAAACCCCGGCCGCCCCCTGTGGGGCCGGGGCCATTCCCCGGTTTTTCTCTTCCCCCGCCGTTTCTCTATGCTACCGCGAGCACGCCGAATCGATCAGCGTTGTCGGGGGATCAGCGTGATCTCCCTCTGCCGCCCGTCCAGGTAGCGCACGGTCTCGCCGTCGAAGTAGGCGTCCTCCTCGGTCATGAAACGCACCACCTGTCCCTCCCACTCCGGCACGGCTTTCTGCGCGTTCAGCTCGATGGACCAGGCCGTGTTGGCGCGTAGCGGGTAGCTGCCGCGGGCACCGGGCGTCGGCTTCTGGCTGTCCCAGGAGCCCAGCCAGGCACCGGCGCCGTGGCCGTGGAAGCCGATCGGATGCGAATAGAGCGTGCCGTCAATGCCCTCGCGGTCGATGGTGCGCCGTGCGGCGAGAAAGATCTCGTTGCCGGTACGCCCAGTGACGAACTCGCCCGTCAGCGCATCCTGCACGCGATTCGCGGCGGCCAGGCCCTCGCGCAGCCCCTTCGGCGCTTCGGTTTCGCCGGGGCGCAGTACGTAGGCGTGGTGCTGGGTATCGGTATTCAGGCGCAGGTAGGTGATGCCGAAATCCACGTGCAGGAAATCACCGGGGCGGATCACGTCGCCCTCGTCCAGGCTCATGTTGGCGATGGAGAAGGTGCCCTGCTCGGCGCGCTGGACGTGCACGCTGGGATGAAACCAGGTATCCAGGCCGAGGTCCGTCACCCGCTGGCGCAGCGCCCAGCGCAGGTCGTTGGTGGTGGTCACACCGGGGGTGAGCGTCTGTTCCGAGAAAACCTCGGCGATTATGGAGTGTGCGATGCGCACGATGTGCGGATAAGCCTGCATTTCGGACTCGGTGCGGGTCTCCAGCCAGCCGATGGCCAGGTCGTGGTTTTCCACCAGGCGCTCACTGTAGTCGCCCAGTGCATTGCGCAGCTTGCGCGACATGCCCAGGCTCAGGCCATCCGCCAGCGGAAAGTCCGGTGATACGTTCACCGCAATCGATGCCGGGTTGCGCTCGCGGACGATCTCTGCCACGCGCTCCCACTGGTCCGGCTGACTCTCCGGGTCCCAGGCAGCGGGAAAGAGATCGGCCACCGGGTAGCGGGCCACGGCCATGCGCTCCACGCCGGCCTCGCCGCCGCGGTCGTGGAAGACCAGGATTGTCGTACGCCGCGCGGCCAGCCAGGTGGCCGGCAGCATGGTGCGCACCACGGGGTCCTCGTCATATTCACCTGCTACGAGTATCCACATGTCGACACCGACTTCGCGCATCAGGGGCGCGACCAGCGTATCCAGTCGCTCCCGGAGCCACTGGTCGACGACGCGTGCGCGTTCCTCGACGGGAAGGATATACGGTATCTGCGGATCCACAACTTCCCTCACTTCTGCGGATGCGATGACGGGGGTGGCGATCGCCACAGCAAGCGCCAGTGGGGAAAGAAAATGTCGGATGCGTGCAGTCATGAAGCTGTTTCCTCTTGCTATCTATCGGTAGACCCATCGCCGTGGCGATGGCTGGGACAGGGTGCCGCCCGCGACGTATCGCGGGCGGTATCGGGGTCAGCGCTCAGCGCTGCCAGCCGTACTCGCGGGCCATACGCGTGTAGCGGTCGATGTTGTACTGGACCTGTTCGCCGGTCTGCTCCTCGCAATCACCGATGATCGGCAGCGCCCGCAGGATCGCGCTACGCGGATCGACGATGACCCGTGCATTATCCGGAATGGAGATGCTGGCGACGGCATCGCTAGTCACGGGCACGCGCACCAGTTCGCCGTCGACACTGACCGTCACCGGCATCGGGAAGGGTCGATCGCCGGGGGTTTTCCAGGCCAGGTCGAGGCGGTCGGCGCCGAGCTGGGCCTCCAGCTCCGGCATGTCCGCCTCGTAAAGATAGGTCTCCACCAGCCAGGCAATGTCCTCACCGGCTTCCTCGCTCATGATGCGGATGAAATCCTGCGTGCTGCGATAGCGTGGCTCGATCGGATAGGACAGGGACCAGGGTTCAGCCGTGCCGAACACGAGCCGGCGCGTGCCGGCCCAGAAGGCCTCTTCGCCGATGTAGTTGCGCAGCGTATGCAGGAGCCAGCTGCCCTTAGTATAGATGTCGCGATTGTCGAAGGCCTCCCCAACGTCGGCCACGGCGGGATTGACCACCGGCAGGCAGTGCTCGTTGTTCGTGTAGGCGCCGTACATGCGATCGAAGTAGCCCATGTCACCCAGGGTTTCCTCGGTATAAACGGACTGCATGTACGCCCCGTAGCCCTCGTGCAGCCAGGAATCCTGGGGCTGCTCGTGCGTCATGGCGTTGCCGAACCACTCGTGCGCCAGTTCGTGGTGAAGCAGCTGGTCGAAGCCGTGCCTGCCGCGCTTGTACTGTTCCCCGTAACCGTTGATGGTCTGGTGCTCCATGCCCAGGTGCGGGGTCTCGACAAAGCCCACCTTCTCGTCACCCCAGGGATAGGGGCCGACCATTCGCTCGAAGAACGCGAGATCCGCGAATACATCGGTGCGCACCAGCTTGCGGGCCTTGTCGGCATTCTTCGCCAGCGCCCAGAACTGGATCGGGTATGTGGTACCGTTGATGCCGGTGTACGACTCCTCCACCAGCTCGTAAGGGCCGCCGTTGATGGCGATGGCGTAGCCGGTGTAGGGATGGCGAGATACCCAGCGCCAGGTATCGAAACCGTCATCGCCTTCCTCCACGCCGGCCAGCGTCCCCACCGAGGCCACCTTCACGCCGCGGGGCGCGGTGACCGCGACCTCGACACCCTCCTCTGGCTTGTCGGCGTAAGTGTCCTTGCACGGCCACCACAGGTCGCAGCCCTCGGTCTGTACCGCGGTCGCAAACCAGGGCGTGCCATCCACTTCCGACCACACGAAACCGCCGTGCCAGGGCGGCGCCAGGGCAATGTGCGGCTCGCCGCCGTAGTTGATGGTCACGGTTGCCGTATCACCTGCATCGACTGCCGCCGGCAGCGTCACGGTAAAGCTGTCCCCGTCGCGTGACACAGCGGCCTCGAGGCCACCCACTTTGGCTCCGTGGACCGCGAGGTCGGGATCGAGATCCAGCTCGATCATGGACAGTGGCTCGCGGGCTTCGAAGCGCATCTCCAGGCTGCCTTCGATGGAACGGGTGTCCGGCATGACCCTCACGGAGAGTGTGTAGTGCCTGACGTCGAAGGCCTGCTGTACCGGCGACAACGCCTTGCCGGTCTTAGCGGTCTCCGGATTCAGGTCGTCCTTGTGGGGCTCGCCACGTGCCGCGGCCTCCAGGGCCGCGACGACGTCCGGCGGCAGTTCGCCGCTGCCCGTGCCCTCGGCAGCGCTGTCGTTTGCGCCGTTACCGGCATTGCCCTCGGTGGCAGCCGGTGTGAATTCGGATCGGGACGCCGCAGCGGGACCGCTGTCGCCCTGGTCTGCACCACAGCCGGATAGCGTTGCAACAAGTCCTGCAATAATGAGAGCGCCTGCGCGGCGCGGTAGCTCTGGAAGATTCACAAACAGTCTCCTGATTTCAGGTGGCGATCGAAGTGCTCGATCAGTTTTCCAAAAAGGAAGCGGGCGTAGGGTGATTCGCTGCGCCAGGCGTGGGTGGCACCGGGGGCTATCGCGAAATCGAAATCGCGGCCTTCACGGATGAAGGCCTCTGCGAGAATGGCCACGGTACGGAACGGCACGACCTGGTCCTGCAGGCCGTGGATCAGCAGCAGGTGATCCTCGAGGTTTGCCGCCAGTTCCGCGGCACGCCGGGCAAAGATCTCCGGTTCGTCGGCGGGGCGGCGCACGATGGCGACATCATCCGTACCGAAATAGCGCGGGTCCACCGCGGACGCCCCAGCCACACCGGCGCAGAAGAGCCCGGGCCGGGTCAGCAGCGTGTACACGGTGAGAGTACCACCGTAACTGCTGCCCCAGATTCCCAGCCGCTGCGGGTCCACATAGGGCAGCGTGCGCACGTAGCGCACCGCGCTGGCGATATCGTCGATATCCTCGCCGGCGAAGTTGGCCAGGAACTCCTCGCGGAAGGCACGTCCGTAGCCTGTACTGCCACGCACATCCACCTGGACGACAATATAGCCCTGCTGAACGAGCAGCTGCTGCACCTCGGTATATACACCCGCCCAACGATTGCGCACGGTGTTCGAATACATGGGGCCGAAAAGTACCGGGTAGCGTCGCGCCGGATCGAGCTCGGGCGGCTCGAGAATCCGGGCGTGCAGGGTGTAGTCGTCGATCTCGCTGGGAAAGCTGACGTAACGGGTCCTGGCCCATTCGTATTGTTCAAAGGCCGGCAGCGGAGACTCCGTAACCTGTCGCAGGAATGCACCGTCCGCGTCACCGACGCGGAGTTCGGGGGGATGGGCATCGTCGCTGCTGATCACGGCAATGGAACGTCCGTCCGGTGACGGATAGCCATCGTGATGGCCGGGACGTCGCGTGACACGGGCGGGCTCCGCGCCATCGAGGCCGGCGCGATAGACCTGGCGATGATGGGGAATGCCCCCGGTCGCCGGGTAATACAGGTCCCCGCTGGCTGCCACCCGCGGAAGCCCCAGAACATCGTAGTCAGGGTGGCTCAGGCGCCTCGGCTCCGGCTCCGGCGCGCGGACGTCGAGGGCATACAGGCCGTAGTGGTCCTCACGGTCACTGAGAAATACGACGTCGTCGCCGTCGGCACTCCAGACCGCGCCGAACTGCGTGTAGATGCGGCTATCGCGGCGATGATGCCATATCTGGCGCGGGGCGGCGTCCTGCGGTTGCAGCGTATACAGCCAGCGGTCGACCGCCGTGTCAGAGGCGACGTCCACCAGCAAGGTACCCTGCTCCGACCAGGCGAAACCCACGATCTGGTTGGCGCTGGCGTCCTGCATATCGAGCAGTCGCAGCTGTCGATCCGCCAGCGGGATAATACCGACCCGACGCGCCTCGTTGGGATCGCCGGGATAGCCACGGCGCACAAGGTTGGGATCGGTATCCTCGGGCGCCAGATAATCCGGAAAGGAAACGCGGCGCATACCCCGCCGGTCGACGTGGTGCACCGCGATATACCGGCCATCGGGGGACCAGGCATAGGTGGGACCGCCCCAGATGCCGGGTCCGATCTCCCGATCCGGGCGCCGGTAGCGCCCGGCATCCAGCGCCGAGATGGACGGAATCCCGACGTCGGTGAGAGCCGTCAGTCCGCCGTTGTCCAGGTCGTAAAGCCACAGGTCACCGTCGCGCAGCCAGGTGACACGACCGCCACCGGGCGCCACGGCTAGATCGGAGGCACCGTTCAGCGAGTCAGCCAGCCGCCGGCTCCTGCCGTCCAGCGTAGTCAGCCAAAGGGCGTCGCCCCGCAGGCTGAGCAGGGATTCGGCGTCGGGCAGCCAGGCGATTTCCCGGACCGAGTACGTGTCGGCCGGCTGGTCGACGTTCAGCCGCCTGAGGCCCGAACCATCCCGACTCACCACCCACAGGCCCCGTTGCGGCTGACCGGCATCGTTCCAGACAAACGCGAGGTGCTCGCTGTCCGGCGACCAAACGGGCGCGGACGGGGGCGTGCCGAAAAGGCTTGGTGAGTCGAAGATACGATCGAGCGTCAACGCCGGCGGCTCGGCAGAAAAAGCAGGCGCGGCAAGACCCAGCGCTGCAAAACCGGTCGCGAAAGCGACGTGAACCACGCGACGCAGATACCGCAATAAAGCCGGAAAAAGAAAAGGCGGGCCTTTCGGGAACAGGACCGCCTTTTCGATTGCCGGAAGAGAAAGCCTGATCGTCACGGCATCACTCCGATTGTTGTTGAGCAGCAGGTCCGGACTACGCCGCAGGCGGAGCGGTCCGGACAGTCCTGGGTCGTTTCCTTCAGAAGGTCAGCGTCGTGCCGACGAACATGAAGCGGCCCAGCGCATCGTACACACCCGGGAAGGTATTACCGGTGCCGAAGCTACCGCCCGCGCCGCCGACCTGGTTGCTTACCGGAGGCTGGCGATCGAAGATATTGTTGATACCAATCCGGAACTGGATGCCGTCCATGATCATGCCGCGGGCGGCCAGATCGATATAATCCCGCGCACCGAGGCGGTCTGCATCGACCTCACCGTCAGTGCCGAGCAGATCAGCCCCGCCAAAATGACGCCAGGTCAGCTGAGCGCTGATATCGCTCCATGGAGTGAACCAGGTGACTGGCAGCTGATGGCGGTACTCGGGCGACGAGACGCCGCAGTTGGCCGAGTTCGGAGAGAAGAAACCAGCGCACTCAAAGGAGGCCTCGCCCGGGAGCGCGACCTTCTCAAGCGTATCGACGTACGTGGCAATATAATTGATGCGCATACCACCCCAGCGACCGATGTCGAAGTCATAGGTGGCGGCCACGTCAATACCCGACGTCTCGATAGAGCCGGTGTTGACGTTGGTCGCGATGATAAACGCGTTCTCGTTGCCGCGGAGGCTACCGTTGAGCGGGTCGCGCTGGATAAGACCGCAGAAGAACGAGTCGCCGGTATCCAGACAGTTGTTGAGGGCCGTCGTCTCCGGGACGGTGCCGATAGCATCCTCCAGCTCAATCTGGAAATAGTCGATCGACAGGGTCAACCCCTCTACGACGCTGGGCGTCAAGACCACACCGAGGGTGAAGGTATCGGCCGTCTCGACATCCAGGTCTTCGTTACCACCAGTCAGGTTGTTGAACTGGCCACCGGCCACGATGATCTGGCCGTACTGCTCTTGGGTGACACCCGTTCGAGCGCATTCCTCGAAGGAGCGGAAGGGGTTGGGACCACCGCAGGGGTCAAAGGCGCCATTCGGCAATTGTGGCAGGTTGAACTCGAAGCGGTTGGTCGGTGCGAACAGCTCGATCGGGTTAGGCGAACGCGTGGCACGCTGATACTGCGCACGGACGCGGACGTCCGCGTTGGGTGAGTAGCTCAGGCCCAGTGCGTAGGTGTCCTGCGTACCCGTGGTGTCCTCAAAGTCAGAGAAGCGGTAGGCGCCTGACAGGGACAGGTCCTGGACGCCTTTCACGCCCTGCACCAGAGGCAGCTGGAATTCCGTGAAGAATTCTTTGACCGGGATCTCGCCCGCTACGTTCGCGCGCGGGTTGCCCAGTGCGCCGGAGCGGATCAGGAAATCATTGGTCTGCACCAGCTCATCCTTGCGGTACTCGAGACCGAACACCGCGAGCATGCCGTCATCCGCCATGGGGCTCTTGACACCATAGTCACCGAGATCGCCCTCGACGGAGGCCATGAAAATCGTCTGCTTGACCTTACCGGCGCGGAAGCCCGGCGCCTGGACGTAGTCCAGCGCCTCCTGGGTCACGCCACCCAGCTGGAACACGTTGTAGGGAACGCAGCTGGGATCGGAGCCATCGATGGCCGACTGGCAGGCGGGCTCGCCGGTCGCCGGATCGATACGCACTTCCAGGGCTTTTTCGACCTGGGTAATGTTGAAGAAATTCTCCGCCTCATTCTGGTACTCAACCTGTGAATACTGGGCCGATATGTCGTAGGACCAGCTGTCGTTGAAGGCACCGCGAAGACCGGCGACCGAGCGGAAAGAGGTGTGATCGATGGAATTGCGACGCCCACCACCCTCGACGTTGCGACGACCGATGTTCACCGGCGCATTGTCACTACCTGAGAAGCCGTTGTTCGTGCAGATAATGTCAAGGAGCTCGGCACTAAGGAACGGGTTGTCGCAGTTGATCGTGTCGGTTTGCCCCCCGAAGATTCCGGACGGTGCAATCTGGTCGACCATTTCATTCGTGGTAAAGCCGACTTCAGCGTAAGCCTCGACCTTGTCGTTGATGTCGTAGTGACCGGTGGCGCCGAAGGAATAGCGCTCGTTCGGCTGAATGTAGTTGTTAACCGGCGCAAAGTTGTATGTATCATTCGGGAACACAAAATCCCGTGGTCCCGATTCACTCAGAATGACGTTATAGGGGACGGCTACCGGCGCAGCGTTATTGAAGCGCGTGGGGAAGGTGGTGGAGGAGCCCGCACAGGTGAATTCCGCACCACCGGCGCGCTCACCAAAGGCGCAGGCACTGGCGACACGCTCACCCTGAATGACCTGCTCCTGCTTGCGATACGAGAAGTACGCCGTCAGGTTGCCACGGCCATCGGCTGCATTCATGCCAGCCATGACATTGACGTTATAGGATTCACCGTCAAACGTGGACCCCGGTATGGATTGATCGAACTCCCGCAGCACGCCCTCGGCCTTGCTGTTGTCATTCTCGGTCTGGTAGCCAGCGGCCTGTAAATCGACCTGGAATCCCTCGAAGTCGTCCTTGAGAATGAAGTTGACGACGCCGGCGACTGCGTCTGCGCCGTACACGGCGGAGGCACCGCCTGTCAGCACTTCCACGCGCTCGACCATTTGCGAGGGCACCTGGTTAAGGTCGGCGGCAGCGGAAATCGGCGAACCGAAGGGCAGGCGCCGCCCGTTGACCAGAACCAATGTGCGCTCGGCACCCAGGCCACGCAGGTTGACCGTTGCCGTACCGGTGGCTTCATTGGCCTTGCCTGAGGTTTCCGACGGGGACACCTGTGGCAGGGTGTTCAGCATATCCTCAACCCGGATGATACCTCGGGATTCAATGTCGGCAGAGTCGACCACGGTAACCGGACTCGGGGATACGACATTCCCACGCGTAAGACGCGAACCCGTAACGACGACCTCCTCCAGCATGGCTTCCGGTTCTGACTGCGCCACGACGCTGTTGGCGTTGACCGCCATCACGATTGCCAGGGGCAGCGGCATCAGGGTGGGGAATGCACGTTGACCGTGCCGTTTAGTGAATGCTGTGGATTTTTTGTAGGACATGGTGGATCCCTCTTGTAGACGTATCTGGTTTTCGTCACTGACGTATTGCCGTGATGTAAAACCGTGTTTTTCGTGTGGGCATCTTTCAGCATATAATTCACCGGCACCTCTCTAAATCAACCATCACGTGAATATTCACACAAATAGTGCAGAGAACGCCGGAAACGGACGGTATTCAGCCCATCGGCCGGTCGATACTCGGCGGCGGGGTCGAGAAATAACGCGGGCCATCCGCGGTAATGTACAGGCAGTCTTCGAGGCGCACGCCGTAATCACCCGGCGCATACAGGCCGGGCTCGTTCGACAGACACATGCCTGGCTCCAGCGGTGCCGTCTCATTGCCCACAAAGTTGATCGGCTCATGCACATCCATGCCGATGCCGTGTCCGGTGCGATGCGACAAACCCGGCAGCTGATAGCCGGGGCCGAAGCCCTCGGCCTCGTAAAATTTTCGCACCGCGGCGTCCACCCTGCCGGCCGCTGTGCCCGGCTGAGCCGCGGCGAAGGCGATTTCCTGACCGCGATGAACCAGATTCCAAAGGCGCCGCTGGCGCGCGTCGGCCTCGCCATAGACAAAGGTGCGTGAGATGTCGGACCGGTAGCCCCCCACCGAGCAGCCAAAATCCATGAGCACGACCATGCCCTCGGCGACGGTTTCCGGCTCGCGTGAACCATGCGGCAGTGCAGTGCCCTTGCCGACCTGCGTGCCGCCCGACGGGTCATCTGCGCCCAGCCTGGCCTGCGCGCCGTGCATCAGCAGCGTAATGTCCGGACCGGACATACCCCTGTCGACCAGCGGATAGACCGCGCTGTAGGCAGCCACCGTCACATCGTTCGCCAGCTGCATCAGCGCCAGTTCGGCCGGCGACTTGATCATGCGACAGGCGTTGACCTCTGCCGCGGCAGACCGCACTTCCCACTCCGGGGCTGACTCGGACAGGCGATAGGCAATGAAGTGGCGCACCGCCTCGTCCAGCGCGATCCGTTTCGGTCCTTGCCCGGAGGCTTTCAGCCAGTCCGCCAGGATGACGAAGGGGTCTTCATCCTCTTCCCAGGTGAGCACCTCCACCGGGACATCAACCAGTTCCCGGAGCCGCGACTCCTCGAAGGCGGGCGTGATAAAAGTCAATCCGCCCTCGGCCGTGATCAGCGCCGCGGTAATGCGCTCGCTGATCCACCACTCGACGCCGGTGAAGTAGCGCAGGCTCGACCCCGGCTCGATCAGCGCCGCGAAAACGCCGTTCTCACGCAGCAGTCGGCTGAGTTTGTCGCGCCGACTCTGCCGCTCGGCGCCAGTAATGAAGCGCGCCTCTGCGGTGATCGACGACAGATCTGTCAGTCCGGATACCGGTAGCGCCATCGAGGTGCCTGAGTCTGCGCCAGCCCGCGCCAAAAAGGGTGTGGCAACAGCAAGTGCCGCCCCTGCTCGCAGGAATCCACGGCGGGATGAGGACCTCATCGGACATCCTCCCCGCCCACGCGGCGCACCACGTAGTCCCAATAGTCCATTTCGCGGTAGAAGGACTGCAGCGGTATGCGCTCGTTGATGCCGTGGGCGCGACTGTCGTCTGGCCGCACCAGCGCCAGGCTGCCGGCACCATAGGCAGGAATGCCCGCCCGGCGATACTCCCGGCTCTCGGTGCCACCGGAGGACATGGTTGGCTGCAGGGTAATCCCTGGGTAGTTAAGCGCCACACCGGCCTGCAGGATTTCTGTCACGTCTTCACGGATGGGCGAGGCGGGGCTCTCCACGGCTTCACGCGTCAGCGACATGCTGATGGCATCGTTGCCGATCGCGCTGACAAATCGCTTACGCACGTGGTCAACGCCGCCGGTACCGGGCAGAATCCGGCAGTTGACGGCGGCGGTTGCGTCCTGGGGCAGCGCATTTTCCGTTCGGCCGGCCTCAAGCATTGTCGCCACGCAGGTCGTCCAGAGCATATTGGCGTACTGAGGATATCGCTGCATCACCGCAATCGCCTGCGCATCCTCGGGATCCTTGAGCAGCGTTCTGAGCGCATCGGCCAGTTCACCCCCCTCACGTTCGGCAATATTCTCCGCCATGGAGCGGGTGATGTCGTTGAACTGCACCGGGAACCGCAGTTCCTCGATGGCAACAAGTGCGCGAGCGAGATCATAAATGGCGTTCTGTGGCTGTGGCACCGAGCTGTGTCCGCCTGTGCCCTTCACCTTGAGTATAAAGGTGGCATAGGTTTTCTCCGCTGCCTGCATGCTGAAAGCCACTGGCGTGCCGTCGGCTTTCATGCTGCCACCACCAGCATCCGAGTTGAGGGCGTATTCCGCACTTTTCACGAAGGGATGCTTGAGAAGCTCCCGGGTGGTCTGCATCCCCGTCTCTTCATCTCCCGCAAAGGCAAGCACCAGGTCGCGATTCGGTTCGAATCCTGCCTCGCGCAGATCGGCGAAGGTGGATACCAGCAGAGCGACGCCGAACTTGTTGTCCTGCGTACCGCGTCCGTACAGGTAGCCATCGATGGTCGTGGGCGTGAACGGGTCCGTCTCCCAGTTTTCCGGTATGGCATCCACCACATCCATGTGCGCCATGAAGACAACCGGCGGCGCATCGGGGATGCCCGCCGCGGGGTAGCGCACAATCAGGCCACTGGTCATCTCACCGTCGATCGTCAGCGGCACCCGCACGATGTCCTCGTCGCTGAAACCCGCCGCGCTAAGTCGCTGCTCCAGCAGGTCGATCAGCGCGGGGATCTGTCCATAGCCCTTCGCAGTACGCAGGGGGATCATCGATTCCAGCAGCTCCCTTGCCTGCTCCTTGCCCTCCTGGGACACGGCGGCACGGATGTCTGGCGCCAGCGTGGCCGACAGGCCGATACACAGAGCCAGGGACGTCGCCGCCAGCGACCTGTTTTTTTTCAGTAAATGCATCATTCTCATCCTGTTCTCCCGCTCAGTAGCGCCAGCTGGTCAGGTCGGCGCCCTCGGGGGCAGCCTCTTGAATTCGCTCTAGAATACGCGGCAAATAGAGTGTGTTGTAGCGCAGCCGCGATAGCGCGTTGGGATTCTCGTGATCGCCATTCCAGCAGTGCTCGGCGCGATCGCCATAGTCGACAACCCCCTGGTAGGGCGGCTGAGCGCTCTGCAGGAAGTCCTCCGTCAGATAGACCGCATTGTTCAGATAGTAGTTGTCCATATCACCGACATAGAGATGGATCTTGCCCTGAAGCCTGGGTCCCAGCTCCTCCCAGTCGCGCTCCATGATATACCGCAGGTCGTAATTTTCGCGCCAGTGCTCTGCCACCTCGGGGTTTATCTCGCCGGTCCGCTTGTCCCAGATCGGCTGCGGATAGCCGTCGTCCCCGTTGGGAGAGAACACCGCCTGCCAGATGTCGTACTGCTGGCCGGAGCGGGTGTTGTCGCCAAGTACCAGTTCCCAGCGGTTCTCCATTTCCATGAAGCGCGAAATATGGCCCAGGTAATTGCGGCGCGACGGACGCTCGATCCGGCCGAAGGGGCCTTCACGGTAGTAGGCGTTGTCGTCCTCGTAGATATTGACGGTGACGAACTGGCGGAAGTCGATCGGGTCGGGACAGGCCGCGAAGGCGCCGTTGTACTCATCCGGATACTTCACCTGGACGGCCAAAGCCTCCCAGCCACCGGTAGAGCCCCCGTAAACGAAACGCGACCAGCCTTCGCCGATGCCGCGGAAAGCCTCTTCGATCGCGGGCACCAGCTCATAGGTAATGGCGTCGCCGTAGGGTCCGATGTTTTCGGAATTCACCGCATAACTGTCGTCGTAATAGGGATTGCTGTGGTCGATCTCGGTGATGAGCATGCGCGGCGCGTCGTCGGAGATCCAGTATTGGTAGAAATCGTAAGCCTCCTGCTCCTGAATGCGATTATAGCAATCCAGGTCGAAGCGCTTGCTGTAGACACACGCGGCATCCGGGTCCGGTGGTGTTGTCTGGAAACCGCCGAAATCTGCCGGGAAATGGCCGTGGAAGATGGCCAGGGGAAATTGCGCATCCGGGTTATCGTCGAAGCCGTGTGGAACAAGTACATGGGCGCGAAGATAGACATCGGTACCCCAGAACTCGGAAAGCAGCTCACTGCGGATCTTGATATGACGGACGTATTCCGTATCCTTTGGCTCCTCGATCGGCGGGTTGACCTCGCTCAGCACGATTCGCTCGATATCCTTGCTGTCCGGGCGGATGGTCAGCTTCACGGGCTTGCTGTACAGATTGCCCGGCTCCTTGCGCCAGTTCTGCCCAGCGCCCCTGGCGGCGGGCAGTTGCACCGTCTTTCCGTTACTCAGGTTGAAGGTGTCGTACTTGTGCAGCACTGCCTGCACGTAATACTCGCCCTCGGGAATATCCCTGATGCTGCGCGCGGGAAAACCGAGAACATCGCTGTCGATGCGCTCGCGACTGCCGGGCTGCCAGTCCTCGACATTAATGCCAAAGATCTGCGCCGCGTCATAATCGGGGCTGACCTGGTCGAGCGGGTCTTTGTCGTCACTCGCCGCAATGATCAGGATGAGCCGGCCGTCGTAGCTCTCTTCCGGTGCTTCCTGCGGCAGTTCCAGGTCGAAAGTGACGGCTTGTGACGCCGCCCCGGAGAGGACAAGCGCGATGGCAAGGGCCGCTTTGAAGTCGAGGCGTTTAAGTAGATTCATGATTTTTCCTCAGACATTAGTGACTGTGGAGCCCGCACAAAATGGCAGCAGCACCTGGCGCTGCGGGCAAGGCACGGAATTCTGTATTTTCAGGCATCAGACGCCATCAGCGCTATTCATATAACCACGCCGCTATCGTTTCAAACAAGTGTCAGAGCTTATCGGCTCAGGTCCCGATGGGACCTGAGCCATCTGGGGACGCTAAAGCGCTGCCCGCACGCCAGCGAAGAAGTTGCGACCCTGCGGGTCGTACAGGTTCACGTTGACGTTGAGGTCACCGGCTGCCTGGAAAGCCCAGACCGGCGGCTGCTTGTCGAGCAGGTTGTTGATCCCGAAGAACACGTTGACCTTTTCGGTAATGTCCCAGCCACCGTTCAGGTTGACGTAGACCACCGCATCCTGGGTGCCGCGCTCGTTCGGCGACGAGTTGTCAGCCAGCTTCAGATCTCCGATATAGTTGATCTCGGGGCTCAGGCGTAACGGACCGGAACGGTAGCTAAAGCGCAGCAGGCTGCGGAAGTCCGGATCAGGACGCACCGGGCCGCTGGAGCAGGTGCCGCTGTAGCGACCCGCGCAGTCGATCGGCGGCAGGCTTTCCAGCACCTGCTCCTCGTTGGTGAACTGCCAGGACGAAAAGGACTGGATATCCAGCGTTGCGCCATGGTTTGGCAGAGCGAGGAAGGACGGCAGAGCTTCGAACGCGTAGTTGATCGCCAGATCCATACCTTCCACTTCACGGCTCGCCAGGTTCAGCAGCGGGGCATTGACCTCAAAGAGGTTGCCATTCGAGTCGCGCGTAATCGACTGGCAGGAGGTGCCGTCGATTGCTCCCGTGGCGAAACAGTCGTTCAGCAGCAGCTGGCCATCGACCTGTGAGATCGCGCCTTCCAGCTCAACACGGTAGTAGTCCAGCGACAGCGAGAGGCCGGGCAGCATGGACGGCATCAGCACGAAGCCAGCAGTCAGGGTGTCTGCCTCTTCCTCTTCGAGGTTGGGGTTGCCGCCGCTGATCAGGTCGTAGCCCGAGCGCACGCTGTCAACCAGCGTGTCGACGATGTTGGCCGGCACGCCCTGCTGGACGCACAGCTGCTTGACGCTCGCCGACGGGTTGTTCACCGCCAGACAGGGGTCGTTCACCGGCCGGAAGCCGGCGCTCACCGGACGCAGGAGCTCGTCGAGGTTGGGCGCGCGGATCGCGCGGCTGTAGCCGGCACGCAGCTTGATCTGTTCGTTGATGTCCACGTCCAGAGACCCGCTCCAGGTGCTCACCGTGCCGACCGTCGAGTAGTCGGCGTAGCGCGCCGCGCCTTCCACTGCCAGGCCCTGCAACCCGAACTGCTCGCTCAAGATCGGTATGCGCGTCTCCGCGAAGAGCTCGAATATGTCATAGGAGCCGTTCACGATTTGCGGTGCGATGGACTGTGCCGCCAGGTCGTTGGTCAACTGGGCGTCGTTCGGGACCACCGAGATGGTTTCCTCACGGTACTCGACGCCAAAGGCGGTCGCCACCGTGCCCGCCGGCAGCTCGAACAGGTCACCGGCGATGCTGGCGCCGGCTACCTGGCGCTCGAAACGGTTGTCGGTCACGCTCTCACTCTGCAGGTAGTCGGCCATTGCTGGCGTCAGGGTATCCGTGCCGAATATGTTGACCGGGACACAGCCGCGTACCTGGGTGCGACAGGTGACGTTGCCGCTGTCGTCGATGACCGGGTCCAGGCCGAGCGTGATGCCGGACTTCGACAACAGGCCGACGTTGGTCAGCGTGGTTTCGTTTCTCGAATACTGGTAGAAGGTATCCCAGCTCCAGTTGCTGTCACCGAACTCCAGGTCACCGCGGAAGCCACCAGTCAGCATAAACGAATCGATATTGTACGAGAAGTTGCGCGGGCCGAATTCTTCAAAGCGGCGCCCGGTGTTACTGACCACGTAGTCGCCGTCACCGTCAGGATCCCAGAACGCAGCGTTCTGTGCCCAGAAGCTCTGCAGCTGCGGGCTGAACAGCGGGTTGGTGGCTGCCTGCGGAATCACGATCGTGCCGCCCTGCTGGCCGAAGCTGGTGGGGGCCACCGAATCGGGCGCCATCTGGTATTCCTGTTCGTACTTGTTGTAGAAAAACTGGGTGTAGGCTTCCACCTGGTTGTTGATCTGGTATTTGCCGATGGTGCTTATCTGATAGCGCTCCATCGGGCGCATCAGGAAGTTGTCCGCCGCGTAGTTGAACTGGTCTTCCGGCCGGCAGAACGGCGCCGGCTGGCCGCCGGCATCAAAGCGCACGCCCTGGATCGGGCCCGGGCAGGAACCGTCGGAATTGCTAAGGTCGACGCCGTTGATCTGCGAGAACTGAGCCGGCTGCAGCGAGATGACGGTGCCGGGAATGTTGCCAGACCCGAAGGGCACGTACTCTCCAGTTGAACTTGTCACCAGCGGGATGGCGGAGAAGTCGCGCGAGTCACCCATGATCGTGCCGCGTTCCGAATAGGAGGCGGCGAACGTGACATTGCCGCGCCCGTCGTCGGTGCCGGCGCCGAGGAGGACGTCAAAGCGCTCGGTCTCGCCGTCGCCTTCGCCCGTCTCGCCGCGCTGGTAGCGGAACTCGGTGCCCTGGAAGTCATCGCGCAGGCGGAAGTTGATGGCGCCCGCGATGGCGTCGGAACCGTAGACCGCAGAGGCCCCGCCGGTCACGATCTCCACGCTCTCGACCAGCATATCGGGAATAGTGGCGAGGTCGGCAATACCTGTGTTCTCTGCGGGGATATAGCGACGGCCATCGACGAGAACCAGCGTGCGCACTGCGCCCAAACCTCGCAGGTTCGCGCTCATGGCAGCACCACCATACTGGTTGGTGGCACTGGTGGTGTCCGGCACCAGCTGCGGCATGCGATTGACCGTCTGCTCCAGCGTCAGGTTGCCCAGGCCCTGTATCTGCTCCATGTCGACCGTGGCGACCGGGCTCACCTCTACAAAATCGCGATCGCGACGCAAGCGCGAACCCGTAATAACCACTTCTTCCAGTGCTGTGTCCTGCTGCGCGTAAGCAGATCCGGCGAAGCCTGCACCGGAACTGACCGTACCTGCTACCAGGACGCCATGTACTGCCCGCGCCATCAAAGATCGACGATGATTCATAAGCTAACTCTCCCCGCTATCATTTTTTGTGTTACTGCCGTCATCAAATTTCGGACATGACGGGGAAGATGTCAATAGAATATGGGCGTATAAAGCACCGTGGGTCGCCAAGCGAACAAAATGGGCGGGGTAGGGCCGCGCTATCGCAGCGCCGGCCCGATGCGACCGGTACCGCACGTGCCAGGGGATGGCGCGTCCGGTGCCGATCAGGAGGCGAGTCAGTCGAGGCCGAGGAGCGCCTCGGGGCGCAGCGCCGGTGCTTCACGCCGCAGGGCTTCAACCTCATCAATTTCAATCGGGATGAAGCGTGTCAGCCACTCGTAACCATCCTCCGTTACCAGGACATCATCCTCAAAGGCGACCCGCGTACCGTCAACGACCGCGCCCTGCTCGATGGCCAGCACCATGCCCGGCTGCAGTGGCTCCAGGTAATCGCCGTGCTCATGCACTTCCATGCCGATGAAATGGCCAATACCGTAGGTATAGCTTTCATCCCAGCCACCGGCCTCCTTGAGCAGACGCAGGGTCATTTCCTGCAGCTCGCTCCAGGTCACGCCGGGACGCACAGCGGCAATCACCGCTTTCTGAACATCCAGCACGCCCTGATAGACCTTTCGCTGCTCGGCGGTGAAACGCCCATCGGCGGGCACCGTGCGCTGAATGTCCGCGGAGTAGTGGTTCATGCTGGCGCCGGTGTCAAAGTGCACCAGCGACCCCGCCGTGATGCGGGCATCGCCTTTGCGCGCGGCCTCTTCCTCAGCCGTGGTCTCCCACTTCAGTGCCTCGTTCAGGTTGCTCGCCGGTGAGACACCGGTAAGAAAGCCGAGACCGGCGCCGTGCAGTCGATAGACGTAATCCACTGTGTGCATGACCTGCAGCGTGCTCAGACCCGGGCTGGCAACTTTCATGCCCTCCATCAATCCCTGTCCGGTGATCTCAATCGCACGCAGCAGATTCTGCATGGCGAAATCATCGAGAATCATGCGCATAGGGTCGAGCAGATCACCGGCATCGCGGACATCGAGCTCGGCGGTGGCTGCGCGCAGGCGGTCAACAAAGGCCAGACGCGGGTTGACGGGCTCATTCAGATTGGTGAACCGCGGGTAATTCACGTAGAGCACCTTGCTCTGATCACCCCAGCCCAGCGCATAATCAGATTCAACCTCCTTGAAACGCAGCTGGGTGATACGCAGGTTGCGATAGTCGGTCAGCGCGCTGCTCATGTGCTGCAGAAAACGCTCACGCGGAAATACATGCGCTATACCCGAAAGCCGACGCGCCTCGGCTGCGTCCATGTCGGTGTAAAGCACTTCCCGGTACTCGGTGCCACCGGGGTTCATGACCAGGATGTGCCCGGGCGGGTGCGAGTCGTAAATCCCGGTCAGAAACACAAAGTCCTTCTGCTCCGTGTCGGGCGTGTAGAACTCGTAAAGATTAGGCTGGGACCGGTCTGCGCTGGTAATCACCGCAATGCCCTCGCCCATGCGGCGCATGAAATCACTGCGCCTGGCGATCGCCGCCTCGCGATGACCCTCGCGATATTCGAGGGCAGCGAGCGAGGTATGCCCGCCGCCGTCCGCGATGGCGCTGGGAACGAGGCTGAACAGGAGGGGTATCGCGGCAATGACGGGAACGCAGAAGCGAAGTCTCGCCGTAGTCGACATCAGTTGTTGGAACACGGTCATGGTCTTGGGTACCTTCTATTGACGATAATCAGGAATCAGATTTTCCGCTGGCACCTCGGGCAGCGAATCGGCGGGCCAGGCAACATCGGCCCGTTCCGCGCTGGCGCGCAATGCCGGCAGTGCCTTTTCCAGGAACGGTTCAATTTCAGCGAGAACACGGCTCATGTCGCGATGCGCCGCCTCGGTCAGCTCACGCTGTGCCGGGGTTGGAGCGCCACTCCAGGACTCTGTTGTCATGTATAGGCGCAGCGTGAGGTCCGCCAGAGGCAATCGCGTTTCCTGCTGAGCATTGCCAAGCGCTTCGCCGCGCATCGCAACATGCAGGCGCCGCGCTTCGTCCGCTGCCGCCTGCGCCTGACGCCGCAGCGCTGGATCAGCGGTGCGCTCGTCAAGGCGCGTCAGCAGCGCCTCGGTCTGCTCGACACCGGCATCGACGGCCTTCCCGGCGTGATAAGCCGCCGTCAACAGTTGCGTTTGCAGGGCCAGAACCGTTTCCCTTAAGCGGCTGTCACGGTCTGAGACATCAACTGCCGGATCCCGGCGCACGCTCAGTGGCTGGGTATGAACCTGATCACCGACGGTCAGACGGACCTGATAATCACCGGCAGGCACGAAACGGCCCACCGGTGTGCGCCAGGATGAAGTGCTGTCACTCGGCGGCGCCTCGTGCCGCAGGTCCCACACAACACGCTGCGCACCGCGCTCGGCGGTAGACTCGGCGATGCGGCGCAGCGTGTTGCCCCGACGATCGACCACCTCGACCATTACCGCCTCACCCACAGCCGCATCACCGATCCAGTAGTCCAGAATGGTACCGCGCGGCGGGTTCTCCGCGCTCCAGTAGCTGTGGCCGAAATTCTTGCGCCCGCGGCTGACGTCACGGATCTGCGTTGCGGGCCGGGGTGTTGCCAGGTAGCTGTGACCGCTGACAACCTCGGGTGTCAGTGATTCCAGCAGGCTGAGCTCGTCCAGCACCCAGAAGCCGCGGCCATGAGTGCCAATAACCAGGTCGTTCTCACGCGGGTGGACCACCATGCCCTGAACCGAGTTTGTCGGCAGGCCGGAGCGCAGCGCCAGCCAGTGGTCGCCGCCATCGCGCGACGCGTAGACGCCGAACTCGGTACCGACGAACAGCAGATCGCCGTTGCGGGGATGCACGGCAATGCTCCGAGTGGGGCCGAACGCCGGCAAGTCGCTGGTGATGTTGCGCCAGGTCTCGCCGAAATCGTCGCTGCGCACTACGTGGGGACGGAAGTCGTTGTCCTTGTGACCATCGAACACGACAAACAAGGTGCCTTCTTCCGTCGCAGACCAGGCCAGCATGCCGACTTTCATCATGTCGGGCACACCCGGGAAGGAATCGGAGCGCTGCCAGCTCCTGCCACCATTGCGGCTGACCTGAACCAGTCCATCGTCCGTTCCGGCGGCGAGCAAGCCGCGCCGCAGCGTCGACTCTGCCAGAGCATGAAGATTGCCATACATGGCGGTGCTGGAATGCAGATCGATTGCGTCGGCGGGCTGCACACTGCCCTGCAGCGGCAGTTCGTCGCGACTGATCTGGCGCGTCAGATCCGGACTGATACGCTCCCAGCTGGTGCCCCGGTCCTTGCTGCGGAACACCACGTTGGCGCCGAAATACAGCGTTCTGGAATCATGGGGGGAAATGACAAACGGCGAGCTCCAGTTCCAGCGGTAAGGCGGGAATTCGCCGTCCTGGGGCTGCCAGGGCTGGATGCGGCGCTGCTCACCGCTGTTGCGGTCGGTGCGGTAGAGAACGCCGTACTGCGACTGGGAATAAATGATGCTGGCGTCAGTGGGATCAGCAATCGAATAGAAACCGTCGCCACCGGAGATGAACATCCAGTCTTCGTTGGTGATGCCATCGGCGTAACGCGTTCCGATCGGCCCGCTCCAGGAGCCGTTGTCCTGGGTACCACCATAGACGTGGTAAAAAGGCTCCTGCATGTCGACTGACACAGTATAAAGCTGCATGACCGGCAGATTGCTGGCCCACTGCCAGGTATCACCGCCATCACGCGACGTGTAGACGCCGCCGTCATTGCCGGACATGAGATGCGCCGGATCGTCGGGATTCACCCACAGTGTGTGGTGATCCGCGTGCACCATGGTCTGCGCAATGTTGTCGAAGGTCTCGCCACCATCCTCGGACATGAGCAGTGGCGTCATGGGAACATAGACGCGATCGGGATTTTGCGGGTCGCAGACCAGCTCACCGTAGTACCAGTGACTCTGGACTTTCGCGTTGCGACGCTCCCAGGAATCGCCGCCATTCGTGGACCGGAACGTGCCGCCATCGGGACCCACCGCCGTCGCGTAAAGGGTGTCCGGGTTACTCGGGCAGAATGTCACGCCCACGCGACCGACGGGGTCCACGGGGAAGCCGTTACCCACCCGATGCCAGTTGTCGCCGCCATCATTGCTGCGAAACAGGCCTCCCTCATCACCGCCACCGACCATGCTCCACATGCGGCGCTCGCGCTGGAAGGTCGCGGCAAACAGCACATCCGGATTTTCCGGGTGCATCTGCACCTCGACAACGCCGGTGTGCTCGCTGGGGCTGAGCAGTTGCTTCCAGGTCTCGCCGCCATCCGTCGTGCGATACAGCCCTCGCTCGGGGTTGGGGCCCCAGAGCGACCCCAGGGCCGCAACAAACACGATATCTGGATTGTCCGGATGGATCAGAATGCGCCCGATGTGTCGACTGTCTTCCAGTCCCATGTGCTGCCAGGTCTTTCCCGCATCGTCGGAGCGGTAAACACCGTTGCCGAACTGCGAGCTGCGCACACTGTTCTGCTCGCCCGTGCCAACCCAGACGATATCCGGATTGCTGGGCGCCAGAGCAACGTCTCCCATCGACACACTGGACTGCTGTTCGAAAATGGGCTCCCAGGTGGTACCGGCGTTGACGGTCTTCCAGAGCCCGCCAGAGGCTGTCGCGGTATAGATGACCCGGACATCATCGGGATGCACTGCAAAGCGGGTGATGCGGCCGCTGGTGGCCGCCGTACCGACCTCGCGCCATTGCAGTGCGCTCAGATCCGTCTCGCTGAGACCGTCAGGGGCGGCAGCAAAAGCGGCCGGCACGGGCAACAGTGCCGCAAGGCCGACCATCAATAGAGAACGCGCGCCGCGGCGCAGGGCACTGGCGGGAAGAATGACTCGAGGCATGGCGGGGAAACCCTCCGGTTTACAATAATGGGGTGCTTTTACTGATCGTACCCCATCGGTCCGTGGGTATTCCAGAAATTTGCGAACACTTGTGCGTAGACTGCAGCAATATTCTGGAACAGGCTAGCGGGGTCCCACGACAAGCTGCAAACCCTGTATGCTTTATGCTCCAACCACGCTGCGCATGGCTGGCCATATCACCTGGGCAGCGTGAATACCCATGTCGTTTCAAGGTGTTACGGCATACAACGGCATTCAGAGAGGTCGCCTTGCCTGCAGCCAACCGTCGTTCCCTGCCACGCCGAAAACCCTCACGGGCTACCCGTGCCATCACGAAAGGGATGCTCTACACCCATCTCTGGCTAGGCGTGATCGTTGCTTTTCTGGTCATCATCATCTCGCTGACCGGGATCATGCTGAACCACAAACGGGCGCTCGGCTTCATGCCCGGTACGGATGCCAGGCAGCCTGGAGCCTTTGCGCAATCGCTGCCGCTGCCGGAGCTGGCTCGACGGGCAGCTGCGGCGGTGACACCCGATGTGGCGACATCAGGCATCGACCGTATGGACGTGCGGCCCGACAAGGGCATCATCAAAGTGCGTTTCAACGACACCAGCATCACCGAAGTCACCCTGGCCCTGCATGATGGGGCCGTGCTTGTCACAGGTCTGCGCAATGACAGCTTTCTCGAGCAACTGCATTCCGGGGATGCGTTCGGCAAGGCGGGCTATCTGCTCAGCGACCTGGCGGCGGCCGCACTGATCCTGCTGCTGCTGAGCGGTTTCTGGATGTGGCTCTACCCGCACACGAGAGCACGATGAACACGCTCGGTCTCATTCTTGGCGTTTTCATCGTGCCGCTGGCGATGCTCGCCGCCTGCCACCGCTTCCGCCGGCTCTCCCGACAACAGCGGCGGATCGTCTGGGGACTGATCATCGGCTACGGCGTCGCACTGCTGCTGGTGCTGACAACACTGCTGGTGCCACCGGTCATGTGGGCACCCGATCAGCCCATTCGAACCTTTCTGGCTTACTGGGGACTGTTTCTCATGCCGGTCACGGGCGCGCTGGCCGGACGGCTGCTGCCCATGCCTGCCGACCTCCCGCCCGCAAACTCCTGACAGGCGCACCATGGAAATCGAACGTACGCTACGCGAAATCACCGACCGCCAGGCCATCACTGACCTGATCCATGCCTACTGCGAGCGCTTTGATCGCAATGACCCCGATGGAGTCGCGGAGCTGTTTACACCCGATGCCGTGATCGACTACAACCCGGATACCCCCAACATTCTGGGCGCAGACATGGCGTCAACCATTGCCGTGGGACTGCGCGATCTGTTTGCTGCCTCCAGTCACCATGTCAGCAACGTGATGATCACGCTCGAGGGCGAGGACGAAGCGCGGTCCCTGTGCTACATCGACGCCTGGCATCGCTACAGGGATGGCTCCCCGGACGGTTTTCTGTGGGGCCGCTACCTGAATCGCTACCGGCGGACGGCGGATGGCTGGCGCATCACGCAACTGTTGCTGCAGGGTGCGGGCACCATCGACTTTCACCGCGAGCGCATGCACGGCATCGGGCGCGCATAGCACCGCGGCCTGTACCGCGTTCAGGGCAGCGGATCGCCAGACCGGCCGGGCTTACTGGTTGCCGGGGAAGGGCTTGCCGACAACATCTGCCCAGACGGCGCGGGCGCTGTCGTCCAGACCCGCCATTTCCCAGCGGATCAGCGTTACCGGAATAATGCCTCGGGATAGAAAGTCGTCGTGGAACTCACCCAGGTCGAAGTCGTCGCCGAGCTGGAACGCACGCTCCGAGATCAGCTGCTCGATCTGGGTCTTGCCCAGCAGGTACATACTGCCCAAACCGGGCCGCCGCAGGTAGCCCACCAGGTCGTAACGACCGAGGTCTTCTTCCATGTACGGCACCCAGTCCATCATGTAGGCGTTGGCCTCTTCCAGCGTCATGGTGCCGGTGTGCATACCGATCTCGGCAAAAAAGCGGCTGCCGCGCTTTATCAAAGCCGCATAGAACAGTTCGCGCACCCGCGGGTTATCTTTCGCGATACCGGCCTGGATCAGCGTCTCCTCCAGGTAAGTAGCCCAGCCCTCGGCACGGGCGCTCTCGCCGTGGGTGCGCCGTATCGGGTTGGCCAGCGTCTCGCGCAGCCTGCTATCGAAGCGATGCCCCGGAATCGACGCATGTATATGGTTGTTCAGTGCATTGCGAAACTGGATCTCCTCCCAGAAATGCCGGTCGGTTTTCGCACGCGGGCTCCAGAAGACATCGGACTCGAATTCGTCGGGCATGTCGTCGGGAATGGTAAACAGCCTCAGATCCTTTACGAGCTTGCGCGTTTCGGCCTCCGCCTGCCGGGTGCGCTGGCGATGCTGCTCGGCGCTCCGGGTCAGCTCGAGCTCCTCCAGCGGGGCGTTGACGTGGCGATCCAACAGATAGTTGAAGCGGTAGCGGTGAAACTCCCGTTTGCCGATGCCGCGAAGGTCCTCCACCGTCTGCGGCAGCAGGCGGACATGCTTCAGGTACCAGTTGAAGTTGTCGGTGCCGATGGCTGCAGAGGCCTGCATGCTGTCGCGGTTGTCCGCCAGCCAGTCGCGATACCTCTGTGCCGCGGCTGCTGCCTGCCGGCACTCGACCGCGAGGCGCTCGTTCTCATCTGCCTGGCCATCAGGCCGATATTCGAGGCGATGACACAGGTCCTGGAACCAGCCGATGGTGCCCTGGGGTGGATCGTCGCGATAGGGCTCCCCCTGACCGACGCCGTCAAAATTATCCAGCAGGAATATGGCAAGCTCAGCGAGCTCCCCGGCGGGCTGAGTGAGATTGCGGATGGCATTATCCACCATGATCGGCACCGCTCGCAGCTTCGCGGACAGCGCCCTGCTCTTATCTTCTGTTGTCGGCACGTCCGCGTGGGGTATGGCACGGAACTGATACAGGTAGGCGAGCGGGTCGCGTGACCAGGGCTGCATCACGCGGTGGTTGAACACGATGGCGTTCATCTTGGACCAGACCAGCAGGTAATCCACCTGCTGGGGCACCGTCCATTCCGAGGTGTCCATATCCAGCAGGCGTATCCGGAAATCCTTCAGCGCCTCACGTTGAACAGCGACGGCCTCGGGGCTCAGATCTGGCACACCGTTCACCTCTGTCGGCCTGCCGAGCTGCAGTATTTCCTCATTCATGGTGATCAGCACATCGTAGCCCGTCTGGGCGAGCGCACCCGTGCAGAACATCAGGGCCACGAGCGCCAGCATCAGTGATCGGGGATTTTTCATTGTTTTCTTCTCCGTTTTTAACCTGGCAAACCTCGCGACGCAGTATCACCGAGACCCGCTGTGGCATCATCATGCCTGACCTCGGGAAATTTATCCCATTGTCGCCTGATCAGGCAAAGCCCTTGATCTATGTTCGCTTGACGCCCAGCCGTTCGCTTCCTGCCGGTTATAAAGAAACATGTCTGCCCGATGACAGAGCCTCCTTGAATAACGTGAATTTTTTACAAAAACCCGGAGTTTTAAGGACATCGAGTCCTGTTTAAGTATGATGCGCGAGCGATTGATAGCAATAATGTCGACGCAAGTCGCAGAGCTCAACCTCGAGGTTTGCGCACGATTGGGCGCACAGTAGCGCCCAGCCAAGTAATCAGGAGGAAGTCCATGTTCAAGAAAAAACGCATTAACCTGGCGGTGACGTCGGCAATGGGTGCTACCGCAGCATTCATGGCCGCACCGAATGTGTCCGCGCAAGGGCAGCAGATTGTCGAGGAAGTCGTGGTAACGGGTTCGCGTATTGCCCGCGCCGACTTCACCTCCAACAGCCCGGTCGCCACAGTCGGCGCCGAGCAGTTCCAGTTGACCGGTACCATCAACACGGAAAACCTGATGAACACCCTGCCGCAGGCGGTTCCGGGTTTCGACAGCTCGTCCAACAACCCGGGTGATGGTACGGCGACCGTCAACCTGCGCGGTCTGGGCGCGTTCCGTACCCTGGTCATGATGGACGGTGTCCGTGTCACCCCGTCAAGCGCACAGGGCGTTGTTGACTTGAACAACATCCCCTCTGCCATGATTGAGCGCGTGGAAGTGGTAACTGGCGGTGCATCGGCGGTTTACGGCTCTGACGCTATCGCGGGCGTTGTCAACTTCATCATGAAGAAAGACTTCGAGGGCATCGACGTGTCCTTCGGCAACCAGATCACCCAGGAAGGCGATGCCGAGAACAAGGTCTTCAACTTCACCCTCGGCGGCAACTTTGCCGACGGACGCGGCAACGCCGTCATGGCCCTGAGCTACAACGACCGCGACCCGCTGTTCGCGGGTGAGCGCGACTACTCCCGCGTTGCGAATTTTGACAATGTCGCCGAAAATCGATTCGATGCCGGCGGCTCCTCGTCAATTCCCGGCACGGCTATCCTGACCGGCAGCCGCAAATTCGAGCCGGACGGCAGCATTTCTCCGTTCGTCACCCCGGATGACCTGTACAACTATGCCCCGGTCAACTACCTGCAGCTGCCCCAGGAGCGCTTCCAGGTGTCCACCTTTGGGCGCTTTGACCTGACTGAGAATCATGAACTGTATGCTCGCGGCACGTTTGCGCGCAGCCAGGTTGATCAGCAGCTGGCACCGACGCCCTTCGGCTTTGACGGGCCGCTGGAGATCACCGTTGAGGGCAACCCCTTCATCACGCCAGAAGCACAACAGATCCTGCGCGACAACTACAACACCGCGACCGATGCGAACGGCAACGAGATCCCGAATACCGTCGCCATCCAGTCACGCAGTCGCGTAACCCGTCCTCGTCGCGCCATCAATACCCGTGACATGCTGCAGTTCGTGTTCGGCGCTCGCGGTGACATCACGGATAACCTCAGCTACGACGTGTACTTCTCCGAAGGCCGCTTCGAAAGCAACCTGACTCAGGAAGGCAACATCAGCCTGTCAAAGCTGAACCAGGGCCTGCTGCTGGATACGTCTGATCCGGACAACATCACCTGCCAGGATCAGTCGGGCGGATGTGTGCCATTGAACATTTACGGCGTGGGCAACCTCACCCCGGAAATGGAAGACTTCATCGGCATCCGCGTCAACGCGGCCACCGATATCACTCAGCGCGTGTTCCACGCATCATTCGCCGGTGATACCGGATCCTTCCAGCTTCCCGGCGGCGCCATCGGCTTCGCAGCGGGTTATGACTTCGTGCTGAATGACGTCGACTACCGTCCGTCACAGGCGCTGGCCGTGGGCGACTCCTCTGGCTTCAACGCCACGCCGCCGCTGTCCGGTGGTTACCATTCAAAAGAGCTGTTTGCGGAATTCTATGCGCCAATTCTGAGCGGTGCGAAGTTTGCCGAGGTCCTCGCGGTCGAGGGTGCTTACCGTTCTTCTGACTACACCACGGTTGGTCGCGTTGACGCCTGGAAAATCGCCGGTGAGTGGGCGCCGATTCAGGACGTCCGGTTCCGTGCCTCTTTCAACACTGCGGTACGCGCGCCAAACATCAACGAACTGTTCCGGGCGCAGGCATTTGCGGCACCGTCAGCCGTTGATCCCTGTTCAGCGGTCGCGTTGGACAACGGCCTGGCAAACCCCGATGCAGTGCGAGCGACCTGTGAAGCAACTGGCGTTCCTGCCGGGTCCGTGTTCACGGCAGACATCAACGCACCGGCAAGCCAGGTGCGCGGTCTGTTTGGCGGCAACCCCGACCTGAAGGAAGAAGAAGCTGAAACCACCACCTTCGGTGTGGTCGTCACGCCTTCCGCTGTTCCCGGCCTGACGCTCAGCGCGGACTACTTCCAGGTTGAGATCGACGATCGTATCGCCAGCTTCGGTGGCGGTGTCGCCAACATTCTGGACCTCTGCTACACGGATCAGCAAGCGGGCGGCGTTGGCTCTGCTTTCTGTAACGCAGTCAATCGCTTTGACGACGGTTCAATCCAGTTCGTCTCGGCAAACGATCAGAACATCGCGTCGTCCACCCTGAAAGGTTTCGACCTGATGGCGGAGTATGGCTGGGAAAACCGCCTCGGCACCTGGGACGTTGCCTACATGGGCACGATCACGGATGAAAACAGCTTCGTGGCCTTCCCGGGCGCAGACTCTGTGGATTGTGCCGGTAAGTTCGGTAACCAGTGTCGTGGCATTATCGGCTCACTGGATGCGGACTACCGTCATCGCACCACCCTGCGCTGGAGCAACAACAGCAACCTGACGGCTCAGCTGGTGTGGCAGCACATTGGTGAGACCAGCGATACGGCGGAGTCCGGGTTCGTGACCCTGGACATCGATTCGTACAACTACTTCGATGGCTCTCTGTCCTACACGTTCGACGACACCTACCGGGCAACCTTCGGTGTCAACAACATCCTGGACGAGGATCCGCCGCTGCTGGGCTTCAACTCAGAACAGTCAAACACCTACCCCAGCGTGTTTGACCCCTACGGTCGCATGTTCTTCCTGAACGTGGGCGCAACGTTCTGATAGCAACGACGGGCCGGCTTCTGCTCTGGCAGAGCCGATCCGACAGATTGGTAGCGGGCGGATGCCAACTGCCAGGCTGATTGCAACGGGTGGGCCCTTGGCCCACCCGTTTTTCGTTGTGGACCGGCCGTAGCCGGCGCAACGTCCCTCTACACAGGCCCGCGCTTGCACAAGCGGGGACCGCGGAGCACCCTGATCTCATCATGGACACACTGAACCGACAACTGCAGCAGGCACTGGCCCTGCATCAGCAACGCGACTACGCCGGCGCCGGCGAGTCGATACGCAACACGCTCACCGCCTACCCGGAGGCTGCCGACGCCTGGTGCATGGCAGGCAGAATAGCCCGCGCCGTGGGCGATCCACAGGCCGAAGCCTGTCTCCGCCATGCGCTCACCCTGCAGCCCGCGCATCTGGACAGTCTGAATACCCTGGGCGGACTGCTGTACGACCAGCGTCGGCTGCGCGAAGCGCAAGACTGCTATTACCAGGCCCTGGCACGGGCCCCGGAGCATACCGCCGTGCGCCAGAACCTGTGCCGACTCCTGCTGACAGAGGGGCATACCGAGCCGGTGCTGACCCTGACGCGCGGCCTCGCCACGCGCAAGGATGCGCCACTGTGGCGCCAGCGCGGCGAGGCACTGATGCGCGTCGGCCAACCGCAGGCGGCACTGGACGCGTTCGATACCAGCGCACGCCTGGCTCCCGACGACAGCCGCAGCCACCACGGCCGTCTGCGAGCCATGCTGGAACTGGGCCGTTTTGAGCAGGTGCACCGGGAAATCAGCGGCCACCCCATGCCGGATCTGTCCTTTGCCACCCTGCTCATCAAGGCGCTGGCAGGTCTGGATCGCTGGCAGGAGGCCGTCGATGGCGCACTGGATCTGGCGCGCCAGCAGCCCCAGCTGCCGGACGCCGTGTTTATCGCTGCACAGATGTGCTGGACGCAGGGCGAGGAAGCGGCGGTAGACGCCCTGCTAAAGCAGGTGCTGGCCGCGCGGGCGGGCCCTGGCAGCGACGTCATGTGCGCTGCCATACAGCGTGGCATGGCGGCAAACGACCGGGCGCTGGCAACCCTGGCTCAGGCAGAGCAGCGTTACGGACCGCAGGCCAGTATCGCCAGTGCCGTCGTCGATGTCGCGCTGGAAACCGGCGACACAGCCCTGGCCCTGAACGCCGGCAATACGGCCTTTCGACTGGACCCTCAGGGCACAGGCAGCCGCCTGGCCTGGGTGCAGTCTCTGCTGGTGAACGGTCGCGCTGCCGAGGCGCTACCGCTGATCGAGGACACGCCCATATCGCGGACCAATCAGCACTGGCTGGCGCTGTGGGGTGACGCGCTGCGTCAGCTGGGCGATTCGCGCTATCGCTGGCTGCTCAACCACCAGGACATGGCGCGGGTTTTCAGGCTGTCGCCACCCGCCGGCTATACCTCCATCGAAGCGTTCAACCGCGTGCTCGCCGCACGCCTGAGGATTCTGCACAAACTGCAGGTACACCCGCTGGACCAGTCGCTCAAGGGCGGCACCCAGACAGCGGTGGATCTGCGCTTTGTCAGGGAGCCTGTCATCGCGGCGTTTCGCGACAGTATTCAGGAGGCGATAGCGCGCTATACCGCGGAGCTGCCGCAGGATGACAGCCATCCGCTGTACCGTCGCCGCAGCGCCACGGCGGCGCCCAGCGGCATGTGGTCAGTACAGCTGCAGCCCGGCGGCAACCACGTCAATCACGTGCACCCGGAGGGCTGGCTGAGCTCGGCCTACTACGTTGACGTGCCGCCGGAAGACGCCGACGCGCCCGATGCCGGCGCACTGCAGCTGGGCCTGCCGCGCTACGCCACCCCAGGCGCAACTGTGGAGCGCACCATTCCGGCGGAAGCGGGCAATCTTGTGCTGTTTCCATCGTACATGTGGCACGGCACCGTACCTGCAGAAACCGGCAGCCGCCTGAGCATCGCTTTTGACGTCACACCCCAGGACGAGTGGCAGTGAGTTGCCAGGCGAGGGGCTGACCCTCCACCTCGATCACGTCGGCATTGCAGTTCAGCAGGCCCTGTGATGTCCAGTCTGAGAGCAGCAGCTGTATGTCCGCTGTGCCACGGGCGGCCTGAAGCATACCCTGCATGCGCTGCCGATAAGACATCAGCTCCGTACGCATGCCGTCGAGCCATTGCATGACGTCAGCCGTGGCGTAGGCGTCCGCACGCGTGTACAGACGGGCGATATCCGCGTGCATGCGGCCCACCAACTGCCGCGCCGGGCACTGAGGCGATTGCTGTAACAGGGATTCCATAGCGCCGATGGGCTCGCGCAGTTTTTCCGTGGCCTGCGAGCGCGCCAGCGGTCGCTGCCTGCCGCTGGCGCGCTGCTCGAACCAATGCCGCATCGCCTCCAGCGCACCACAGGCCAGCACACCGTCCACGATGTCCCGGTTGGCACGGCAGCTGGCAGCGACAGCTCCCTCTGCATGATGCACCAGCAGCAACAGCTCCCCTGCCGGCGTCAGCAGACGCGCGGCCCCTGACAGGGCCTCCTGGCCAGCATACTCGAGACCGAACTGGCTAAGGACCACAGTCATGCTGCCATCGACAAACGGCGGTCGCGCCGCGTCGCCGACTATCAGCTGCAGCGGGGTCGTGGCGCTTTTGCGCAGCTGCTCAAGTGCCGGACCTGCGATGTCCAGGCCGAGCAATTCCCAGTTCAGCGACGGCGCGTGGCCTGCTGCTTCGAGGTGGCGCAGGACGAAACCGCCGCCGCAGGCAAGATCAACGATACGCGCGTGGCCTCCGCGTGACGCCAGCTTTGTCGCATAGCCGCGCCAGACGCTGGCCAGCGCGCGGGTACCGGGGTTGTCATCCGGAAGCGCGTGCTCAGTATCACCCTCTCGCCAGTAATCACTCCAGGCGCCGCGCGCATCCGGGCCTGCGGCGTGGTTGTCCATGTCGTCGGCACTCACCGTCGCAGCACCTCAGCCGTCATGCGCAGGGTCATCCGACTCTTCACAGGCACCCGCGGCGGGGCCCGGGGGAACATGCAGCGTAAAGAAGTCGAGCATCTTGCGGTAGGCAAAACGGGTCTGTGCCGGGTTGTCGGCCATCCAGCCATGCGATCCGCCGGGCAGGGTTACCAGCTCTGCGCTCTTGTTCTGCTCGATCAGGCGCTCCAGCAGCGCCAGGGTGTCGCTGTAGAGCACAATGGGGTCGGTGGTGCCGTGGATGATCATCAGCGGATCGGCAAGGCCAGCGCTCTGAAACAGCGGCGACTGACGCTCATAGCGGGCGGGAAAATCCTCCCCCGCAGGCTCACCCATGACCCACATCTGACTCGGGTAGGCATGCGCCACGTTGGTCGCCGGCGCACCCGCAATCCCCGCCGCGTACAGTCCGGGCTTGCGAAACAGCGACATGACGGTCATCAGTCCGCCATAGCTGTTGCCCCAGATGCCCACGCGGTCGGCATCCACGGTACCGTCGGCAATCAGGCCGCGCACCACCGTCTCGATGTCATCGATATCAATACCACCGTAGTCGTGGAACAGTCCGCCGCTGAAGACACGACCCTGGCCGCGGCTGCCGCGGACGTTTACTTTCAGCACCAGGTATCCCTGGGAAACCAGATACTGATCCAGTGCCCAGTTAGGGCGGCGGGTCAGCCGCGCCCACTGGTTCACCACAGTATCGGAATAGATGGAACCGACAATGAGTGGATAGCAGCCGCGGGGATCAAAGTCGGGCGGTACCTGCAGGCGACCGGACACCAATTGCCCGTCGCGGTCACTGGGATAGGTGATGTAGTCGGCCTCAGCCCAGGTGTACTCATCGAAGGCGGGCGTGGGTGAATGCGTGATGCGCGTCGCGTCGGCGGCGCCGGAAAGCGATAGAGCATACAGATCCGGCGGCAGAGTATCGCTGGAGTGAGTCAATGCGACATGCGAGAAATCACCGGCAAACTGGGGGTCCCAGTGCCCGGCAGCCGTGGTCAGTCGCTCGATGTCTCCGCCGCTGACAGGTACGCGGTAGAGGTGACGCTCGGCCAGGTGATCGCGATTGGCAATGAAGTAAAGCAGACCGCTCGCGCTGTCCACGTGGAAAGACCAGATTTCCCACGCACCGGCGGTGATGGCGCGGGGTTCGGCGCCTGCCTCGGGTACATGGTAGAGATGATAGTAACCGTCGCGATCTGTCAGAATGACCAGGCCGTCGTCACCGGGCGCCCAGGCAGCGCGCCAGCCCGGCACAACATTGCCGGGATCGTTGCGCTGGTAAAACACCTCCCGGTCTCCGGTGTCGACGTGGTGAACAGAAACCCTGGGTTGCTTGACCAATGAATCGCTGGTCAGGGTGAATAGTCGCGAGCCATCAGACGACAGGCCGAAATCCCAGACGGGATCTTCCGGATCATCCCGCTGCAGCCAGCGCAGGTCGCCGCTCAGGTCCAGCACACCGACGCGGCGTCGTGTGACTGGCTCACCCGGGAAGGCGCGGGCCACCCGGTCGACCTTCAGATCGCCGTCAAGATAATAGTGGATATCGCGCTCGCGCACGGGGCGGTTGTCCGCCTCGAGCAGCGCAATACGACGACTGTCGCCGGACCACTCGTAACGCTCCACGGCAATCTTCGGATCGGCATCGCCGTGCAACTGCACGCTGGGGCTGCCGGCCGGCGCATCCGCATCACGCAGCCACAGGCTGCCATCGCCCATGAACGCATGCTGATAGCGGGTGGCCGGGCCACCGCTGGTGAACGCTAACCGGCGGCCATCGGGGGATACCTGCAGATTGCGCAGCTGCGCGATACCGGACTCCAGCTCGCGCAGCTGGGCACTGCCCAGATCGTAAGACCAGAGGGCGCCGTCGATGACCAGCGCAATACGCCGCGCATCTATCCAGTCGATCTCTGTGATACCTGCCCCCGCTGCCTCGCGTTCAGCAATTCGCGTCAGTCGCTGAGCGTCTTCTTCGCCCGTCCGATACAGCCACAGATCACGGGTAGGGCCGCCGCGGTCATTCCAGGCAAACGCCAGTGCGCTGCCGTCGGTGTTCCAGGCCCTGGCACCGGGGGCGACGCCGATGATCGGTGGCTGCACCAGTAGCGCGTCGAGATTGTCGGGGGCGCGAGCGAGTGCGGGATGGACAACACCGACCAGAAGAAACAGGCTGCAGAGCAGCCCGCAAGATTTCCGTAACAACATATCTGCGCCTCCGCTGCGCGTGCTCGAGGCTTCAGCCCCTCAACGGCCGCCCGGGCGCTGCCCAGGCGTCCACGGCGCACCCGCCTCGGCCAGCGTACGCTCTATGGCGGCCAGCTCACCGTCGCGCAGGTCCGTGACTTGCTCCTCGACAGCAGTGAGCGCGTCACTGCCCAGCCGCAGATTCTCGCGCTCGGTCTGTGTCGGGGCCATACGGGTCTCCATCACGCCCCGCGCGGCGCGGATGCGGCCGGCGACACCCGGCTCCGTCCACTCGCTCATTGCACGCTGCGCGGGGTTGCCGTCGAGTGTCGTGCGAAGATCCCCCAGTTGTGCTTCAAACGCATCCATACGACGGTGAAGGCCAAGGTCCGCCGCCGGCGTTTCATTTATGGCCTTGCGCAGATAGCGAACGCGCTTCTCCATCAGCTTCAGCGTACCGGTCACCGCGTCGAGGCGCCGCGCGGCCTGTACATAGGCTTCCTGGAACGCCGATGCCGCTTCCATGCGGGCACCGGAGGGCAGGTTATCCACGGCGCGCAGACTGAATGCCTGCGGGGAACCGAGCGCCGTAACGCCATCCGGGCCAACGCGCATCAGGCGCGCCTGATAGCTGCCGGGCGGCTGCAAGGCGCCCTGTGGCTCACCCCACCACGGCGGCCTGAAGCCCCCGGTATCGATGCTGACCGCATCCGGCGGCGCGCCACGCATATCCCAGGCCACACGATGTGTCCCGGTTGTAGCAGGCACCGGCAGGCGGCGTACCGTGTCACCCGCGCTGTTCAGAATGTCCAGATAATGCCGGGATTCACCGGGCCGACGCTCCTCCACCAGCGTTTCCCAGCCAGGGAATGACACGTCAGCCCCGCCCGCGGCAAGATCGCGCTCGCGCTCGCGGCGCGCCTCTTTTGCGGTCTTTGGCACTTCATTGATATGCAGCGTAAACACTGCGCCATGGGGCGGGTTCGGCGCGCGCCAGGAACCACTGCCCTCTTCCGGCAACCCGGGCGCCTGTCCTGTGGTCGCCGGAATGTAAGACCAGGCATCGCGCAGGCCGAACAGCGTAGCATCGGCTTCTGCCAGTGCCTCGCCATTCTGGCGCAGGCTCGCCGCCATTTCCCGCAGCGGGGTGTAGTCGTGGAGGATATAGATGCCGCGCCCGAACGAGCCGCCCGCCACGTCCAGGTCGCGGCGCTGCAGTTCCACGTCACGGAAGGCAATGGTCGGCGTGCCGGCAAGCCGATCCCAGCGCTCGCCCCCGTTCAGGCTGACATACAGGCCTTTTTCGGTACCGAGAAACAACAGGCCGGGCTCCACATCGTCCTGTTCAATGGCCCAGGTAATGATGTCGTCAGGCAGGTTGCCACTGATGTCACGCCAGCTGCGGCCAGCGTTTTCCGTGGCGAACACATAGGGACGGAAGTCACCCGCCTTGTGGTTGTCTGCGACCACGAAGGCGGCGTCTTTTGCGTGCTGGGATGCCTTGACGTCGTTGACATAGGCACGCATCGGCAGACCCTTTACCGTCGCGCGCTGCCAGCTGTCACCACTATCGGCGGTGGTGTGCACCAGGCCATCGTCGCTGCCCGTCCACAGCCGCTGACTGTCGAGCACCGACTCTGAAATGGCCGTCAGGGTGGCATAGCGCGACATCGCCCCCACGTCGATCAACGAATCCACACTGCGCACGCGCCCGGCCATGGGGAGGGTAAAGCGGTTGGTATCGGTGGTCAGGTCGCCACTGATGGGCGTCCAGCTGTCGCCGCGGTCATCGCTGCGCCAGACCCGCTGGGACCCGAAGTAAAGGCGGCCTTCCAGTGTCTGGCTGACTTCCAGTGCGGCATCCCAGTTCCAGCGCTCGGCCGGATCGCCCTCCGCGGGCTGCGGACGGATCACGACATTCTCGTAGCTCGGCGCGTGATGACGGGCGATGTTGCCGTTCTGCCACATGTGATAATTCAGGTCATCGTCAAAGGGGTCGAAGGCCACGCCGTAGCCGTCGGCACCATAGGGCACATGCCAGTCCCGATTGCGCACGCCCTCATTATTAAGCGTACGCGCGGGGCCGCGAAGCGTACCGAGGTCCTGGCTGCCCCCCAGAACGTCATAAAAAGGAAGGTGGTTGGACAGCGCAATCTTGTAGAACTGGCTCACCGGCAGATTGGCGAAGAAGCGCCAGGTGGTGCCGGCGTCAAAGCTTTCATACAGGCCGCCGTCATTGCCGACGATCAGGTGTTCCTGATCCGAGGGATCGATCCACAGCGTGTGGTTGTCCGTGTGCGACTGCACGCCGTCGCCGACCATGTTGAAACTGCGACCACCATCGCGGGTCTCGTGCAGAAACACATCCATCTGGTAAACGCGGTCAGCGTCAACCGGTGAGGCGACGATTTCCTGATAGTAGTGCGGGCCAGTGCCGCCAGAAATGTAGGTATTGCGCCGTTCCCAGCGCTCGCCGCGGTCGTTGCTGACATAAAAGCCCTGCTCGTCGTCGCTCGCCTCTATGGTGGCGTAGACACGCTCAGGATCAGCGGGCGTCACCGCAAGTCCGATCTTGCCAATCGCCACGTCATGCTTTGCGCTGGGCAGTCCGTTGCTGACTTCACGCCAGCTGCGGCCGCCATCCGTCGACTTATAGATTCCGGAACCAGCACCCCCAGCCATGAAGGACCAGGGGCTGCGCCGACGCTCGTAGGTCGCAGCGTAAACGATGGACGGCTCGCTGGGGTGAAATAACACATCGGTAGCGCCAGTATCCTCATTCACATGCAGCACTCGCTCCCAGCTCTCGCCACCATCCTCACTGCGATAGACGCCGCGGTCACCGCCCGCGGACCACAGCGGGCCCTCTGCTGCCACCAGGACCACATCCGGGTTGTCGGGGTGCACGATAATGCGGCCGATGTGCTGCGAGTCCTTGAGGCCGAGGTTGGTCCAGCTGTGCCCGCCGTCGCTGCTGCGATAGACACCATCGCCCCAGCCCACATGCCGGCCACTGACATTCTCGCCGGTGCCGACCCAGATGACCTCCGGATTGCTGGGGTCAATGGCCAGGGCGCCAATGGAGAACGAGCCCTGCTCGTCGAACACCGGCTTGAAAGTGGTGCCGGCATTGGTGGTTTTCCACACGCCGCCGGAGCCCGCGGCGACATACCAGGTGCGGTGATCGGGGTGCACGGCGATATCGGCGATACGTCCGCCCATGAAGGCTGGGCCGATACCACGCATGGGCATGCCCTCAAGCACTGCGTCGATGGCATCCCTCTCGCTGGATTGCCCCATCCCCGGGGCAGCACAAAGCGCCGCGCAGAGACAGACAAAAAGGAAGCGCACCGCGCGCCGGGGAACAAGCGTGGGAATGAAGGCCATGAACAGAGTCTCTCCGGATGCCGTTAGTGGTGTTTGTCACGTCCTGCCGATACCCGTCAGAACAACGTACCGCAGGATATAACGTCAGGTGGACGGCGCAGATACCAGGGTTGAAACCCGCTTTGCGCCCACATGTTCGGTTGAGTATACCCTCCCCGTTTGCGCAAGAGCCAGCCTGCGCATGCCCACGGCGACCCGAAATAGCTGGCGCGCACAGCTGTGCGCCAGTCTGGCCACGCATTCGCGCAATCGGTTAAGCTGGCTCCGATTTTCTGATAACGGACAACAATCCCATGCCTCAGTCTATACACCATCGTCTCGTCATACGTTCTCGCCTTGTGGTATCCGCGCTACTGCTGACGCTGCTTGTCACCGCCACCGCCCTGGCGGGCCGGTCAGCGCTGGCGGCGAATGACGCGGCTTCCCCAGACATTGCCCTGGCGTTGGCAGCGGAACGTTTTTTTGCCGTTAGCACGCCCGAGCGCTCCGCGGCCGAGTATCAGGCGGCCCTCGACGAGTACAAAGCCGTGCAGGCGGCGCTGGAAACCCTCAATAAGGAAGCGCTGTCACTCGACGATCAGGTGGACCACTCCCTGCTTATGGCCGAGGTCAAGAGCCGTATTTTCGAGATCGAGACCGTCAGACTGTACACCCTGCACCCCGCGTCCTACTTTGCCCTTGGCAGAACCAACCGGCTGTTCGTACGGCCCGGAGCCATTCCGGATGCCGGTGTGCGCGACGCGGTGGCAGAGCTGAAGCGTTTGCCGACCATCCTGGCAAATGCCGAGCGTAACCTGGAACGACCCGCCCGGGTGTGGACGGAAAATGCCTTGTACGAAGCCTATTACGCCCACATGCTGCTGCGCGATTACGTACCCGATGCCCGGGTAGACGATCCGGCCCTGAAAGAGGAACTGCTCGCTGCGGCAAAAACCGCGGATGACGCCGTCGCGCGCTATGCGCGCTTCCTGGAGGAGGAACTGCTACCGCGCTCCGATCGCTCGCCAGCCTGGGATCCCGAGTGGATCGAGTACCTGCAGTTCACCAAAGAGGAGCTCACGGATTGGCCAATCACGCGCATGGTCGCGTTTGCCGACCGGGATATAGAGGAAACCCGCGCGGCCATGGAAGCTCTGGCGAAACGCATCCATCCCTCAGGCGATCTGCGCACCGTGTGGGAAGTGATGCTCGAAGAGGCCCCTGCCTGGCCCGAAGTGCTGCCCATGGCCCAGCGCTTCGTCGATATTGCCTCTGACTGGCTGCGTGAAGAAGGCAGCCACGTCATCACCATTCCCGATTACATCGACTACGGCGCGCGCATCAGCCCGCCGATGTCACGCCGTATCCTGTCCTTCGGTGGCGCCACCCGTGGCCCGGATGTCGCCGGCCGGCAATCCGGTTACTACATCATCACACCGCTGGAAGACCGGCTCACCGAGGAAGAGGCCGCCAGCCGCATCCGCTCCTACAACCCCTACTGGACACACGTGATCTCCTACCACGAGTGGCTGGGCCATAACGTGCAGATAGCCGCGGCCCGCGAGCATGTCGACAGCCGCATTCGCCGCGGCCTGTCCACCGGCTACTTCAGCCAGGCCTGGTCCTTTTATCTGGAGAAGCTGCTGGAAGACGAGGGTTACTTCGATGACCGCTTCAGCCACGTCGCCGCGCTCAAGCACCGCATGGGCCGCCTGCAGATGCGCCAGTGGCGCAACGTGCGCATCACGACCAAGCTGCGCATGGCCCAGGGCGAAATGAGCTTTGACGAGGCGGTCGACGTCTATATCAATGAGATCGGCATGGAACCAACCAACGCGTTCATCGAAGTACAGCGGGATTCACAAACGCCGTACCCGCCTGGCAAGGAAATCATCGGTGAGCAGAAGGTGCTGGAGCTGCGCGAGGAATACCGGCGGCGCATGGGTGAGCACTACCAGCTGCGCAACTTCAACGACACGCTGCTTACCTATGGCGATCTGACCTTCAAGCAGATCCGGCGGCTGATGTTCCGCGACTAGTGAGCTTGCGCTAGATCAGGGGAAGCGCCAGAGAGCGCGCCAGACCACGGCCCGGCGCGCGTTAATGACGCGCGGGCCGACCCGACGCGCCATGACAGATACGGACGTGATCAGTCCGTCGGCGGGTCAGTCCTCCGGTATTGACTGCCCCCGTCCCCAGGGGGCGCCATGCTCCAGCAGCGCTTCCCGAAGCTCGGGCAGTTCTTCCGTGAGAATACTGTTCAGCCGATCACGGATCGGGGCAAAGGCCTCGGCCGCATACCGCAAGCTGCGCTCATGTGCGGGCGTGGGGCCATAGGTCGAACCAGCGACCCCCGCCGTTGCGTGCATGAGCCAGTTGCCGACCCGGTGAATCTCGTAGTCGCCAATCGCCTGCTTCGAGCGGTGTCCGGAGAGTGCCTGATCCAGGTCGTAAAGCGCCTGCCGCAGCGTGTGCAGCCGCTCGTCCAGTTCGCCCGGCACCTGTGCGGTAGCCGCCAGCATGGACTGCATGACTTCAACGTCCTCAACGGCATCATCCAGAGCGTAGCGGGCTGCGCTGAAGCGACCGGACAGTGCCGACAGCTCTCTCCAGAAAGCGTCAACCTTCTCCAGCGCCGCGCCCTGCAGGGCACCTTCATACAGGCGCTTGACCGTGACGGTCACCGGGTCTGTCAGACTGCGCGTCTTGCCATCCTTCAGCAGCACCAGCTGCGCGCTGTAATCGCCCGGCATGGCGAGGAAGCCCCTGGGCTGCTGGCCCTGCCAGTTGGGCGGAGTCTCCACCGCACCGCTGTAGGGATGACGCAAATCCCAGGCCACGCGCTGGAAGCCCTTTCCCGCAGGGGCATCGACGCGGCGGATTACCTGGTCATTGGCATCGCGGATGATCAGCTTCAGCGCCGGTGGCGTCTCGCGCCGCTCCGCCTCTACCGCATCCCAGCCGACAAAACCGACATTCTGGCCCTTGTCGAGACGTGCTTTCTCATCCTGCTGTCGCTGCGCTTCAAGAGTGCTGAAGCCCTCCGCGAGGTGATAGGTGAATACCGCGCCAAACGGGGGATTGTCCGCGGCATAGAGACCGTCACCCTGACTTCCCAGGCGCCGGGCCCCCATCACGCTGCGCTCTATGTACCACAAGGCATCGCGTGGCTCGAACAGGCTGGCTTCAGCGGCCAGGGTTTCGGCGTCCAGATCGCGGAGCGCACTGTAGTCGTCGAGAATGTAGATGCCACGACCAAAGGTACCGGCAACCAGATCATTCTCGCGTCGCTGGATCTGCAGATCGCGCACCCCGATGGTCGGCGCAGCGCCCCACAGCTTGTGCCAGCTGCCGCCCGCATCCAGTGTGAAAAATACGCCAAACTCAGTGCCTGCAAACAGCAGGTCAGCGCGCTCGTGGTCCTGCACCATGCGCCAGACCAGATGCCGGTCGGGCAGTCCGTCGCCGATGTTGCTCCAGCTGCGGCCCCGATTACGGCTCACCAGCAGGTAAGGCTTGAAGTCACCGTATTTGTGGTTGTCGAGCGCGACATAAACGGTATCCGCATCGTGCAGGTCGGCGCGAATGTCGTTGACGAACGCGGTTGCCGGAACACCGGGCAGCTTGCCCACTTCCAGCGTACGCCAACTGTCTCCACCATTGTCGGAAATCTGGATCAGACCATCATCAGTGCCGGCATACAGGAGACCTTCCACAACAGGAGACTCTGCCAGCGAAGTGATGGTGTTGTAGTCGGACATGGCATACATGTCCCAGGGGGCGTCCCAGCTCCACTGCCGGTCCATCAGGGGCAGGCGCATACGATCCTGGTTGCGCGTGAGGTCGCCGGAAATGGCCGTCCAGTCATTGCCGCGGTCCTCGGAACGCCAGACCCGCTGTGAGGCGAAATACAGGCGGGTAGGCTTGTGCGGGCTGACCAGTATCGGCGAATCCCAGTTGTAGCGCTCTGGCGGTTCACCGGGAGCGGGCTGCGGCTTGATGTAGACCGATTCGCCGGTCGTGAGATCCAGGCGCGTCAGATTGCCCTGCTGCCACTGGGCGTAGGCAATGTCGGGGTTGCCCGGCTCTGTGGCCGGCTGGTGGCCATCACCGCCGAGCACTACGCGCCAGTCGGAATTGAGGATGCCGTGGACATTGTCCGTGCGGGACGGGCCACGCTGCGTACTGTTGTCCTGGGTACCGCCGTAGATATTGTAGAAGGGCTCGGCATCATCCAGCGCCAGCTTGTAGAACTGTGTGATCGGCAGATTGGCCATGTAGCGCCACTTTTCACCAAGATCAAAGCTCTCGTACAGACCGCCATCCGTACCCATCATGATGTAGTCAGGATCAGTAGGGTGGAAGGTGATGGCATGCATGTCGCCGTGCTGGAACGGCGTGATCTGGGGCGTGAAGGTCTTGCCGCCGTCCTTCGAAACCTGCACGTTGGGTCCGACCAGATACAGCCAGTCGTGATGATGGGGGCTGGCGTACAGTTCCTGGTAGTAATGCGGCCCGGTGCCGCCACCGACAGCATCAGCGCCACGCGTCCAGGACGCACCGCGATTTGCCGAGCGGAACACGGCACCCTCGCGGCGGTTCAGCTCCAGCGCGGCGTAGACCACGTCGGGGTCGGTGGCGGAAATGGCCAGACCGATCTTGCCGATATTGCCATCGGGAAGGCCATTCTCGAGCTTCTGCCAGCTGCGGCCACCATCGAGAGAGCGGTGAATACCCGACTTGGGGCCACCGCCCATATAGGCCGCTACCGTGCGGTGATGCTGCCACGTCGCGGCGTAGAGCACGCCCGGGTCGCGCGGATCGATGATGACATCGGTAACCCCGGTCCATTCGTCATCGCCCAGCGTTTTCTCCCAGGTCTCACCGCCATCGGTGCTGAGGAAAAGCCCGCGCTCACCCCCCTTGCTCCAGAGTGGTCCCTGCGCGGCGACCCAGAGGGTATTCGAATCTTCGGGGTGAACGATGACTTTCGAAATGTGCTCGGAATTCTCCAGCCCCATGTTGGTCCAGCTGTGGCCGCCGTCGTCCGAGCGATATAGCCCATCGCCGAAGGCAACGTGGCGGCCACCGACATTCTCACCGGTACCCACCCAGACCGTTTCCGGGTTGGAGGGATCCAGGGTGACGGAGCCAATGGAGTAGGCGGTCTGCTGGTCGAAAACAGGCGTCCAGGTCACCCCGGCGTTGACCGTCTTCCAGACGCCGCCGGACCCGACTGCGACGTACCAGACGCTGCTGTCGTCCGGGTGCCAGGCGACATCGGCAATACGGCCGGACATAAAAGCCGGGCCGATGTTGCGCCATTCCAGACCATTGAAATCGGGAGCTTCCGCGAAATCATCGGCGATAACCGCCGGGCCACCGAAGCCCAGGCCGGCCAACAGCAGCACAGCCGCCATACGGGACATCCATCGTTGCATCTGGCACCTCATCATTCATTGTTGAAAAACCTTGACCCGCTTGAGTGTACGCAATTTTTCCTGTGGGGTCAGGTGCCGCCAGGACCTGACACGGGCGGTGGTACACTCGGCACCTTCATATTCAAAAAGAGTGACATACAGCCTCATGCGCCTGACCACACTTGCCGTCCTGCTCTATCTCTTCGTAGCGCACGCCGCCATGGGCGATCCTGCCCGGGAGCAGGTCGCCCCGCGCAGTATCGGCCCGGCGGGAATGAGTGGCCGCATCACCACCATTGATGTCGTTCCGTCAGACAAGACCATCTGGTACGTCGGCGCGGCATCCGGCGGCCTGTGGAAAACGACCAATGCCGGCATCACCTTCGAGCCGGTTTTCGACCAGCAGCCGACGCAGGCCATCGGCGCGGTCGCCGTGGCGCCCTCCAACCCCGACGTGGTGTACGTCGGCAGCGGCGAGGGCAATCCGCGCAACTCGCAGTCGAGTGGTAACGGCATCTACAAGAGTATGGACGGCGGCAGCACGTGGCGACACCTGGGGCTGGAGCAGAGCCGCAACGTCGAGCGGATAATCGTGCACCCGGAAAACGAGCAGATCGTCTGGGCCGGCATACTCGGCGACCCCTTCCGCGACAGTGAGGTACGCGGGTTATACAAATCCACCGACGGCGGGGAGAACTGGACAAGGGTCCTTTACAGCAATGCCAGCAGCGGTATCGCCGAGCTGGTCATCGACCCGGAAAACCCCGACAGACTCATGGCAGCGCTGTGGGAGTTCCGTCGCAGTCCCTGGGACTTTGTCTCAGGGGGTGAGGGCTCGGGACTCTTTGTCAGCGAGGATGGCGGTGACACCTGGACGGAACTCGACGACGCCGTCGGCCTGCCGGAGAAGCCCTACGGCAGGATCGGGCTGGCCATCGCGCCGTCGAACACCCGGCGAGTCTATGCGCTGATCGAATCCGCAGAAAACGCCCTGTATCGTTCGGATGACGGCGGCAGACGCTGGGAGATGGTCAACACCGAAACCATCGGCAGCCGCCCCTTCTACTTTTCCCAGATCCATGTCGACAGCCACAACGAGGACCGGGTATACAATCTGTATTCCCGACTCGCACGATCCGAGAACGCCGGCGAGGACTTCGAGGTTATCGAAGACTGGGGCCGCGAGGTTCACGCCGACCACCACGCTTTCTGGATCGATCCGGACAATCCCGATTTCATCATCGACGGCACCGACGGCGGCCTGTACTGGACCCGTGACAGGGGCGAGAACTGGCGCTTTGCAGAGGCCCTGCCCCTGGGGCAGTTTTACCACATCACCCTTGACGATGCGCTGCCTTACAACGTGTACGGTGGTCTGCAGGACAATGGTACCTGGTACGGGCCCAGCGAGGTCTGGAACCGCTCGGGAATCCGCAACAGCTACTGGCGGGAGCTGGCCTTCAACGACGGCTTCGACGTCGTGCTGGATCAGGCGGATAGCGATACCGTCTACGCGCTCTGGCAGGGCGGCATGCTGGTTCGGGCCAACAAACGCACCGGGCAGCGCAAGACCATTATGCCGGTCGAGCCGAACCGGAGGCTGCGCTTCAACTGGAATAGCGCCATCGCCAGCGACCCGTTTCAGCCGGGCACGCTATATATTGGCAGCCAGTTCGTCCATAGAAGCGATAATCGCGGTAATACCTGGCGCATCATCAGCCCGGACCTGACTACCAACAACCCGGACAAGCAACAACAGCTCCTGTCCGGCGGACTTTCCATCGACGCCACCACCGCCGAGAATCACACAACCATCACCGTTATCGCACCGAGCCAAATTCAAAAAGATCTTATCTGGGTCGGCTCGGACGATGGCCGCCTGCATCTGACGCGGGACGCTGGCGACAGCTGGCAGGACATCACCGCCAATCTCCCCGAAGCCCCGGCACAGGGCTGGATCAGGCGCATCGTGCCATCGGCGCAGGATGCCGACAGCGCCTTCGTGGTGATCGACAATCACCTACAGGGCGACTGGTCCCCCTATGTGCTGCATACCGCCGATGCCGGTCGCACCTGGACTAATCTCCTCGCGGATCAGGACATCCCGTCCTATGCGCTGTCGTTTGCACAGGACCCGAGGGAGCCGAAGCTGATGTTTGCCGGCACCGAATTCGGCCTGTACTACTCGATGGATGCCGGCGACAGCTGGTCACAGTGGACGCGGGGGTATCCGTCTGTCTCGACCATGGACATGCAGATTCACGCCCGGGAAGGTGATCTGGTGCTGGGAACTTTCGGCCGCAGCATCTGGGTGCTGGATGACCTGCAACCCTGGCGGGCGCTGGCTGCAGACCCCTCGCTGCGCGATGAAGCGCTGCACGTATTTCCGCCCGCCGACACCGTCCAGCCGGTGGTTGACCAGGCCCCCGGGCAACGTCTGTCTCCAGACCACCTGTTTGCCGGTGACAACAATGCGCGACAGGCGCTGATCAGCTTCTGGGTGAACGGCCCGACGATCGAGAACGTCACGGTCCGGGTGGAAATGGCGGGCAGGACGCTGCGCCAGTGGCAGGTGCCCGCCGCACAGGGCATGAACCGGACTCACTGGGATCTGCAGCTGGACGGTCCGGAAATCTATGGTCCGCTGATGAGCCCCGACCTGGAGATGCCGCTGGCGGCACCGGGCAATTATCGCGTCACCGTCAACGCCGGCGACAGAGAGGTCCGGACCGAGCTGACCCTGCTGCCGGACCCGCGTGTGGCCTACAACCCTGATGTCTACGCCCGGAACCTGGCGTTCCGACGAAATCTGGATTCCCTGCAGCAGCAAATGGAGAATGTGAAGGCGTCGCTGGACTGCATTGAGGCGCAGCTTCCCGAAGCCGGCAACGCATTAACCCCGCGCCAGGCCGCGGCGCTCCGCGAGGCCATCGACAACACCTGGGCACTCATCGAGTTCCGTGGCATCCAGGGTGTGATCAGCAGCTCCCCGCGTTTGTCACACCAGCTGGCCAAGGCCTGGTATTTCACGCATTCTCCGTACGAGCCACTGACCGACAACGACAGGTCGCTGCTGGACGCGCTGCAGAACCAGACCCGGGACCTGGTTGATGCCTTCAATCGCGACGTAAGGCAAGGCCTCCGGGACCAGTCGGGAATGACCCTCACCTGTCTGCGGCCGGTAAATAACTGATGGCGTCCGCATGACAACTCCCGTGATTGGCCCCGACATTGAGGCTCAGCTGTGCTGGGCCGACGTCCTTGATGCGTTGAAGGCCGGACACCGGATGCCGAAGGCAGAGATCGCCGACAGCTTCCTGTATCGCGGCGCCGATACCCTGCTGTCGAGAGCAGCGTGGATCAATGGGATGGGCTCCCTGGTAAAGACTGTGCTGGTTTTTCGCGACAACCGGGCACAGGGATTGCCCAATGTGAATGGTGGCGTCTCACTGTTTGCCGACCAGAACGGCCTGCTGGAAGCACTGGTCGACTTTCACCTGGTCACGAAATGGAAAACCGCCGCTGACAGCCTGCTCGCCACGAGCCGGCTCGCGCGACCAGACAGCCGCGCGATCACACTGGTCGGTGCAGGCGCCGTGGCTCAGACCATGTATGCCGCCTACCGCTCGCTGTTTACCGATGCGCGCTTCACCGTCTGGAACCGCAGTCCCGCCGCGGCAGAGCAAATGGCCCGCACGCTCCCTGACTGCTCCGCAGCGACGGACCTGCAGGCCGCCGTGACAGGCGCCGACATCATCTGCACCGCCACCATGAGCAAGACACCCATTCTGCAGGGTAAATGGCTGCGTCCGGGACAGCACATCGACCTGATCGGCGCCTACCGTCCCGACATGCGCGAGGCCGATGACGCGGCTCTGATCCGCGCCGCGCTGTTTGTCGACAGCGTCGACACCACGCTGGATCATATCGGCGAACTGAAGGATCCACTGGCGCGTGGCGTCATTCAGCGGCAGGACATACGCGCCGATTTTTACGGTATCGCGGATGACAGCTTCTCAAGGCCTTCGCCGGACGCCATCACCCTGTGCAAGAATGGCGGCGGCGCACACCTGGACCTGATGGTGAGCCGGTATATTCTGGAGCGGTGGAGAGCGTCTCAGAACTGAACCACCCTTGTAGGTCTGCGCGCTGCAATAGCGGAGGGATGACCGCAAGGCGGCGCCACGGTACGCATCCTGGCCGGTGCAGAAGCCACGCTATTACTCTTACCTATTGAACCTATGGCGCTGTACGATATAGTAATTATTGTGCGCCAAGTGAACACGGCAGATAACAACCTCCTCACGGAAAAGGACCCCGATCATGAGTCAACTCGATGTGGCAGCCAGTACGTTTCCCTTCCTTTACTCACATACCGGCCTGGATGCCCTCAAACACCTGCGCGGACTGGGCTATGACCAGTTCGAACTGCTGATCTTCCCGCCCCACTGCTGGCCGCGTGAGCTGACCGTCGATCAGCGGCGCGATTACGTGTCATGGCTGGACGGCGAAGGTGTCAAAGTCACCTCTTTCTGCTATCCCCTGCTGGACAACAACCCCAACGGCGTTGACCGACTGATGCGCGAGTACACCCTCGACCGCTACCGGGAAGCCATCGACATGGCCGCGGAGTTCAAGTGCCCCTATGTCATTGCGATTCCCGGCCCGGTGAACAGCCTGATCAACCCGCCTCACGAGTGGATGCTGGAGTGGTTTGTCGAGGGCATGAAAGACCTGGTGCAGCACGCCAAGGGAACCGGCGTTCAGCTGCTGCTCGAGAACGTGCCCTTCGCCTTCCTGCCGACCTGCCAGGAGCTGAAGGACACGGCAGCAATGATCGGACCGGAAGTCGGCATCAATTTCGACGTGTGCAACAGCGCCTTCATCCGTGAAGACGTGCCGGGAATGATTCACCTTCTCGGCGACATGATCAAGAATGTACACATGTCCGACAGCGGCTACGAGGAATTCAAGCACGACCGGCTGGGAACGGGCATGGTCGAGACCGCACCGGCGGGCAAGGCCCTGCAGGAAATTGGCTACACGGGCACGACCGTGCTCGAGATCATTACCGACGTCCTGGCACCGGGCGCCGATCCCGATGCGGACATTATCGATAGCCATGCGATTCTGGCGCAGAGCAGCTGGAAAGCGCCGCAGGGTTGAAGTTTAGGGCTCCTGACTCAGCTTCGTAGCCCACTAACTGCCGAGACCGGCCTCAACCGGCACCACAATGCCGGTGATGCCGGCAGACGCGTCCGAAGCCAGCCAGAGTGCGGCATTGGCAACCTGCTGGGGCGTGGCGATAGCGCCCAGGGCGGTTTCCGCGTCGAGTGCGGCCAGCGCGGCCTCAAGATCCGGCCCACCCGCCGCCTGCCGCCCGATAATGCGCTGCTGCAGCGCCTCGGTGGCAATGGCACCGGGCGCGAGAGCGTTAACGCGAATTCCATGCCGACCCAGGTCCAGGGCGGCGGCGCGCATGATGCCGATTGCGGCGTGCTTGGAGGCAGAATACAGAACCTGGCGGGGATGAGCGCGGTAGCCGTTGATAGACGCCATGACCACCGCCGTGCCACGGCCTGAGACTGCCAGGGCGTCGGCGAAGCCGCCCAGGGTGGCGGCAACGCCCCAGGTGTTGATGTTCATGACCCGCTGCCATTCGTCGGCATCCAGTTCGGCAACCCTGCGCCAGGCTGGCACGACGCCGGCATTGGCAACAACGATGTCGACCGACCCGAGACCCGCGGCAAGCCGCCGCTGCGCATCGAGGCTGTCAGCGGCGCCCAGATCCAGGGCAACGGCGTTCCAGGCAGCGGGCAGGCCCGCGACCTCGATGACGCACTCAAGATCGATTACCGTAAGGGTGGCGCCGGCATCTGCCAGTGTCTGGGCGATCGCCAGGCCGAGGCCCTGGGCCCCACCGGTAACAACCGCGTGACGGCCAGTCAGATTGTGTAAGTTTTGCATAGGGTGAAGCCTTTTCTGGAGCACTGAGTCCCTGTATTTTGCAGTACGTATGTGCGTTATGAGAACAAATGATGTCTGATCCTCTCACTTTTTCCTTCGAAGGCGAAGCGCTGTCAGCGCGAAACGGTCAATCACTGGCCGCCGCACTGACGGATGCGGGCCAGCGGGTTTTCCGGCATACCGGCAAGGGCTCACCCCGCGGCGTGTTCTGCGGCATGGGCGTCTGCCAGGATTGCCTGGTGACCGTTGATGGCCAGCCTAACCAGCGCGCCTGCATGACCCTCGCCCGCGACGGGGTTGAGGTGCGGCGCCAGATCCCGCGTCCGGACCTGGAAAACGCAACGACCGCCGCGGGCAAGCCGACGGATGCCCCCGCCGCGCGCGAGATGGAACCGGATATCCTTGTCATCGGCGGTGGCGCCGGCGGCTTGAATGCCGCCGCTGTTGCCGCTGCGGCGGGTGCTTCCGTGCTGGTGCTGGATGAGCGCAAGGTGGCCGGTGGGCAGTACTTCAAACAGCCTGCTGCAGACGCACCGCTGCTGGATGCACAGCAGTCTGACGGTGCGGACCTGCTGGCCGCTGCGCGCGAAGCCGGCGTCAAGCTGCTCGGTGGCGTCGAGATCTGGGGCGCCTTCGCCGGACCGCTGCTGTACGCAACGGCGCCCGATGACACCCCGCTCGTTCTGCGCCCGAAACAGCTGATCGTGGCTACCGGTGCCTATGAGCGTCCCCGCATGGTGCCCGGGTGGACACTGCCCGGTGTCATGACCACCGGGGCCGCGCAGACGCTATGGCGCAGCTATCGCAGCCTGCCGGGCAAGCGGGTCGCGGTTTGCGGCTCTGGACCACTCAATCTGCAGGTGGCGCTGGAACTGGCGCGCGGCGGCGCGGACGTACGCCTGGCGGCAGAATCTGCGCCCTCGCCCCTGAAACGGCCTTTATCTGCCATGGCATTGCTGCTGGCCGGGCCAACGCTGTCGCTCGCGGGCAGCGGCATGCTTCTCGGACTTCGCCGAGCCGGGATCCCGGTGCGCTACGACACCGAGCTGACTGCCATCGCTTCCGGCCCAGATAACACCCTGCGCGCCACGTTTCGCCGTGATGGCAAGGAAGAAACACTGGCGCTTGACGCACTGTGCATGAACGACGGCTTCGAACCGCAGAACGAGATCCTGCGACTGCTTGGCGTCGACATGCAGTATGACCCGGCTTTTGGTCAGCTGCGCTGCACCCGCAGCGATTCCCTGTCCACCTCCGTCGACGGCGTCTACGCCGTAGGCGACTGCTGCGGTCTTGGCGGTGCGCCCGCAGCGGCCGCCGAGGGCAGGATTGCCGGCGCCGCCGCGGCCGCCGCCTGCGGCTTTACGAGCAAAGAGAACCTGGGGTCAAGCCACCGGGCACTGGCGCGTGCGAGGCGCTTTCAGAAAAGGCTCTGGGCGCTTCACGACCCGGCGCCGCGCACGCTGGAGACACTGCCCGACAACACCCTCATCTGTCGATGCGAAGAGGTTACGCTGGGGCAGTTCCGCAGCGGCATGGCGGACGACGCAGACCACATTGGTGCGGTGAAACGGGTAACCCGGGTGGGCATGGGCTGCTGTCAGGGTCGCTATTGCGGTCCGGTAGCGGCGCGGCTGGTAGCCAATGCGACCGGCAGGTCACTCACCGATCACAGCTATTTTGCCCCCCGCGTGCCGATCAAGCCGGTGAGCATCGGCACACTCATGGCAACCCAGGAGGCGCTCGATGCCAAGGCCTGAACTGCTGATTATAGGCGGCGGCGTCACCGGACTGTGTGCCGCCATCAGCGCAGCGCGGCAGGGCGCACGGGTGACGCTGATCGATGCGGCGGTGAACGCCGGAACCACAGCCAATGCCGGCAGCCTCCACGTACAGCTGCAGAGCCGCTTCATGCGGCTGTATCCAGAGCAGGCGCCGAATGTCGAGGCATCCCTGCCGCTGTATCTCCGCGCCGTTCGGGAATGGGATGCGCTGGAGGCCAGCCACGGTCCTTTTGAAATGGTGCGCAAGGGCGGGCTTATGCTTGCCGAAGACGCAGAGCAGCTGGCGTTTCTCGAGACCAAGGCCCGCCGTGAAGCCGATAAAGGTCTGGATGTCGAGATTCTCGACCGCGCGGCGCTGGAGCGCATCGCGCCCTGGCTGGGACCACAGATTATTGGCGCCGAGTTGTGTCGCGATGAGGGCAAGCTGAATCCACTCGCAGCCAACATCCGCTTGCGCGCGGTGGCGTGTGACCTCGGCGTCAGCCTCGTGCGCGATCGCATTACATCGCTCTCGATCGGCAGCGAAGTGCAGCTGCGGGGCGAAATCGACAGTTATCGTGCAGACCAGGTCATTATCGCGGCGGCCTGGGGTGCTGGCGATCTGGTGAGCGACCTCGGCCTGAGCCTGCCGAGCCGGGCAGAACCCCTGCACATGAATATCACTGAGCCCGCTGCCGCCGGCATCGAACACCTGATCCAGCACGCCGAGCGCTCGATCACCCTCAAGCAGCTGCAGTCCGGTCAGATCGTCATCGGCGGCGGCTGGCCGGCGAAGTCACGCGGCAACCATGCGGTGCCCGAGGTACTGGCAACGTCCCTACTGGGCAATGTCGCGCTCGCCGGCAGGCTGGTGCCCGGCATCACCGGGCTGCGGGTCATCCGCACCTGGGCGGGTATGAATACCACGATCGACGGCAAGACGGCCCTCGGAAGAATGCCGGGGGCGGCGCGCGTCATTGTTGCCGTGCCCGGGGACGCCGGTTACACCCTGGGGCCCCTGGTCGGAAGGCTCGCGGCGGAACTCGCTGGCGATATGCCGCGCGATGTGGATATCGCGCCCTTTTCCCTCGCGCGCTTCGCGGCATGACGGCATCTGCGGTACGCCGGGGGCTTGGGTCGACCCCGCATTTGTGTTAATTTCGCACACTAATTCGCACTGTGAACACTCCCCGCTACGGCGCATACCCGCATGCATAATGATCACGACATTGGTGGGACACACTCACGCCGGACATTGCTCAAGGCCCTGATCGCCGCTGCTGCGGCCGGCAGCCTGCCGCTGCGGGCGCGCGCCCAGCGTACGGAGCTGCGCTGGTGGACTCCCCAGGGTGCTCCCGCGCAGCTGGATGCCTATCGCTATCAGATCGCGGCCTTCGAGGCCTTGCATCCGGGCGTATCCGTGGTTCTGGAGCCCCTGTCCGATGAAGGCTACGCACCACAGCTTGCGGCCGCCTTCTCCAGCGGGCAAGTGCCGGACGTGGTGACACATCTGCCTTCCTTCTCGGTGCAGAGCTATTACGCCAAGGGGCTCGTGGAGCCCTTCGATGACGTCATTGAGGCCATCGGCCCGGATGACTTCTACCCCGGCGCCAATGACGTTTTCCGGGCGGCGGACGGCCGCCACGTTGCCTGCGGCATCGGCAACTCTGCTGTGAATATTCTCTGGCTGCGCACCGACATCATGCAGCGCGTTGGCCTGGAGCGTGCGCCGGAGACATGGGATGAGTTCCGCAGCGCACTGCAGAAGCTCCAGGGGCGTGGCATCTACGGCACGGCGCTGCCCTACGGGCGCAACACGGCGACATCGCTGGTGTTCATCGGCTTCATTCACGGCGCAGGGGGGCAGGTATTCACTCCCGACCTGGAGGTCGCCATCGACAGCGAGGCGACCCGCAACGCCCTGGAGTTTTATCGCGAGATCCGCGATTTCAGCCCCATTGGCGCCACCAATTACAGCTGGGGTGAGGGCCTGACCGCCTTTGTCAGCGGCGCCACCGCCACCGGGCTGTATACCGGCCGCGTGCTTACCAATATCAACGAACAGAACCCCCGTCTCAGCGACCACATTACCTGCGCACTGTGGCCACGCCTGTCCCGTGATATTCCACCCTGGACCTTCAATGACTTCCCGAGCGTGTGCATACCCGCGCAGTCGCGTCACAAGGATCTCGCCAGACGACTGGCCGCGTTCCTGTTTGAGCCCGAAGGCTACATCAGGCAGCTGCATGCTGCGCCGGGCCACGTCCTGCCGGTGCTGCAGTCCATCAGCGAGGACCCACGCTACCTGGATAACGCCATTATTCGAAAATACCGCAAGGAAACGGATCTGATGGCCGAGGCTGCCGCCAGCGGTTTCAACCTGGGCTATGAATCCAGCGCGCACCGCTCCAACGAGAAAGCCGGTGAGGTCATCGCCTCCGGCGCGATTGCCGACATGGTGCAGCGGGTGGTGCTCAACCGGGAAAATGTTGACCGGGTGCTGGCGGACACCACCCGCGCGATTGCCGCGGTGATGGCGCGCTGATGGATAGCCCATTTGCCGTCGATGCCACTTCGCGACACTGAGACAACGTTGAACGACGCCAACAAGAGGCCACGCATGTCACGCTCGCCACAGGCTCTGCTTGAGCGCCGCTACGCCCGGCTCGGGCTGCTGCTGATTGCGCCGACCATCGTCGTTTTCTGCGCCGTGATCGTCTATCCGCTGCTGGCGGCAATCTACCTCAGCCTGTTCCAGCTCTACACCCCGACCCTGGAAGGCAGCTTTGTCGGCATCAGCAATTATCGCGACCTGCTGGCCCGTGGCGAGTTCTGGATATCGTTGCGCAATACACTGGTGTGGACAGCGGGCACCCTCAGCCTGCAGATCGTCCTGGGTATTGGCATGGCGCTGATGCTGCACCAGGCGGTATGGTTCCGCAGCCTTGCGCGCAGCCTGATCCTGTTTCCCTATTTTGTCTCCACCGTGGTTGCCGTTCTTGTATGGCGCTGGCTGTTCAATGATCTCTACGGCATTCTCAACCATATGCTGATTGGCTCGGGTGCGGTCGATATGCCGGTGGATTATCTCGGCAGCATGCCCAACGCAATGATTTCCATGATCCTGGTCGGTGCCTGGAAGTATTTTCCCTTCGTGGTCATTGCCGTGCTGGCGCGACTGCAGACCATTCCGGACACGCTCTACGAGGCTGCCCGCATCGACGGCGCCGGACCTGTCGCGCGCTTTTTCGATGTCACGCTACCGCAGCTGCGCGACGTGCTGGTGGTAATCATCCTGCTGCGCGCCATCTGGGACTTCAAGGAGTTCGACCTGATTTTCCTGTTGACCGGCGGTGGCCCGGTGATAAGCACGCAGACGCTGCCACTGCTGGTCTACAAAGAAGCCTTCGCACTCAACCAGATGGGCATGGCCGCGGCCTATGCCGTGGTCATGATGGCGATCATGCTGGTATTCATGGTCGTTTATATTCGCCGGACCCGGGAGAAAGATGCCTCATGATGCGCCGACTTCTGTTCAATCTCATGGTCTGGAGCGCGGTGCTGATCGTGGCATTCCCGCTGTTCTGGATGGTGGTGACATCCCTCAAGCCACAGCTGGAGCTGTGGGCCAGGCCGCCCGCTTTCCTGCCCGTTGAGCCCACGTTCGAGCACTATATAACGCTGCTGCGGGAAACAAACTTCCTGGTGTACTTCCGCAACTCTATCTTTTTGTCGACGGCCACCACCCTGGTCGTCATCGGCGTGGCGACGCTGGGTGCCTACAGCCTGGTGCGCTTTACCTATCGGGGTCGCGAGAGCCTGGCAATGCTGGTGCTCTTCACCTATCTGCTTCCCTCTGTAGTGCTGATCCTGCCTCTGTACCTGATGATGGTGCAACTCGGGCTGGCCAACACGCTGTTCAGTCTGGTGCTGGCCTATACCACCTTCGCACTGCCCTATGCCCTGTGGCTGCTGCGATCTTTCATGGCGGGTATTCCGCAAGACCTGGAGTCTGCGGCTCTGGTGGATGGCGCCAGCCGCATGGGCGCATTCCGCGACGTCATCTTTCCCCAGCTGCTGCCCGGCATTATCTCCACGGCACTGTTCACTTTCATTCTGTCGTGGAACGAGTATCTGTTTGCGCTGGTACTGGTGAACTCGGACGAGTCACGGCCGCTCACTACCGGTGTCATGAACATGCTGATCTCCTCGTTCAATATCGAGTGGTCGCTGCTGATGGCGGCGTCAGTCATGATGAGCGTACCGCTGATCATCGCTTTCGCTTTCCTGCAGAAATACCTGACGCGCGGCTTCGGCGCCGGCGCAGTAAAAGGATAGGTCCTTATGGCGGGTGTCACGTTTTCCAAGGTTCGCAAGGAATTTGCGGGGTTCCTCGCCGTCGAGGGGCTTGATCTCACGATAGAAGAAGGCGAATTTGTCTCACTGCTGGGGCCCTCGGGCTGCGGCAAGACAACGACGCTGCGCATGCTCGCGGGGCTTGAGTTCCCGACCAGTGGCGAAATCCGCATCGGCGATCGGCTGGTCAATGACGTGCCGCCAGGGCAGCGCGATATCGCCATGGTATTTCAGTCATACGCGCTCTATCCGCACATGACCGTGGGTCGCAACATGGAGTACCCGCTTAAAAAACGCGGTCTGCCGAAAGCCGAGCGCAAGGCTCAGGTCGCGAAGGCGGCAGACATGCTGCAGCTCACAGAACTGCTGGAGCGCAAGCCGAGCCAGCTCTCGGGAGGTCAGCAGCAGCGGGTGGCACTGGGCCGGGCGCTGGTCCGCGACCCCAAGGTCTTTCTGCTGGATGAACCGCTGTCCAACCTGGACGCAAAGCTGCGTGGCTACATGCGCGCGGAGCTGGTGGAGCTGCACGCGCGCCTTGGGCGGACCATGGTCTACGTGACCCACGATCAACTCGAAGCCATGACCATGTCCAACCGCATCGCCATCATGCTGGCCGGCGACCTGCAGCAGTTTGCGCCGCCACAGGAGGTCTACCACAAGCCGGCGAACCGCTTTGTTGCCAGCTTTATCGGTACCCCCTCCATGAACCTGATTGACGGCCAGCTGTCGCGTAGCGATGCAGGCTGGCATTTCACGTCACCCGGCCTGACACTGCCGGTGCCTGCACTGGACGAGACGGCACAGGCGGGGAATGCCTGTCTTGGCGTTCGGCCGGAGCATGTGCATCTGGGTGATGGTGATCTGCAGGCGAAAGTACAGCTGGTGGAACAGACAGGGCATGAGAATATTGTCGTGCTGGATGTTGCAGGCGGCAGCCGCCTGACCGGGCGCACACCCTCCTCACAGGTGCCACGCATGGGCGAGCTTATCAATTACCGCATCGACAGTGAGCAGGTCCACGTTTTTGGTCCCGGGGATACGGGACCAAGACTGAATGCGGGCCGCTGAGTCGGCCGCTTTCCGACAACCGACAGATACCCCAGGAGAACATCCTTGAATCGAGACTCAGTCAACTGGCAGGGCCCAATGCCAGCCGTCACAACGCCTTTTTGCGACGATCTGTCGCTGGACGAGGAGGCATTTTTCGGCAATGTTGCCCGTCTCTACGACGCGGGCGCAACCGGTATGGTGGCAGGCGGCTGCACGGGGGAGTTCTGGGCGCTGACCCTGCCTGAGCGCGCGAAACTGGCGCAGTGGGTAGCTAAGGCCAGTGCCGGCCGCGGCCCGGCCATTATCGGTACCGGTGCCATCCGCGCCGAAGAGGTGATCGAGCAGATCCACGCCGCCAGGCAGGCGGGCTGCGATGGCGTGCTGGTGATGCCGGCGTTTTTCGCGCACCTCACCGAAGCCGAAATTATTGCGCATTACGAGACCATCGATGCCGCCAGCGTTCTGCCCATCATTCTTTATAACATCCCGGGTAATGCCGGCAATGCATTGACACCGGCCATTGTCGACCGCCTGGCGGATCTCGACCATGTCGTAGCGGTCAAGGAGAGCTCGGGCAGCTGGACCAATTTCCACGATACTTTGCTGCGCGTGCAGGACCGTATTCGTGTTTTCTGCGGTCCCTCGTCGGTGTATGGCGTCGCCGCCGCGCTCGCCGGCGCCGACGGTCTAATCGACTGCTTCCCCAACGTCTGGGCACCGGGCTGCCTGGATCTATGGCACACGACCAAAGCCGGTCGCCTGGACGACGCCTGGGCCCTGCAACACACCGGTATACAGCTGACACAGCTGTTCACCGCAGAGGGCCGCACACTGTACCCGTCAACCAAGGCGATCATGGACCTGCTCGGCGTGCCCGGCGGCGGCCTTCCCCGACCCCCGCTGCGCGCACTGGAAGGCGATCAGCTGAGCTCACTGCAGTCGGGCTTTCGCAGAATCATGGCAGACACAGAGAACTGACACAGGGCGCCGGCTTTCTGGCAGCCATCCGCACGTTTCAATCAATACACAGGGAGAATTCACATGGATCTGGGAATCAAGGGCCGAAGCGCCATCGTATCCGCCGCGAGTCGCGGCCTGGGACTCGCCTGCGCACGCTCGCTCGCGGAAGCCGGCGTGTCACTGACGCTGAACGCGCGCTCCCCCGAGGCATTGGAAGAAGCCGGCGCCGCAATTCGTGCCGACTTTGATGTGGACGTGACTTGCGTCGCCGCCGACTTCAACAGTGCCGAGGGACGGGCGGAGATCCTGAAGGCGGCCGGCGGAAGCTGCGACATTCTGGTCAACAATCCGGGCAAGCGCCAGGTGCCAACGCCCTACAAGGACATCACATCGGCGGACTGGCGCCAGTGGCTGGACGATCACTTCCTGTCCTCTATCGAGATGATCCAGGCCGTTGCCCCCGGAATGCAGGATCGCGGCTTCGGCCGTATCGTCAATATGTCGGTGAGCTTCATCAAGTTCCCTCAGGTGGGCTTTGCCCACAGCCATTCGGCGCGCCTGGCGCTCTCCGGCGCCTCTGCGGCCATGGCACGTGAGCTGATACCGCACAACGTCACCATCAACACCGTGTGCCCCGGCCTGTTCGACACCGACGCGCTGCATACCAACCTGCATGGCCACGCCGAACGCGGCAACACCACCTATGAAGCGATTGTCGAGGACCGTAAGAAGGGCTGCCCCGCAGGCCGCTTCGCCGACCCCAGCGAGTGCGGCGACCTGGTCGCCTACATCTGCTCCGCGCAGGCGGGTTTCATGACCGGCCAGAACATCGTCAATGACGGCGGCGTGCACCAAGGCCTGTTCTGATGCGCGTAGCGATGATCTCAGGCGCCAGCCGCGGCGTTGGTGCAGCCATTGCCCAGCGCCTGCTGGACGATGGCTGGGCCGTGTCCCTGGGGCTGCGTGATACCGCGGCTGCAGCACAGTTTTCGCCGCAGGAACGCGTGTTTTCTGCGCATTTCGATGCCAACGACCCGCCCTCAGCCGCCGCGTGGGTCGAGGCGACGGTTGCGCACTTCGGCGGTATCGACGCCCTGATCAACAACGCCGGCATACTGCGTATGCTGACCCTCGAAGAGGGTGACGAATCTGAGCTGGATGAACTGTGGGCGGTGAACGTCAAGGCACCCCTCCGCCTTATCCGCGCCGCCCTGCCCCACTTGCGCAAAAACGGGCAGGGACGCGTGATCAACATGGCCTCCACCGATGCCAAGCGCGTGCGCCCCGGCGCGCCGTTGGGCTACGTAATGACCAAGCACGCGCTGCATGCCATGACGCAGGCCGTGCGCCAGGAGGCCCACGCTGACGGGGTACGCGCTACCGCGATCTGCCCCGGGGCGATCGACACCGAGATGATTGCCAGCCTGCCGGGAGTTACACCCAAAGCCGAACGTCTGCAGCCCGAGACGATTGCGAGCATGGTCGCGTTTATTCTAACACTGCCGAATCAGGCGAATGTGGCGGAGTTTATTGCCAATACGCGGCTGGAAAGCTCGCTCTAGTTTTTTTTGCGGCGGGTAACGGCACATCCCCCAGTCCCGGGCCACACAGGTATCCAACGCCCGGCGACTATGCGTTGACGATGATCTACACTATATCATTCACTCTCTGTTGCGAGTAGCGAATGACTGTACGAAAAAAATGGCTTTTACCTCATTCGTTGCTGGTGATTTTTCTGATGCAGCCCGGCGTGCGCGCATCGGAAGAAGCGCAGGAGAATGCGGTCTGGCGCGTGGTGAATTACTGGTCCGAGTGGTGCTCACCGTGCCGCAAGGAAATTCCCATGCTGAATGCGCTGAGTCAGGCGCTTGATGCCAGCAAAGTTAAAGTGGTGGGCGTCAATTTCGACGAAGATCCACGGGAAGTGACGCTCAGGATTGCAGACGACCTGGGTATCGAGTTTCCTATCCTGACTCGCGAGGAAATCGGCAATCTGAATTTGCGGGCACCCGATGTCATGCCCACAACCTATATCCTGACGCCCGACAATGAACTCGCCGCCACGTTGATAGGGCTGCAATCACGCGAGCAGATGCGGGAACAGCTTTCGCGGCTCGGGCTGCTCCCAGCGAAGCAATAATCATGTAGAACGGAAAATTATCATGATTCGATCAGGCAGCATTTTTCCGCTTTTGCTTACGGTATTGGGCTGTTCTCACCTCACCGCTGCCAACATGGAATCGGGTGCGCCAACGGTAGAACGCCTACTCTCGCCCGCACCTGACAATAGTCATTTATCACGCATCACGAGCGATGAAGCCGGCCGGGTCTATCTGTCCTGGGTGACCGAAGAAGGCGCCGTGGCACGGCTTATGTACTCACAGTTGATCAACGACAAATGGAGTGAGCCCGCCACCATCAGCCAGGGTTCCGATTGGTTCATCAACTGGGCAGACTTTCCGGTGCTGTCTGTTCACGCCGGCAATAGGGTGGCCCATTGGCCCCGCCGCAGCGGCGGTGACACCTACGACTATGACGTGGTGGCCAGGTTTTACAATGGCGAAAGTCAGCGGTGGAGCGAGGATACACGGGTCAATACCAGCGGCATTGAAGCCGAGCACGGCTTTGTGTCCATGTTGCCCACGGGTGATGAAAGCACCCTGATCACCTGGCTAGACGGTCGCAATACCAAGCAGCAGCCGGAACGGGGCGCGATGACGTTGCGAGCCGCCGAGTTTGATGCCTCGGGCAACAACCTGCGCGAATGGGAGCTGGACAGGGGCGTTTGCGACTGCTGCCAGACGAGCTCGGCAATGACGGCCCAGGGTCCGGTGGTTGTCTACCGGGATCGCACGGTGGATGAAGTGCGTGATACCTACATCGTGCGCTTTACCGATGATGGCTGGACCGAGCCACAGCCTGTCTATCGGGATGGCTGGCAGGTTGCCGGTTGTCCGGTGAATGGTCCAGCGGTGGCGGCGCGCAATGAGGCCGTAGCGGTTGCGTGGTTCACGGCAAAAGGCGGGTCGCCAACAGTTCAGCTGGCGATTTCGTCTGACAGCGGTGAAACCTTTTCTTCGCCGAAGCCCGTTGCCGGCCCCGACACCAATGGCCGTCTCGATGCGGTTATTCTGGACAACGGCGAAATAGTTGTCAGCTGGATAGCCCTGGCTGACAACGGAGCAAAGGTTATGCTGTCACGCTTCAGCGCCGACGGGGCATTTGTGGAGACCGTGGACATGGCAGGGATCAACCCATCGCGCCGCAGCGGATTTCCTGTCATCGATAGTATCGACAATGCAGTGTACCTATCGTGGACCGATACGGCTGGCCCTCGCCGAGTGCGGGTAGCGCGCGTGACGTTTGAATAGGCAGTATGAGTAGAGCAGGCGGCTGCTTCGCCGGGCAGTCAAAACCCGCGCTGAGCCAGCGCCTGGTGCAACCGCGACAGGCCATGCGTGCCAGGGGCCTGCTGCGGCTTACGCCGCTGTCGACGTATACCGCGTCATGCTCGTCGAAAAATTCGCCGCAATACCAGAAGCACCACCACGAGCAGTGCCGAAATCACCGTACCGATCACAGCCACCGCCGGCACCAGCGGTGAGTAGTTGGTCGCCGTGCGCGAGAACAGCCACACCGGCAGTGGCGTATCTGCGCCACTGGTGAAAATCGACAGAGGCAGGTTGGACCAGGACAGCAGAAAGGCGAACAGAGCGCCGGAAAAGATGCCCGGCCAGAGAGCGGGAAGGGTCACCTCCCTGGCCACCTGCCAGCGACTGGCACCGAGGTCGAAAGCCGCCTCTTCCTGGGCGACATCGTAGCCGAACAGGCGGATCGAAATTACCAGCGTCACAATGGGTACGATCCACACCGCGTGGGCGATAACGGCGGTTTTCCAGCCGGGCGTGATGCCCATTGCCGAGAACGACAGCAGCAGCGCCAGCCCGAGCACTGGCTGCGGAAAAAAGATCGGCAGCACGATCAGACGCTGAAAGACGCTGCGGCCGCGCCAGTCGTAGCGGGCAAACGCCATCGCACCGAGCGTCCCGAGCACCACCGCCATGACCACCACGCACAGAGCCATCTTCAGTGACACCAGGTGAATACTCCAGGTGGTGAAGGAGTCGACCGCCTCCCGGTACGCGTCAACGCTCCAGACCCGGTGTGGAAAGCGCATGTAGCGGGTGTTCGCCAGCGATACCAGCACCACTGACACGATGGGAATGTACAGCAGCAGGATGATGGTGCCGATCCAGACAGCCTTGAGATAGCGCACATGGCGATCGCAAATCATCGCTGGATGATCCGGTTCAGGTCGACCCGGCGCAGCACGGGCCAGACCACCGCCGCGGTCACCAGAATCACGAGCACGGTGAGCGCAGCCCCCATCGGCCAGTCCTGGGCGTAGCTGAAGCGCTGCTCAATAGCCGCCGAGATCACGGTAACCGCCCTTCCGCCGAGAATTGCCGCCTCGGCATTGGCGCCCAGACAGAGCACGAAGGTCAGCAGCGCGCCGATCATCAGGCCGGGAGCCGCCAGCGGCAGCTCGATTTCGCGGAACAGGGCCCAGCGTCCGGCGCCAAGATCGCGCGCAGCCTCCAGGCGATCCTCCGGGATCAGCGAGACGCCAAGCAGCAGCGGAAACAGCATGAAGGGAAAGTACACGTAGATCATGCCGAGCAGCGCGGCGAGGCGCGTATTCAGGATGGAACCGATCTGGATATCAAACCAGGCGTTGAGAGACCCCGCAAGAATGCCGCCCCGCGGCATCAGGAACATGGACAGGCCGAACAGTCGCACACTCTCGGAAATGAAAATGGGCAGCGCGATGAGTGCGGTGATGATGCTGGCGGCACGCCCCGCGTGCGCATGCAGAATTTTCGCCGTTGGCCAGGCCAGCACGGCACAGATCAGCGTGGTCAGGGTGGCACCCAGCATTGACCACAGAAGCGGCTTTTCATAGCCATCCGAGAACGCCGCGCCGTAATTGGCCAGCGTCGGCGTGCCCAGCATGGAAAAGGTGCGCGGCGGCATCAGACTGTACCAGCTGACAATCAGCAGCGGCATCGCGAAAAAAGCCAGCAGGAACAGCGCCGTGGGCGCGGCCAGCCAGGGACCGGGACGTACGCTCATTCGGCAACCCAGGCGATGTCGTCGGGGTCGAAGCTGAAGCGCGCGCGCTGACCCGGCTCCATCAGGTTGCCGACGCCGGCGCCAATTTCCGCTATCAGCCCGAGATCACCTACCCGCAAGTGATACTGGGTACGCGATCCGAGCATCAGACGCTGCACGACATCGGCATCAAAACGGACTCTACCGCCGTCTCCCGCCTGTAACGCCTCAGGGCGCAGCACGGCGTAGGCGCCTGCAACCTCGGGCGCAGGCAAGCCGAGTCCGGCAAACTTCGCGCTTTCCCCCCGACCGCGGATAGCCAGAATATTGACTTCACCCATAAAGCCGGCGACAAAGCGGTTGCGCGGACGCTGGTAAATATCCTGTGGCGTGCCGACCTGTACGAAGCGCCCTTCCTGCATGATGGCAATGCGGTCTGACATCACCATGGCCTCCTCCAGGCTGTGGGTGATATAGATGAAGGTCTTGCCCGTGCGCTGATGTAGCTCTTTCAGCTCCACTTCCAGGGTTTTGCGCAGACGGTAGTCAAGGGCCGACAGGGGTTCGTCAAAAAACAGGATTTCCGGATCGGACGCCAGTGCGCGCGCCATGGCCACACGCTGACGCTCGCCACCGGAGCACTGGGTAACCGCGCGGTCGTAGTAATCCTCGGGCAGTCGCAGCAGCGACAGCAATTCCAGCACACGCTCGCGCCGGGCCTGCGGTGCCACGCCCTTCATCTTCATGGCAAATTCGATGTTCTGGCCCACGCTGCGGTGATCAAACAGCGCCAGTGACTGGAAGACCATGGCAGTGGGTCGCTGGTTCGCCGGCTGTCGGGTAATGTCCTCTCCACGCAGCAGAAGCGTCCCGGCGGTCGGCACCTCAAGACCCGCGAGCAGCCGCACCAGCGTCGACTTGCCGCTGCCCGATGGACCTACGATGGTGAAGAATTCGCCTTCGGCAATATCCAGCGTCACCGCGTCGACGGCCGTCAATGCACCGAAGCGGCGGGTAATTTCCTGCAATGACAGTGCCGGCACGGCCGTGCCGCCCTCGGGTGTTACCGTTGCCATGCGCTAGCCTCGCGCGCGCAGAGCAGCGGAATAAATGTCGTACAGCCTGTCATAGTCGGGCACTACATCGAATTCCACCGCGTTACCAATACGCTCATCAAACTCGTCCCATTGAATCGCCGCGAGCTCGTCACGCGAGAAGCGGCGCATCAGTTCGGGCTGAGCCATCTGGCTGACCGGCTGCAGATTACCGTTCCCCCGCGCGATGATTTCGGCAGCATCCGTCGTGGTGATGAATTCCAGAAAGTCCAGCGCCTTGTCGTGCGGGTTCGGGTTCGCCACCGCAGAATTGATTTCAATCCAGTTGATGCCGCCCTTGCCATCTGCCGGCCCGTGGTTCGGCGTGATGGCGTGGAGTTCAGCAATACCTTCGAGACGTGCAGCGGCCGTAGTGTAGGTGCCGCCGGTAAAATACAGGTCGATTTCACGGTTCATCAGCGCGAGATTCAGCTGCACGAAATCCGTCGTAATGAACGCCGCATTATTAATCCAGCGCCGACAGGTCTCGGTAAACATCGCAACCTCGGCCTCGGTCTTGACCTTGAAGGGGTGAATACCAGCGCCCATGCAGATATCCATGACGTTCCAGTCCTCGTAAGCGAGAATACCGTAACGCTGGGCAAAATCCGGGTTGTTGAACAGGTCCCAACCCTCGTCCTTTGCCAGCTGCGGCGATATCACATCGGAATTCACGACGAAGTCGAAGGTTTCGTAGCGCTGTACAACGCCGAGCAGATCCTCGCCATCCTCACTCATCGCCCACTTATAGGGCATCTGGAACTTGTCGGTCATCTGCGAGTACAGCGGCTCGAAACGGTCGCGCGGCAGGGAGCGGATCAGCCCCGCAGGCCACAATTCGTTGCGCGCCCAGGGATTGTTCACGTTAATGAAATCCCAGATGGTGGTTTCACCCGCGCGCAGACGGTTGACCGACGTCGGGTCGGAAATATGGATTTCGTAGCGGACGTTGCCGCCGCCCTGCTCTTTCCAGAGCCTGAGCAGACGCGAATCGGCGTAGGCATCCCAGGTCAGCAGCGAGAGCGGTCGGGAGGGTTGTGCGAGTGCACCCATCGGTGAAGCTGCGGCGGCCGCGCCGGCGGCCATCGCCTGCAGAAAGCGGCGCCGACTTGCCGAGTGCTGCATGGCACCCTGCACCGGGTTGCGCGCGGCGAGAGAGTGCAAAAGCGAATCGTCGGACATAGCTACCTCGTACCGTGGTTCATGAGTGCGCCGGCTTCTGCATCCAGCGAGTGGGCGCCCTGTACGGCGTCCTGAAAAGCGCGCACATTATTGCAGACCTTCGGATTTTCTCAATGCATTACGCGGCGGCGGACAGTATTGCGGCGTCCGCCACCGAGCCGGCAACTCAGCTGGCCACGCGTGGCCCTTTAGGGCCTGAATTCCTGCTCCAGTTCGTGCATCAGTGACTCCCGCACCAGCGTGACCGGCAGGAAGCCAATCCGGTAGACGCGATCATGGAAGTCCTTCAACTCGCCTTTCTGGTCGAGTTCGCGCATCTTCTTGAAATAGTCCTCGCGCAGCAGCATCCACTCGAAGTAACCGAGCGTGGCAGGCGACATATAGCCGCCAATCTCCGTGATGGTATCGATGTTGATCTGGCCGCCCTGGCGCACAAACCCGATGCGGTCGGTCTCCAGCTCCAACGCCTCGTCGTAACTCATGCGCCCGGTGTGCAGCCCCGAATCGATAATGACGCGGCCCATGCGCCACAGCTTCAGGCGCAGCATTTCCAGCGTGTAGAGCTCCTGTTTGTCCGGCGGATAGAAGCCATAGTTGGGCGTCAGCTCCCATTCAATGTAGTAGCACCACGCCTGATTGGAATAGCTGCTCTCATAGACACGCAGTTTCCGTGGATTTTCGTTCTGATAAAGCCGCTGCAGGTGGTGGCCAGGGTACACTTCATGCGTGGCGATCGCGTACATGAAGCTGTAATCCTTCTCGCTGAGATTCGCTTCCTGAACGTCCAGGGGCCAGTCGGGATTCACCGGAATCACCGTCCATGCCGCCTTGCGCGAGTCAGAGCCGGCGGGTACGCCGGGGCCCCAGCCCCACCACTGAGTCATCCACTGGTTGGGCGCGGCTGCCACCATGATCGCGTCGTCATCATTCCAGGGGATAGAGACCAGATCCTGCTCGATAACCCATTCCCGGGATTGACGCGTCGCCTCATGGTGCGCGAAGACAAGATTCTCCGCGCTGGGATGGTCTTGCTTGGTCTCCTTGATAATATCCAGCCAGCTCTTGTCCGGATCGATCTTGCGCGCCTGTACCTCCAGCTGTTTCTCGACAATACCGAACTGGCGCCAGCCCCAGTCGTGGTAATCCGGCAAGCGCATGAAGCCGTCCTGGGCGCGGGCAATGCGCCGCATGTCCATGGTCTGTGTGAACATCTGCTTCGTCTCGAGCATGCTGTTGAACAGCTCGGCGCCGATGCGCCAGTCTCCGGTCGGCTTGTCCGGCAAGTCGTTGTTCAGGAAATCGCGAAAATCGGCGACCGCCGCGAGCGTCTTCTCGTTCTCGTCTAGCAACGCCGCTTTCTGCACTGGTGCACGCTCGGCAAATGCCGGCACCTGGGTCTCGAGAATCGCCTGAATACCATCCAGCATCGGATGCGTCAGCTCAACCCAGCGCGGAATATACTCCGACAGGTTATTCTGGCCGTTGGCCATGCGCACTCGCAGCAGCCGCAAGTCCTTCACCATTTCGGCGGCGCGCATGGCGGGCGGTCGCGGGTCGGCATCGAGGCGATAATTGAGGTTGCGGATTTCCAGATATTCGCGTGGATTCTGCTGCCAGCGTTTCACCTGCTCGCCTTCAGCAATACTGGAAACAAGAAGACTCTCGAGAAATCGATAGTCGATATCCTGCTCAAAACTCAGGCTTTTCCGCTCTATACTGCGCAGTGCCTGGAGAATCTCACGCCGATTGGCAAGATCCCTGGCAAAGCTCTGCGCACTCATGTCGCTGGGCTCACGGCCCTCAATACCTCTTATCTCAATCAGATAACGGTCGACCAGGGCCTCAAACTCGGGATTTAGCGTGTCCTGCGCGTGTGCCGGCGCCAGCGTGAAGATCAGCCACATCAGCCCGGTAATCAGCGCCGGCAAAGCCCGCGCTGGGGTGTGCTCCATCATTGTCTGGTTCATGATCTACCCCTGCTTGTTATAATAGTGAACACATGTGCGGTAACGTCCTCAAGGGAAACTTGTACCGCCAGCGGCAGGCCCTGTCAAATGTTCACCGCATTGACAGGCTGCCCGGCCAGGGTCCACCGGGGGCCTGTGCCAGTGCAGAAAAATCCACGAAACAGGAGCGTTTTCATCGTGCAGGACTTGGCAATTAACGGCGCGTCGGATGCGCTCTCATACCGCCTGCTTTCCGCAATACTGCTGTGTTGTCTTGTCCTGCCAGGCATTGCGGCAACGCCCCCGCCTGGCGACGATGCGCCACCGCGTCACGGCGCCGTGGGCCGGGAGGGTTCGGGCCCGGACATGCTGGCGGATTCACCGCAGATACTCGAGGAGAAAGACCGGAACCTCCTGGTAACGCCGCTGAAGGGTCTGGAGCGGCCCTGGGCACTGGCTTTCCTGCCCGACGGGGCGATGCTGGTTAGCGAGCGACCCGGCCGGCTCCGCCGTGTGAACGCGGACTTCACACTTGATCCGCAGCCGGTAAGTGGCGTCCCCAGCGTCCTGAATTCAGCGTACAAAGGTCTCATGGACGTGGCACTGCACCCCGACTACGCCGCCAACCGCTGGGTCTACTTCACCTACTCCAAACGCCTGCCTGGCGAAACCGACGACGACTGGGACAGACTGACAGGACCCGCCGGCACGTCGGTACTCGCACGCGGACGCTATGACGGGGCACACCGGCTTGAGGATGTCGAGGACCTTTTCATCGCCAGGGCAGCCACCAGTGGCGTCAGTTCCGCGCGGATCGTTTTCGGCAAGGATGGCAAGGTTTACATGAGCATCGGTGCACCGAGCTATGATCTGGCGCACGGCGGCACGAATCGCGTTGGCCACGTGGACGAGGCGCAGGACCCGACTTCCCACGCCGGCAAGGTGCTGCGCCTGAACGATGATGGCTCGGTGCCCGCGGACAACCCCTTCCTGAATGTGCCTGGCTATCTGCCAGAGATATTCGCCCTCGGGGTGCGCAACACCACCGGCCTCGTGGTGCACCCGGGCACCGGCGACATCTGGGAAGTCGAACATGGCCCGAACGGTGGCGACGAGATCAACATCGTCCGTGCTGGCCGCAATTACGGCTGGCCGCTGGTGTCCTATGGCCGCGCCTACAGCGGCGAACGCAGCGGCGCCGGCTCGGGCCCTACACTCCCCGGCGCCTCAGCGCCCGGCATGGAAGAGCCGCTCCTGTACTGGTATCCGAGCATTGCCCCCGGCGGCCTCGCCATCTATGGCGGCGACCGCTTCCCAGAGTGGCGCGGGCACGCGCTGATCGGCGGTCTGCAGAGCACGCAACTGCATCGCGTGGAGCTGACAGCGGAGGGACTGCCTCGCGAGCATCATTCGCTGTTGTTGCGTCTGCGCCAGCGCATACGGGAAGTGCGCGAAGGACCGGACGGACTGCTGTATCTGCTGACCGATCACGACCGGGGCGCGATACTGCGGGTAGCGCCAGTGAATGATTGAGGTCTACTATCTGCAGGAACGACCGTGACGGAAAACGGAGACAGCAAGATGCTCGAGAACCTGCGTGGAAAATCCCTGCGATCCTTCGCGGCCGCCGCCTGCCTGACAGCCATGGCCGCCAGCCCGCTACGTGCCGATATCGACTTCCTGAACGCCAGCGGCATCATGCCGGATGGCGTTCCGTTCTCCGAGGCAGTTCGCGTCGGGGATACCTACTACCTGTCGGGGCAGGTCGGCGTTGTCCCCGGCAAGCTGGCACTGGTGCCGGGCGGCATGGAGAACGAGGCACGCCAGACTCTGGAAAATATCGGCACCGTTCTCGCCCGCTACGGCCTTGGCTTTGACAATGTGGTGAAATGCACCGTAATGCTTGCCGACATGTCGGAATGGGGCGCGTTCAACGACATCTACCGCAGCTATTTCACGCCGCCGTACCCGGCACGCAGCGCCCTGGGTACAAATGGCCTGGCCCTGGACGCCCGTGTCGAAGTGGAATGCATCGCAGCTGCCGATCAGTCGCCGGCGTCGTAGACCTTTTCACCAGCTACCCAGGTAGACAGCACCTGGTTCTTCCAGATATCGGCTTGCGGTATCTGGAAATAATCATCCCGCACCAGAATGAAGTCCGCGGCATAACCGGGCAGCAGTCTCCCGACCCTGTCTTCGGCATGTCCAGCGAAGGCCGCGCCTTCCGTAAACAGCGCGAGCGCTGCATCGCGGGTCATCTTCTGCGTCGGCAGCCAGCCACCGGGAGGCTCATCCGCCTGATCCTGTCGCGTGACCGCCGAGTACAGACCGTAGAACGGGTTGGGATGCTCTACCGGAAAATCCGAGCCGCCCGCCAGGCGCGCACCACTCTCGAGCAATGACTGCCAGGCATAGGCTGCTTCCAGGCGCTCGTCTCCCAGCCGGTCCGCCGCCATATTCATGTCGCTGGTGGCGTGAGTGGGCTGTATCGAGGCAATAACGCCCAGCGCCGCGAAACGCTGCAGATCCTGCGGGCGCAGTATCTGTGCGTGCTCCACCCGGTGGCGCAGCCCGGCGTCCCCGTCCTCCGTCCGCATCTGCTCCAGCACGTCAAGCACCAGTCGATTCGCACGATCTCCAATCGCGTGCGTATTCACCTGGAATCCGGCCCGGGCTGCACGGCGCATTGTCTCTGCGAGCACCCTCTCCTCCAGCAGCAGCAGACCGCGATGGCCAGGCTCGTCGGCATAATCCTCTTCGAGCGCCGCACCGCGCGAGCCAAGGGCTCCGTCGCTGGAAATCTTCACGCTCTGCGCCGCCAGCATGCCGCTGCGGTCGACATGCGGACCCTCTGCCAGCAGCGCGTCGTTGTCGGGGCGCAGCATGGCATAGACCCGTATCGGCAGCGCCGCACGTGCCAGGAGAGAGCGATAGGCGGTCAGTTCATCGGCCGTGACGCCGGCGTCGTGAACGCCCGTAATCCCAAGCCGGGCCAGATCCTGCAGCGCCCGCGACTGATGAGTCGCGATAACCGCCGGCGCCTCGCTCGGGAATGCGCCCAGGACCAGCTGCATGGCGTTGTCGATCAACACGCCCGTGGGCTGGCCATCGGCATCGCGCACTATCTGGCCGCCAGCCGGATCCGGTGTATCGCCGTCGATATCAGCGAGTGCAAGCGCGGCGCTATTCACCCAGAGGGCATGCCGATCCACGCGGCTGAGCGCGATCGGCACGGACTCGCTGATTGCATCGAGCGTTCGGCGATGGGGGAAGCGCCTGCCGGGCCAAAGCACCTGGTTCCAGCCGCCACCGGTCACCCGTGCAGCGCCCGGCTGCGTGCGCAGGTAATCTGCCACCTGCGCCGCTGCCGCCTGCTCACTGGCGACCCCGGCCAGATCCACCGAGGCGAGCAGTCGACCGTGCCGGGTCACGTGTCCGTGGGCATCAATCAATCCTGGCAGCAGCGTGGCACCCGCGCCATCGATGCGCCGTGCCACTGTGGCCGTCGCAGCCTCCTGCGGATCGGTATAGATCGCAGTCACGAGTCCGCGGTCAAATGCCATCGCCGTGAACGTCACGCGTTCCCCGCCCTTCATCGTGTAGCCGTGGACGTTTTCAATCAACGTCTGGGCCTGGGGGGATAATGGCGAAAGCGCCACAAGCACAACCAGGGCAGTTCCCTGCCGGCGCAACCAGGTTGAAAATACACGGGACATGCGCTGTTACCTCTGCCATTGCGAAGTCGGCAAGTCTAGCAGAGCACGGGCTGACGGCGGACAACAGCGTGATAGACTCGCGGAGACCATCCAACGGCCCAGCACAGGGGTACCCAGGCCATGGCAGACGTTGTAGAACTCCTTGAACAGATTGCGTCGGCACCCGCCGGACCTGAAGTCTGCGCACTATTTGACTTCGATGGCACGGTGATCGCCGGTTACTCGGCGACTGTGTTTATTCGCGAACAATTGCGCCGCGGTGATATCACGGTGCGTGACCTGATCGACTTGACCTCGGCCATGAGCCAGTTTGGTATGGGGCGTCTGGGCTTTTCGGCGATGATGGCGGTGACCACCCAGTTCATGCGCGGTATCGAGGAAGCCACCTATCGCGACCTTGGGGAAAAGCTCTTTCGGGAGCAGATATCGCGTCTCATCTATCCCGAGTCACGACGCCTGATCGAGGCGCATCTGGCAAGGGGACACACCGTTGCCGTTGTCTCCTCGGCAACACCGTATCAGGTGGCGCCGGCCGCGCGGGATCTTGGCATAACCCGCGTCATGTGCACGCACCTGGAGGTCGAAAATGGAAAATTCACCGGCACGGTGACGCGCCCCACCTGCTTCGGACCGGGAAAGGTCGACGCCGCGGACGTCCTGGCGGCAGAGGTTGGCGGCGATCTCGATGATGCCTTTTTTTACTCAGACAGCACCGACGACCGGCTACTGCTGGAGCGCGTTGGCAAGCCCAGCGCGCTCAACCCGAGCGGCAGACTGCGGGCGCTGGCGATGGCAAATGACTGGCCTGTCGCCGACTTTGGCAGCCGCGGACGACCTACCGTCAGCCAGTTTGTGCGCTCGGTGGCTGCCACGGTAAGTCTGGTCCCCAGCTTTGCCGCGGGCCTGCCGATCTATATTCTTACTGGATCACGCCGCAATGCCCTGAATTTCTCGCTGTCCCTGTTTGCGGATACGGCCAGCGCCCTGATCAATCTGGATCTGCAGGTCAGGGGTGAGGAACACCTCTGGTCACATCGTCCCGCCGTGTTCATTTTCAACCACCAGAGCAAGGCCGACGTGGTGATCGCGGCGCGTCTGCTGCGCCAGGATCTGGCGGGTGTCGGCAAAAAAGAAATTCGCAAAATGCCGGTCATCGGGCGCGTGCTCGAGCTGGGTGGCGTGGTGATGATTGACCGCCAGAACGCATCCAGCGCCATTGAAGCCATGAAACCGCTGGTCGATGCCATTCGCAACGAGGGCAAGTCCGTCGCGCTGGCACCCGAGGGCACGCGCACCATCTCACCGCGGCTGGCGCCATTCAAGAAAGGCGCTTTTCACCTGGCAATGCAGGCGGGGGTACCCATCGTTCCTATCGTCATCCGCAATGCAGGTGATGTCGCGCCCAAAGGGGATTTCGTGTTCAGACCCGCGACCGTTGAGGTCGAGGTGCTGCCGCCTGTGGATACCAGCGACTGGACTGCCCGTGATATGTCACGGCAGGTAAGAGATGTACGCAACATGTTCCTGCGGACACTGGGTCAACCGGAGGAGGACGCGGAAACCGCCGTCAGCAAAAAAGCAAAGCCGGCTGCCAAAAGCAGAGCCACAGCCCGCAAGGCCCCCACGGGGCGAAAGACCGCCGGCAAGCGCAAGGCAGGTACAAGGAAAAAATCCGCAGCTATAGAGCCGGCATCCGGCAGGTCGACGGCCACGCCGTCGAAGAAGAAAGCGCCCCCGAAGAAGAACACCACGACCCGCAAACCGCCCGCGGCCCCCCGGGCAAAGGCAAAGACGGCGGCACGTCCCTCGGTGCGACGCGCTTCGCGGAACCAGCCGCCGTCGGTCAAACCCAAGCTGCGAGCACCCCAACAATAACGAACGGCAGGGCCTATCAGCGCCTTGCGCCGGCATCTGCCCCAGGAGGAACAGCATGAATGAACTGAATATCGGCGTACTTGGCGGGGGCTCCTGGGGAACCACCGTCGCGTCACTGGTGGCGCGCAATACGCCCGTCACGCTATGGGCGAGAAACCCCGACACCGTGGCTGAAATCAACGACAGACACAGCAACGAGACCTACCTGCCCGGGGCGAAGCTGCCCGACAACCTGCGCGCGACGACCGACATCATGGATGTGGTCTGTCACGCGGATGTCATAGTCATGGGTGTACCATCGCAGAACTTTCGCGAGGTACTCATGGACGTGCGGCGCTCTATCCGCGCCTGGGTACCCGTGATCAGCCTGACCAAGGGCCTTGAGCTGGACACGCGTATGCGCATGACAGAGATCATTAACGACGTCCTCCCGGGCCATCCCGCCGGCGTGCTGACCGGCCCCAACCTGGCGCGGGAAATCATGGCCGGGCAGGCCGCGGCCGGCGTTATCGCAATGGATGATCCGGTGATCGTGCGCGAACTGCAGAACGTGTTCAAGAGCGGTCTTTTCCGCGTCTACACCAACCCCGACGTGATTGGCTGCGAGCTCGGCGGCGTGCTGAAAAATATTATTGCGATCGCCGTGGGTATGGGTGACGGCCTGGGCGCGGGTGACAACACCCGTGCGGCACTGATCACGCGAGGACTTGCCGAAGTCACCCGGCTCGGCGTCGCGATGGGCGGACGTGCAGAAACCTTTGCCGGCCTGGCCGGCATGGGCGACATGATCGCTACCTGCACCAGCTCCCAGAGCCGCAACCGGCATGTCGGCATGGAGCTGGCAAAGGGACATAGCATGCAGTCAATTATCGATGACATGTTCATGGTTGCCGAGGGTGCCAAAAGCGCGCCTGCAGTCATGGCGCTGGCCGAACAACACGGCGTGGAGATGCCTATCGCGCGCGATGTTTATCGGGTAGTGACCGGAGAAACCAACGCTCGCGGCGTTTACCGTGGCCTGCTGCGAGTATCCGCGGGAGCGGAATCCGAGCCGGGCTGAACCCGGCACCACGTCTTTGCCAAGGAGACACAGCTTCATGCAACAGACCCTCACTGCCATCGCGACGCTCAGTATTGCACTGGCTGCCTGCGCCGGCACGTCGAGCTCGCCAAAGCCGGTAGAGCTTACCGGCGATGCCGACGTAATCCCTGCGCATCAGCGCAACAGCGACTGGTATCGCATCGGCGAGGAACACCTCGCTGCGCGGCAGACAGGCAATACCCTGCCCCGGGCGAAAAACGTGATCCTGTTCATCGGCGATGGCATGGGGATGTCCACTGTCACGGCCGCGCGCATTCTGGACGGCCAGCGCAAGGGCATGTCCGGTGAGGAAAACAGCCTGAGTTTCGAGAAGTTTCCCTTCACCGGTCTCGCCAAGACCTATAACACCGATTCACAGACGGCCGACTCCGCCGGCACCATGAGCGCGATGGTCACCGGTGTAAAAACCCGTATTGGGATATTTGGCGTTGACGAGACCGCCCGACGCGGCGACTGCGCCAGCGGCAAGGACGTGGAACTGGTCACGGCACTGGAGCTCGCCGAGCGGGCGGGCAAATCCACCGGCATTGTATCCACTGCACGCATCACCCACGCGACACCGGCAGCAACCTATGCCAAGGCGGTGGAGCGCGACTGGGAGAATGACGATGACCTCCCGCTGGCGGCGCAGGACGCCGGCTGCACCGACATTGCACGCCAGCTGGTCGATTCCGCCGCGGCAATGCAAACCCGCTTCGACCAACCCGGTATCGATGGCATTGATGTGATACTGGGCGGCGGACGCGCAAATTTCCTGCCGGGCGATGCCGGTCGACGCAGCGACGACGACAATCTCGTGGATCGCTGGCTCTCAAGGAATCCGAATGGCGTTTTTGTCGACGACAGCGAGCGCCTGCGCAACGCCCCCCTGGACGCGCCCCTGCTGGGCCTGTTCACGGATTCACATATGAGTTATGAGCAGGATCGCCCTGCCAGTGAGCCCTCACTTACAGATATGACGCTGGCAGCGCTGGAGCGTCTTCAAGACAACCGCGAGGGCTATTTCCTGATGGTCGAGGGCGGGCGGATCGACCACGCCCACCATGCCGGCAACGCCAGTGCGGCACTTCGCGATACGATTGCCTTCTCCGAGGCGGTGCAGGCAGGCGTAGAGCGTACCAACAGCGAGGATACGCTGATCATCGTCACTGCGGACCACAGTCACGTCTTCACCATTGCGGGCTACCCTCGCCGCGGCAATCCCATTCTCGGTAAAGTGGTGCCAGCAGGTGAGACTGAGCCAAGCCTCGCGGCAGACGGCATGCCCTATACCACCGTGAGCTACGCCAACGGTCGGGGATTTCGCGATCTCGGTGGTGAAACCAATGCCGACCGCGGTTACGTGGCCGCGCCGCTAAGCGGTCGCGCAGATCTGTCGGCGGTGGATACCACGCAGACCGGTTATCACCAGGAAGCCCTGGTGCCCCTGTCCGCAGAAACCCACGGCGGCGAGGATGTGGCCATATATGCCTCTGGACCGGGTGCACACCTGGTGTCGGGAACGCTGGAGCAGAATGTGCTGTTCCATATCATGGCAGCCAGCGCCGACCTGATCCCTGGAGCCGCCTCACGCTGAAACGCGGAACCGCCTGCAGCAGGTAACCCCTGGCGTCAACGGCCTGCCGCGACGCCCAGCCTGCTGCGGCGGGAGGCCTTCTGCTATGCTGTGGCGTCTGTCAGGACGTTATCGGAAGAAAAGCCATGCACTGGAAAACTGTTGTCGCAGCCGCACTGACTCTCGTCACGATAGGCGCCTGTACGACAAGCCCCACGGGGCGCAGCCAACTCATGCTCATTTCGCCGGACGCCGCCATCGTGGAATCGCGAAAGGCCTATCTGTCAACCGTGAGCGAACTGGATGCTAACGACAAGCTACTGGATGACCCGCTGGTGGCAGACCGCGTGGCGACCATCACCGGCCGACTGGTGACCGAGGCTATCGCCCAGAATCCGCGCACCCGCGACTGGGAGTGGAGCGTCGCCCTGATCGACGACCCCGATACCGTCAATGCCTGGGCCATGGCGGGTGGACGTATGGCGGTGTACACCGGGCTGCTTGAGAAACTTGAGCTGACTGACGCGGAATTTGCCCACATTATGGGACACGAAATAGCCCACGCCCTGGCCAACCACACGGCAGAGCGCATGTCGCGCGCAATGGCCACTAACCTGGGCATTGCCGTGGTTGGCGCTACCTCCAGAAGCTCGGAGATAGCCATCTCGGGAGCGGCGCTGGCCGCCAAGCTTGCGCTGCAACTTCCCAACAGCCGCACGGCGGAATCCGAAGCCGACGAAATCGGCATTGAACTGGCCACCCGGGCCGGCTACGCGCCGGAGGCGGCGGTAACGCTGTGGGAAAAGATGAGCGGCCTCGGTGGACCCCGGCCTGCGGAGTTCCTCAGTACACACCCCTCACCGGAAAACCGGCAGGCGGCGCTGGCAAAGCTGGCGGATAAAGTGCGCAAGCTCAACCCCGATGCTCGCCTGTCCGCCGTTCACCCGGTGGATATCATCCAGGACGGGGCAACTCCGGCAGGAAGCTGACGTCGCGCAGTTCGCGGGGCAGGCTCTCGCGAAGATAACGCGCCGCCGCAGACCGCACAGCGGGATCTTTCTGCAGAACGCTATCGAGAAAGGCCCGCACCGCCACCTGTGTAATCCTCTGCTGTCGCAGTACATGCATGGTGGGCGGCAGCGTATCGTCACTGCAGAGATCAAGCGCCGCGCTCTCGTCCACACCCGCTTCGGCCACATTGAGCAGTGACGACCAGCTGGCATCCTCCTCAAGGTCCAGATTGCGCTTGACGGACCAGCAACCTGCGGCATCTGTGTTGCGCATCCAGCGCAACAGGGCAGTCCCCCCGGCGAACCCCGTATGCGAGCCATCGGCCAGCGTCAGCAGCTGCGCGCCGGGAATACGGCCCAGAACGGAACGCGCGTTTGCCTCCCACGGGACAATCGCATCGGCATCACCGGCCAGCATCAGGAACGGCAATGATCGCGACTGAAAAAACGCGGGAGCCAGGAACGCCGTGGGACCGGCGATCGACACCACGGCGTCGATGCGCTCATCCATCAGCTTCGGGTGGTATCCCGCGAGCGTTGCCGTGAGCCCGCCCAGCGAAATGCCCATGACAGCAACGCGATCTGCATCGACCCTGTCCTGCATGGCCGGATCAATCGCCTCTGGTCGCGTACTCAGGATGTCGATGAGAAAACTCACATCGCCGGGCTGGTTGATCACATCGCGTGCGTTGGGGTCACCCGGAGCGAGCATCTTTGTCAATGGATGGTCCACCGCGACAACAACATAACCATGGCTGGCCAGATGCCGCGCCAGGTAGGCACCGTTACGGTGATGCGAGGTGAAACCGTGAACATGCACGACCAGCGGATAGGGTCCGCCCTCGTCCGGGTACCAGGCAGCACCCACGAGCGGGCGTGTATCGGAACCGGTAAAATCGCGGTTGGGCGGGGTAGGCCGATCGGGGTCGACAAGATCAATAGCCGCGCGGCTGACCTTGAATGGGCCCGGGGCAAGCCGCGCAAGACTCTCGCTGCCTGCGGGAAAAGGCTCTGGCTGCAGCCCAAAGGTCAGCAGCGCCCACAGCGCAAGCGTTAATAGCAGCAGAGGAGCGAACAGCCACAGCAGTATTTTCCGTATCACCGCTGCCACCACGAAAAACCGCCGCGCAGTCCACCGGCGCTATCCGGCAACATGGACTCGACCATGCCGATACCCGGAGGCGCCGCGAGCAAGCCCCCCCTGTCGGCCTTGTCGTTTATCTCTGGCATCCGCTATCTTTCTCCACCACCTCCCGGGGTACTGGTTTCGTACCCGCGCTGTGCCACACTCTACCCCGATTCGCAGTGCCACAGCCACACCAGGCGGGGTAGAAGCACCCGCTGGCTGACAGCGCCAACCGCTTTCGAGGCAACATTATGACGACATCCATGGACACCGCCACGCTGCGCCAGCTCGACCAGTCGCACCACCTGCATCCTTTCACCGATTTCGGCAATTACGCAAAGGAAGGTGGGCGCATTATCAGTCGTGCGGAACATATTTATATTTACGACAGCGACGGCAATGCCATGCTCGACGGCATGTCCGGACTCTGGTGCTGCAATCTGGGCTACAGCCAGAAAGCGATTGTAGAGGCGGTGTACCACCAGATGCAGAAGCTGCCCTACTACAACAACTTCTTCCGCTGCTCGAACCAGCCCGCGGTGGAGCTGGCCAGCCAGCTGGCCAGGCTGTCGCCGGCAAACTTCAACCACGTGTTCTTCACCAATTCCGGCTCGGAGGCCAACGACACCAACATCCGTCTGGTACACCGCTATTACGACCTGATCGGCAAGCCCGATAAAAAGCAGATCATCAGCCGCAAAAACGCCTACCACGGCAGCACCATCGCCGCCTCTTCACTGGGCGGCATGCAGGCGATGCATGAACAGGCGATCGGACTCAACTATGTGCACCACATCAACCAGCCACACTGGTTCGAGCTGGGAGGTGGCCGCCCTCCCGATGAATTCGGCATAGCGGTGGCCCGGGAGCTGGAGGCAAAGATCGACGAGCTGGGCGAAGAGCGGGTTGCCGCCTTCATCGCCGAGCCGATCCAGGGTGCCGGCGGCGTGATCATTCCGCCCGACACTTACTGGCCCGAAATACAGCGCATCTGCGACGAGCACGATATTCTGCTGATCGCCGATGAGGTCATCTGCGGCTTCGGTCGTACAGGCACGTGGTGGGGCAGCGAGACCTACGGCATCAAGCCCCACCTGATGACCTTTGCCAAGGCCATCACCAACGGCTACATGCCTCTGGGTGGCGTGCTGGTGAGTGATACCCTCAGTGATGTGCTGCTCGACAGTGGTGGCGAATTTACCCACGGACTGACCTATTCAGGCCACCCGGCCGCCTGTGCCGCGGGGCTCGCCACTCTTGCCATCCTTGAGGAAACCGGCATCGTCGACTCCGCCGCACGGCATATCGCTCCGCACTTCCAGCATCGGCTGCACGAGTTCATTGATCATCCGATTGTCGGGGAAGTGCGCGGCCGAGGCATGTTTGCCGCCCTGGAGCTGGTGCGGGACAAGGCCTCCGGAGAGCGACTGGCAGCGAAGTCCGCCGCTGCGGTCTACTGTCGCGATCAGGCCAACAACAATGGTCTGATGGTGCGCCAGACCGGCGATGCCATGATCACCGCACCACCCCTGGTGTGCAGTATCGAGGAGATCGACATCCTGGCCGACAAGCTGGGCCAGGCGCTCGATGCCACAGCCTCTCACTACGGAATTGGCGGCTAGTGGGGCATGGGGCATGCGGTCAATGGCGAATCAGGATGCTTCAAGGTCTTCGTACAACGCAGAAATATCGGCGTAAATGCGATACTCACGCACACATCCGCCGTCAATGGACAGTATGTTCGCAAAGGGTACGCTAAGCACACTGCCGCTATGGCGGGTGTAAGTCACATGACCGTGGCAGATCAGTGTGCCCGATGGCTGCCAGACCTCGCTGATCGAATGTTCAACTGCAGCTATGGAAGCAAAAAACCCCCTGACGCTCTCTGCAATGGCGTCCCGGCCGCGCACTGCAGGCGCATTGCCAAATTGAAAGGTCGCGTCTTCATGCAGTAACGCGGCAAAACGGCCGGCATCCTTGGCATCAATTGCTGCGAACAGTTGCTCGGTCGATAAGGTTTGCGGCACCGTTTACTCTACCATGTTGCGTCGAGTGTTTCAGGCTATCGCCGGTAACGGCGGATGGCAAACGGAACATCTGCGGGCGTCGCGGTGTCGTATAGCGCAATGCAGCCGTGCTTCGGTATCAACAGTTAAGGAGTCTCCCGTATGCAACGCTCAGGAAACAGCAACAACCGTTCGCGACACTGGCTGCAGGCCTTGATTACGCTGATTGCCGTCGCGCTGGCGCCTCAGCACACGCTGCTGGCAGCGAGCGAGCTGGAAAAGGTCGGTGAAGCACGCCTGCAAGTGATGTTCTGGTCTGTCTATGATTCACGGCTCTACGCCGAGGATGGGGTCTACCGGCAGGGAAAACGCCCCCTCAAGCTGGAAATCCAGTATCTGCGCGACATCAGCGCCGAGGACCTGGTAAAACGCACCGGCAAGGAGTGGGAGGAGATGGGGGTCACACACGAACGCAAAGACGAGTGGATGGACAAGCTGCTGACGCTGTGGCCCGATGTCAATAAGAACGACACGCTGACACTTGAGCTGGATACCGACAGCCATGCAACTTTCTACCGCAACGACAAGCGCCTGGGAACGATTGAGGACGGCGATTTTGGTCGCAATTTCATCGATATCTGGCTGTCGCCGGAGACCTCTCGACCCGATATCCGAACGGCCCTGATTGGCGATGAGGACAGCAGGTGACCGTCTGCTAGCCGACGTTGCGCAAACACGGCCCTGGATTCTGCGCCAGATAGGCCTGAAGCTTTTTCTCCGACTCACCGGGAAACAGGATTTCACAAGCATGGCGCAGTCCCGGCGCCGCGGCAATGGTGTCCCAACGCACCACCTGCTCAATCTTGGAGCGGCGGCGCATGAAGTCTTCGAGAGTGACAATCATCTCGCGGCGAGCCGCCAGTTCGATTTCACAGCGCGTGTATTCCGCGGTCTTTATCAGCAGCCTGACGCTGTCCCCATCTTCCCGAATTCGCTCCAGCAGTTGAAAAGCGGCGTCACCGTAGCGACGCCAGAAACGCTCTGAAAGGGGCTCGGAAGAGCCGGGGTCGGTCATCGCATCCAGGTTCATTAGACGCGCCTGGGTCATGAAGCGCTCGCGGGATTCAGCGCCGGGCTCGCCGTACCAGCGCATTTTCGGTTCGGGTAAGGACACGCCGAGATCCGCAACATGCGCCGCCACTTCATCACCTACATTGAGGCAGTCGGTCAGCTTGCCGCCAAAAATGCTGATCTGGCGTTGATTACGGTCCACCTCGATCTCGTGCTTGCGTGACAGCTGAACCCAGTCGGCATCATTCTCGCCCCCGGCCACGGCGAGCGGTCGCACACCCACCCGCTCGGCGATCACATCGGCTTCCGTGAGCGGCCGCTCCAGATCCAGCAGCGCGTTGACGTTGTCGAGCACGAACTTGCGATCGCCTTCGGTCACGCCGACGGTCGGATCCTCGACGCGGGTATCGGTAGTGCCGATGCAGGTTTTCTGGCCCATGGGAATCAGAAAGAACAGGCGGCCATCGCTGGCAAAGAACGTCAGCACGCGCTTGTTATCCGTAATGCGGTCGACGATCAGATGGATGCCTTTGGACAGAAGATGCCGCTGGCGGGTGGCTGTACCCAGCTGCCGGTTGAAGGGGTCGACCCAGGGCCCGCAGGCGTTCACCAACACCTTCGAGCGCACCGGGAAGATCTCACCGGTCAGCTCGTCACGCGCGCTGGTATGCCAGTGCTCGCCGTCAAATCTGGCTCCCTGGGCGCCGACATAGTTGGCAGCGACGCAGCCGAAATCCAGGCTTCTTCGAATGAAGTTGAAGACAAAGCGCGCATCGTTGTCGTAAAGGTAACAGTCAGAGTATTCAAGACCGCCGACAGCGTTCCGGGTATTGACCACTGGCTCTGCCGCCTTGATTGCGCGCGCCGTGAGATAGCGCGGCGGCCGTGTCTTGAATCGACCGATAATCCAGTACAGCACGGCGCCGAGAAAGACGAATAACGACCAGAAACGGAAACCACGCTGGATGGTGGTGAAAAACCGCACTTCGCGCACCGTGGACGGGTAGGCGCGCATGAGTTCGTTGCGCGACTGGCAGAGCTTATTCACCAGCAAGTATTCATGACTTTCGAGATACTTGATGCCGCCCCATGCCAGATTGCTCGAGTTGGAGCTGACACCGCTGGCAAAATCATCGCGATCAATGAGAGCAGTGTGCACGCCACGACCGGCGAGTGACGCCGCTGCAACCGCGCCATTGATGCCGCCGCCCACAATCAGGACGTCAAAGGTCTGTGCCTGCAGACGCCGTATATTGCTGCTGCGCAAAGTCGCTGACATAGTCGATGCGCGTGCCGCGTGCATGAACAGAACTGGACACGCCTCCCTCCCAGCACCCACTATAGACGCTTTTCCGCAACGAACAACCGAGCCATGCCCGCACACAACCCGGAAAACTACCGCGGATTGACCTACCCCTACGGTCGGCAGATCAACCCCGAACCCGGCATTCCCGAGCCGATTGCCGACGGCGTCTGGTGGGTGCGCTTTCGCATGCCCATGAGCCTGGATCATATCAACCTGTGGTTGCTGGAGGATGACGATGGCTGGACTGTGGTCGACACCTGCTTGAACCTGCCCGAGGCGCGTGACACCTGGCAGCGCCTTTTCGACGGCTTCATGGCGGGCAAGCCCGTGGTCCGCGTTATCTGTACGCACATGCATCCGGACCATGTCGGGCTGGCAGGCTGGATCGTCGAGCAGCACGGCTGCGAGCTGTGGATGTCGCGCGAAGAGTTCCTTATGTGCCGTGCTCTGGTGGCCGACACCGGCCGCGAGGCACCCAGGGTAGCGCTGGACTTCTACCGCCGGGCGGGCTACACGGAAGACAACCTGGCGCAGTACAGCAAGCGCTTCGGATTCTTCGGCAAGGCCATCTACACCCTCCCCGACAGCTTCCGGAGACTGGTAGACCGTCAGACCCTAACCATTGGCGGGCGTTACTGGCAGGTGATCGTTGGCAGTGGCCACTCTCCGGAGCACGCCTGCCTGTACTGTCCGGAACTGAAACTGATGATTGCCGGCGACCAGGTACTGCCGCGGATTTCACCAAACGTGTCCGTATTTCCCACCGAACCCGAGGGCGATCCGCTCAAAGACTGGCTGCGCTCCAGTGCTCGCATCCGTGAGACTCTGCCGGACGATCTTTTGGTGCTGCCGTCACATGAAGCGCCCTTCTACGGGCTGCACGTGCGGCTGAGTCAGCTGCTGGAGGGCCACAACCGTGACCTCGACAAGCTCTATGACTTTCTCGCGCAACCACGACGCGCCGTCGACTGTTTTCCGGCGCTGTTCAAGAGAAAGATAGACGGACAGTCACTGGGCCTGGCCACGGGGGAGACGCTGGCGCACCTGAACTGCCTGCTCTACCGCCGCCGTGCCCGGCGCACCCGGGACAGTAACGGCGTCCACTGGTATGAGCAGATACCGCATACGGTCGATGACGGTGAGTAATACCGCCGCAGTCGCATCGTCGCTCAGGCGTCCCGCACAGAATTCGCCTGAGCCCCGCCCGAAACCGTAGTCAGTTAGCGGCGATTTTTGCCAGTATTGCCCGCGTGTTGTGCCTGTCCAGAAGCTTCGGGACCAGATAGCCGCCGCCCTCGGCGACCGCGAGATCCACCAGATAATCGAAATCCTCTGCCCTCACCTTGTCAGATGTCTCGGCAATGCCCACATCGGACCGCAGTTGGCGAACCGCGTCGATGAACGCCAGCGTCTGCTCCGCCTGGGTCTGGCCGTCCTCCGCAACGCCGATCAGCTGTGCCAGCTCGGCAAGGCGTGGCCCGGCCTCTTCGCGGCAGTATTCGAGGACATGTGGCAGCACCAGCGCATTGGCGTAGCCGTGCGGAATACCGTACTTGCCCCCGAGCTGGTGCGCAATGGCGTGCACGCTGCCGACGTTGACCTGATTGATTGCCATACCCGCATAGTAGGCGGCCATGCTCATGCCATCCCTGGCGTCACGATTCTGGCCGTCACTGTAGGCGGTGCGCAGATGGTCGAACACCAGTTTCACCGCGCGGCGAGAGCACTCAGTGCGGGTGCCCCGATCCCAGATGGAAATATAGGCCTCAATAGCATGGGTCAGTGCATCAATGCCGGTGGCGGCTGTGATTGCCGGTGGCAGACCCAGCATCAGATCGCTGTCCAGTGCTGCCGCTGACGGCAACAGCCCCGCCCCGGAGATCACCCCTTTTTCATGGTTTTCGCTATCCGAGATAACGGCTCCCATCGTAGCCTCGGAGCCTGTTCCCGCGGTTGTCGGGATGGCATACAGCGGGAACACATCGTGTTTTACTTTACCCAGACCGATCCAGTTGCGCGGATCCTCATCGCTGCCCCCGCCTGCGGCGATCACCTTGGCCGCATCGATAGACGACCCGCCACCCACCGCAAGAACGGTATCAGCCCCCGTCGCACGTAGCGTGGCAATGCCTTCGGCAACCTGTGCAAAGGTGGGATCGGGCTCCACTCCGTCGTACCAGGCCAGTTCGACACCAGCATCCACCAGGCCCTGCACGGCCCTGTCGGCGATGCCCAGCTCACGCAGGGGCTTGTCCGTCACGACCAGAACACGCCGTGCACCACTGCGCGCAATGTGGCTGCACAGCTGCCTGGCGCTGCCGGCACCTGCAAACACGACGTAAGACAGCGGCGGCGCGAACCGCGTCAGGACACGGACAAGGGCAAAGTACAGAGAATGCTTTAATTTGGTGAGCATGATGATTAGCCTTATTGTGATCGATTAACGCGTCGCTGCGACGACGTATTGCCGTGTTGACGCGCTGACAACGCGCCGGAAAGAGTAGCAAGCCATGGCGCCAGCGGATACCCACCGCGGAGCGCGGAAACCGTAACAGGGGAAGAGCAGCATGCAACGACAGGAAACACTGCCAGCCGAGCGCTGCGTGGTCACTGTTGATCGCGATGGCGAGTCACTCGGGATGGCCCGGGAAGCCATGCCAGTACCAGCGGCAGACCAGGTTCTTATCCGTGTGGACCACGCCGGCCTCAATCGCGCTGACCTTCTGCAGCGTAAGGGGCTCTATCCGCCACCCGCGGATGCCTCACCTATACTGGGTCTTGAGGTCGCCGGCACCGTTGTCGCCCGCGGCAGCCAGGCGGGCGACTGGCAGGTCGGCGACAGGCTCTGCGCCCTGACTCATGGCGGCGGTTATGCGGATTACACGATTGCACCTGTCGGTCAGTGCCTGCCCGTCCCCACGGGTTTCAGCCTGGCGCAGGCGGCAGCGCTGCCGGAAGCGCTGCTCACCATCTGGCACAATCTTTATCAGCGATGTGGCCTGCAGGCTGGCGAGACCGTTCTGATCCACGGCGGTGCCAGCGGTATTGGCACGCTTGGGATTGGCATTGCCAGCGCCCTCGGCGCCACCGTGCTAAGCACCGCTGGCAGCGCCGCCAAATGCAGCGCCCTGCTCGACCTCGGTGCCAGCCACACATTTAATTACAGCGAGCAGGATTTCGCCGCGGAAATAGAGACACTGGGCCTAAAGGGCGCAGTCAATGTGATTCTCGACATGGTCGGCGGTGACTACATCCAGAAGAATCTCGACGTTGTGGCAGCGGAGGGCCGGATCGTATCCATTGCCTTTATTCGTGGCTTCCAGGCCACGGTCAACTTTGCCCCCCTCCTGCTGAAGCGCGTCACCCTGACCGGGTCGACGCTGCGCGCGCAGACCTTTGCCCAGAAGGCTGTGATGGTTGAGCAAGTGCTGGAGCACGTTTACCCACATCTGAACAGCGGGGCGATACAGCCTGTGATTGACAGCGTTTTTCCAATGGTGGAGGCCGCAGACGCCCATGCCCGCATGGAGAATAGCGAGCATATGGGCAAGATTCTGCTGCGCATGACGACGGACTGAGTCAAGTGACAGGCTGTCCATCCCTCCGCGCTGTTGGCAGGCGCCGCGGCCACGCGCCGTATAGACTGGCCGCGATAGCGCTTGCAGGCATCCTGACTGCCTGCGGTGGTGGCGGCGGCGGGGGGGGTGCTGCCGGCGCGCCTCCCGCCGCTGTCGCCAACCTGGTTCCCCAGGTACTCATCGAAGCGCCAGAAAGCGCCAGCTCGGGAGAGACGGTGATTCTGGATGGCGGCGCCAGCAGCGATCCCGATGGCCGCATCAGCAGTTATGCCTGGTCCCAGACCAGTGGCACCGCCGTGCCGCTGAACGGCAATACCCAGGCCACCGCCAGCTTCACGGCGCCGGCAGTGAGCGAGCCGACGCCACTTGCCTTCTCATTGAGGGTGACAGACAACGACGGGGACGTAGGTACCGGCTCCGTATCGGTCACTGTGCAGCCCTCGACGGACACCCCCCGCTTCACGGTCAGTGGTCGTCTCAATGCCAGCGCCAGCCAGTCGCTGGATCTCACCACCAATGACCCGCTCAACGCCAGCGCCGCCAACAACAGCGTCGACAACGCCCAGCCACTGCCCAACCCGACCACCGTCGGTGGCTACCTGAACGAGCCCGGCAGCGGCGCCGAAGGACGCTCGCTGGTGACAGGCGATGTCGAGGATTTTTATCGCGTCAAGCTGTTTCAGGGCCAAAGCATTACCCTGCTCGTAGCGAATGCCGCCAGCGCCGATGCCGACCTGTACCTTTACGACACCGCGGGCAGTCTTGTGGATTTTTCCATCGACACCGCGGAGATCGAGTCGGTATCGGTGCCGGCAGACGGCATTTACTTCGTCAACGTCTCGCTGTTTGCGGGCGCCACCCTCTACAACCTCGCCATTGGCAGTAGTGTTCCGGTGTTGCCGGCGGCAAAGCGCTACGCCAATGTCCTGCCGGACCAGGCCATTATTCATTACAACGCCGGCGAGACTGATCCTGCGCTCAACCCCGCTGCCTCGGAAACAGGACTATCAGACGAACTCGCTGCCCGGCGCATTGCCGGCGGCCGCGGGCGCAATGGCCTGTTCAGGCTGCCAGAGACCAGCGCGCCCAGTCGCCTTGGCCGGCTTCGCGAGCGCCGCAGGGCAATCGCGGACGACAGCCTGCGCGATATCTGGCGTACGCTGGTCAGTATCAAGCGTCTGGCGCGAGAGCCCGCCGTGGCAGCGGCCGAGCCGAACTACCGCGTGTCGGCACGGACCACACCCAACGACGAGGCCTATCCTCTACAGTGGCACTACCCGCTGATCAATCTGCCTGCCGCCTGGCAGGTCACGAACGGCAATCCGGAAGTGATCGTCGCTGTCGTGGACACGGGAGTTCTCAGCGACCATCCCGACCTAAGGGGACAGCTGGTTCCCGGCTACGATTTCATTCGCGATCCTGAAAGCGCCGGTGACGGCGACGGTATCGACCCCGACGCGGAAGACATTGGCACAGGTGATCTGAGCGGCGATTTCCATGGCACCCACGTCACCGGCACGGTGGCGGCGGCCGGCAATAACCGCATCGGCGTTGTCGGCGCGGCCTGGGGCGTTCGTGTCATGCCGCTGCGCGCACTCGGTAACGACGGCGCCGGCACCAGCTACGACATCGGCCAGGCCGTGCGCTTTGCCGCCGGCCTGGCCAACGACTCCGGCACACTGCCCGCACAGCGCGCCGACATCATCAACCTGAGTCTGGGGGGCGAGGGATTCAGCCAGTTCAATCGCGACCTGTACCGGGAAGTACGTCGCCGCGGCATCAGCGTGGTCGCCGCCGCCGGGAACGAGGCCAGCAGCGAGCCCGATTACCCGGCGAGCTATGCCGACGTGTTTTCCGTCAGTGCGATAGATGCCCAACGCAACCTTGCGCCCTACTCCAACCGCGGCAGCAGCATCGATCTCGCGGCGCCGGGAGGCGACAGCGGCAATGACGTTACCGGGGACGGCTATCCCGACGGGGTTCTCAGCACCGGCGCCGCCGACGCCAGCTTTGCCTACACCTTCATCAGCGGGACATCAATGGCCACACCGCATGTGTCTGCGGTACTGGCGCTGATGAAAAGCGTCAATCCGCAGCTGAGCGCCGACAACATCGCCAGCTTGCTGGCAGCCGGCGAACTGACCGACGATGCCGGCGACCCCGGACGCGACGATGAGTTCGGTGTCGGCATCATCAATGCCCGCAAAGCCGTCGACGCCGCCCTCTCGGCGATGGGAGACACGATTGCGCAGGCGCCTTCGATCAGCGTGTCCAGCGATGTCCTCAACTTCGGCGGCGACGCCGATACACTGCAGCTCGTTTTGGCGGGAACCGGAAAGGCGCGGGTGATGTCACTGACAACCAACGCCGACTGGCTCACGGTGCGTGCGCAGACTACCGACAGCGACGGACTTGGGCGCTATCAGGTCCGGGTGGACCGCAGCGCGCTGGACGATGGCATTTACCGTGGAGAAATCCTCGCGCGCTCTACCGCCAACACGCTGCGCATCAAGGTCCTTCTGACCGTGGGGAGCAACGAGGATGCAGAACTCGGCACCCTTTACGTGCTGCTCTATGACGCCGAGGAAGACAGCGTGATTGCACAGACGCTCGCGCGCAGCAGCGACGGCTATCGATTTCAGATGCAGCGTGTCCCTGCCGGCGACTATCTTCTGTTTGCCGGCACAGACCTCAATAACAACCTGAGAATCTGTGATGCCGGGGAAGCCTGCGGCGCATTATTGACACTGGACCAGCCACGGCGCCTGCGCGTTGACCGTGATATCGATGATGTCGATTTTCCGGTCGAATACCAGATTGCTATACCTGGCCGGCAAAGTGCTGCACCTGCAACGACGGTCACACCGACCCTCCGTCGAACGCGGTAATCACGTATCGCGACGCGGTGTCAGCAGGTGGAAGCACAGCCCGCCGACCGCACCGGCAGCGCCCTGGGACAAGAGGCCAGGCAGGGAGCGTGTCGCGGCAATCCCACTGACCCCGAGAACCGCTTTCATGATCATGTGCAGGGCCACAATCGCCGTAAAGCCCGCCAGCGCATACAACAGGGCACGCTGATGCGGCAGACGCCGACACAGGCCGGCGGCCACGGGCATTGCCAGCGCAAAGGCCGCAGCGATCAACACAAGATAACTCGACGCCAGACCCAGCAGGTCGTGAAGACTGGCGAACAGGCGATCAGCCGGGGAAACGCCGACGCCCATCGCAGAGACATGCGACAGCACCACCTGCGTAGCAGCAACGCTGGCCAGCAGATACGCGATGAAAACAGAGGCGATATAGGCTTTGAGCACACACAGCATGCGGGACAACCCCGAAATAGACCGAGGCTATAATGAACCGTCAGGCGACAGGAGAAAAGCGATGCCGATAACAGCAAGGTCGTTTCGCGCAGGCGTGCTCCTGCTACTGGTGCTGTATAGCGTGGCACCCTCGACCCACAGCGCGGAAAACTATCAACTGGAAACTGTTGCGGGGGGGCTGGACCATCCCTGGTCGATGACACAGCTGCCCTCCGGGGAATTCCTCGTGACAGAGCGCCGCGGTCGGCTACTGCATATCAATGCAGACGGCGAGACACGCGCCGTTCGAGGCGTTCCGCAGACCTATGTCGCCGGTCAGGGTGGATTCTTTGATATTGTTCTGCATCCCGCGTTTCCAGAGAATGGTCTGGTCTACCTGAGTTACGCCGATGGCAGTGCCGCCGCCAACAGCACGGCCGTGTTTCGTGCGCGACTGCAGGGCGGGGTACTGGTCGATGGCAGGCAGATCCTGAGGGTTTCGCCGCGGAAAGACACGGCGCAGCATTACGGCGGGAGACTGGCGTTTCTGCCCGACGGCACCCTGCTGCTCACCACCGGTGAAGGCTTCGATTACCGTGAGTCTGCACAGTCACTCAGCAGTGAAATGGGCAAGGTTCTTCGCATCAATGAGGATGGCCGCGTTCCCGCAGACAACCCTTTTCAAGACCCAGGCAGCGAGCGCATCTGGAGTTACGGTCATCGCAATCCTCAGGGACTCGTTGTCGATGCAGATACCGGCACCGTCTATCTCCATGAACACGGACCGCGGGGTGGTGATGAACTGAATATCATTCAACCCGCCGGCAACTATGGCTGGCCGGCTATCACCTATGGCATGGATTACAGCGGCGCTTACGTATCGCCGTTCACCGAAGCACCCGACATGCAGCAGCCTGACTGGCTGTGGACGCCCAGCATCGCACCCTCGGGCATGGCCCTGTACCGCGGCGACCACTTTCCTCAGTGGCGGGATGATCTGTTTGTGGGCGCGCTGGTAAACCGGGAAGTAAGGCGCCTCGTCATGCGGAACGGCAAGGTGATTGCCGAGCATGCCTTGTTCGGTGAGGTGAACGCACGGGTTCGGGATGTGCGCTTTGCGCCGGATGGTTACCTTTACCTGTTGACCGACAGTGACGACGGCAGGCTGATTCGCGTTATCCCGAGGGAATGAAGAAGTGAGTATTGCCCACGGTAATTCAGGACGCTTGCCGCGCCTGTCCCCGAGTGGGCAGGCGCGGGCAGCTCTGTCGCTCAGCTGTCTTCAGGCCGTTTCGGTGCCGCCTTTGGCCGTCCTGGTCCGCGTCGCTTTGCCGGTGCTGCCGCTGTTGATGCAGCTGCGCTCTGCTTAACGGTCGCCGCTTTGGCAGCGGCTGTTCCTGATGCAGCTTTCTTCGCAGGCACTTTCTTCGCGGGGGTCTTTTTCACTGCCGCTTTTTTAACGGGTGCTTTTTTGACAGGTGCTTTTTTAACGGATGCTTTCTTAACAGGGGCTTTCTTCACGGGTGCTTTTTTTACAGGTGCTTTCTTGCTCACTGCGGCCTTCTTGCCGGCCGCGGTTTTTTTCGCGGGCGCCTTCTTGCGCGTTTTTGCGGCAGCGGTATCCGATGCCGCCGTGCTGCTGCGCTGACGCTTCGTCGCCTTCTCCACGACCTCGGCGGCGCGCTCTGCCGCCTGCGCCTTACGGGTTTCCAGCGCCAGATCTGCACGGATGGGCACCAGCCTCTCCGCGTAGTCGTAGGCCGCTCGTGCCATACTGCCCATGCTGTCCGTCAGTTCCTGCACCTGCTTGAGCAGATCATCAACACGGCGTTGATTCACGCTGGAAGACTTCGAGCGCATCGCAGCACGGGCCTGATTCAGACGTGTCGTCGCCTCACTGTGCTTTTTACGGGCGGCCGTCAGGTCGCGCTTGAGCCCTGCGTGGGCTTTTTCCGTTTCCTTCAGCAGCCTGCCACGCAACTTCTCAACACGCTTGTTCGCCTGTTGTGCAAGCTTTGTCGCCTGGGCCAATTCTTTATCCAGCATAATGTGTGAACTCCGTTTATTACTCTGAAACACACACATAGTTTAGGTGCTATATGCCCATAAGTAACAGTAATTTTTGTGAACAGCTCCCACCGAGCTACAGCGCTGGCTGACACTCCGGACACCAGTAAAGTCTTCGACCACCGGTTTCCGCACGGGCAATCTCAGCACCGCAGCGGTAGCAGGGCTTTCCTTCACGACCAAAGACGAAAAAGCGACGCTGCTCGCGTCGCAAACCCTGTGAAACAAGGCGTTTTGCCAAGCGAGCCGGCAAAGTGATGCCCGCCGTGGCGTAGCTGCGCCGGCTGACGTCCAGCGTTGTACGCGCCAGAGCACCTCGTTCTCCGCGGCCAAGGCTGGCAGCGTTGCGCAGCGGGTTCAGTTTGGCAGCAAACAGAATTTCAGCACGCAGGTAGTTCCCAATGCCCGCCAGGAAGCGCTGATCCAGATACAGCGCCTCGAGTCGGCGGCGACGAAATTCCGGCAACGCAAGTCGCGCCGCAACCTCGCGCCAGTGCAGATCCGGCGCAAGAATATCAGGGCCAATTCGTGACAGAAACGGATGCTGGTTTATCTCGGGCGTTGGCCAGACGCTGATGTCGGATGCACTGTAGAGCAGCGCGCTGTGTGTGCTTGTGTGCAGCGCAATGCGCAGGGAACGCCCAGTCTCTGGCAGACGGTCCCGCGCAACGATCCGCCAGACACCATAGAGCTGGTTGTGCGAATAGATCGTCCAGTCATGTTCAAAGTGCGTCAGCAGCGCCTTGCCACGCGTTTCCAGCGCCTGCACGCGCTGTCCGCGAAGAATCTTCGCATAGTGTTGCAGTCGCGGCAGACCGAAGCTGATCGATTCTATGATGCGCCCGGCGAGCACCTCCTCAATCCGGTCAGCGGCGCGGCGTATTTCAGGTCCCTCTGGCACAGCAATCCCTCTTTCTGAGTGTCGGTTTTACGCAGTGCAGGCGTCGCCGGATGCGCCTCCTCAACAGGGCTTTACAGGCAGTCCTGGGATAGCCAGACTTGGGGCGCCTGGGAAACCATTTCATGCTGACAATAAAATCCCGCGTGGCCTACGGCGCTGGCGGTGCGGTCTACGCCATCAAGGAAGCTGCGTACACTATGTTCGTGCTGCTGTTCTATACCCAGGTACTGGGGCTGAACGGCACGATTACGGGTATCGTTATCTCACTGAGCCTGGTCTGGGACGGCATTTCCGACCCACTGGCAGGCACGCTGTCCGACCGCTTGCGCAGTCGCTTCGGCCGTCGTCATCCGTTCATGCTGGCGAGCATAGTGCCCATGGGTCTGGGCTTTATCGGCCTGTTCGCACCGCCTGCCGCAGTCACCGCCAGTACGCCCATGCTTGCCGGCTGGCTGCTATTCTGGTCACTCTGGGTCCGCACCTTCATTACTACCTTCACCATTCCTCATCTGGCGCTGTCTGCGGAAATTACCAGTGATTATCACGAGCGCAGCCAGATACTAGGGGCCAGGCTGGCGTTTCTATTTCTTTTTTCGGTGCTGATCCCGGCTACCGCTCTACTGCTGATTTTCACCAGCGATGGCAGCGTGGACGGACGCTTCGAGCGCGACAACTATCCGCTTTATGGCGCGCTTTCCTGCGCTGCCGTGTGGCTCATGGCGGGCATTACCACACTCGGCACACGCCGACACATGCGCAGTTCACTGGACAATGGGAGTGCGCCCGCTACACGGGGCACTCTGCGTAATCTGACGCTGGATATCCGGCGAACCCTGGCCAATCGCTCCTTTCGCCTTGTCCTGGGCTACGAGATTGCCAACATGGTGGCCTACGGCACCGTCGCCACACTGAACATGCTGGTCTGGACCTACTACTGGGAGTTTTCGACGCGGGAAGTGTCCATCATTCTGTCTGTACCAAGTCTACTGGCGGTGGCTCTGGTGATGATGACACTGACGCCGCTGAGTCGCCGCTTCGAAAAATTTCAGCTCATGCAGCTGTCCGTCATCGGCATCATTCTCAATTGTCTGTGGCTGTATCCGCTACGTATGCTCGACCTGCTGCCGCCGAACGGCACAACCGTGATTTTCGCATTGAACTTTCTTTTCATGCTGATATTCGTGTATTGCTTTTTACTGCGCGCCATACAGACGCAGTCGATTATCGCCGACATTACCGACGAGCACGAGTTCGAGCACGAGCTGAAACAGGAAGGCGGTTTTTTTGCTGCCGCCAACTTCGTCAACAAGTTTGCATCGATCTTTGGACCGGTCTATGGCGGCGTGGTACTGGATGTGATCGGGCTGACGGGAGACATGCGCCCGGGCGATGTGCCTGCGCCTGTGCTGGACGGGCTCGCCTGGGCCTTCGGTCTCGGCACATTGCCGGGGTTCGTGATAGCGCTGCTGCTGGTGCTGCGGCTCGATCTGACGCGTGCCCGGGTGGAGGAACTGCAGCGCCGTATCCGTGAGCGCACACCCGCCAGCGGGAGCACCTGACTCTTACCATCCGCAGTGCGGTCGTGTACGCGCCTGCGAGTGCTACCAGCGATAGCCGATGCGGAAGCGGTAAATCTGGTTCAGCTCTTCTACATCGGCGACAGCACCCGTATCGTACTCCCAGGAGACTTCGGCAGATCCCTCAATATCGGCAATGAGCGGGAATGACATACCGGCGGTACTGTTGATCACGACATCCGTGGTGTCGTCGAGATCCCAGATACCGTTCTGACGCACATAGACACGCAGGTCGTC
>Ga0209936_1000008_pt1 | contig 181872 bp, 172 predicted proteins | sample SalPonR1_A_D1_MG_FD_185694 | JGI IMG/M metagenome (GOLD analysis project Ga0209936, IMG submission 185694) | Salt pond soil microbial communities from South San Francisco under conditions of wetland restoration - Salt Pond MetaG R1_A_D1_MG... ...
GCGTATAATCACCTGACCCTGCGCAACAGCTCCTTTCGTTTGTGAAATATCATCCAGATTTTCCTGAAGACGGGTTTCTGTATCCGATTCACTGTAAATTAAATTTGGAATAATGACCTGATTAAAGATCTGGGTTGCAAGAGTAGCTTTGTCTGTGGAATAGAGGCGGTCAAAACGGGAGATGGCGTATTCCAAAGCTTCGATTCTGTCACGCACTGCCGAAAGGTTAACCGTTCTTTCTGTTCTCTCCTCTAAATTACGAATGGTTATTTCCGATTGTGATATTTCACTTTTAGGTTTATCAATGATACCATCACTGAAAAGATTCTCGATGATGTCATCAAGGTTATTCCGGATGTCGTTTATTATAAGCCTGGATGATGGTTGATTATTCAGTTGTATTTCTGCATAATTTTCCAGAAGCGTATTCCAGGCAGTTTCAGTAAATCTCAAATCACTTAGATTTTTTTCCTGGATAAAACGCAAACTGTCGTTTTGTGCAGAAACATCCGGATTATCGATTGCCCGCTGCCACTGCAGGTAAGCATCAAGTACCGGCTGCATATTGCGATATAGTGAATCAATCCGGTTCTGTATCTTTAAACCGGCATCAGGATCAACATGGAAAATCGGAACGGTATTTTCTCTGACTGCCTCTCGCTCAGATTCCAGTTCTGACCCACTCTTTTTTATGGAAAATGTAAAAGGCGCGGTTAAATCATTTGCTTTCCAGGGTTCCCCGATTGTATAATTCGAAACGGGCTGAAAGGAGGGCTGAGGCAGTATAATGACAATAAGAAGCAGAAAAGCAAAAAATATAAAACCACGTGCATATTTTCTTTTCTTTTCCGCCGATTCCTGTTCTTCCTTTTTTTTCTTTTCTCCAATATTTGGGACACCCTTTTTATCTTTTGGAGAAAGTCCGAATTTTTCAAGTATGCTCATAATCGACTATTAACGCAATTCCTGTCACGATGTTATCACTTTAAAACAAAAGTATAGCAAGGCGATGGTTCAGAACAAAATTTCAGTTTTGGAATGTCTGCTCAGTTTTTAAAAAATTACTCCCGGATGGATAAAGAATATCAGGAATTCATGATCATTTTAATTCATTTTCAATCATATTCCGGAAATCATTCTCATCAAGAACAGGAATACCCAGTTTATTGGCTTTTTCAAGCTTGCTGCCGGCCGATTCACCTGCGAGCAGGTAATCTGTATTTTTACTAACTGAAGTTGTTGTACTGCCACCGTGTTCTTCAATTAAATCAGTTGCTTCTTTCCGCGTCAGGTTCGGAAGTGAACCTGTCAGTACAAATTTTAATCCCTTAAATTTTAAAGAAGTAATTTCTTTCTCTTCGTTTTCAAAAATTAATCCATGATTTTTAAGTTGCCGGATAAGACGGAGGTTACTTTCATGGCTAAAGAATGCAATTACTGACTCCGCTATCTTAGGGCCGATTGAGTTAACGCTGATAAAATCTTCAAATGTTGCTTCAGCCAGGTTCTCAATATTCTGAAAAGAAGACGCCAGGTCTCTTGCAACCGTTTTCCCGACATAACGGATTCCAAGAGCGTATAGAACTCTTTCAAAAGATTGATTTTTACTTTTCTCAATTGCATCAACAAGGTTTTCCGCACTTTTTTCAGCCATTCTTCCCAGGGGGATCAGTTGACCGGCTGTGAGTGAATAAAGATCTGCGTATGTTTTTATAAGTTTATTATCCACAAGCTGATTTACAACTGCTTCACCCAGCCCTTCAATATCCATTGCATCGCGGGATGCAAAATAGATAATTCGTTCCCGAACTTGCGGAGGACATTGAGGATTTACACATCGCCATGCCACCTCACCCTCAAATTTTTCCAGTTTCTCACCACAGGCAGGACACTCAGCAGGCATAGTAAACGGATCGGGACGGCCTATTCTATCCGGGTTTACAACACTTACTACCTGGGGAATGATATCCCCGGCCTTTTCAACAACAACAGCATCACCAGTTCGTATATCTTTTCTGTGGATTTCATCTTCGTTATGAAGAGTGGCGCGCCTAACAGTCGTCCCTGCCAGTTCCACCGGTCCTAGTTCAGCTACTGGCGTTATAGTGCCAAGCCTGCCAACTTGTAGTGTAATTGATTGAAGAGCTGTTGTTGCCTGTTCAGCTTCAAATTTATATGCGATAGCCCATCGGGGAGACTTGGCTGTTCGCCCAAGTTCGCTGCGGAATTTCTCTTCATTTATCTTAATAACTACGCCATCTGTTTCGAAAGGGTGGTTATGCCGGATTGCATTCCAATGTTCAATAACTCCAAACAGTTCTTCTATATCGGAACATACATGGAAATAGTCTGAAACAGGCAGATTAAAAGCTGCCATCATTTTTTGCTTTTGTTCTTGTGTCCGGTTGATATCGTTATCTTCAAGAAGCAGATCGAATGCAAAGAAGCGAATGGGCCTGCGGGCTACTTCTCGTGGATCCTGCATTTTCAGTGAGCCGGCTGTCGAGTTTCTGGGATTTGCAAAAGGCTGCAGCCCCTGTTCATCCCGGTATTGATTCAGTCTGACGAATGCCTCTTTTTCGATAAAAGCCTCGCCCCGGACTTCCACGACTTCCGGCGGAGAGTCACTGAGCTGAAGGGGTATATCCCGGATTGTTTTGATATTTGCAGTTATATCATCGCCACGTTCACCATCACCCCTGGTTGCACCTAAAACAAGTTTTTCATTTTCATAGCGCAGGCGTATCGATGCTCCGTCAAATTTTAATTCAGCGATATAGGAAAAATCATCATGACCTAAAATATTTTTAACGCGCTTGTCAAAATCCCGCAATTCATCCGAATTATATGTGTTTGACAAGCTTAAGAGGGGATCCGGATGTTCCACGGTTGGAAATGATTCAGAAACCGACCCGCCAACACGTTTAGTGGGAGAGTCCGGGTCAGTAAGATCAAATTTCTTTTCCAGATCTTCGAGCGTTTTGAGAGCTTCATCAAACTCCCTGTCGGAAATAAAGGGTCTTGCATCATCATAGTAAGCTTTATTGGCGCGTTCAATCAAATCTCTGAGTTGCTGAACACGCAATACGGCATCTTTTCTTGTCATATATGAAAAAATTAGAATGTCGGCCGGTTTGCTACTGAATCAGGTTCTGCGATACTTTCAGGGATTTCAAGTGGTACAGGATTGGCCCATTTTGGATCAGACATAAAAAATGAACGTGTAAGTTCAACCATATTTTCTTCAGGGTTAAAATGCTCCTGTCTGAAATTCTCTATCAAATGGCCGTTGAGAAACATAAGCATTTGACTGTAGCGTCCTCTTACACGAATTGAATCGCTGAATTCATATCTTAGCATTACTCCCTGATCAATCCAGTAAGGATCAATTCTCGGCTTCAAATCACTCCAAACCCTGACAGGATCCAGATTTCCGGTTGCAGCATAAATTGAGAGGTAGAGTGTATCTGCCAGTGTTTCAGCCTGTTGCGTTTCTGAGGGTGTTTCTGAAAAATCCAGAGCGGGGCCGTTTTCAGGTTCAAAATCAGGTCGTTGCGTCTCTGTCTGAACATTGTCGGAAGCTGATTGTTCACTGCCTGTAAAGATATCACTTTCAAAAATCAGAAAAGCGATAACTACCGCAATTATTGCAATGATGCCGATTCCAATCAGCCAGATTGGTTTCGGCTTCTGAACAGTACTGATTTTTGTGCCTAAATCAGCCCAGTTTATCTTTCTGACTTCAGGCAGTGGCGTAGGCTTAAATGTTGAACCTTCTTCGTCTGAATCAGGTTCGGTTGTCTCTTCCGGAGGTACTTTTTCCGGCTCTTTTTTTGATTTTACAGAGGGGGCTTTGGGAAGAACGGGCTTATCACCGGCATCAGAAAGCCCCGGATACTCTTGAATGAGCAAGCTATTGTAATTCCCGGCCTCCTGTTGATTGAGAGCCTTTATGATAATTTCATCTTTTATTTTCAAAGCTCTTGCATACGTTCTTACAAAACTCCTAACATAGGTCTTTATTTCAACCGATTGTTTGAAAATATCACCACTCTCAATAGCCTGAATTGTATCTAAAGGTATTTTTGTGATGTCATGTACATCTTCAACAGAATAATTGAGGTGTTTTCTGATAGTTGCAAGATCTTTTCCGACGGACGACATTTTTTAATAAATTAAATTTTAATAAAAGAAACCAATTTACACAAAGCTGATTTCTGTGGAAACCGAAATTAAATGAAAGTTTAATAAATATTTAAGTGTTTGTGCTTTTATTTGTTTCGGGATATAAACATTTTATCAACAATACTTATCCTGTATAGTAAGTATTTATTTTCAATCTATGAATCAAGATACTATGAGACGTTTCATGAAAGCAATACACGATTTCGTTTATCCGCACTGTTGTATCTGCTGTGGCGAAAGTATAGAAAATTATGATTTTTATATTTGTGATTATTGCAGCCTGTCCCGGTTTGAATCAATCTTAAATAATCGACTGGTATTACCTGAATCCGTTATTGATGTTATTTCTCTCTGGAAATTTGACAAAGGAGGTTATTTGCAAGAGATCCTGCATCAGTTGAAGTACAACAGGATAGAAGGAGCAGGTATACATCTTGGAAAATTACTGGGGATGAAGCTCATTCAGATTTTCCCGGATATTGGCAGAGAGGGCATCCTTATACCGGTACCCCTGCATCATACTAAAGAGAGGCAAAGGGGGTTTAATCAGGCAAGATCAATCGCAGAAGGGATCTCAGATCAGCTTAAAAGGCCGGTAATTAATAAAGGAAATATCATGAGAATTAAAAGAACAATAACCCAAACAGGTTTAAATACTGAAGAGAGGTCAATTAATCTCAGCAATGCCTTTGATATAATTGTTAACAGTGACTTTAATTCCTGTATACCGGTAATTGTGGATGATGTGTTTACAACGGGCACTACTACTTTTGAGCTTGCAAAAGAAATTCACAACAGGGCAGGCAGAAGGTGTTATATTGCCACCGTTGCACAAGCCTGAATTGATATCAAACTATCATTTCTTTCTTTATAAGGATATATTTGAAAGCATATGATTGAAAATGTAAAAGATGATATTAACATTTTAGAGACAGATCTCTATACGGTAACATCCGGAGGGCACTGGTTCAATGCTACCAGCAGTACTGTAGAAGAGTATGTACCCGGATTACTGGACAAACACAGCTTTGATAAACTGCTTTCTAAAGCAGTTTTGTGGATAAACAGCACCGACAGTATTTCTCTGCTTCTCTATTTTATACTTGTCTTTACCACAAATACGATAGTGGCAGCGGTGGCAGCCATTCTCTTTTACTTTTGGTGGTTTTTTTACAAAAGTGCCTTTGTAAATCTTTTGTTTATGCCTCTTATAAATATTTTAAACAAAGATATAACACAGCTGTTAATTGCTGCCGTAGCACTGAGTTTTTTGGGAATTAATGAAAATTACACCGGATTGTTAATCGGTGTGATCTACCTCTTTTTGTTTAAAGTTGGCCTGCTAAGACTCTTGCTGAATAAAATTATGCAGGGACGTATGAAAAACAGACTCCCGCTTAATGACAAAGTTTTCAAAATGGTTTTGATCAGATATGCCATGTATGAAGACATTGCTCCGCCTGAAGTCGAAAAACTCGATAAACACGTTCAAAATGCAATTATGAAAAATAGATTGAATCGCAAAAAATGAATGCGAAAACTCTTTTCCTGGCACGACATGGTGAAACCGATTATAATAAAAAAAACTTACTGCAGGGCCGCGGTATTAACGCATCTTTAAACAGTAATGGACTGTATCAGGCCGAACTCCTTGCCGGTTATCTCAGTAATTACCCGCTGCAAGCTGTTATCAGCAGCAGTCTGAAGAGATCCTACCAGACAGCCGAACGGCTTTCAAAAAGAATTAATGTTGATATTCTTCAAAAAAAAGACCTGGACGAAATGGATTTTGGTGACTTCGAAGGAGCAACTTTCAGCGAAGTTGGAGAGGATCTGAAATATTTTCAGCGGGAATGGGCAAATGGCAATACCGGCCTTAAACTGCCCGGTGGAGAATCACCCCAGGATGTTTACCAGAGAGTTTCGGAATGTATAAATTCCATTATTCATGAAAACGGACATACTCATTATGCTTTTATAGTACATGGTCGTCTTATACGAATCATTCTGGCTGAATGGCTTGGCTACGGGCTCAACAATATGCAAAGAATAAAACATTCGAATGGAGCCGTTAATAAACTGGTTAAACAGAGCAATAATTTTATTTGTGTAGGCTACCTGAACAAAACAGATCATCTTTTGGTTGAACCGGCAGCATACCAAAATTAATGAGAAACAAAACCATTCAGCAAAAATCTTCAGATGAGTGAAAAAGTAAGAAACATGTTCGCTGACATTGCCGGCGATTATGATCGTATTAATTCCATATTGTCATTTGGCGTACACAATGCATGGCGAAAAAAAACAGTTCTTGAAAGCGGCGCTTCACCCGGCGATGATGTACTTGATTGCGCCACCGGTACAGGAGACCTTGCACTTGAGTTTAAAAAAACCGTTGGCAAGGATGGATACGTACTGGGAACTGATTTTTGCAAAGAAATGATTGAGCATGCTCCGGTCAAAGCAAGGGAGAAAAACATGGAGGTCGATTTCCAGGTTGCAGATGCTATGGACTTGCCTTTTCCTGATAACCGCTTTGATATTTCAAGTATCGCATTTGGAATTCGGAATGTTGACAATCCTGTGGTATGTTTACAGGAAATGGCGCGTGTTGTTAAACCGAAAGGTAAGGTTGTTATCCTGGAGTTTGGCCAGCCAACAGGGTTTATCAGATTTCCGTATCAGTTGTACAGCAAACACATAATGCCTGCGATTGGCGGATGGCTCAGTGGCAACAGGGAAGCATATACATATTTGCCTGAAACCAGTGCCGCGTTTGCATCAGGTGAGTCATTTCTGGAGCTGATGACAGAAGCAAATGTATTTGATTCAAAAAAAGCTGTAAAGTGTACGGGGGGAATCGCATATATATATGTTGGTTCAGTGAAATAAATGTATATTTACCTTCTTGTTCAATGAAATAAATAATACCTACATGCATATAGAAGAAATTAAAAAATATATTCCTCACAGATACCCGTTTTTACTTGTTGACAGAGTACTTGAACTTGAGGAAGATCGAATACTGACAATTAAAAATGTCAGTGTAAATGAGGATTTTTTTAACGGGCATTTTCCGGGTACTCCTATAATGCCCGGTGTTTTACAGCTTGAAGCGCTCGCGCAAAGCGGTTGTATTATGCTGATGAAAAATAAAGTAGAGGAACCCGAAAAAAACCTGATCGTATTCACAGGCATTAAAAGTGCCAAATTCAGAAAATCTGTGGTTCCGGGCGATCAGCTTCGAATGGAAGTGATATTGACGAATCAAAGACGAAATTTTATAAATATGGAAGGAACAGCACAAGTAGACGGCAATAATGTGTGTGAGCTTGTTGCCTCTGCGGCAATCGTTCCGGTTGAAAAAGCATGAGTACACAGAAAAGATCAAATAATCCGGTTAAAGTTACAACTCAAACTGTTGTTGAAATGAAACAGCGGGGTGAAAAAATAAGTATGCTCACTGCTTATGATTATACAATGGCGGGTATTGTTGACTCGGCAGGTATTGATGTAATCCTGGTAGGAGACTCTGCAAGTAATGTGATGGCTGGTTTCGATACAACGGTTCCCATGACATTGGATCATATGATATATCATACTTCTTGTGTGGTGAGAGGTGTCAACAGATCACTTGTGATTGCTGATTTGCCTTTTATGAGTTTCCAGGTAACAGCAAAAGAAGCATTGATAAGTGCTGGAAGAATGATGAAGGAGGCTGGTGCACACGGGGTTAAACTCGAAGGGGGGAGCAGCGTAATAAATACGGTGAAACGTATCGTGGATGCAGGTATCCCTGTAATGGGGCATTTGGGACTTACTCCGCAGAGTATCTATAAATTTGGTACATATAAAGTTCGTGCAAAAGAAGAGGAAGAAGCTAATAAACTGATTGAAGATGCCCGGAAGCTTGAGAAGGCAGGTGTATTCTCTCTTGTGCTGGAAAAAATTCCCGCTCAGCTCGCCAAAAAAGTAACTGATTCAATTTCAGTACCAACTATTGGTATTGGTGCAGGTCCCGATTGTGACGGACAAGTTTTGGTTCTTCACGATATGCTGGGCTTGAATAAAGATTTTTCTCCACGGTTTTTACGAAGATATGCGGACTTGAACAAGATTGCCGGTGAAGCTGTCAAAAACTATATATCGGATGTTAAATCCGGTGAATTTCCAAATGAAAACGAGAAGTATAATTAAGTTTTTTTCATGAGTGATCAAAGACCGCTTATACTGGTTTGCAATGATGATGGTATTTTTTCGCAGGGAATAAAAGCTCTTGCTGAAGTTGCTGACGAATTCGGTGATGTCGAAATAGTTGCACCCGACAGACAACAAAGTGCCGTTGGACACGCAATTACGGTATCAACACCGCTCAGATCAAGGTCTTTTCAGATTGATAACCGTTTTCACGGACAAGCGGTAACCGGAACTCCTGCAGATTCTGTGAAACTTGCTCACAATCAGCTTCTTTCAAGAAAACCTGACCTGGTAGTAAGCGGAATCAATCATGGTAGCAACGCAGGCATTAATATTCTCTACTCCGGAACTGTGAGTGCTGCTACCGAGGGTACTATCCTGGGTTTACCATCCATTGCAGTTTCTTGTACCGATTTTAGCGAAGATGCTGATCTATCAGGTTCTAAAGAAGCTGCAAGAAAAGTAATCGGGTATGTTTTAAACCATGGATTACCGGGCGGTGTAACATTAAACCTGAATGTACCTGCAGGGCCATTAAAAGAAATTAAATGGTCCCGCCAGGCACATAGCCGGTATGTAGAAGAATTTGAAGGAAGAATGGACCCAAATAACAAGTCATACTACTGGCTTACAGGTAAATTCGAACTTCTGGACAACAGGGAAGACAACGATATCTCTATACTTGAAAAAGGATATGCTTCACTTACGCCCATCCAATATGATTTAACCTCTTACTCGCTGCTCAGAGATCTGAATCAGGTTAAATTATAAATGCAGATAATCAAAGATTAAACACCGAATAGTGCATTGCAGTGTTGCGGATAAAAGGAGAAAAAATTTAATTTACTCTCCCCATAATAGATAAACAGAGTAATAATTTCCGATTTCGTGAACCTCCATATTCAGAAGGTTTAGCTGGCTATCACTTTCATCATCAATACCTGCCTTGTTTTTTGCTTTGTCCAGACCTTTATTGAATGATATCTCAACTGAGCGGGATTTACCGTGTGACACATAAACCTGGTTATACCCCGGGTATCTATTTCTGAGCGACTCCGGCTCTCTGTACCAGGATGGAGCCGGGTGATTAACACTGTCAGAAAATTTGAGAATCTTAAATTCGAAATCAGAAACAGTTTTATTTGAAGAATCTTCCAATTCGATATTGTAACTTCTATCGGTTTCGAAGGTGATTTGAGCGGGGGTTTTAACTATTCTCTCTCCATCTATTTTTACAGATAGATCTCGTTTTTTGGAGAAGAGGTCAGAATGAATTTCAACAGACTGTTGAGCTTCCGTTATCAAAGGCAAAAGTATAAAAAGAAGTATCAGTATATGTCTCATAAACTCTCTATTTCTTCCGATTGACAAATCTTGCTGTAATTTATTTAATTAAATTTGAATTACAAGATATTTTGTGAAATTCTATAACTTTACACTAAAAGGATTCTTTTTTTTACGTTAATCCGTTTTTTATCAAGAAGTTTCGTCTATAAGAAATTTTACAATCCGCTCAGAGGCTCTCCCATCTCCAAAAAGTGCTTTCTTTACTATTCCCCTGTTACCGGTTAAAAAATATTCAGTATTTTTAATGATCTCCTTCTCACTGGATCCAACAAGCACTCCTGCACCTGATTCAATCAATTCGGGTCTCTCCGTTGTATTTCGCAGAACAAGAACGGGCTTTCCCAGAGCAGGTGCTTCTTCCTGAATCCCACCCGAATCGGTCATGACCAGGTCACAGGCTGACATGAGTGGTATAAAATTAAAATAACTTAAAGGGTCAATTATGGCAATTTGATCATGATTTTGAAGCATTGCAAGATGCCGGTTTACGGACGGATTAGGATGAACCGGGAAAACAAATTTATAGTCGGGATGAATATCAGCAAGTGTAAGTATAGCCCTGAAAATTTTTTTTTGAGATTTCCCATAGTTTTCCCGGCGGTGACAAGTCAGTAAAATTAATTTTTCGTGATTGGATACAGAGTAAGCTTTTTTGATATCAGCGCTGGTTACATCCACCTTTTTTAGAATCAGGTTTAATGCATCAACTACAGTATTTCCGGATACCAGGATAGAGGCTTTATCTACCTGCTCCAGTAACAGATTTTCTTTTGAACTTGAGGTCGGGGCAAAATGAACGGATGCCAATCTGGAAATTACTCTTCGATTCATCTCCTCCGGAAATGGCTGATTCATATCGTGCGATCGCAACCCTGCTTCCACATGTGCTATTTTTATCTTTTCCAGGAAAGCTGCTTGTGCGCCTGCCAATGCCGATGAAGTGTCACCCTGAACCACTACCCAGTTGGGCTTAATACGATTAAAAAGAGGGGGTAAATCGGATAAAAGCCTTTGCATTACATATGCAGGTGTCTGGTTTTCTTTCATAATCCGGAGATTATAGTCAGGTTTGATCTCAAACCAGTCGAGTATATCATCAGCAAGGCTTGCGTGTTGTCCGGTAAGTACAACAACAGGTTTTTGCCCAATTTTTTGAAGTTTTAAAATAACAGGTGCGAGTTTTATAGCTTCAGGCCTGGTACCAAGCAATATCAAAAATGGAGAGATCATTAAAGCAGATTTTTATAGACGTCAAGAGTCATATCAGCTACATTCTTCCAGCTGTATTTTTTACTTATAACTTTTTTCAGCACATCCGAGTAATCGGAATCTAAAGCTGACTGAACTGTTTTCACTATAGAGGGGATTGATTTAGGGTCAAGGTAAAATGCTTCGTCCCCAAAGTATTCGTCTGTTCCTCCGAAACGTGTGATGGCAATTTTGCAATTGGCAAGTGCAGCTTCAAGTGCTGCAATTCCCGGAGTTTCAAACAGAGAGGGGAGCACAAACGTGTCTGCAGCCGCATAAGCGGAAGCCAGTAAAGGGTCATTATTCTGAACAGAGTCAATGAGCAAAATGCGATCATTCAGGCCGGCAAGCTCTTTGCAATCACGACTGTAAGCATCATTACCAAATGAACCAATGATTACAAGGTCGTGATCAATATCTTCAAAAGCTTTGATAAGCCTCCAAACGTTTTTCCTGGCAGCTGACGGATCACCAACAAAGAGCACAAAATTTTTGATTCCGTGTTTCTGAAAAAAATAATCTGGTGTCGCTTCTTTAAATTGTAAATTCACGCCATTCGGAATCACTTTTATTTTATCTTTTGAAATTCGAAATCCCTCTTCGATCAAATTTGCCTCTGCCGATGTATTTGGAAGAATAGCATCTGCTGACTGACAGATTTCTGCTTTTATTCCATAATCAGTAAATATTCCCTTTACAAAGGGTTGAAAAACTTTTTCGAAACGAATGGCTGCTTTGATTGCTGAATATCCTCTTCTTGTGTAAAAAACCGGTGAGATAACGAGTTTTGTATTGGCGCTTGAGAGTTGCCGGGCTATTGATAAAGTTTCATTGCCCGCAAGAAATACGTGAATGATATCGTATTGATCAGGTTTTACCGGTTCCCAGGGATTAAATAAATCAATGTGAACTCCCGGCCTGTCGAGATATTTTACAGTTTGAAATGACTGAGTTCGCACTCCGCCGTTAACAACACCGGCAGAAAGGGGCGTGATAGTCAATATTTTTAAATTTACAGTCTCCATAATTTGCTGAAAAACTCAGATTTTAAAAGTTTCATTTTATTTACCTTATCCTTTTTTGTCAAATTCGTTATTCGTTCACTTCTATAGGACTCGCTATAGAAGGGCATAAACTCTTTTTCATTTAATGATAACTTAACAGGCCGGGTAATCAAAAATTTATTACTATGAGTGTGTACAGCCAGATTAATCGAATCATCATTACCGGTGAGCCGCATGGAAAGTACGTTCTCAGAACCGGAATAAAATATGTGAAGAGCAGCAGATTCACGTTTGTGCCACCATAATGCCCACTCTAAGAATGTCATGAACCTGATATTCGTATTCTCTTTAATTTTATCAAACACATTTTTCCAGACATCCAGATGATTGTCGGAGGGATGATGGTAAAGTGCAATCGGATCGTGAAAATAGTGCTGTGTTTTCGCAAATTCAGAAAAATAGCAAGCCATTTCAGTTTCATTTGCCCCGGCTTTTTGAAGAGAAGCCATGCATATCGGATGGACAGGAAGCTGAAGTGAATTTTCAGAAGTGAAAAGGGGAAGAGAATTGTATGCAAATGAAAATTCACTGGTGTATCTGAAGTGAAAATCTTGTAGTGAATCTGCAACAGTTTTATTCCATATACCATAAGGTGACGCATACCCGGAGGGGCTAAATCCTGCAGATGTTAACCTCTTAACAGCCTCCCGAATATTTCGCTTATTCTGCTGAGATGTATTGTAGACTTTGTGCTGATATCCATGTACGGCAATTTCACAGTTCTCAATATTGTGAAACTGGTCGAGCCAGTTTTCGTGAGCTTCTACATGAATGAACCAAGAGTTGGGTATAGACTCATTATGCAAAAAACGAGTCAGGTTTTTAACTTCAGACCGGGTTGCAAAATCTGAGTCGATACGAAACAGGCATACTGTGTCTGAATTTTCAGGATGCCACCATTTGTGAACAAAAGGAATGTTTTGCATTTCATGCAGTTGCAGCAGGAGCCGCATGAAAAGGTGTACAAGTTTTTGTTTGGATACCCTGCTTACATGTTCACTTGCCACTTCATCACTATTGACAAAAAATTCTTTTTGAACAGTTCCGGTATCCATATATAAATTACCAAGAGGTAAACCGCAAAATATGTAGGGATATATTTCATCTGAATTGACCCAGATGGTTTTTTCGGCAGTAAACGCTTTGGGATGTTTCAAAACCTCAGCATATATATCAATATTGCCTAAATCCCCCATGAATTTATTGTCGTGTTTTACAGTTATCTGTGTCACCCTCTTTTTACGAATGCTGTATTGGTTCATCACATCGCAAAGGTCCAGAACAGCGCCTCCCGATTTTGTGTAATTCTCCAGCTGATTCATGTCGCTTGCTACGTATTTATCACAGATTATTGCTGAAAAATTATCTCTCCAGTTCTCTTTTACATTGCCGCATCTTTCCCACGCAGCGCCGATACTGTTCAGCATCTTTTCAATACCGGGGTTGCCAGATAAAATACCGATGCAGATTCTCTGTTTCATGGAAATAAGCGCTTTTTAAGCCATGAAAATTCCTGTTTATGCAAAATCTTGAACCCATATAAAATAACTAAATACAGGGATGGCAAAACCAGCGCAGAAACCCGGTACTGATTCGCCGATAGTAAAATGCCTGTCATGAGTACTATCATGAATACAGCAACCTGGAGCATCGGTGTTTGAATTTTTATATTCACTACTTTTGAGAAAGAAGCATACATAAACAGCATTATTGTTATTTCAGAAAGTATCACAGCAAATGAGATCCAGCTTAAATTACCAATAGATGATACAAACAAAAGAAGAAAAAGAATGGCTATACCCGCCCGCATGGCACTTTGTAAATAGTCTGAATCGTGCCCGGTTGCAATAAGACCATAAGCAAATATTGAATTGGCAAACGTCGCCGGAAGGAAAAATGATAGTATGGGAAGAACGAAAGCGGATTTACTATAGCCATCTCCAAAAATCAAAGGAATAATGGTATCTGCACCATAGTAGAGAAACAAGGCAGCTGCACAGCTAAAGGCAGTTGCCAATTTTAAAAGGTTATTGAGGTGGTAAACAGCATCCTTTCTTTTGTTTTTCCAGATCCTCGACAGATTGGGAAGCAGGAGAGTTGTTATCATTCTGTCGAGCAGCATGACCAATAAAATTAATTTAAAAGCAGCACCATAGTAACCCGCCTGCGAATTTCCCAGGAAATACCCGATAAAAAGAGGAGGTAAGAGAATGACAAATTGTGCAAAAAGACTTCCCAAACCAAGCCTGAATCCGTCAGAAATCAAAATTCTGAGGTTGCCCTGGTTCATTTCAAAAAGATTGAGAGATTTTCTATTCTTGTATAAGGCGAGTAAAAACAGAGCGGCAATGGTAACAGAAATTGTATAAAAGACAGGTACGTAAATCAGCTCATTCGGTCCGGTTAAAAAGAAGACCAGGAAAAGATAGATTGAAGCCTGAAGAATTCTCGAATAGGTTATCCGGCTGAATATCTGCAGGCCGTTGTATAACCACTCTATCTGAATGGAATGCGGAATTATTGCAAGTAAAAAAAGCTGCAGTATAATTGCTGTGGTTCTGTTTTCATAAAAGATTATCCAGATCAGGATAGAACCGGTTATGAATGATACTACGGCCATAATCACTTTTGCAGAAAAAATCTGGTTTTCTGAATAGGTGTGATTTGGTTTTTTTGATACTTCCCTTGTTCCAAGAGTGTTGAGACCAAGGTCTGCGAACCAGAGTCCGACCCCCAAAACTGACAGCCCGATAATGATCACTCCATAACCGTCAGCACCAAAGGTGCGGGCAAGATAAACTGTGGTCAAAAACCCGATAATCCTGACACCGATATCACCTGATAATATCCAGGTAGCTTTTGAAGCAAGTTGACCCATAATTCAGGTGTTTTGAAGAATTTCCTTGAGTTCTTCAGACGTTTTGAAGGGAATGATATTCGGCAGATCCTCAAGTTCTTTGAGACAGCCCGTTAATGGCAGGATTATTTTTTTCCTATAACTTCTTGCCAGTTCTACTCCTCCCGAGGTTAAAATATCTTTATAGTTAAAAACAGCATAGTCGGCAGCATTAAAAAACTCAGCAACACACTCTTCACTGATAAATTTCGGTATGATGTGAATATTTTCAGCATCTTCCTGAATTGCTTTTATCTCTTTGTAAACCTGCATATGGCCTTTTTTAACAGGCCCTGCAATAATTAATTTCTTACCGGTCTTAAGTGATTTAAAAATTCTGGCAATTTCCGGAATCCCTTTATACGTACTGATGTTTCCAAAAGTCAGGTAGATGGAATCGGTTCCCTTCAGGTTTAAATTAAAACGCTGATTAATAGCTTCTGCCGCGGCTGCATGAGGGATCAGTTTTGCTGGAAATTCAGGGTGAGGTATTATTATAAATTTGTTTCTTGGCACATTAAAAAATTCGCTCATTTCATCTGCAGCGGTTTCACAATGTACATGTAGTTTATCTGATTTTATGGCCATCCACTTTCTTAACAGAAAGTTTCCTCTGAAATATCTTCTGTCATGCGGCATTTTGTTATGTATTGTCCAAACCAATCGGCCTCCCAGAAGTTTATAAAAGTATAAACATATCCATTTATAGACCATACCTAAAAGTGCTCGTTTGTCCTGGAATTCCAGCCAGTGGTAATGTACTATAGAAGGATTCCGGGATAACCTGGAGAGAACGAATTTTATATGAGCGACTGCACTTATGGATTTAACCTGAGGTGGGTCGTTACTTTCGATAAGATCTTTATAAAAAAGATAGAGATAGTCAGATTTTGGATATTCATATCTGACTAAAGGTATTACGAAAAGGGTTTTAATATCCGGAACCAGCTTTTTGTAAACAGACTGTAGATTTATGGTTTCCCCCATTACCAGCGATTTACTCCTTTTTTGGATAATTTCAACCTATTGATTTTAACTTAGTAACTGAAATAAATTTTCAAAAATGAAAAAAAATTGATCAGCAACATTGAAATACCTTAGCCTGAGCATCATTATTCTAATGACAATTAAAAATAGTACTGTACTCCAATGGAATGTACGGTATCAAAACCTGTATTGAAAGGCACAAGAGCGTAATTTATTCGAATCGGATTGATGATAAATGCAGCACCAAAACTGACAGGACGCTCTGTTGGTCCGAATTTATATCCGCCCTGCAGTGAGATTAGGTCTGCAATGGTTGAAGTGACGCCGATATTGAAGAATGGGTCATCACCGGATCCCGAGGCAAAATCCGAGGTCGTGTTATCCTCCAACGGCTGAATATAGTCGAAATCAAGAGAAAAAAGGATGGAGAGATCATTCTCGACAGGTGCCGAAAGCTCAATCAGATCACTGTGAACACCGATTCGAAGATTGGTTGGCAGGGTAGTTTCTTCAATATCCAGTTCGTCCATTTCACCAATATTAACCACCGAGGCGCCTGCACGTATGCGGCCATCCAAAAATGAACCAGCTAAACCGACATTAAATGCATATCCGTTAGCCCGGAATTGAAATACCTCCTCACGTAAAAATTGCCCGGTTATTCCGGCAGACAGTGGCCCGAACTGTTTTGAAAATGAGCCGGCAAGTGAAAGATAACTGATTGAAAAAGAGCCTTGTGACGGACCGGGAACATCACGGGCTTCAAAATTATCTGCTCTTGAACTGTACACAGCAAAACCAACAGCGTAATTTTCCTGCAGCAAATTAATTGAGCCGTATTGATTGTTTACTCCTGATATCCAGGATGTGTAATTAATATCAGCGCTGGAATTTTCTTCCAGAATTAAGAGTGCAGGATTTGTAAAGATTGCTGATGACCCGACAGCAGAGGCGGTACCGGCTTCATTAAGAGCAAGCAACCTGGCTGATGGACCCACATTCAAAAAATCGAGCCCGCTTCCTGTATCCTGTGCGTGGGCGATACTGCCGGTAAAAAAACAGATAAGTGAGAATATCAGGATGAAATACTTCATAAGTGTAATCTTAAAGCAAAAACATGAATATTGGAAATACTATTTGGCTCACGGTAAAAAGCGTAATCTACTGAGGGCTTAAACCTGTCGAAAGGCAGGTGGAGAGAGAACCCGGCTGAAAAAATCGTCTCTGTATCGTGTTCAAGATCGATCATCTGCAAACCGCTTCTCACGGTTATACGCTCATGAAGATAATAACGGGAACCGAATCTCAGAAACTGGCTGGAAGTGTTAACATCTTCGCGCTCAGTTGTAATAGTTGGGATACCCTCAAATAACTGAATTCTATTGCTGGTTATTTCAGATTCCTGGGTTCTTATCTCGTATTCACTGCTTATCAGAAATTTTGTAACAGGGCGGTAACCAACACCGATTTTATAACGTGTTGGGAAATTTTGGTCGTTAGTCCGGGAGGTATCTCCGAAAAGGTTACCCGTATCGGTTTTGTATGAGGTAAAGAGGTCCTGGATTGCAATTCCGGCGGTTAACCCGTCTATTATCAGGGCGTGTATACCTAAATCAATACCAACAGCTGTATTTGTGGAGACATCTTCATTCAGATCGGCAAAATTGATTTTGAATCCAATGCCCCCCCAGATTTTTTCAGAAAGCCTCAGGCCGAAACTGCTTATTAGCTGAAACTCATCTGTAGAGAATGATTCTGTATGAAATCCACTTTGTGTTCGCCCGTCGATATCTGTAACTCTTGCATTAATCAAACTAAAGTTGATGCTTGCATCGGTTGTGACTTTGAACTGTGCATTCACATTGTGAAGCTGGCGGTCGAACTCCATGGCGGAAGTAGATATATCAATCTGCACTCCGTCAACCGGCGGCCGGGCTGCAAGTGCGGGATTATAGTAGGCATAACTTCCCTCATCAGCCACGGCGACCATTGCATTCCCCATCGACATTCCTCTTGGTCCAAACCCGATTCTGGAAAATTCTCCGGGAAATCCGCCAACTTGTGCAGAAGCTGCAGTGCAGGCTATAGCAAGCAAAATCGAAGTAAAAAGGTGAATTCGAATAATCATCATTTAATCAAGCAATAAAATTTTACCGTCAAAACGGTTACCCGGGGTATCGATAATATAGATGTACGTACCATTGGAAACATCTCTGCCATATTGATCGACCCCGTCCCAGGTGGTTTCATACTGCCCGGATGCAAGGTTCTCATTTGCAATGGTACGAATCAGGTTCATTCCAAAATCAAAAATCCGGATTTTCACGTTTCCGGCTTCAGCCACCTCATATTTAATGCGTACAACTGAATGTTGATTTGGAGAAAATGGATTTGGATAGGCAAAGGTATTCACATCCGGCGCATCGGGCTGAAATATATTTCCGCCTCTTAATGGCATGTCAGTCCTGAAAATTGACCATGTATCACCCCCGTCAGCTGTAGATGCAATTCCATCACTTGTGCCCACATACATCCTGTTTTCGGTTGCAGCAAGTGAAAAATATTCAGCATTATCCCTGATAAATGCATTCGGGCTCTTTACACTGTTAATTCTGCGCCATGTCTGCCCGTCATCATCTGAAATAAACAGTCCTTCATCACCAGCAGCAAAAATAGTGTTGTTATGAAAACCGATATCGTTAATTCGCCGGCCGTTTAAAAATTGATTGAATTTTACTCCTCCGTCTTCCGTATAAACTATTCCAAAACTGTCTGCATTATCGGGATCAGATGACCAGTTAGTCATCCATATCCTGTTTGTTCCCGGCTGCTCCCTGATTTTAATAATCCAGTTTCCGATAAGACCATTGTCACTGCCATCAAATGCCGTTCGTCGCCATGAAATGCTATCGGTTGAGGCGGTCAGGGCGTTCTGGGATATATTCAAACCTCCGGCGGTGCCAACCCAAACTCGGTTATTGCTGTCGATCAGGAGACCGAAGCCAAGCAGGTTGTTGTCAAACCTGGGGTCATATCGGTTGATTTCCTCCCCGTCAGCTTCCGACTGCCACGTATATGTACGGTCAGGGGTAAGTTCAGTTACTGTAGATGGCGGTAAAATAATCCGCTGCCATGTCAGGCCGGCATCTCTGCTGCGGAGCAGCCCTGAGGCCCAGTTTACTGACATAAAAGTATCCCCCTCGAAATCCACTTCAAAAGGCGGTGATTGCTGCGGTACCAGTATACGGATCCTGGAATATTCCACACCCCCATAAACAAATGTGGTATCACAGCCTGCCTGGAAGCCGCTTTGATTTGGATCACAAACACTCTCATCAGGCTGTTCATCAAGCGGGAAGTTAATAAATCGCCAGTTCGATCCGCCATCTTCACTCAAATAGTAACCCATGGCGGTTTGCACACTCTCACCATCACTGGTTGTAAGATTGAAACCGAGACCAGCAAGTATTTTGTTTTGAGCAAGAGAAAAAGAAAACACGCGTCCGCGGCCATCAAAGACACTATCCGCATTTACAGGCACAAACCATTCTCCTTCTGATTCAATTCTGCGGTTCATCCCCGGTCCAACCCAAATGGTATCACCAAACGCTTCCATATTGGAAGTTGAATTTTGCCTGATGGTAGAAAAAGGGCTTGAAACTTCACCGGTGAACTGGGCAAAGGAGTCAGTTATACAAAAAAGGAAAAGTAGAAAAACAGTGAAAATATGCTTCATTCCGTTATTCCATTATTTCAAGTTGAGTTTGTACCGTGTCGCTCCGCAGTCCGGAAATGTCAGTAGCAAAATAGAATACATCTATCAGGTCGGGCTGATTGTTTTCATTGATGAAAAGAGCTCGTGAAAAGAGGGAATCGGAAGCAGCTTCATCAATGAAACCCTGTTCAAGATTTTGTATACCGTCATCAAACAATTCAAAAGTGGCATTAGCACCACCAAGTCTGTCACCACTTTGATCTATTAAAAAGAATTCAACCCGGTCGATAAGTGATTGCTCTATAGGGTGAAGCACACGGGCAAAAAAGCTTATTTGTTCCTGTCCTGATTCAGGTATTTCAACTGTTTCAGTATTAAAAGCTTCAATAATCTGAGGCGGTGAGGTTGAGATTCCGGTAACTTTTATCTTTCCTTCAACAATTTCACCCTCTGTATTATTATTAAATCCGAAAACAAATACGCGGAATGTAATAAAATCAGTTGTTGAAACAGCGAGGCTTACCGCAGCTTCAACCCGGCTCGCATTTTCTGAAGGCTGAAGCATACCTGTTATTACCTCATCTTCATTACTATTCTCATTCACTATTGAGTATTCCACAGGGTTCTGTTCACTGTATCCGGAAACATCCGCTTTGAGCTCAATAGTAATCGTTGTGTCTCGCACACCATCTTCCGCGGTAAAAACTACTTCAGAAGGTGATATAACAAGATTTCTGATCAAAACAGGTGATTCTTCCGGGGGAAGGGAGGTGGAATCACAACCGAAAACGGATGCAGCAGCAAATAAAATCAATAGAGCAGATTGATACTTCAAATTAAAACAATTCTTTGGTTCAGATGATTGAGTGTTAATGAGTATCTAATGAATTCGATAGAGAAGTCCTGTTTCTATTCTTTAATGCGTTTTAGAACATAAATAGTACGCTGATTTCTACGCTAAATCAATAGTAATTTGCAAATGACCTGTGCTTTTCGCTTCCGGAGGAACTCATTCAGCGAAGCAAATAAAATCAAAAGTTATATTATGATTTCGTACTTAATTTAATTTGTAAGAATAAGAGGTGCCATTTCGTTAGCGGTTTAGAAATATGTTGAACTCATCATCAAATATCATTCGAATTAAATTGCGGTTTTATGGGAACCTGAATAAGCTTCTCAAAAAGAAATTCAGAGATACCGGTTTTATTCGACCTCTGCCGGAACCCACTTCAGTTAAAGATTTAATTGAAGGATGCGGTGTTCCGCATACAGAAACAGATCTGATTCTTATCAACAGCTGTCCCTCAGCTTTTGACACAGTGGTAACAGGCGGTGAGCTTGTAAGTGTATATCCGTTTTTCAGCTCTTTTGATCTTCCTGTAAAAGATAAACTGCAATTTCCTGAACCAAATCAAGTTCGGTTTTTAGTCGATGTTAATCTTGGAAAATTAGCCAGGTATCTTCGAATGTCTGGTTTTGATGCTGCATATGATAACAAGGCAAGCGATCCTCAGCTGATCAAGCAAATGCAGAAGGAAAACCGTGCGCTTTTAACGCGCGACAAAAAATTACTGATGCACAGTGTGGTAAAACACGGGTATCTTGTTCGCAGTATTAATCCGGAGGACCAGCTTGAGGAGGTCTTTGAACGATATAATCTGTTTAGAAAAACTGATTCTTATACAAGGTGCATTCTCTGCAATACTGAGTTAAAAAGCGTTCCAAAGGAAGCAGTAATTGATGATCTGGAGCCTTTGACCAAAAAATATTTTAACCATTTCTCACGATGTCCGCAGTGCGGACAGATTTACTGGAGAGGATCCCACCGGGATCGGCTTAATTCAAAAGTAAAAAATCTTTTAAAAATTGATAATTAATCAGAGTTATGTAATGTAAATGGAAAGAAGAACCACAATTTATTGTTTCAACTAACAAATATCATTGCATTTCATTTCTTGAAATCTTAGTTTCTTTTGATGCAAATTATTTCAAATCATATCGCCTGGTGGTGGCACGGTTTAAACATCGTGGCAGCGGGCGAATTGTGATTTCCTGAAAATTTCGAAAAAGCTTTTATAAACCCGCTGCAGTTTTCTGGAGTGGGTTTTTTTATTTTATACTATGGATTTAAGTGCATTTAAAAAACTTTCTGAATCTTACACAGCCATACCTGTAAGCCGACGTATGCTTGCGGACGTTATGACTCCGGTATCACTGTTTCTTGCAATCAGGGATTCGGCAAATTATCCTTTTTTGCTGGAGTCGGTAGAGGGTGGCGAGCAACTGGCGCGCTACTCTTTTATCGGGCGTAATCCCTACCAGGTTTTAAAGTTTGATGGAAATAATCCGGTACTGAGTTATCCGGGGAGTAAAGAAAAGATTGTCAAAAACCGCTCTTATTTTGATATTTTAAATGAGCTTACCACACAATACAGCGAACCGGATCTGCCTGATATGCCACTACTAACCGGGGGTGCGGTTGGATTTTCTTCATATGATACAATTCGCCAGGTTGAACACTTACCCGGTCAGCCGGCTGATGATATAGAAATGCCAGAGGCTGTATGGGCTTTTTATGATGAGATTTTTGCATTTGATCATGTAAAGCAACAGATCGTTATTATAAAAACGGTTTTTACGGATAAGGACAAGAAACCGGAAGAGGCATATTCCAATGCTCTCGAAGCACTGGACAGAATGGAAAAAGAAGCATTATCAGTCACAGCTGAGAAACAGCATTTCAATCTGAAAACCGATGCGATGAGCAGCAATGTCCAAAGGGGACAATTCCATGAAATGGTTAAAAAAGCTAAAGAGTATATCTATGAAGGTGATATTTTCCAGGTTGTTCTCTCGCAAAGATTCCAGGTTCCTTTTTCAGGAGATAAATTTATGCTATACAGGGCACTGCGCATGGTTAATCCCTCGCCCTATATGTTTTTCCTGGATTTTGCTCAGTTTGCTCTTGTTGGTTCATCACCGGAAGTACTTGTACGGGTTCAGAATAAGAAAGTACAATTGTTGCCAATTGCCGGAACAAGACCAAGGGGCAGGGACAGAGAGGAGGATCTTGCCTTTGAAGAGGACCTGAAAAATGATCCTAAGGAAATTGCAGAACATATTATGCTTGTCGATCTCGGACGAAACGATTTAAGCAGGGTATCTAAACCAGGTTCTGTAATACTGGAACGAAATCAGACTATTGAACGATACTCTCATGTAATGCATATAGTATCTGACGTAATTGGTGAACTTGAACCGGGAAAAACATCAGTTGATGCACTAAAACAGTGTTTCCCGGCAGGTACTGTAAGCGGAGCTCCAAAAATTAGGGCAATGGAGATTATTGATGAACTTGAACCTACAAAACGCGGTCCATATGCCGGTGCCGTAGGTTATTTTGATTTTTCAGGGAATATGGATACCTGTATCGTTATCCGGACAATGCTGGTGACGGGAGAATCCGTATATATACAGGCGGGAGCAGGTATTGTGGCCGACAGTGATCCGGAAAATGAGTACCAGGAGACAAAAAATAAAGCCAAAGCGCTTATTGAAGCCCTGAAAGTAGCATTAACTTTGAATGAGTCAAATCATGAAAGGTGAGATGGGATCATGTTTAAAAAATATGCTGAGAACAGCAGAAACAGAAAGCAAAAGATAGAAAGCAAGAATGGCTAATAACCAAAAAACGATACTTTCCGGCATACAGCCTTCCGGTAAACTGCATCTTGGAAATTATTTTGGTGCGATGCGCCAGCATATTCGAATGCAGGAGGAGGGGGATGCTTTTTACTTTCTTGCCAACTACCATTCGCTCACATCTGTCGAAGACGGAAAACTTTTGGAAAGCTTTACTCATGATGTAGTTCTTGATTACCTTGCACTTGGCCTTGATCCTGATAAATGCACTTTTTTTGCACAGTCGGATGTTCCGCAAACAACAGAACTGGCCTGGATCCTGGGTTGCCTCACCCCTGTATCATTAATGGAAAAAGGTGTGGCCTACAAGGATAAAGTAGCAAACGGGTTAAATCCCAATATCGGGTTGTTTACCTATCCAATACTTCAGGCTGCTGACATTTTAATTTATCATTCAGATCTTGTTCCTGTCGGAGAAGATCAAAAACAGAATATCGAGATCGCCCGGGACCTGGCCGGCAAGTTTAATCACACATACAAAGGTGAGTACCTGGTAGTGCCCGAAGAGTATATTTTAAAATCGGTTGCTACGGTTCCCGGTACCGACGGACGCAAAATGAGTAAATCGTATGGTAATACAATTAATATTTTTGATGAGGGAAAAACACTTAAAAAGAAGGTAATGTCAATACAGACTGATTCAACACCACTTGAATCTCCAAAAGACCCGGAAAGCTGTAACGTATTTTCACTGATCAAACTCTTTGCGCACGAAGAGAAAAAGGAGGAAATCGCAGAAAAATACCGATCAGGTGGATACGGTTATGGCCACGCAAAAAAAGAACTGCTTGGATTGATTACAGATAAATTTGCAGAGGAACGGGAACGCCGTAAAGATCTTGAGAAAAATCCGGGTTATGTAAAAGATGTGCTGCAGGAAGGCGGTCAAAAAGCCCGGGAGAGAGCTGAATCGGTCATGGAACCAATCCGCAGTGTAACGGGGTTGTTCAGAAGTTTTAAATTTTAATGATGTTTAGCAATGATTCTGATAATTGATAATTACGACTCATTTACCTACAACCTCGTTCACATGGTTGCAGTTAAAGATAAAAACTATAAGGTCGTCCGGAATGATGAAATGACAATAGATGAGATTCGTGAGCTGGACCCGGATAAAATTCTCATTTCCCCAGGTCCGGGTCGTCCTGAAAATGCGGGAATCACGGAAGATGTGATCCGGGCTTTCGGAGAAAATATACCCATTCTGGGTGTTTGCCTGGGCCACCAGGCGATTGGGCAGGTATTTGGAAGTAAAGTTGTGCATGCTCCCAGCCTGATGCACGGCAAGACCAGTGAAGTGCATCACGACAAGAAGACCGTATTCAAAAATGTAGAAGATGCATTTACAGCTACCAGGTATCATTCACTGTCCCTGGAACCCGATTCAATACCTGGTAATCTGCTGGAAATATCGGCGTGGACAAAAGATGGTGTAATCATGGGAGTAAGGCACCGGAAAAATCCGGTTGAAGGCATTCAGTTTCATCCCGAAAGCATTCTGACAACTGAAGGCGGTAAGATTATTCGCAACTGGCTGGAATTGAATGGTAAAAAAATATAAGACCCAAATAAATTATTAATTGAATCTTTTAATTCACAATGCCCCAAACATTTACTGATATTCTTGAAAAAATCTCCAGGTCAGAAAATTTGTCTGCTGAAGAGGGGGAGTTTGCACTTCAGCAGATTGTTGATGGAGAAATATCTAATGAACAAGTGGCTGCTTTTCTCTTTGGAATGAGAATGAAAGGAGAGACTGTAAAAGAGCTAACTGCTTTTGTGAAAGTAATGCGGGAAGCTGCCATCAGGGTTGATGTTGAGCAAAATGGAGCCGTTGATCTCTGTGGCACCGGCGGAGATGGTTCAGGAACATTTAATATCTCAACCACTGCAATGTTTGTGGTTGCAGGTTCAGGTGTTCCCGTCCTGAAACATGGAAACCGAAGTATTTCAAGTAAATGCGGAAGTGCTGACGTACTGGAATTGCTCGGAGCCAGGGCAAACCTGCAAAAAAAGGAGATTGAAAATGTTTTCAGTGAAACGGGAATGGCTTTTATGTTTGCCCCCAATTTTCATCCCGCAATGAAGTATGTGATGCCGGCACGCAGATCATTGAAAATGAGAACATTTTTCAACATGCTGGGACCTCTTTTAAATCCGGCCGGAGTAAAAAGACAAGTGATAGGAACTTTTAGTCCGGATTCAGCAAAAATGATGATTCAAATACTTTCAAATCTTGAATCGGAAAAAGCGTTTACCGTAAGTGCAAAAGATGGAATGGACGAAATTAGCCTGGTGGAGAGAACCACTGTATTTGAATTGAAAAAAGATCGTAGCGTTGATTCAAAGCTATTCGATCCGCAAACGCTCGGCTTTGAGATGGTAAATGCTAGTGAGCTGAAAGGGGGTGACTCCGCAGTGAATGCAGAGATACTGAAATCAGTGCTGAAAGGTAAATCTGATTCGGCAAAACAAAATATCGTTATATTGAATTCAGCTTTTGCCATACTTGCTTCCGGTAAATCAGAAAATTTACATGAATCAGTTAAAATGGCCTCAGATAGTATTCTGTCCGGACGTGCATATGATAAGTTGGAGCAGTTTATAACAGCAACAAATGATTTAGTTAACTCACAATGAGCTCTATACTTGATAAAATAGTTAAGCAGACCTCTTCAGATCTGAAAAGAAGGAAAAGGGATGTATCTGTAAAAGATCTGGAGTCTTTCGAAGGTTTTTATAAAGAACGATACCTGCTTTCAGAAAATCTTAAGAGTGAATCTGAAGTAACTATCATTGCGGAAGTAAAAAAAGCATCACCGTCAAAAGGTGTTATCAGGCCTGATTTTGATCCTCTTAAAATTGCTGAGTCCTATTACAAAAATGGGGCTTCTGCCATATCAGTACTTACAGATGAACCTTTTTTTCAAGGATCGCTTACGTATCTTGAAAAGATAGCAAAAGAAATTCCTATTCCGCTGTTGCGCAAAGATTTTATAATTGATCCATATCAAATTTCAGAGGCTAAAGCATTTGGAGCCGACGCAATTCTGATTATCGTATCTATAACAAAAGGGGACCAGCTGCAGGAGTTATTGTCCGCCGCAAAAGAAGCCTCACTGGAAGCATTGGTGGAATGTTATAGCCCTGAAGATGCAGATCGTTTGGATTATGACCAATTTCCGATTCTGGGTGTGAATAATCGTGACCTCCACACTTTTGAAGTGGATCTGCATAAGGGAATTGAATTGCTTCAGGCAGCACCCGGACATATCGTGACGGTTTCAGAAAGCGGAATTTCGAAACCGGAAGATTTGGTAAAACTATACGAAAATAAAATTGATGCAGCATTGATCGGAGAATATTTTATGCGCCAGCCCAATCCGGGTGAAGCTTTAGCATCAATGCTGGAATCTTTTAATAAAAAAATGAATTTGGAGCTGAAATAGGATGTTTGCTGATCAGGAACAAAGAACAAAAGTAAAAATATGCGGTATCACAAATCTTGAAGATGCGCGATTCGCAGCTGGTGCGCTGGCTGATTTTCTTGGTTTTGTATTTTATGAAAAAAGCCCGAGATATATTGAACCGGCCAAGGCAGGAGCGATAATCAACTGGATTGAAGGACCCAAAACCGTGGGTGTTTTTGTAAACCGGGATCTTGATGATGTAAACCGCATTGCCGGGCAAACCGGTATTGACATTGTTCAGCTCCACGGAAGCGAATCAGCAGAATATTGTGCGCTGGTTGATAAACCTGTCATAAAAGTTTTTCATGTGGCAAAAGAAGGAAATGGACAGAATTTGATGTCTCGTGTTGAACCATACCTGGAGATTGTTGACTACCTGCTTTTTGATACCGGTTCAAAAACACAATGGGGAGGAACCGGTGAGAACTTTGACTGGAATGCCCTGGAAAATTTAAATCATGACAAACCTGTCTTTTTATCTGGCGGATTGAATCCTGAGAATGTCAGGGCTGGCATCATCAAAACCAATCCCTATGCGGTTGATCTCTCAAGCGGAGTGGAAAAGGTACCCGGAATAAAAGATTTCGATAAATTGGAATCATTCTTTGATGAAATGCGTGATATATGGACTCTTCAGGAAATGGGTGAATTGTGAAGCAAAATTTTAAAGTTAAATCGAAATGAAATTATGAAATACACTGCACCGACCCGAACAGGTTATTATGGCAATTATGGCGGTAAATTTGTCCCTGAAATTCTTATTCCTGCCCTCGAAGAACTGGAACATGCTTATACCGATTTAAAAAAAGATCCTGTTTTTAAAGCCGAGTTTCATGATCTGCTGAATGAATATGTAGGACGGCCTACCAAACTGACACTGGCCAACAGGCTAACTGAACACTATGGAAAGGCTAAAATCTACCTGAAAAGGGAAGATCTGTGTCATACGGGTGCTCACAAGATCAACAATGCCATTGGCCAGGTATTGCTTGCAAGAAAGATGGGTAAAACCCGGATTATCGCTGAAACAGGAGCCGGCCAGCATGGAGTTGCCACTGCCACAGCATGTGCCAAATTCGGGCTCGATTGTATTGTCTACATGGGAGAGGAAGACATGGAAAGACAAAAGCTGAATGTGGACCGGATGAGATTACTTGGTACCGAAGTCCGTTCGGTAAACAGCGGATCAAAAACACTGAAAGATGCAACCAATGAAGCTATTCGTGATTGGGTAACAAATGTAGAAAATACATTTTATATAATTGGCTCTGTAGTTGGTCCGCATCCATATCCAATGATGGTGCGCGATTTTCACTGTGTAATCGGAAATGAAACCGGTGAACAGCTCAGGCATAAAGAGGGCCGGGGGCCGGATTATATGGTAGCCTGTGTAGGAGGCGGCTCTAATGCCATAGGCTTTTTCTATCCCTTCCTGGATAACGAAAATGTAAAAATGATTGGTATAGAAGCCGCTGGTTTAGGCGTCGATACGGACCAGACTGCTGCTACACTGACCAAAGGGTCGCCCGGAGTACTCCACGGCTCACTGAGCTACCTTTTACAAAGTTCGGAAGGACAGATTCAGCTGGCACATTCCATAAGCGCCGGTTTGGATTATCCCGGTATCGGGCCCGAACACTCGTACCTGTTTGACCTTAAAAGAGTTCACTATTATGGGGTCACTGATCGTGATGCAATGGACGCAGTGAAGCTTTTATCACTGAAAGAGGGCATCATACCCGCAATTGAAACCGCTCACGCAGTTGCATACCTTAAAACACTTATGCCGCTTACCAGGAAGGATGAAATCGTAGTATTGAACTGTTCGGGAAGAGGTGATAAAGACATGAAAACAATATCTGAATATATATGACCACTCAAGTTTCCAACAGAATTGCAACTGTTTTTGAAAAGAGAAAGAAGCACGATAAAATCATGTCACTGTTTCTGACAGCGGGATATCCCGAACCTGATTCAACAGCAGAATTGATATTGGGTTTAGAAAAAAACGGGGCCGATATGATTGAATTAGGCATGCCCTTTAGTGATCCGTTAGCAGATGGACCCACAATTCAATACTCAAGTGAAGTTGCCATTCGAAACGGGATTACGATGGAAAAAATATTTAATATCGTAAGAGAGGTCCGTGAAAAGTCTCAAATCCCGATTATCTTGATGGGATATGTGAATCCTGTTCTCAGGTATGATATCGTAAAATTCTGTAAGGATGCCGCAAATGCCGGGGCAGATGGATTGATTATTCCTGATCTCCCTGTCGAAGAATCCGGCTTGATTCATAAAGAAGCATCTAAAAACGAGCTAAACCTGATTTTTTTGGTAGCACCAAACACGAATGACAGAAGGATGATAAAAATCGATGAAGTTTCAGAGGGATTCGTTTATTGTGTATCAGTTACAGGCGTAACGGGTACACGAGATGGTAATGAAGTGGCCAGATCTGTCCAAAAATTTATTAGCAGAGTCAATAAAAATGTACAGCGAAATCCAAAATTAGTGGGTTTTGGAATTAAGAATCATCATGATGCGCTGAAAATTGCAGAGCATGCTGATGGTTTTATTGTTGGCAGTGCACTTGTTGAGCAAATCAAAAGTAAATATCCTGATAGCGGGTGGAAAAAAGACCTGTTTGATTTTGTACATGAATTGAAATTTGGAAATATTTAAAGAATGTGATTTTTTAAATCATTCAAACTTCTTTTTAACGTTAATACAGAGTCGGCAAACAAATACGTAACATAACTGAATTACAATGACTAAAATATTTTATACAGTTGCAGCTGTTATCATCATTTTATCGGGAGTGAATTGTGAAGGAGATTATCGCCCTAAATCCTTTGGCAGTGTTGATGAAATCGTGGTGGTAATGGACTCTTCAAGATGGGAAAGCCAAACGGCAGAGGCGATCAAAAACAGTTTTGGTGCCCCCATCGAAACACTTCCTACGTATGAACCATTATACAAGCTTGTATTTAAAGATTTCAGAACAAATGAACAGCTTGAGTCTCTGAAAGAGAGAAAAAATGTTATTTTTGCTGCTCCTATTGATGGTGAATCTAATACAGCCTCTTTTGTTCGTGCTATTTTAAGTGAAGAAGTTGAAGACCGTGTACGTGAAGGACAAAGTTTCGCATTCCCGGTTGAAGACAGATGGGTACGTGACCAGTGGGCTTTGATCATGACTTCGACAAGCGACTCGGCGCTTGCATCCAAAATTCAATCTTCAGTTGAACCGCTTGTAGATAATTTGCTGGATCGCGAATTTGAAAGAAGAAAAGAGGAGGTTTATCGAAGAGGGGAACAGGTGGCACTGTCAGATTCATTATGGAACAGGTTTGGATGGAAAGTGAGAATGCAGCATGATTATGTCTGGACAGTGGATACAACCAATGTGGTAAGCTTCAGGCGGGTGTTGAGCGAGAATGACCGCTGGATGTGGGCCTGGTGGCAGGATGATGTACAAAGTCCTGATTTTATTGATCAGGAATGGATCAATACAACACGTGATTCCCTGATGGAAATCTACGTACAGGGACAGCGTGAAGACTCTTACGTTACTACAGAGTATCGCCGGCCGGTAAATACAAAAAAGATGGATCTGGACAGCAGGCTTATTGGCTATGAAACACTGGGAACATGGCGTATGACTAATGATTTTATGGGTGGTCCTTTTGTGAATTTCACTTATTACGATCCGGAAACAAGTCGCTTATTTATGATTGAGTATGGCCAGTTTGCTCCAAGTGTCAACAAGCGAAGATTTGTAATGCAGTTCAGGGCAATGGGCAGAACCTTTCAGAGTGATTCAACGTGGACTGATAATTCAGACAAAGTTGCCGGTGTATTACGTGAATCTCCATGATGTTTCAAACAGGTATAGTTCACAGCTGGAAGAGCGAATATCCCAATCCCGATTAAGGGACCTTGTGAAGGTAAAGCGCATTCCAGGTGAGGCGTCATTAAAAATAGGAGATCAAATATATCTTGACTTCTGCAGCAACGATTACCTGGGATTATCTTCTCATCCCTTTATTAAAAAAAGAAGTATCGATTTTATCGAGAAATTCGGCACTTCCTCTTCTGCTTCCAGGCTCGTAACAGGCTCACTTGAAATTCATCATGAACTTGAAAGTCAGCTATCTGATTTGTACCAGAGGGAAGCCTTAATTTTTAACAGCGGTTTCCAGGCAAATGTATCCATTATCCCTGCATTAACAGATCGTCGGGATGTTATATTTTCAGACAAAAAGTGTCACAACAGTATTCTCCAGGGATGCCTTCTTAGCAAAGCCAAACATTTACGTTACCAACATAATAGCCTTGATCATCTTGAAAAATTATTGACAAGGTATACGGGTAAAGGCGATCGTAAAATCTGGATTGTAACGGAATCGGTTTTCAGTATGGATGGCGATCTTGCTCCACTTGACGGTATCGTTGAACTGGCAGAAAAGTTTAGAGCCAGTCTTTATGTAGATGATGCACATTCAACCGGTTTGTACGGAGAAAAAGGTCTTGGCTTAGCTGCAAATCAAGATGGGATTGATGTTTTGATCGAGACGTTTGGCAAAGCAGTGGGTGCATTCGGCGCAGCTGCACTGGTGAGTGATACGGTAAAAAATTATTTAATAAATTATTGCAGCGGATTTATTTATACAACTTCGTTACCGCCATCTGTAATTGGATCTGTATCTGCTGCATTTGAACTGATCCCCGGAATGTCTGAGGAAAGAAACAATATTTCCAAAAATTCGGATGCACTCAGGCGGAAACTGAATGAACTGGGATACGACACCCTGGAAAGCCGGTCGCAAATTATTCCTGTTCTGACGGGATCTGATAACAGGGCTATAGAGTTATCTGAGAAATTAAAGAGATACGGGATATACATATCTGCTATCCGGCCGCCAACTGTACCAAAAGGGGAGAGCAGGTTACGCATTGCATTAACAAGCAGCCATACAGCTGATGAAATTAATTATCTACTGAAGTCTTTGCAAAATGAATAAAACGGGTGCTCATGTAATAGCATATCATGGCTGGGGATTATCATCTGAATTCTGGAACAGGTGGATTAACTTGCTAAGTGAAGATGTCCGCTTCGACGCTTCAGACAGGGGATATTCCGGTTCGGAAAATGTAGTCCGTTTTGATAATAAACCGGCATCCAAGCAGATCCTTTTTGTACATTCATTTGGTCTTCATTGGTGTCCGCATGAAGTTTTATCAAATGCGGATCATCTTGTAATATTTGGCGGATTTCTGAATTTTCATCCTGAAAGTGAAAAGAAAAAAAAGAGATCACACTTTTTTGTTCAGCAAATGCTTTCCAGGTTTGTGGATAAACCGGGTGAAGTGCTCAACAAATTTTTAGAAAATGTTTTTTATCCTGCGAATCCTGATGAACAGTTTCTGAGAGGCGATATCGATCATGATAAACTGCTTGCAGATCTTACAATGATTCAGCACGAAACACAGTCTGTACAGATCTTACATGAAATACCTGAAATAACAATCCTGCATGGTGAAAGTGATAAAATTGTTTCGAATGAAAAAGCACGCAAATTATATCACAACCTCAGATATCGCGCCCGCTACTTTGAATTGAAAAATGCAGGTCATGCTCTTCCATATACCCAGGCAGAAGCTTGCTATATGTTTTTAAAGCCATTTATTGAACCTGAATTTTTTATTAAGAATTAGTTGTACACGTTGAAAAACATCAGAAAAGTCAAAATTAAAAAAGCATTCTCAGAAGCATCTGTTTTCTATCACAAGAATGCAGAGTTACAAAAGAGAACTGCGGCCAGACTTGCCCGGTCTGTCCGTCCCTGGAAATACACGATTCCGGCAGGCAGAGTTTTAGAAATAGGCAGCGGCACAGGTTTTTTTTCTGAACACCTGGTAAAGATATTTCCTGACCGGGAGTTGATTATTACAGATTTATCTGAAAAGATGATTTCTCTATGTAAAGAAAATGTCGGAAATTATAAACATGTAAAATTTGAGGTTAAAGACGCAGAAAATATCGGCCCGGACAATAACTCTTATGCATGCATAGCCGGTAATTTTGTGGCACAATGGTTTCGTGATCCGGCCTCCACGCTGCAGAGACTTACTGAGATGTTGGTACCCGGAGGTTTATTGCTGATGGCTTTCCCCGGAAGTGAATCATTTCCGGAATGGAGAAATCACTGTGTTGAGCTTGGATTACCCTTTACCGCAAATACATTGCCGGATGTAAACGAAATCGTAATCAAATTATCCATGGGGCAAAACCAGATTGATTTTTATGAAGACAGTTATACAGAAAGTTATCAGTCAGCTTTTCATTTCTTTCGCCACCTGAAAAAAATTGGGGTTACAACTTCAATGAATGATAAATCACTATCGGCAAGTGATTTTAAAAAACTGGTTGAATATTGGGATCGTAAAACTGAAAATGAGATCACGATTACGTATTATCTTGTTTTTATTGCAATTAAAAAAAACTGAATACTACTTTCTATTATGTATATACCCAAAAAATTGTTTGTAACAGGTACCGACACCGATATTGGGAAAACCATTGTCTCTTCAATTTTGGTAAAAGGGCTGAATGCAGGTTATTGGAAACCTGTTCAGGCTGGTATCAACCCCCAAACCGACACAGAATATGTACAGCAACTAACAGGTTTGAATAACACTTATTTTTATCCTGAAAGTTATAAATTAAATACTCCCATGAGTCCTCACGCTTCTGCCGAGATTGATGGAGTAATAATCGATTCAAAGAATATAAAGGTGCCTTCTTTTACACAATCTCACCTGATTATAGAAGGGGCTGGCGGACTAATTGTACCTATAAATGAATCGGAAACAATAATTGATATCATTAAAATGCTGGATATACCTGTACTTTTGGTTGCTAAATCGGGTCTTGGTACTTTAAATCACACTCTTTTAAGCCTGATGGCTCTTCGCAGCTACGGTATTCCAATATTTGGAATTGTTATGAATGGTGAATTTCATACTTCGAACGAAGAAACTATCAGGTCGTATGGAAAAGTTGAAAATATTTACCAGCTTCCGCCATTGAAAAATTTAAACCCGGCTGAACTTTTGTCAGCTTTTAATCACATTTTCAGTTAAATGCATCCAAATGTCTGGCACCCCTTTACAATACTAAAAGACAGTCTGCAGCCACTGAAAGTCATGTCGGGCAAAGGCATATGGCTTGAACTTGAAGACGGACAGAGAGTTGTTGACTGCATTTCGAGCTGGTGGGTAAATCTGCATGGCCATTCGCATCCTGTTATTGTTGAAGCAATAAAAAAACAGGCAGAAACACTTGAGCATGTTATCTTTGCCAATTTTACACATGAGCCGGCTGAACAGCTCGCAGAAAAATTAACTCAAAAATTGCCCGGTTCACTCAATAAAGTTTTTTACTCCGATAATGGCTCAACGGCAGTAGAAGTGGCTCTGAAAATTGCATGGCAATACTGGGAAAACAGGGGACAGAAAAGGAAAAAGTTTATTGCATTTGAAGGATCCTATCACGGAGACACATTTGGTGCGATGTCTGTGGGATCACGATCTGTGTTTTCACACGTGTTCAGTAATCTTCTGTTTGATGTGGAGTATGTACCATATCCTGAAACATGGATGGGAAGTAAAACTGCAAACGACAGGGAAAATTATGTTATTGAGCTTCTGGAAACCAAAATGTTGAGAAATCCCGGGGATTATGCAGGTATAATTATAGAACCTCTTGTTCAGGGTGCAGGTGGCATGCGAATGTGCCGTCCTGAATTTCTGCAAAAACTAAAGAAAGTAAGCAGAAAGTTTCCTGCCCTTTTGATTTATGACGAAGTTATGACAGGTTTTGGCAGAACAGGTGATTTATTTGCATCAACAAGGTCAAACACAGAACCCGATATCATATGCCTCTCAAAGGGAATTACCGGTGGATTTCTACCCTTTGCAGCAACTGTATGCAGCGACAGAGTTTATGAAACCTTCTATTCCGAAGATCCTTTGAAAACATTCTGGCACGGCCACAGTTATACGGCTAATCCAATCGGTTGTGCAGCTGCTCTGGCGTCGATGGAACTTTTGATTCAGAACCGTGAGAGGTTCGAGACAATGCAGCAAAAACATGAATCATTGATGTTGTCACTGGCTACAATGGACCGGATAGATAAAATCAGAGTAACAGGCACTATAGCAGCTTTTACGATCAAGAATAAATCTGAAAGCGGGTATTTTAACAAAATCGGAAATGCCGTTAAGAAAGAGTGTATTAAATATGGAATCCTGGTCCGTCCGCTCGGAGATGTTGTATATCTAATGCCCCCGTATTGTATTACAGACGAAGAACTAAAAATGGTTTATGAAAAACTTGGGAAACTGCTGGAAACACAATTCAAAGAGCTTGCCTGATATCCGTAATATTAAAATTATTTGAAAGCATAGAATGAAGGAAAGGTGAAACTAAATGGACTCTACGAACACATTAACTCTTGAATAATATAGTGACGTTCTTCCTTCAAATCCTGAATCTGTTCCGAAAAAAAACCAAATACGGCCATTTTCATCTGCGGTAATCTGAATCGCATCTTCTTCAGCCAATTCCAGATCCTTTAGCTCCCACTCTTCAGCATTTTCGTCTGAACAGTCATTGGAGTTTGCTATGTTTCCAAGCACTATCGCATCTTCTCCGCCCATCGACTGGTTTCCTTTATCCACAGGTAAGCGGAGTATCTCTCGATCTCCCTCCATTTCTAACACCGGTTTTGGTTCAATTACGGAGGTTCCGGCTTTCAGAAACACAGATTCGCCGGGAGCGCCTCCTGCACCTATGCAATTTTGAGGAACATTTGTTGCGATTCTTATCTGGTAGCGAATTTTTACCTCTTGTCCGGGTGACAAACCTCTAAACTGTTGTTTAAAATACATAAAAAGATCATCACTTAAATTTACACCTGAAATAAAAAGGGCATTTTGAGTTGTATCAAGTGATTCAGGAAGAGGAAGGAAATCTACTCCCAATTCAAAATTTTCGTTGTCACCGGGAGGCAAGTCTGCAAACTCGCCTCTCCAGCCTTGTGAACTTTCAACAAAATCAAATGTAAGTCGCTGAGTAAACGTATTGTCTGTATCTGTTCCGCATCCTGAGATCAATAGCAGATATAAAACTGGCATTATTAAAAGTCGCAGCATAGCGATACCGGCTTGGAATTCGTAACTGTATTTAATGTTTAATACTTTGGCAAATAACCTGTTAACAGATTCAAGATGCTCAGCGTTTAATTTTATTTAGAAAAAATTTATGTCATCTGCCTGGTGAAACTTCAAATTCATTATTTCCCGTTTATTAATCCGCAGTAACCGGGATATGTTCATTTTTAGCATTCTTAAAAGCTTCTCGTGGCGTCAAACCTAAAATTTCAAACATCTGCATATCTTCGCCTAAATCGTTATTGCAGGTCGTTAAAAGTTTTTCACCTGTAAATATCGAATTTGCACCTGCCATAAAACAGTGTGCCTGTTGTTCCATATTCATATTAACTCGGCCGGCAGAAAGACGAACCATTGATTTTGGCATTGTAATTCTTGCAGTAGCAATCATGCGGGCCATATCGTACCAGGGCACTTGAGGCTGATTTTCCATTGGTGTTCCCTCTACGGCAATTAATGCATTTATTGGTACTGATTCTGGATGCTCAGGCATGGTAGATAAATTATGTATCAGTTCTATCCGATCCTGATCAGTCTCGCCCATGCCAATAATACCGCCACAACAGACTGATATATCATTATTCCGTACTTTATTGAGTGTATCAAGCCGGTCCTGATACGTTCTTGTAGTTATAATGCGGTTATAAAAATCTTCACTGCTGTCCAGGTTGTGATTATATGCATACAGCCCTGCTTCTTTCAGTTTCTGAGCCTGTTCATCATTCAGCATGCCCAGCGTGCAGCAGACCTCCATATCCATTGATGTGATTTCACTGACCATTTCGACAACTTTCTCAAAATCTTTGTTATTGCGCGCATTTTTCCATGCGGCACCCATACAGAACCGGGTGCTTCCGGCGTTTTTTGCTTTTTGTGCAGTTGATAAAATAATCTCTTTATCAAGCATTTTTTCAGAATCTACCTCGGTTGTGTAATGTGCAGACTGTGGGCAATATGAACAGTCTTCGGAACAGCCGCCGGTTTTAATGGATAGAAGAGTGCAAACCTGAACTTCACCCGTTGCATGATGTTTTCGATGAGTTGTTGCTGCCCTGTAAATGAGGTCAAGCAGTGAAGTGTTATAAATTTCTTTAATTTCTCGCAGAGTCCAGTTATTTCTTATCTCGGTCATTTTTTGTTTTGATTCGTGGGTTTTATCAGTTAAGATATTTTCTGGTAAACTATAAAATTTGAAAAATGTGATTAAAAAATCAGGTGCTATTTTAGAATGAATAAAAGAATCTTTGAACTCAGTAAATTACTAAAGGAAGATTCAGGTTTGAATATTTAATACATTTAAATTTTATAGTATCCGGTAAAAAATAGCAGAATTCAACCAAAGAATCTTAACTAATCTCCGGATTATATTGAATCCTCAGGTCATCTAAATAATTAATTTATGTCAGAAGTACTTATTTCAGGTAAGCACTCTTTTAAAACGGAAGTGCCTTATAAGATTATTGAAACGGGCCGAAAAGAGCCAAAACCTCTTATTCTTTATCTGCACGGGTTTAATCAGAATATTGGACGATTTGAAAATGATTGCAGCAGGCTAACAAAAAGTGTGGCGGCTTACCATCTTTTTATTCAGGGTCCTTACCCGATTTATGATAGGTCAAGAAGTAAAAATGTATCTGAGTGGGGGAGAGCATGGTACTTGTATGATGGTAATCGCAGCCAGTTTATTAAATCACTTGAAATCACCTCACAGTTTTTACAGGATATTGTAGATCAGCTGCTTCCTCATATTCAAGTTACCCGAATGGGTGTCACCGGCTATTCAATGGGAGGGTATCTTGCAGGTTATTTCGCTTTCACACGCTGGAAACATGTAAATGATCTTATTGCAATAGGATGCAGGTTAAAAACTGAAATTCTGAATGAGAAATGGGATCATCTGAAGCATATGCACATATTGGCAATTCACGGGAAAGGCGATACATCGGTAAGTGCTGAAAATCAGCTAAAAGAGATTGATTATCTTAAAAATCACGATATTGATGCAGAATTAAAGATGCTGGATGAAGGCCACAGATTGTCTGATTCGTATATTGAAGAGGTTATAGTATGGCTAAATCAAAAAGGTTATAAAAAAATAGATTAAAAGTAGGATTTATATAAATTTTTTCTAATTTTCCAACTTGTTAAATTCGACGGCAACTAAAAAAATTCATATTATGACTGAAACTGCTATTAGTAGCAATCCAATGGAAATACTGGTTATCGAAGATGATCCTACTGTAAGAACGCTGGTGAAAGCTATACTTGAACACAACGGAAATAATGTATCAATAGCTGAAACCGCAACAGACGGTGAAAGTCTGGCGTTAGGAAATGAGTACGACATGATTATTCTGGATTTACGCCTCCCTGATGGGTCCGGTTACGATGTATGCTCAAACATCCGGGATAAGGAGATAAAGACCCCGATTTTATTCCTGTCTGCCGAACACGAAACAGATGTTAAAATTAAATGCCTTAAAGTTGGAGCTGATGATTATCTGACGAAGCCATTTAACAGTGAAGAGCTGATTGCAAGAATTGAGGCAATATCCCGCCGAAGCTCTGCAAAAGGGGCAGAAAAAGAGATTAGTTGCAACGAACTAACGGTAGATCTCATATCCCGTGAAATGATAATCAATGAAAACCGTATTCCTCTCACGAATAACGAGTTTAACCTGCTAGTCTATTTGATGAAGAATAAAAACAGGATTATCTCCCAGGAAGAGTTGGCTCAGAAAGTTTGGAATATCCATTTTGATACCCAAACAAATTATATCAATGTCTACATCAGTTACCTACGAAAGAAAATCAGAGAAAATTCTGAAGAAGATTACATCGAGACAGTTCGGAAAAAAGGATTTATTTTTCAGTGTGAAGATTAATTAAACAGATCAAGAATAAGGAGTTTTAGATCAAAACTGAAAAAAATTCTTTCACTTTCAAGATGATTATCATCCGGGATATCCGCCTGATATATACCCGCGTAGTGAATCGATCTCTTTTTCCTGTTTGTAGATGATTGATTTCACCACATCACCTATTGAGATAACACCTATAACTTTATCGTTATCCAAAACCGGAAGATGCCGTATTTTTTTGTCAGTCATCATTACCATGCAGTGATTCACCGTATCTTTTGGCTTTACACAGAATAAGTGGCTGACCATGATTTCACGGACATATGTTGTTTTGGATTTTCTTCCTTTCAGAATCACTTTGTTTCTGTAATCTCTCTCAGAAATAATACCCTCAAGTTTATCATCCTGCATAACAAGTAGTGCTCCGATATTCAGATCTGCCATTTTAGCTATTGCATTATAAACAGTATTATCCGGCTCAACTGAATAAATTTCCCTTCCTTTTTGATTTAAAATATCTTGTACCAGCATAATTCTCCTTGTTTTTATTAAAACCCTATCTTTAATAAAAACAATTTTCTACAATATGCAATAACTTTCCCAAATAAATTTCAGGAAAAAGTACAACTCAGCAATTTAACGCGGTAGTTTCTGATTCATATCTGCAACTATAAAAGCATGAACTGCCATAGCTGCCACATTCAGGTTGAATTCATCTTTGTTAATAATATCTATAACATCGGCATTCGTGTGATGATACCAGAAATACTTTTCCCTGTCCACAACAAGTCCCATTCCCGGCACGCGGTCACGTATAAGGGGGCTGATATCAGCTCCTCCGCCACCGCGAAATACTTCACTAGCTTCAATTGGTTCAAGCAGATCAGCGATACTTCTCAAAATCTTAAGTGCTTCAGCAGATCCTGTAAATCCAAATCCAATCGGTTTAAAAACACCGCTGTCTGATTCGATTGCAAGAACATGGTTCTCAAGACCTTCTTCTTTGGCAAGTTCATGATATTTTCGTGCACCTCTTAATCCATTTTCTTCATTTGTCCATAATACCACACGGATTGTTCTTTTTGGCCTTAATCCAAGATTTTTTATCAATCTTGCTGCTTCCCATGCAACGAAACAACCACCGGCGTCATCCATCACTCCCTGGCCAACATCCCATGAATCGATATGCCCCCCAATTGTGATAATTTCATTTGGAAATTCACTGCCTTTAATTTCTGCAATGACATTACGCGACTCTTTTTCAGGGAGCGATTCAGCCTCCATATAGAGATGAATCCGAATCTCTTCACCCCGGTCGTACATTCGTTGTAAAAAATTTGCATCCTCAATAGTAATAGCTGCATGAGGTATAGATTCTATTCCGTCCTGGTAACTGGAATTGCCAGTGTGCAGGGTTTGCATCGAAAAAGGAGTCACAGATCTTACAAGCGACGCAACTGCTCCGAAACGGGACGCATATATTGCGCCTTGCATCCGATACTGCACTGTTTCTCCGTAAGTTGTAAATGGCACGTTGAAAAGAACAATATTTCCCTCTATTAATTCCTGTTTTTGTGATAATTCCTCAAAACTTCCTACAACCACTAATTTCGCAGTTAACCCGGTATCGGGAGTTGCAATACTGTTTCCAAGTCCAATAATGGGAAGCTTTCTTTCATACGGCAGAATTAATTTAGCATGTTCGTCTCCGCGTACCCAGTGAGGCACCATCACAGATTGTGTGGTAACCCTGTCGAAACCATCGGTTTCCATCCTATCAATCACCCAATCAATTGAATTTTCAAGCATGTCTGAACCTGAAAGCCGGGTTGGGAAATAGTCAGCAAAATACATTAATCTGTCAAACCCCGTTTTTTCAGCGAGTGCGGAATCAATAATAGTTCTCGAGACAGATTTATATTCCGAAGCTTCAAAAGCTTGAGCATTGAGAGTACTGTTAATTGTGCTTGCAAAAAAGAGTAATAGCAACAGAAAAATTTTGGTCAGGTTACGCATTCGGGCACTGATTAAGACGGATTTAGATTTAAATAGAGAATAAACAAAAAAAGCGATAGTTGACTATCGCTTTTTACATTTCTTAATAAGAGATTTGTGCTAATCGCTAATCGCTAATCGCTAATCCATAGACATCGGATTGTTTTTCGAAATATCCTGGTACATCAAATACTCCTCAGGTGTAGTATCAGCAAAAAGGAAATTTAAAGGGTCGATAGGTTTATTGTTTAATATTACTTCGTAGTGAAGATGCGGACCCTGGGTCATGCCTGTATTACCGGTAAATGCAACAAGATCACCACGCTGTACCTTTGATCCCTTTTTAACACCCTCAGCAAACCCGGAAAGGTGCGCATATCTCGTTTCGTAACCGTAACCGTGATCAATCACCAAAAGCAAGCCATACGTTCCGTTGCGTCCCGCAAATTTAACCGTTCCCTCACCGGTGCTGAAAACATCAGTTCCGATGTCTGCTCTGAAATCCAGTCCCTCATGAAATCTGCGATATTTTAAAACAGGATGCATTCTCATACCATACCCGCTAAGAAGTATCCCTGATACAGGTTTTATGGCAGGTAAATGGCGGAGTTTTTCCTGGTTCTGATTGTAGTAATATTTGATCTCTTCGAATGACAATTTTTGAATATTGATCTTGCGTTCCAGGTTATCAAGCTGACTTGAGGTCCAGCGCAGAATTTCAGAAGCTTCACTGCTGTAAACATCAAATTCTTCATAAGGGTCAGCCCCCCCGGTTCCTTTTTGCCGTTCTTCGTACGGAATAGGATCAAGACCAAGTACAGATCGATACATCTCGTTGTCAAGACCAGCTATCTCCTGAACCTGCTCTTCCATATCAATTATGGTTGATTTTGTTTCTGCCAACTGTTCTATAAGTATTTTATTTTCAGAAGCAAGAGCCAGTTCAGAGGGCGTGCCAACATAATTGGAAAGAAGAGAAAGTCCAATCGTTGAAACAATAACGCCGTTAATAATCCAGATACAGGCTGTATACAGAATCTGATCTTTCCTGCTATTTGATACGGGAACAAATTCACAAGTTTGTTCGTCGTAATAAAAGTGGTTTTTAAAAGACATAATAAATTTTGTAGAGAATACTTGAGTCGCAGACTAAACTATTAATCTTTTCTTATATATAAAAGAGAGACGAAGAGGTATTTTGTTACTCAAAATCCCCTTCAAAGTAGTCAATCGCCCTTCTGGGTATATCACCCCGGGATTTTTTTCCGGCTATGTGTGCCTTAATTTTTTCCTGGAATGCTTTTGCGGCGTTATAACCGTAGTGCTTAAGCAGATAATTCATGGCGATTACCTCGGCAATAACAGTGATGTTTTTCCCGGGCGTAATTGGCAGATGAATAAGAGGAATTTCAGTATTGAGAACGTAAACTGAATCGTTATCAAGCCCGGTACGCTCTATGTCGGAGGTATCCTGCCAGAGAGTAAGTTCAAGTACAACCTCAAGCCTTTTCTGATATCTTATAGAACGAATGCCAAACATTGACATCACATCAACAATACCCAGGCCACGGATTTCCATGAAATGTTTATTCATCTCATTAGCAGAAGCCATAAGAATATTACTTTTCTTGGTAAGCATCACAACATCATCGGCAACAAGACGATGTCCTCGTTCCACAAGATCGAGTGCGACTTCACTTTTACCGATTCCTGATTTGCCGGCAATCAGAATTCCAATGCCATAAACATCCACCATAGAACCGTGTACCATCGTCTGCAGTGCAAACTGGTCTTCAAGAAACTCCTGAAGAAGAGACATAAACTTTGTTGTTTCAAGCGAAGTTTTAAAAAGCGGAATACCCGCTTTTTGTGCCATTTTAATTAAATGAGCAGGCAGATCGTTATTATCAGTCAGAAAGATAACAGGGATATTAAAATCTACTACGTTTTGAAATGATTCAGCTTGCTGGTCCTCACTCATATTTTCCAGATACTGACATTCTGTATTGCCAAGAATTTGTACGCGCTGATAGGTAAACAATTTTACATATCCGGCCAGGGCAAGGCCGGGTCTGTGAAGATCTACTTCCGTTATGTACCTGTTTTTGCAAGCAGATTCAGCAGCACAAGATGTGAGTTCTATGTTGACATTTTCCCTTAGCTTTTGAACTAAAAACTCAACATCTATCTTTTCTTTCCGGGGTATAGGCTGATGATCCTGTATTGGCATAGTTAATGATTTACAGACCGAATTACATGTGTTTGAATCTTTTTTCTTTATACTTCCTTATTTGCCTCACAATATTGTCAACCGCAATATTTATAGCTTGCTCATATGTAGGGGCACTTTCTGAAGCTCTCAATAATACCTGGGGAACTTTCACATTAAAATCAGCTTTCGCAGGATTTTCATCATCATCTGTAGGTTCCAACACAATATCACAGGCGATTATTTTATCGTAGAATTGTTGAAATTTATCAATTGAGTCGAGTGCATGATTTTTCAAATCAGTACTGGCGTCAAAATGTCTGGCTGTGAATGTTGTCTTCATGTTTCCTCCATTAAATTTTATTATTTAGCTCTTGGATGAGCCTGTTCATATACATTTTTTAATCTCTCTACACTTGTGTGAGTGTAGATCTGGGTTGCAGAAAGATTCGTATGACCCAGAAATTCCTTTATAATACGGATGTCTGCCCCTGCATCGAGCATGTGTGTGGCAAAACTGTGCCGCAGCACGTGAGGACTTTGCTGGATTACTTCACTTTCAAGCTGAAGTTGTTTTTTTACAAGCTTCTGGACGGCCCTGGGGTATATTCTGTGCCCGCTTGCAGCAAGAAAGAGTGCATTTTTGGCATCCTGATCTGTTCTTGTTGCGTACAGTTTGTGCCTTGTTTGCAGGTGTTCTTTCAGAGAGTACAACGCTTTTTTGCCGAGTGGTATAATTCTCTGTTTATTTCCTTTTCCGGTTACCTTTACTTGCTTTGACTCAAAATCGATGTCACCAGCATTCAGGTTCACCAGTTCACTTAGCCGCATTCCTGTACAATAGAAAAGCTCCAGAATTGCTTTTATTTGAGTTTGGCGGGGAGTGGAGCATTCAATGTTGTCAATCATCCTTCGGATATCCTCAGAATTGACGGTTTCAGGTAATTTCTTGTCTTTTTTGGGCACAATAAGTAAATGCGCAGGATTTTTTAAAATGTGACCACGTTTAAAACAGTATTTGAAAAAAGAACGAACAGAGGCAACTTTTCTTGCAATCGAACTTTTTGATAATCCTTTGTCTGTGAGCTTACCCAGCCAGAGCCGGATTAATAACCTGTCAATTCTGTTCAAATTAACTGAGCCGGTCGTCATTTCATGCTCTTCTTTGCAAAACTCTTCAAACTGATGTAAATCTGTTTTATATGATACAATTGTATGCGGGGATGCATTTTTTTCAATCTCTAAATATTTTATGTATTTAAGAATGATATCGTACATATATTTTAATAATAATAATTTGTAGCCTAAAAGAAAGGTTTAATTCTATTAAAAATTACAGTAGCCGTCTTTGGTGCAAAATTGGTCGGTTTAACATACAAAATTTTCACGGATTTATATCTCTCGTTCTTTCCACTTTACTTTTCGCTTTGTCAAAAAATCAAGTATTGTTGTTAGTGCAAGTATTTGAAACCATAAAACTCCGACAGGATGAGTAAATGCGTATAACGGATTCCATTTTTGCCAAAATGCTATCACAAGTCTTTGAAGCAGAATAACTGAAATTACGGCAGCGGAGAGTTCAAACAAAAGCCGGTTTTCTGTGATCAATGAAACTGGAAGTGTTATAAAAGGGAGGACAAAAACTGCAAAATGCAAGACCGCTGAAAAGCTAAAAAGTGTGAGGTTGTAATTGAATCCTGCAAAAAAGTTTTTCCTGAATCCCTGGAACATCTCAAATTGACTGTTGTACATTCTGCATTTGATTGAAGACTGACCGGTAAACATGCGCATAGTAAAACCGGCTTTAACAGTATTTTGGGCAAGTTTCACATCTTCAACGATCTCTGATTTTACCGCGGCATGACCACCTATCTTATCATACACTTCCCGTTTAAAAGCAATACACTGCCCATTTGCTGCAGAAAAGAGTGATGATACACGCGAATAGATGTATTCAGGCATAAACTTTGGTTTCCTGAATGCATAAAAGGTGGGTAAAAGTGTTAAGAGCGTATAGTATACTATCGGCATCACTGTCTTTTCCCACCATGTCCTGAAAACCTGGTGCGGCCAGACGGTGATCATATCTGTGTTGTATTTTGAAAAGGCAGCTGAAACAGAAGGCAGCATGCCCGGTTGTAAAACGGTATCTGCGTCCAGGAACAGCAAAATGTGACCGTCAGCTTTTTCACCAAGCTGCTGGCATGCCCACGACTTACCCAGCCATCCCTGCGGACGCCGGGTTCCTTTCAGCGGAATAATCAAATCCGGGTATTGTTGTCTAAAGGATTTGAGAATCAACGGTGTACTGTCTTCAGATTGGTCATCCAGTATCAGCACTTCAAAAGATGGATAGTTTTGAGTCACAACACTATGTAAAAGTTTATGGATTGTGTCCTCTTCATTCCTGGCCGGGATGCATACGGAGATCTTGAGATGCTGACCATCTTCCATATTATCTTCTGCAGGCAACTCTGTGAGATGAAAACGGTTGTGAACAAGAATTACTGACGTAATAAGTAAATATAAAAGTGCAAATAGCAATAACCAGCTGATTATTATTTCGGGCATTTATTCACAAGTTTATCAGATCAAAATTTATTTAAATATAGGAATTATGATCAGATGATAAATTAAATTCGAAAAAGATTCGTTCGCCTGAGACTGATCGCTCTCTCAAAAAAGATATTTTCTTTGACCTGCCTGCTTCCTATATTTACTGTTTGAGTTACTGATGCCCGGATGGCGGAATTGGTAGACGCGCCGGATTCAAAATCCGGTGGTGGCGACATCGTGGGGGTTCGAGTCCCCCTCCGGGTACAATTTTTCATTTCTGAACGCTTATCAATTAAAAAATAATTACGTCACTCTTCGTTCTGGATCGCATCCAGGTTTGCTTCTGCAAGACAGAGTTATGAGACAGATCCACTGGTAAGTACTTTTTTGAAATGTCTGGGATATCTTCAAATTAATCCGATATCTTTCTTCCTGGTACACTTAAAACAAAAAGTTTTGGAATAATTATGATCGAACGGTACTCCCGGCCTGAAATGGCAGATATCTGGACTGAAGAAAATCAATTTAAAGCCTGGCTTGAGGTGGAACTTGCTGCCTGCAAAGCCTGGAGTAAGCTTGGAAAAATTCCACCTGAAGATGTGGAACTGCTGTATAAAAATGCCTCTTTTGATGTCAAGAGAATCAAAGAGATCGAAAAAGAAACACGCCATGATGTTGTAGCTTTTACACGGTCGGTTTCTGAAAGCCTCGGACCGGAAAAAAAATGGGTTCATTATGGTCTTACATCTACGGACGTGGTTGATACGGCAAACGGGTACAGGCTCAGGCAGGCAAACCAGATTCTAAGCAGAGGAATTGAGAGGATGATCACGGTTCTCGCGGAAAAAGCGAAAGAGCATAAAAATACTGTGATGATGGGCCGAACTCACGGTGTTCACGCTGAACCAACTACGTTCGGGCTGAAGTGTGCTCTTTGGTACACAGAGATGAAGAGAAATCAAACCCGCTTCGAGTCTGCAGCCTCAGGTGTTGAATTCGGAAAACTCTCAGGGGCAGTTGGCACCTTTGCAAATATACCTATTGAGGTGGAAGAGTTGACTTGTGAAGAACTTGGGCTGAATCCGGCACCTATTTCCACACAAACTCTTCAAAGAGACCGCCATGCAAATTATATGGCCGTACTTGCTTTGATCGGTTCGTCCCTGGAAAAGATGGCTGTAGAAGTTCGTCACCTTCAGCGAACGGAGCTTCGTGAGGCTGAAGAATTTTTCAGAAAGGGACAAAAGGGATCATCGGCTATGCCGCATAAACGAAACCCGGTGAGTTCAGAGAATATAAGCGGATGTTCCAGGGTACTGCGGGGGTATATGATGTCGGCCTATGAAAATATTCCTCTCTGGCATGAAAGAGACATTTCGCACTCATCCGTTGAACGGATTATTTTGCCTGATGCAACTATTTTACTGGACTATATGCTCAGCAGATTTGCAGGCGTTATAGAAAAACTGGTTGTCTATCCTGAAAATATGAGGGAAAATATGGACAAAACGCATGGATTGGTTTTCTCGCAGCGGCTTCTTTTAATGCTCATTGATAAAGGACTTTCAAGAGAGGAGGCGTACGACACTGTACAGCCTATGGCGATGAAAGCGTGGGAAGAGAAAACCTCATTTCGTGATATTGTAACCAGTAATGATGTGGTTAAAAAGTATCTGGATCCAGATGAAATTGAGGATGCATTTGACCTCGATCATCACACAAGGCGGGTGGATGAAATTTTTAAGCGAGCAGGTCTTTGATCTTTTTTTTAATTCGCAGAATTGGGGGTGACACACTGGTGTCACTTCCGGGTCTTATACTGCATTTGAACATTAATTAAAGGAATAAAATTATGACAAATGCAGTTTTAAAGAAAAGAAATCGATCATTTGCAGAACCGGTACTCAGAAAAGTATTACGTGAGGCATCAGAAGAACACAGAAACCTGACAGAGGCTTTTGAATTACTCGGATGGAGCAAACTACCTGATGACCTGAAAATGGCAATTAAAGATGATATCCTGGCATATGTAAATGAATTACAGGGTAACTATTCAACCTGCGATCCTTTTGTCGTAAATCGACGGAAAAGTGTTTTTTTCTGGGTTCAATCTTACCTCAATGGAATTTGCTCGATTCAAACCGCTATAAATACACTTAAGATTAATCCGCTTTGACGTTATTGGGAATCTGTAAAATTTAAATAGGGAAGAGGGAGAAGTTCGGGAACATTTTTTTTATCTTAATCAAAATGTAAACGAAACGATTTTCTCCCCATGCAAAATAATTCCCCGTTCGGTAAAATTACAAGGCAGGGCCTTACCTATGATGATGTTCTGCTCGTTCCCAACTATTCACAGGTTCTTCCCAGGAATGTAGATCTTACTGTTGACTTAACCCCCGCTTTAAAGCTCAACATTCCCGTGATCAGCGCTGCGATGGATACCGTATCCGAATACCGTCTCGCAATTGCGCTGGCCCGTGAAGGCGGTATCGCCATATTGCATAAAAACATGACGATTGAGGAGCAAGCCGAACAGGTAAGGCTCGTAAAGAGGAGTGAAAGCGGGATGATTGTAGACCCCGTTACACTTCCGCCTACTGCAACTGTAAAAGATGCCAGGGCATTAATGAAAAAGCACAAAATCGGCGGGATACCGATTGTAGAGCAGAATGATAAACTTATCGGGATTGTCACGAATCGTGACCTGCGTTTTGAACATTACGTAGACAAGCTTTTAAGCAGTATTATGACGAAAGAGAATCTGATTACTGCGGAGGAGGGCACGAACCTGGAAGAGGCGGAGGAGATACTGCAACAATATAAAGTTGAAAAACTGCCCATCGTGGATAAAAATAATAAACTTGTAGGGCTGATAACGTTCAAGGATATTGAAAAGAAAATGAACTTTCCCAATGCATGTAAAGATGAAATGGGAAGGCTTCGGGTGGGCGCCGCAGTTGGTGTTACTCCGGACACAATGGACAGGGTAAGCGCACTTATTGATTCCGGAGTGGATGCAATAACGGTAGATACCGCACACGGACATTCCAAAGGTGTATTGAACACAGTTGGTATGATTAAGAAAAAGTATAAAGACCTGACTCTTATTGGAGGTAATATCGCCACAAGGGATGCAGCGGAAGCGTTACACAGGGCCGGTGCTGATGTCGTAAAAGTAGGTGTCGGACCCGGCTCCATTTGTACAACACGTGTAGTTACCGGTGTTGGGGTCCCCCAGCTATCGGCTGTCATGGAAATAGCTGAATACACACAAAAAAACAGAATCGGGCTGATTGCTGACGGAGGCATAAAACAAACGGGTGATATTCCAAAAGCAATTGCCGGTGGCGCTGAAGCGGTTATGATGGGTTCTATGTTTGCAGGTGTTGACGAAAGCCCGGGTGAAACAATTATATATGAATCACGTAAATATAAGTCCTACAGGGGAATGGGAAGTATTACGGCTATGTCCAAAGGATCCAAAGATCGCTATTTCCAGGATGTTGAAGATGATCTGCGAAAGCTCGTTCCCGAAGGTATAGAAGGACGCGTTCCCTATAAAGGTTACCTGGGAGAGGTTGTGCATCAAATGACAGGAGGACTCAGGGCGGCCATGGGGTATGTAGGGGCAGCTACAATCCGTGATCTGCAAAAATCCGAATTTGTGCAAATATCGGCGGCAAGTTACAGGGAGAGTCATCCTCACTCTGTTCAGATCACAAAAGAAGCTCCCAATTATTCCGTCAACTGATCCTTTATGAAAAGAGTTCTGATTATTGCGTACTATTTTCCGCCAATGGGAGGAAGCGGTGTGCAAAGGCCTTTGGGCCTGGCTAAGTATCTGGCTGATTTTGGATGGAAACCGGTTGTCATAACCCCTGAACCCGGTATTTACCACACTTTTGATTCATCTTTGATATATGAAGTTGAAACCCATAATATCGAGGTAGTCAGGGTTCAAAACGGATCTTTTTTCCAGAGTGCGGGAGGCAAAAAGAAAATCAGATACAGTGAAGCTAAAGGAAAACTGCTGAGACTCTTTACATCCTGGTTCATGTTTCCGGATAATAAGAAAGGATGGATTGAACCCGCAGTTGAAAAAGCGATTCAACTCCATAAAAAAGATAGGTTCGATGCTCTGTTTTCAACAGGCCCGCCATTCAGCAATCACATTATTGCTTCAAAAATAAAAGAGGAGACAGGGTTACCCTTAATCCTGGATTACAGGGATGACTGGCTTGATAATCAGTATGCTGCCTACCCGACAAGCTGGCACAGGGATAAAATAGCTGAACTCGAATACAACTCAATTCAGTCTTCTAATGCAATTACTGTTGTTAACAGCGCCTATGAAAATATTCTCTTCAAAAGATATCCGTTTATCAGAAGGCCGATCATACTTCCAAATGGCTATGACCCTGAATTTACGACAAATAACACCATTAGAGGTGCAAATAATAAATTTGTAATCACCTATTCAGGCCTTTTCCATTTTCAAAGTCAGCCAGATCAATTTTTAAAAGCTGTAACATTTGCCCTTAAAAGAAATCCTGATCTTGCAAAGGATATTGAAATTCAGTTTGTCGGATCTGAAGGGAAGGCATATGAGAAACTTATTAAGAAATCCGGATTGAATGGTGCAGTTTCTTTTAAAGGATACAAAAGCCATGAGGAAACTGTCCAAATATTGCAGAATAGTGATTTATTGCTTTTAATACTTTCTGATAAAACAACAATGAGAAATGTTACACCGGGAAAAATGTATGAATATTTCGGTACACGAAAACCGGTACTTGCATTGGTTCCCAAAGGAATATCACGTCATTTGCTGAAAAGATACAAAGCAGCAATGATTTCTCATCCCAACGATATCTCAATGATTTCACACGAACTTCTGAAATTTTATGAACTTTGGAAAAAAAATAAATTACCGAAAGGTGATCAAATTTTTTCAGAAAGTTTTAACCGCAAAAAGCAGAGCGGAAAACTTGCTGGTATTTTAAATTCAGTGATAAAATAACTATAAGAAATAGTAACTGGCCCGGTATGTGGGATTTTTTAAAAAAAATATTTTCGAATCGCGACAGGGCTGTTACAGTGGTTGTACTTGATGAAAACGATCCGGATTCATCCAGCTCATTTTCAATCAAATCAGCCGATATGGTGAGCATAGTTGTTGTCGTTGTTTTAATTTCAGTTTTGGTTACCACACTGCTCTTCTTTGTTACGCCGCTGGGATCTCTTTATCAGCATCAGCAGGATGAAAGTATACGCAATGAAATACTTTCGATAGCAGAAAGGGTGAGCGTACTGCAGGATTCACTCTCTGCCCGGGACCGGCAGCTGCAGGATTTAAAAGATGTTTTGAAATCGGCATCAGACACTACCTTTACACCTGATTCAAATTTACTTACCACCGATCGTAAACTGAATTCAAATAATTCAGACTTTATAGATGCACCATCTTTCAGTATGATTTCAACAAGTGAAATAATCATGTCGAATATATTGACTGGGTCCCCCCAATTTCCATCGCATTATCCTTTATCAGGATCCCTCACTCAAAAATATTCTGCAGAAAACGGTCATTATGGAATTGATATTGCAGCTAAACCGGGTACACCGTTTACGTCTGTTGCAGACGGTACGGTTATCAATGCAGAATGGACTATAAATTTTGGTTATGTACTTTATATACAGCATCCAAATGGAATAGTCAGTGTTTACAAACATGGAGAAAAAGTATCAAAAAAAGAAGGAGACATCGTTTTGAAGGGTGATCTTATAGGCTCTATAGGTGATAAAGGAGTTCTGAGCTCCGGATCGCATCTTCACCTCGAAATCTGGAAAGATGGTGTTCCTCAAAACCCCTTAATGTACTTAATCAATTAAATATTATGTTCAACAATAATAAAAAAGAGGATAAATTGGTGAATTCTACAAATGGTCAATCTCCTTCACTCAACATGATCAGTGAAGGATCAAAATTGAAAGGCAATATCCAATCCCAAAATGATATAAGGATATCGGGAAAAATTGAGGGTGAAGCATCTTCAAAAGGCAAACTTATCATTACATCATCTGGAGTTATTGATGGAAATGTGAAAGCCGCCGATGCAGATATTTCAGGCAACCTGATTGGTGAAATACATATAACTAATCGGTTGACACTCAGAAAAACTGCTAAAATTAACGGTAATATTTACACCAAAACGTTGATTGTGGAAGAGGGTGCTGAAATTAATGGAGATTGTAAAATGGGATCTGAATCACCCTCAAACAACGGTCAGGCAGTTGAATCGAAAAAGCTGAACGAAAAAGTGAAGGCCTGAGCATTTGATCAGTGATCCGGATGTAAAAAAATACTTAAAATACCTTTCCCTGGGTGTGGAGATAGCAGCAGGTCTTTGCGTGCCGATCTTACTTGGATTATGGATTGACAGAACCTGGGATACAGAACCATGGTTTTTAATTGGAGGAGTTTTGGTCGGTGTAAGTACGCTTTTCGGAATCATTTTCAGAGTGGTAAAAAATACCGGCAGTTCAAATTGACTTTTAAAAAGATAAGCCTGTTAAAAAAAAATATATACAGAACTGTACTAGCAGGTTTTACTGTTTTATTGTTCAGTTTGCTTTTTACGGAATACCAAAAAGCAGCTGCAATTTTAATCGGGTACTTCCTGGGATTGTCTGCTGTTTTAGCACATCTCTTATTCATAAAACAGACAAAACACCTGGATGTTTCTGATTTTCAGAGGCTCTATTTCATCAGCATATTAATACGGTTTTTGCTTATATGCCTGATCTTTGTTGCACTTATAATTTTCACAAAAATTGACGAATTGGGGTTTACTGTTAGTTTTATAATTTCGTATATTTTCCATTCTGTAATAGAAATTATACTGCTAAACAAACAACTGACAAGCCAAAACGAGGAACGGTAAACAGATATAATGATGTATTCTTTCCGCAGTGCCGTGTTCGCTGTATCAGCTTTTTTGATTTTATCACCTTCATTTTTGATGGCCTCAAACTCAACCAGCGGTGACGAGGAAGAAAAGATCATTGATGTAATGGGAAAGGTTTCCGATCACGATTATCTTGAGGTGCTTGGAACAAAAATCTATTTACCCAGAATACTGCTTGTTGACGGACAGCTGTACGCTTACTCAACAACTGACAGTGCTGTCGAATCAGGGGAATTTGTCATGGAAGAAGGCTCTCTTGTAAGAGCTGACGGAATGCCGGTCTCACTTGATCTTTCTATAACTTCTCATCTTATGTATGTATGGTTTGGTCTCATTCTCACTTTACTCGTAACATTATGGGCTGCTGCCAGGTACAAAAAGGGAACAGGCGCTGTTACAGAACCAAAGGGGGCCGGTCAAAATATATTTGAGATCGTTTTTATTTTTGTCAGAGATGACATTGCAAAAGAGTATATCCCCGCTGATAAATACAAAAAATATGTTGCTTACCTTTTTGCAGTATTTGTATCTATCTCATTTATGAACTTATTTGGATTGCTCCCCTGGGGAGTTTCGGCTACCGCAGATTTAACAGTAACTGCCACACTCGCCACAATCACCTTTTTAATCACCCAGTTTAGCGGATCGAAAGATCACTGGAGGCACGTTTTTGCTTTTCCGGGCGTTCATCCGCTTGTCAGAATAATTTTAACACCGGTTGAGATTCTTGGATTATTTACAAAGCCGTTTGCACTCGCTATACGTCTTTTTGCAAACATGCTTTCCGGTAAAATTATGATTATCAGTATTCTTGGTCTTATTTTTATTTTCACGGACCTGTTTGGCACTGCGCTTGGACTTACTACCAGTGTTTTTGCTGTAGGTCTTACAGCATTACTTTATATTCTTAAAGCATTTATTGCCCTTTTACAGGCCTATATATTTACTCTCCTGTCAGGAGTTTTTATTGGAATGGCCGCAGAAGAACATGAGCACGAACATGACACCGCAGTTGCTGCAGATACTGCAACTGTACATATTTAACAAACAACAATAAAACACAAAACAACAGGAAAAACTATGGAATTGGGATTATTAGCAGCTGGTATCGGAGCCGGGATAATTGCGATTGGCGCAGGTATTGGCATTGGAATGATTGGTAAAGGCGCTACGGAAAGTATCGCACGTCAACCTGAAGCCTCAGGCGATATCAGAGGAGCCATGATTCTTACTGCTGCTTTTATCGAAGGTGTGGCTTTGATTGGAGCTATTGTATGTCTTCTTCTTGTGGTTCTTTAATCTAAAAGATCACAAGAGGTGGCAATTATGTACATTTTAGCAGGCGGGGGTATTCTCTCTTTTAGCAGCGGTTTTGCAATATGGGTGGCCATATCAATGGTTGTATTCCTATTTATAATGTATAAATATGCTGTACCACCTATAATGAGAGCTTTGGATGAGAGAGAAAAGAAGATCAAAGAATCTCTCGAATCCGCGGAAAATGCTCTTGAGAAAGCCGAAAAAATATCGAAAGATAATGAAAAGGCTATGAAAGAAGCTGAAGTAAAGGCTCAAAAAATACGCAAGCAGGCAATAGCAGATGCTGAGTTGCTGCGCGAAGAGCGTATTGAAAAAGCCAAGGATGAGGCTTCTAAAATTCTGGAAGATGCCAAAAATTCTATTGAGCAGGAAAAGAAACGCGCTTTATCGGAACTGAGAAAAGAGGTAGCTGAACTGGCAATTAAATCTGCTTCAATTATCCTTGATTCAGAACTTGATAAAGAGAAAAACAAAAAACTTGTTGACAAATTTATCAGCGAACTGCCCAGGAATTAAGATCGAATATGATTTCAAAAGCTGCATACAGATACGCAAAATCATTTCTTCAGTTCGCTGTAGAAAATGATATTCTAAGCAAAGTTTTCGAAGATATCCGGGATATACACAATACGTTTACCGGTTCGGATGAGTTGCGGCGTTTCTTAAAAAATTCGATCATATCTCAAAAGAAAAAGAGAGCTGTTCTGGAGGAGCTTTTTAAAAGCAACGTCAGCAAAGAGACATTTCGGTTTATAACTCTTGTTATTGAAAATGACAGGGAATCACTGCTTCCGGATATAGTGAAAAGCTTTATCGAACTATATAATGAATACAAAGGGATTCTTGAAGTTGATGTTTTTACCGCTCAAAAACTGAGTAAAACCCAGGAAAAAAATCTGAACGATTCTCTTAATTCTTATACAGGCAAATCAGTTATTTTATCGATTACTGAAAATCCGGAGCTAATGGGCGGGATTGCTGTCAGAATCGAAGATACTATTATTGACGGCACGGTAAAACACAAGCTCGACCAGTTAAAAGAGACATTTTTTGGAACAACAGTTTAATCAATTAAAAATTTTTAGAATATTTAGAAAATGAGTCAAGTAAGACCTGATGAAGTATCAGCAATACTGCGTAAACAACTGTCGGGCTTCGATAGTGAGACAGATACTTATGATGTAGGAACAATTCTGGAGGTAGGTGATGGAATTGCCCGTGTTTACGGTCTTTCTAAAGTACAGGCCGGTGAACTTGTTCTGTTACCGGAATCCCTGGATACAGACGGCAATCCGGTTCGCGGTATGGTTCTGGATCTGCAAGAAGACAACGTGGGTATTGTTCTGTTCGGATCCCCAAATGCCGTTGAGGAGGGCCATCAAGTTAAACGCACAAAATCGATTGCCTCCATTGATGTTGGCGATAATCTGACCGGCAGGGTTGTTGATCCTCTCGGCAGGCCGATCGACGGACAGGGATCAATCACAGGTGAAACAATGACATTACCACTTGAAAGAAAAGCACCAGGTGTAATCTACAGGGAACCTGTTAGTGAACCTCTGCAAACAGGTATCAAAGCGATCGATGCACTGATACCAATTGGACGCGGACAGCGTGAATTGATTATCGGAGATCGTCAGACAGGGAAAAGTGCTGTTGTACTGGATACCATAATTAACCAAAAAGAGACGCATAATACAGATAAACCTGTTTTTTGTATCTACGTAGCTGTAGGCCAGAAAGGATCAACCGTTGCAGGAATCGTCAATACATTAAAGGAACACGGTGCAATGGATTACACTATTGTAGTTTCAGCTCCTGCGAGTAGTTCAGCACCTTTGCGATACATCGCACCGTTTGCAGGTGCGGCTATTGGAGAGTATTTTCGGGATACCGGGCGACACGCACTTGTTATTTATGATGATCTTTCAAAACAGGCTGTCGCTTACCGCGAATTATCTCTTCTTTTGAAAAGGCCACCAGGACGTGAAGCATATCCCGGTGATGTGTTTTACCTGCACAGTCGTCTCCTTGAGAGAGCTGCAAAGATTATCGACAATGATGCTGTTGCTTCACAAATGAATAATATTCCCGAGCCGCTTAAACCAAAAATAAAAGGCGGCGGATCACTGACTGCACTGCCAATCATTGAGACACAGGCCGGTGACGTATCAGCTTATATTCCAACAAATGTTATCTCAATTACTGACGGCCAGATTTTCCTGGATACGGATCTTTTTAATTCCGGAGTGAGACCTGCAATTGATGTGGGTATTTCGGTGTCCCGGGTTGGTGGCGCTGCACAGGTTAAATCTATGAAAAAGCTTTCAGGCACATTGAAGCTTGATCTTGCTCAGTATCGTGAACTTGAAGCTTTTGCCAAATTCGGTTCGGATCTGGATCCTGCTACTCAAAGACAAATTAAAAGGGGTGAGCGCACAGTAGAGCTTATGAAGCAGGGTGAATACAATCCGCTGCCGGTTCAGGATCAGATTGCTCTTCTGAAAATTAATAATGAAGGTTTGCTTGATAAACTTGATGTTGAGATGATTTCCGAGTTTGAAGAATCATATCTTGAAACTGTAAATGCTAAATTCAGCCAGAAGATGGAAGATCTTGGAAAAAAAGGTATCCTTGAGGATGAATTTGGTGATGAGCTCATCGAAACAGCTAAAGTAATTATTGATCAAATTCTTTCAACTGTAGAAGAAGAAGTATAAAATTATGCCAAATCTTCGGGATATACGAAACCGAATCTCTTCGATTAATAATACTCAGCAGATAACTAAAGCCATGAAAATGGTTGCTGCCGCCAAATTGAGAAAAGCTCAGGACCGAATGAATGAAACCAGGCCTTATGCTTTTGAATTGAATAAAGTAGTGGCACGCTTAGTTGCCAATTCATCCGGTGAACAGGAACTTTTAAGAAAACCTGAAATAGAAAAACGCTTTCTATTTGTTGTGGTAGGGTCCGATAAAGGCCTGTGTGGTGCTTTTAATAATAATCTTTTTAAAGAGGTAGAAACTGTTTTAAAAAGTGACTACCAGGATTATTTATCCGATGATAAAATAGATATCATTGCAATTGGAAGAAAGGCGGAATCCTATTTCAAAAAAAGAAAATATTCAGTAATAAAATCCTATCCCGGTTTTTTTGATGATTTGAGATTTGAAAAAACAAAGAATATATCGGGGGATTTTACGCGTTCATTTAAAGATGGAATATATGATGGTGTATTTTTGGCTTTTAACGAATTTAAATCTGTCATATCACAAAAAAGGGTGATTGATCGAATTCTTCCCATCAATCCGGAAACGTTACTTGATTCGGATGATGAAATTGAATCACATATTGAGTATATTTTTGAGCCTGATACTGAATCAATTTTGAATGAAATTTTGCCAAAGCATTTAAATATTCAGCTTTGGAAGGCAGTTTTGGAGTCGAATGCATCTGAGCAGGGTGCCAGGATGGCTGCCATGGATAATGCAACTGAAAATGCAAAAGAATTAAAGGAAGATTTACAGCTTAAATATAACCAGGCACGGCAAAGTGCTATTACTACTGAAATTTCGGAAATTGTATCCGGTGCCCAGGCACTTGAAGAAACATAACCGGAGGGATGGCAGAGTGGTCGAATGCGGCGGTCTTGAAAACCGTTGAGGCGCAAGTCTCCGGGGGTTCGAATCCCTCTCCCTCCGCACAATAAAAAACCCCGGTAAGGGGTTTTTTATTTTTAACCTGACTCTATTGATGCCTTTTTAAATTCTTTTTTACAGACTGATTGATTAGAACTATGCAGCTGTTCAAACTATCTTTTTTTCTTTGTCTTTTTATCAATTTATCAATAATACATTCTGATGCCCAGGATACACTCAAGATAAGTTTGAAAGAATTTATTGAGATTGGTCTTGAAAATTCCGGCCAGCTGAGTTTTGAGCAGCAGGCTGTTGAACTTGCCGAAAACAGAATAAGCAGTGCAAAAGCAAATCGGTTTCTACCTTCTTTTGACTTAAGAAGCTTACACGGCCTGGTTCCGGGTGTTAAAAGTGACAGTATTTTGCCAAACGGACAGCCACTTCCGCGTGACGAATTGTTTCTCGATCCTGACCTGGAGAATGATTTTAACGATTTCGGAATATTTACAAGAATTGATGTTAATGCAGTACAGCCGATTTATTCGTGGGGGGCCATAAATAAATCCATTTCTGCTGCAAGATCTGGTGCCATTGCCGCTCAAAAAGAGTTAAGCGCAAAACAATCAGGCCTTGAAATTCAGCTTTTTGAACTCTATCAAAGTTATCTTCTTGCACTGGAAACAGATCGTATTTTGCAGGATTCACAAAAAGAACTTGATCGGATAGGAGATGTACTTGAAGAGATGAGAGAGGAGGGAGATCCAGAATTCGAAGAAGCTGATATGTTTAAGTTCGAGATATTTGAAGCTGAATTCCAGACGCGAAAAACAGAAGTTGAACAGAATACGAATTTTGTCCGCAGAATTTGGGATTATGTTTTAAGAGGTGATGCTGCTGTTGTATATGAGCCGGAAGATAATTTTCTCGACCCGGTTTCAGCGGAATTACTCTCTTTTGATGAATACAGAAGCAGGGCATTAACTGAACGTGCAGAATTGCAAGGTGTTGAAGCCGGGATCAACGCAACAAATGACGCATTAGAAGCAAGAAAGGCTCAAAATTTACCCGTTCTGTTTCTTGGATTAAATGTGAGCTATGCCACAACGCCAAACAGGCCCCGTCAATCCAATCCCTTTATTATAAACAATACGAATTTTTTCTCTGCTGCGTTTGGTTTTGGCATACGTCAGAATCTGAATTTTCTTCAGCTTAAATCTGATGTGCAAAAAAGTAAAATAGAATACAAACGAATGATTGATTTAAAGGATGCGGTAACTGACGGCATCATGCTTGAGCTCAATAATGCATATAAGGACGCCGTTATTGCTGATACAAAAGTTAAACAAACCGATATAGCTTTAACAAAATCAAAAAACTGGGTACGGCATGAGCAATTAAATTATGATATTGGTTTCGGAAACTCTGAAAATCTCATTGAAGCTATAAGACAAGAATTAGAATTGCGTGTTACAATGAAACAAAGTGTGTTCGAATTGAATAAAAAGATTGCAGATTTGTATAAGGCATCTGGCATGCCTATAACTGAACTAAATTAGACTATGATGAAATATATGTTGAAACAGCTTTTTATCTTATTTCAAATCTTTTTTTTGATAATAACTGCTTTATCTGCACAGACAGCGAGTGAAGAAATCAAACAAATGCTTGAATCCAGAGATGCAGAGATAAAAGAAATTTTGGGTCCGGAAGGAAAAGAATATACACAGGATCAAAGAGACCGCTTGAAAGATATAATCAACGGTGTCATTGATTTTGAAGCAATGGCATCTTATGCACTGGGTGATACTTACAATGAACTCTCTGAAGAGGAGAGAAATGAATTTGTCTCTCTGTTTTCTACAATTGTAAGAGATAATTCTTTAAACAAACTTGATATTTACCGTGCAGATGTTTCTTATGAGAAAATAAATGTGACCGACGGAAATGCAAGAGTTGAAACCATAGCGCAGCTTGAAGATGTGCGAACCCCGGTTTATTATGAAATGGAAAAAGAGGAATCAGAATGGGTGATTACGGATATGATTATTGATGATGTCTCGACTGCTGAGTCATACAACCGTCAATTTCAAAGCATTATCAGAAAACGCGGATACGACGCTTTAAAACAGAGCCTGGAGAAACGAGCTGCACGTGTCCCCACATCCTGAAGCCATTTTACTTTTTTTACCTGCTATCCTTTGATTCGATTGTTTCAAAACCGCTTATCTTACCATAGATATTGATTGGTTGAAAAATTTAAACAGTTGAATTTCCATTGATTTTAAATGAAGATGCAATCCTGTGTCACATTTATTAGACTCACGTTATAATATTTTTGAACTAAAATTTTATTTTTCCGGTTGAGTAAATAAATAGTTCAAAAAGAGAATAGGATGCATAAAAGCAGTAAATTTGGCAAACGAGCAATTAAATTGCTGATTACCATTTTTGTTTCGGTAGCATTTCTTTTATCTACACATCTTGGTGAATTTTGGCCGTTCAGTATCTACCCGATGTTTTCACAAGCCGGAAAAGAGTGGGAGCGCTCTCTTGTCAGGGATGTATCGGATGTTCCGGATCAGAAAATCTGGGAAACCGTACATTCTGTCGGAAATCTTCAGGGCACCTCTTTTGCTATGAATGAAGTTAATATCAATCAAAATGACGTTGCCAATTTTTCTCAGAAAGCAGGCAGATGGAATGAACGTAAAATAAGAGGAATGCGCCATTTGTTCAGAACCGAGTTAAATCGGAGAGATCTTCTGCTAATGAAAGTGACAGGCAGTCTGACAAAAGAAAAAGATACGGTGATCATCGATTATACACCTTTCATGCTGATGAAATCGGATACGACGATTTTTAATCCTGAAATGGAGATCAGCCGATGAAAGTTATTGAACAGCTGAAAAAAGATTTATTCAGACTCGGGGAAACAGAAACAGCAGGTCAAGTTCTTTTCTTCAGGTTATTTGAATTCTTCATTGCTTACTTTGTTATCTGGTTCGCCTGGTTTTGGGGCGTTTATATACCAAATCTTGGTGAAGTTTTGCTTCCGCTTGGCATTGCCAACTACGTAGATATATCATTTTTGTTCAGTGATATAATGGGTATTGGAAACGCAATTCTGATTACACTTTTTGTGATTGCAGGATACTTGCGGATGAATAAATTTGCTTACCTGATAGCTATGGTTCTTTTTCATTTTCACTACGCTGCCCGCTTTTCGCAGGGAGAAATATCACATGGATCGAATATGGTAGGAGCAGCACTTTTCTCACTGGCAATTGCACAAATAGCTTTTTCAGATTCAGCTGAACGCAGAAAATTTGCCGTGGGAGTGCTTATCTTTTTTATCGGACTTGGCTATGTGACAGCCGCATTCAGCAAATTAATTGGAACAGGCCCTGCATGGGCAGACGGCAGTCATTTATGGCTCTGGATTGGAGAAAGAAGTACTGATATGCTGTCGCAACACGGCCATTTCGAATTAAATTTATTGCAGCAATACATTGTTCAGTATCACTGGCTGGCAACGATTATTCTTATTTTTGGATTACTTGTTGAGTTGTTTGGGTGGCTATTCTGGTTTCGAAAAACAAGGCCGTATGCCGCAACACTTTTGATAAGCATGCATATAGGAATTTTGTTGTCGATGAATATTAATTTTCCAAAATATGTCTACATCATGATTATCCTTGGGTATAGCTGGCATAAATTTTTTGATTATCTGCTTGAAAAGTATGAACAAAAACAGCCTGTGCAGTTTTTATTGGAAAGATATAGCCCCGAAACGAGCAGTTGATTATTGAAAATCTATCTTTTTTTACTTTATTTAGATGAACTATTCTGATACTTTATCTGGTCATTTTCTTTACCATTCTGATCAGTAATCGCAGATTTATCTTTGATAATTGAACTAAAAGCAAAAAAGCTGAGATTCATAACTTTTCCCAGTACCGTTCTTGTCAGTAAAATAGCTGCAATTGCAGATGTTGAAATTTGCAGTCCTTCAGCCAATCCAATTCCCATTCCGGTAAAGATTAAATCTCTGTTTGGCAAAAATGGTATACGGCTTAGTATAATCTCAACCGAAAGTAGTGTAAACCAAATGTACATGGGCGTATCAGGTATAACAATATCGTACATTAGAACAACCAGAAATAAGTTCAGGGTTAACCTGGCAGCATGTATTCCAAAAATTTTATACGCATTTTTTAAAGGCATTGATATTACAAAACGGCGGAATTTTATAACAACAATTACCACTACAAAAAGCAGTGCAGTACCGCCCCATATGTAATTTCCGGAATCTTGCATAACCCAGTCCAGTATTTTTATCTGGTCTGTGAAAAAGAATATCGAAAGAAGCGAGAATGCCACAAGCGTTGAGGAGATAGAGGAAATGATATTGTTATCTTTGATAATTTTGAAGACATCGAGTTTTTTATATTGGAGTGTTTTTTGAGCCCAAAGATAAAAATAGACCTCTCCCGAGTAGCCAAGAACATCTTTGTTGTAGATATTTTTCATAAGAAATACAGGAATGGAACGCACTGAATCAAATGACCAGTTTATCCTGTAAATAAGTATTTCAAAAAAGGGCAGTTGAAAATAGAGAAAGAAAAAGATAAGGTAGAATAAAGGTTGAGTTGGTAACGACTGCCACACATTAAACCACCCAACCAAAGAGAGCTCATAAACCAGCCACAAAACAACGCCGGTATTGATCATTCTTCGGGTCCAGATTCCCGTTTTTTTTCCTTTTTCACTGCGAAAAAAGCTACTAACTTGTTTACGCAGATATCTGTATTTTACTTTCAAGCTTATATAAATCAATTTATTTTTGGCAAAGGAATATAACAGTAAATATACTTCTTCTTCAGGCACACTTTTGATCAATCAACAGATTTAATGCGACTAATCTTAATAACTCAGGATTTTCCTCCCGATTTTGGTGGAATTCAAACTTATTGCCTGGAACACGCCAAACGTCTGAATGAATTTTGTGATGATTTCGCCATTATTTGCCCGGATAAGCCAAATGCAGAAAGAATTGATTGCGTTCTTGATTTTCCTGTCTATCGTTTAAATATTAAAAATTCACACTTGGTTTTCTCACTTTTTAAAAATCTTGAAGAAATAATTGAAAAACATGATGCGGATGCAACTTTTCATGCGCAATGGCACACAACCTGGCCTGCAATTAAGCTGAGAAGAAAAGGAGATTTAAAAAAAGTATTTTGTTCAGGCCACGGCAGGGAACTGATTTTTAACCCATACAAAAATGTCCCTGCATTGGATTCCTTGTTTGAGAAAACCAGGAAAAAATGCTTACAGGAAACAGATCATAACTACCCTGTGAGTGATTACAATTCTGAAATGATGGGAGAGCTTGGTGTACCCAAAGAACGGAAAACAGTAGTAATTAATGGTACTGATCCGGATCAATTTTTTCCAGTGGATGCACAGAAATTAATATCTGAAATGAGACTGCAAGGAAAAAAAATTATTCTCACTGTTACACGCATAATACGCAGAAAAGGTGTCGATCTGGTTATTGAAGCCGTAAACAAACTAAAAAATGAGATTCCTGATATTATTTATGTGGTTGTTGGTGACGGACCTGAATTGGAAAAGTGCAAAGAGCTAGTAAAAGAACTGAACCTGGATGATTACGTGCATTTTACAGGTAAAGTACCATATGAGGAGTTAAATCCGTTCTACAACATGTGTGATCTATTCGTTATGGTACCAAGATCTGATGAAACGGAAGTAGAAGGGTTTGGTATAGTATACCTGGAGGCAAATGCTTGTAAAAAGCCTGTAATTGGGAGTAATTCCGCCGGTATTCCAAGTGCAGTTCTGCATAAAAAAACTGGTTTACTTGTTGAAGAAGAAAATGTTGATGAACTGATAAAGGCGTTGAATACTATCTTATCAGATGAATCCTATGCCAAAAAACTTGGTGAACAAGGTTTTGAAAGGGTCATTGAAAATGCAAACTGGGATTCCGTAAGTAAAAAATTGTTCAACGAAATGAACAAACAAATTTATTAATCTACAATCTGTTCACTATATCACTCTGCTTTAATTTTGTCCACAGAACAAAGACGAATTATATTACCTTAGAGATTTAAATTTTAGAAATGCTTAAAATTCTTCGTTTCTTTCGACCTCTTGTTGAGGCTTGTTATAAACATCCATACAGTGTTCTTTTTGTAAGCCTTCTCATTTCAATTGCCGCTGCAAGCTATGCTTTGAAGCTTGGCATAGATACCGATATAGCGAATCTGCTGCCGCCTTCCAATCCAACGGTACAGGCTCTTGATAAGCTGCAGGAAACTGCCGGTTCTGAAACAGAAATGCAGGTTGCTATAAAATCACCAAGTTTTGAAGCGAACAAACGATTTGCCAATGACCTGATTCAACAGAGTTTAAAATTGTATGACCCGGGTATACAGGATAATTTTTTTAAACGGGCTGAATTCAAAAGAGAAACAGATGTTTTAAAAGACAATGCTCTTTACCTGGCTACTTTTGAGGAACTTGAGAATGTCATCAATTTTTTAAAGGATGAAATTCAAACTGCAAAGGAAGAAGCAAATCCTTTTTTTATTGATTTCGAAGAAGAAGAGGATGACGCTGAAGATAACTTTTCAAATTTCGAGCAAACCTATAATGATTTAATCCCGTCAAAGTACCCTGTAAATGATGACAGCACACTCGTTACAATAAAGTTTTTCCCAAGCGGGTCTAAAAGCAACATAAGCTATCTTGAAGATATGTTCAGTGCCTACGATTCACTTGTAGTGGCAATGCAGCCAAGTTCTTACCACCCCGAAATGGAAGTAAGATACGGTGGCAGACTGAAACGCCATTTGAATGAGTTTGAATCCATAATGAATGATGTTTTCAGCAGTTTTTCATTGGGAATTTCAAGTGTGATACTGCTGGTATTGCTCTATTTTTTCTTTAAAAAGTACATACACTATAAAAGAGGGAGAAAACAGGATCAGCAATACTCTTTCTGGAGCCATCTGATACGATCTCCGATTCCTGCATTTGTTATAGGAATACCCCTCGTTATAAGCCTGACATGGACATTTGGTATCACTCATATTTTCTTGGAAAATCTGAACACAATGACATCAGTTCTGTTCGTAATTCTTTTTGGTTTAGGGATCGATTATGGGATACACTATTACGCCCGTTATATTGAATTGCGTTCTGCAGGAATGAATGTCTATGACTCGATTCTAAATGCATATGAGAGAACCGGAATTGCAATTTTTGTAAGCGCAATCACAACTGCAAGTGCTCTTTTTGTGTTGATATTTGCAGATTTTCGCGGTTTCTCCGAGTTTGGGTTCATAGCCGGATTGGGAATTCTTCTTGCTCTCGCAGCCATGTTATATATTCTTCCGGCACTCTTAACCATTTTCGAAAGATATAACCTGATCTTATTCAATAAACGTTCTGCTGATAAGGAAAGCATTAATTTTTTTAAGAGATATCCGTACGCACGCTCTGTAATATTGGGATGTACAGTTTTGTCTGTTGCAGTGTTGATCAATGCCGACAGCCTCAAATTTGAATATGATTTTGGAAATCTGGAACCCGAATTTGAAGAATACCAGGAATTCAGAGAATTTACAGAAGGCATTGATGAGTCTGAGAGAAGGAATCCGGCTTATATAATTGCAGATTCAAACGAAGATGTTTTCGAAATACTGGATACTTTAGAAATAAAAAAGGAACAAAATCCGGAAACTTTAATTCACAGCTTTGAGGCACTGCAAGAACGCATTCCACCTACCGGAGAAATGCAGCAGCGAAAACTTGAATATATAGATAGTGTAAGAACACTTTTACAAGATCCTTTTTTAAAAGACCAGGAAAACGAAGATCTTGAAATCCTGAGGCGGGCCTCGGGCACCATGGAGCCACTGGATGTAGAAGAAATTCCGGATTACCTGAAAAACCGTTTTCTTACGAAAGAAGGTGAAGTGGGTAAATTTGTTATTATCTACCCAAAGAGTAATATGTCGGACGCCCGGCGTTCAATGGCATTTAAAGATGAGATTGGCAAAATCACAATTTCAGGCGGAAAGACATATTACGCGGCAAGCACATCTTTGGTAGCGGCTGAGATGATTGACTTGATGATAACTGAAAGTCCTTATATGATTTCAGCAACATTTCTGATAATATTTATATTGATGTATTTCTCATTTAATTCTTTTAGGTGGACAGCTATCGCCTTATCACCTTTACTGATCGGTTTAACTATATTATTCGGGATCATGCTCGTGTTTGGCATGAAATTTAACTTCTACAATCTTGTAGTATTGCCGGCCATCCTGGGAATTGGTGTGGATAATGGTGCTCATCTTGCTCACAGGTACCATGACGAAGGAATGAATAGTATGTGGAGCGTGATATCGAGTACAGGCCAGCATATAACAGTTGGTTCTTTTACCACAATGCTTGGATTTGCCGGACTTCTGTTTACCAATCACCCGGGGCTGCAGTCTATCGGTATTATGGCTGTAATCGGAATCGGGATGGCTCTTTTTACTGCGCTTACATTTTTACCGTCCCTGGTACAATATCTTGAAGACACTAATAAAATCAGGTTTTAATTTTGATAGCAAAAACATCCGCAATAGTTCTTAAGGTCATAAATTTTAGCGAATCAAGCCTGATCGTTACAATGATGACAAGAGAGCATGGTAAAATAGCAGTTATTGCCAAAGGAGCCCGAAAACCAAAAAACAAACTGTCCGGTTTGCTTTCTCCCGGAGAAATTCTTGAGGTAGTTTACTATTACAAGAACACAAGAAATGTGCAAACATTAACTGAGGCCGCTTATTTACATAAGCTTTTTAAATTGCGAACAGATGTATTTAAAATGAGTCTGGCTTTATCCGTGCTTGAACTTGTGAACCAGTTGACACACGAAAATGAGATCAATATTCCGGTTTTTAATTTTTTAATTCGGTTTTTACCCTGGCTGAACGACTATAGCAAACCATCAAAACTTATTTTGCCGTATGTTCAGATCCAGTTAGCAGATTTATCCGGAATAGGATTACAGCTTAATGAAACTGACAGGAGCAATGTTTATCTTAATATTTCAAATGGTGAAATAACTGAGTCTCCAAAAGGAAACAGTACAATAAAACTTACGTATGATCAGTATACCTTTATTAAAATGGCTGTTGATGTAAAGAAAAATTCAATTTTTGATATTAACATGTCAAAAAATGAACTAAAAGATTTAATTCACCATTTAGATATGTACTTCCGTTACCATATTGAAGGAATTAAAGAGCGGAAATCAGATCATATTTTTGACCAACTGTTTGATTACTGAAATGAAAAAAAGAGATTATCTGTTATCGGGTGTTTTATTAATTCTAATTGGAGTGTTGCTGGGTCTTATTCTGTCACTATTCAGATCCAATGGCTGGCCTTTAGACCTTGCTGAAGTAAAAGTGACTGAAGTAAAAAGGAGCGATACCCCGCTTTGGGATAACTCTGACCTGGAAAAAATGGATGCCAGGTTTTTATTCAAAACAATAGCAAAAAATGTAAAACCGGCAGTTGTTTATATTGAAACTATCGTTCCTGTCAATAACCGGTCATTTACTGAATCTGATGAGGGGGAGGAGTCGAACCAGTTCTGGGATCGTTTTCTGCCGCCACGTGCAAGAACTGTAGGTTCAGGTGTTATCATTTCTTCGGATGGATACATTCTGACAAATAATCATGTAATTGATGAAGCCATTACTGATGGCATATCTGTCGTATTGGATGATAAAAAAATATTGAAAGCCAGAATTGTTGGTGCTGATCCGAGTACAGATCTTGCTGTTTTAAAAATTGATTCAGAAAACCTGCCTTTTCTAACTATTGGTAATTCAGATTTGATCGAAGTAGGAGAGTGGGTGCTTGCAATCGGGAACCCCTTCAGGCTGAGATCTACAGTAACAGCAGGCATCGTTAGTGCACTCAGCAGGGATGTTGATATTATTGATGACCTGATGAGAATTGAAAGCTTTATCCAGACAGATGCAGCAATCAACCGCGGTAACAGCGGAGGAGCTCTCGTAAATACAAGTGGTGAGCTGATTGGAATTAATACCGCGATTGCTACTCAGAGCGGCAACTATCAGGGATATGGCTTTGCGGTTCCCAGTAACCTGGCTTTAAAAATCGCACGGGATATTATTGAATTTGGAGAACCAAAAAGAGGTATGCTTGGGGTAACCATTGAAAGTGTAACAAACGAGATAGCAGACGAAGCAAACCTTAATGAAATCAGGGGAGTTTTTATTTCGGGAACAACAGATGACGGGGCCGCAAAGGTTGCCGGCATTAAATTTGCTGATATAATATTGGAAGTTGAGGGCCTCCAGGTAAATGAAGTAAATCAGCTTCAGGAAAAAATTGCAATGTTCAGACCCGGAGACACGGTTGAATTGAAATTGTGGCGAAATGGCAGTGTAATTCAAAAATCAGTTCAATTAAAAGAACTTCAGCGCACAGCAGAACCGGTTGAATTTAATGAAAGAGAATTCATAGAGCCCGATGATGATTACTTCCGGGAAGAAAATGAACCCGGTGATGATAAAGGAGTAATTGAAGAAGATTTTAATGTTGGTTTTAAGTTACGGGCACTGGCTACTCCCGAAGATCATCAAAAATTTGATCTCTACATTTTGGAAATTCAGCGTAATACACCTGCCTGGAAATCAGGTTTAGATAACGGAATGAAAATACTGGAAGTTGATGGACAGGAAGTTTCAGATATTTTAAAATTCAGAGACTTATTGCAGGATTCGCTTATCGAAAATGGTTTTGTTGTCCTGAAAGCTGAAGATCAGAATAATGTGACAGGATACTTCCAAATTAATCAATAATATTAAATACAGAAATAATGAACCTGAACATCTATTACTGCGCTATAATTGCACTTTTTATATTTGTTTCTTGTTCCACAGCCGAACAAACAGTACAACAACCCGAAGAACCTGAAATACCTGCAGAGAGTGAAAACAAGGTTCCGGATTGGTTTAATGAGTCCAGGGCCGGTTATGTTGAAAACAATCAAATCTACTCTTTTGGAATAGCTTCTGCTGCAAATGAAGACGAAGCACGTAAACTGGCTATTCGTCAGTCAGATGCAAATTTGCGGGCACAGGTTGATTACTTATTTGAAGAAGCCCGGATCGAGCTTGTTGAAAATAATGAATCTGATGCCGATACACCCGATTTTATCAGAACACTTCGAAATACGATTCAAAAAATTGACCTTAGCAATGCAGACATTCAAATCGAAACCCGCAAAACTGATACTGATGCAGTTTTTGCCTATGTCCTTAAAACTCTTACCAAAAACAAGGTAATAAATAATGTGCGTATACAAATGCAAGAGCACAAAAATATAGATTTGCTTCTTAATACGGAAGTTTTGAACTAATATTGAGCACTGTAAATTATCTTCTTTTTAGCTAATTCTTCAGTTGAAAAAAAAGCCGCAATACATAAGCGGCTTTTTTTACTTTTATTAAGTTCGTAAAAAAATTTCACATATTTTTTACGATTTCATCGCCAAACTCAGAACATTTGAGCAAAGTGGCTCCCTCCATTTGCCTTTCAAAATCATAGGTTACACGTTTGTTACTGATGGATGTCTCAAGACCTTTTTCTATAAGATCGGCAGCTTCATTCCACCCCATATAACGCAGCATCATAACTCCGGACAATATTAAAGAGCCGGGGTTTACCTTATCCTGACCTGCATATTTGGGTGCAGTACCATGTGTGGCTTCAAAAACAGAGTATCCTGTTTCATAATTGATATTTGCCCCGGGTGCAATACCGATACCTCCCACACAGGCTGCCAACGCATCTGATATGTAATCACCATTCAGATTCATAGTTGCAATAACTGCGTACTCATCCGGGCGTGTTAAGATTTGCTGCAGAAATGCATCTGCAATTACATCTTTTATGACAATACCGTTCGGCAGTTCACACCATGGGCCCTCACCTATCTCCTTGGCATCAAATTCTTCTTTGGCAACTTCATAGCCCCAGTTTTTAAAACTTCCTTCCGTGAACTTCATAATATTGCCTTTGTGAACCAGCGTTACACTGTCACGTTTCTGGTCGATGGCGTACCGAATAGCAGAGCGGACAAGCCGTTTCGTTCCTTCAATCGAGATGGGTTTGATTCCAAGTGATGAAGTTTTTGGAAAACGAATATTTGTTGCTCCCAGCTGGTTGATTAAAAAATCTTTTAGCTGATCATTCTCGGATGTGCCGGTCTGGTACTCGATACCTGCATATATATCTTCAGTATTTTCCCGGTAGATAACCATATCGGTCTTTTCGGGATGTTTTACCGGACTGGGAGTTCCCTGGTAATATTTAACCGGCCTGACACAAGCATAAAGGTCGAGTTTTTGACGAATTGCTACATTCAGAGAACGGATACCGCCACCTACAGGTGTGGTCAGCGGACCTTTAATGCCAACTTTAAACTCTTTGATTGCTTCAAGGGTATCTTCGGGAAGCCACTCATCATCCCCGTAAACGTCCAGCGCTTTCTCTCCGGCATAAATTTCAAACCAGTTAATTTTTTTCTTGCCGGAATATGCTTTTTCAATTGCACTGTCGAGTACATGTTTCATAGCCGGGGTAATGTCAACGCCAATCCCGTCACCTTCAATAAACGGGATAATCGGATTATCTCCGACATTCAGAGTGCCATCACTTTTTTTCTCAATAGTGTTACCGCTTTCAGGCGGCTTAATTTTCGAATAGCTCATAAAAAAATAGTATAATTTGAGGTTATTTAGTTATGCTAAAGTATAGCAAAAATTTTGACTTGGTGCATCACAATTGAGTAATTCAATTCGCTTTAAAACTGCACATTCTATACAATTCTGATTATATTGAAACGTATTATTAATATCTGTTATAAATAATTTTCACAATTCAGTTACAGGAGTACACCAATGCTAAAGCCCATGTTCGGCCATCGGCCCAAGCCCAGAAAATTTGAGATGCCGTTGCGTTATTACGATCCCAAAGATGACGATCGAAGAAGAAAAAGAATTCATATTAAGATGAGACGCCGAAAAGACAAACAGGGGATAAAAATCGTTTTGTATGCAGTTGGTCTTGCATTGGTGGTTTGGCTTATATCTGTATTATAATTAACATTGATTTAAAAGAATATTTAACCAGAAGCATTTGATCGATTGAAAAACACATTTGAAGCAGAAGAATCTGTTATCCAAAAAATGCCCCCGGAACTGGCTAATAAAATAGCGGCCGGTGAAGTGATTCAACGACCGGCATCTGTCGTGAAAGAACTTCTAGACAACTCTATTGACGCCGGTGCTGAGTATATTAAAATAATTATTGAGCAGGCTGGACGCACACTGATCCAGGTGATTGATGATGGCAGCGGAATGAGTTCATCCGATGTACGGCCCTGTTTTGAACAGCATGCTACGTCAAAGATTCATACTATTGACGATTTGTTCCGGATTCAAACCATGGGCTTCCGGGGAGAAGCAATGGCTTCAATTGCTTCGGTATCACAGGTAGAAGTAAAAACCAAAAGAGTTGAAGACAGCTCGGGTACATTGTTTGAAATTTGGGGCGGGGAAGAAAAGAAATTTGAACCGGTTGCAACAGATGATGGTACTTCTGTTGCTGTCAGAAATCTCTTTTACAATATTCCTGCCCGAAGGCAATTTCTGAAGACAGATGCCACAGAATTCCGGCATATACTTCGCACTGTTCAACATGCAGCTCTTGCAAATGCAGATATCGCATTTGAACTGGTTGCTGATATGGATACTATTTACAAATTACCCGTCCAGGATATCCAGCAACGCATCACAGATCTTTTTGGAAAACAGTACCGGGCGAGTCTTATTCCCTTTTCGGAAGAAACCACTTTTGTGAAAATTCACGGTCTGGCAGCTGATCCGAAACTTGCGAAAAAAAGCAGGGGAGAACAGTTTCTTTTTGTGAACGGCCGGCCGGTTCAACACCGGTATTTGTCATATGTAATCTTAAGCCTGTTTGACTCCTGGACGAAACAGGGAGAATACCCATTTTACTGTATTTTTATTGAAGTTGATCCGTCTACACTGGACGTGAATGTCCATCCGGCAAAACAGGAAGTAAAGTTTGAAGATGAGAGAAGTGTTATACAACTAACCAGGTCTGTCGTTAAAAAAGCTTTGAATGAATATTTTGTAATTCCGGATCTTGATGAAAAATATGGTACCGAGAGTCAGATGGGAAATTCATTCGAAAATTTTTCAGGATTTAACAACCGGGGCTCATTTCAAAAAAATGAAAATCAATATCCCATTCCTTCACGCATTAATTTCAATGATAAGAATCCGGATGGATTAGAATGGGGAAAAAAGTTGTATGAAACAGATACACCGCCTCTTCATGAAAAAGATAGCGGCCGGGAAAGCAGGCAAGCTGAAGAAAGTGCTGCACCTGTTGACAGGGGATTTTGGCAATTACATGACTGCTATATATTTACTCAAACAAGATCAGGGTATTGTATCATTGATCAGCACGCAGCTCACAAACGGATCATTTATGAAAAGGCTCTTGATGCGACGGAAAAATCAATCCCAGGAACACAGCAGCTTCTGTTTGCCCAGACGATTGAATTATCAGCTACTGATTTTTCTCTTTTAAAAGAGCTGCTTCCAATCATTCAGAGGATGGGTTTTGGAATTCAGTTGCTAAGCGGAAATACTGCGATCATCAATGGCGTTCCCGCAGATATTGACATTGGAGATGAACGAAAAGTTGTAATGGAAATGCTTCAGCAATACCGGGAACTGAATCGGAAGGTATCACTCGATGCCAGAAAAAAGGTGGCGGTTGCTTTCGCATCAAGAACAGCAATACCGCGTGGTAAAAAACTTACCAATGTGGAGATGGAATTAATGATTGATCAGCTTTTTGCTTGCGAAGATCCATATCATGATCCGCTTAAAAAACCCTCGCTTCTTTATGTTCCCCTGGACGAAGTGAAGCGAAAACTTTCCTGATAATGAATATACTTGCCGTTGAACCATTTTATACCGGCTCTCACAAAGCATTTTTGCAGGGATTGCAGAATAACTCACGCCACAAAGTGATTCCTGTCAGGTTAAATTACAAGGGATGGAAATGGCGGATGCACGGAGATTCAGTGAAACTGGCAGAGATGACGAATCACATCAAAGAAAAAATTGATCTGCTGCTTGTTAGCAGCATGACAAACCTTCCGGCTTTTTTAGCTCTTACGAATCCACGTTTTGCTCATGTGCCCAAAGTGATGTATATGCACGAAAATCAACTATCTCAGCCGATGCCTGAAGGGGTAGAACGGGATGTTACGTACTGCTATATAAACTATCTGAGTATGCTTTCTGCTGATAAGCTGGTATTTTCTTCAGAATTTCACCTCAGGGATCTGCTGAATTCATTGCCTTCTTTTCTCGACAACTTTCCGGATGACAAACACTTTAACACTATTGACAAGATAGCAGATAAAAGCATTGTGATGTATCCGGGCCTGAATCTAAGCGTTTTTGACAAAGAGAAAGACACTCGTACAAAAAATGAGCGGCCGGTGATTGTCTGGAATCAAAGATGGCAGTTCGACCGAAATCCGGCTATGTTTTTTCGTGTTTTAAACAGGCTGAATGATATAGACCTGAAGTTTGATTTAATACTGGCGGGCGACAGCTCCCATCAGAAACCGGAAGAGTTTGAGAAAGCCTGGAAACGTTATGGTGCTCATATCACACATTTCGGCTACGTTGATGACGTAGAGCGTTACAGCAAATTACTGCATTCGGGGGATATTGTTGTATCCACTGCTACCTATGAATTCTTTTGTGTGGCCATTATGGAAGCGATCTATTGTGGGTGTCATCCTCTTGTGCCTAAACGCCTCCACTACCCGGAACTGATACCGGATTCTCTGCATTATCCGCTTCTACATGCCCCGGTTTTGTATGAAACCGAAGATTTACTGTTTAAACAGATGAAAAACCTTCTGACCGGTGAAACAAAGCCACTTCCAAAAGCGTCCCTGCAAAATATTAATCAGCATCTCGACTGGCCCAAAAAAATAAACGAGTATGATGATCTTTTTGAAGCTTTTTTAGATTGAATAGAGTTATCTGATAAATGGTCAGGGCAGAGGATCTTGCTTAAGATGATTCATTGGATGACTGGTACCCTGGAATTTCACTATGCTTATCGATCGTCTGAGTCATCCGATTGAAGGTATTAACTCTAAAACGGTGCGTCTTCTTCGTCATCTTCTCCGGGAGAGTGGGGAGTTGGTGGCAATGAAGAATTTTTATCATTTTCTTCCAGGTAATTATCTGAGTCACCGGGAAAAGAATCCGGAGCCGAAGAACGGGTCAGATTTTCAAACCGGGCATACTGCTCCACAAAATAGAGATCCACACTTCCAACCGGACCGTTACGCTGTTTTCCAATAATCAGTTCAGCAATTCCTTTAGTGGATTGTCCTTCCGGCGTTGTTGTGATCCCGTAATATTCCGGCCGGTATAAAAAGCAGACAACATCGGCATCCTGTTCAATGGATCCGGATTCACGCAGATCACTAAGCATTGGCCGTTTATCACCACTGCGCTGTTCCACCTGGCGGCTGAGCTGTGAGAGTGCGATTACGGGTACTTTCAATTCTTTGGCAAGGGATTTCAATCCCCGCGAAATTGTTGCAATCTCCTGCTCTCGGTTACTGTTATCACGCATATTGGCGCTCATAAGCTGAAGATAATCCACAACTACAAGGCCTATATCGTGTTCACTCTTAAGCCTGCGACATTTGGTTCTCAGCTCCATCACATTTAAACCCGGTGTATCATCAATGAATATTTTCGCAGTAAACAGGCGGCTGGCTGCATCAATCAAACGTTTAAACTCTTCATCCTTGAGTCTTCCGGTACGGGCCGTCTGCGCATCGATACGGGCTTCCATGGTCAGGAATCGCTGAACAAGCTGCTGACTTGACATCTCAAGACTGAAAAGAGCAACATTCGACTGAAGTTTTTCATTGTGGTGTAAAGCAGCATTTCTCGCACAGCTCAAAACAAATGCGGTTTTTCCCATGGACGGACGAGCAGCTATTATAATCAAATCACCCGGCTGCCAGCCTGATGTATATTTATCAACATCGAGTCCAGATGGAACACCGGTTACCCCGGCAGGCTTGCCTCTTATTTCTTCAAGGTAGGCGAGTGTATCTTTCAAAACATCGCCAATTGGCTGGGCATTTGCCCTGCTTTTGGTATTTGAAATGTCAAAAATACGCTGTTCGGCGCCATCCAGCACATCAAATGCATCAGTTGTAGAATCATAAGCTGTTTTTATGATATCATTGCAATTCAGAATCAGATTTCGTTTGATTGCTTTTTCGCTGATAATCTGAGCATGATAGTCAATATTGGCAGCTGAGCTTACAGATCGAGTTAAATCCGCCAGGTAAGAAGCTCCTCCAACTGAATCCAATAGATTTTTATCCCTTAACTCATTTTCAACAGTCAGTATGTCTAATGGATTGTCACGCTCGTAGAGCTCGTAAAGTGTCTCAAAAATATGACGATGTGCCGGTTTGTAAAAATCGTCCGGTTTCAGCATTTGAAGGGCAATAGTTGCTGCTTCATGTTCTATAAGCATTGATCCCAAAACTGCTTCTTCAACTTCGATAGCCTGAGGTGGAACCCTGCCTTCCTTATCGAGAGAATCAACCATAACTTGTCGCTTCTGATTGCCGGAATTATAGCCGTTGTGATCGGGCATTCATTCTGAATTATGAGTTAAAAAAAGTGATTTGCCGTCTATATCTTGTATTCATCAGGAAACAAATACAGAACTGTAAGAGGTAAAAAATTAATATTATGAAGATACTAAAATTGATGTCGAATTCGTAAATGAACTTGTAAAATATGGGGAATTTTTCTCTGCCTCATATTTTTGGCAAGTGCAAAAGGGGAGGAACAAATTTAGTTACTCCGGGGAGCGACCCAGTTCATCATATTTTTCTCTGAGTAATTGAACATCTTCCCAAACCGGCCGTTTCCATTGTTGATTTCTCAAAAGTGCTGCAGGGTGATATGTTACCATTAACAGGCTACCCCGGAAAGAATGAAATTTTCCCCGTAAATCCCTCAGGTTTTCATCACGCTCCAGTAATGTGGTTGCAGCGACCTTTCCAAGACATAGAATCAGTTTTGGAGAAATGATATCAATTTGGCGGTAGAGATAGGGCAGGCTGCGCTCTCTTTCTTCCGGAAGGGGGTCTCTGTTTCCGGGCGGACGATGCTTTAGTATATTTGTTATATAGACATCGGAACGTTTAAAATTGATCGCATCTAATATTTTCGTTAGAAGCTGACCGGCCCTGCCTACAAAAGGCTCGCCTTTATTGTCCTCTTGCTCTCCGGGCGCTTCACCAATGAGCATCAGGTCGGCATCGGGATTTCCCGTTCCAAAAACAAGATTTGTATTTGGGAGATCTGTCTTCAGCTCGTCAGATTTCAAACAGATCTTATGCAACTGTTCAAGCGTATTACAAGCGGATAATATTTCATACAAATTCTCTGCGCCAGAATTAGTTACAGAAATATTCTCAAAGTTATCTAAAGTATCTGTCGTAGAAATTCCGTAGTCTTTTTTATCTGAAACGGCAACGCTTTGTTCCACCTTATTTGAGGTGTCAGGCGAATTATTAACCTGTAAAGTATTTACTTTTTGATTGTTTGGATGGGTCACGGTGAAATCACCATACATCTCTCTTTCATTTTTTAAAAAGAGAAGAATTTCGTTAAGCAGTGATGAGGAATCATTCATAATGTCTATGCTGTTAATTCGGCAATTACCATTTCAAGTTTATCTTCATTGTTAACAACATGCTTATTTAACTTACTTAAATGGGTACCATCTTTTAAACGACTACCGATTTTTACCTGCTTAATGCTGTTTTCAAAAACTGAATCTGCAGGGTGTTTAACCCGGATGTAATTGTCAGTCCATCCCTGCCGCCAGCCATCCTTGTCTTCAGATTCAAATAGCACAGGTCTCACCTGATCGTAATGACGGATGTCAAATTCGAAGCGCTTCTTAGCCGATAAACGCCTCAGTTTATGAGTTCGTTTTTTCCGAATATGATGCGGAACAACCGGTTTGATTGTTAAAGCATGAGTACCGGGACGTTCTGAATATGTGAAAACGTGAAGATAGGATACATTCAGATTTTCAATAAAGTTAAAAGATTCTTCAAATAATTCATCGGTTTCTCCCGGATGACCAGTTATAACATCAACACCGATACACGCATCCGGAAGCAGCTCGTTAATCAGCTCTACTCTTTCCCGGTATTGGCTTGCCGTATACCTTCTCCGCATCAGTCTCAGTATTCTGTTACTTCCGCTTTGCAGCGGTATATGAAAATGGGGCTGAATTACATCAGAATCGGCGGCAAGCTTAATGATATCATCACCCAATAAATTTGGTTCGATGGAGGAGACCCGGATTCTCCGAAGGCCGTTGACTTTTTGTAACTTGCTTAAAAGCTTAATAAAGTTTTCACTTCTGCCGGATCCAAAATCACCAGTATTTACTCCTGTTATCACAATTTCTTTGAACCCCTTTCTTACGAGGTGTTCTGCATTTCGAATAACTGTATGAATTCTCGGGCTTCTGCTTTTTCCCCGTGCAAGTGGGATCGTGCAAAAAGAACATTTATAATCACAGCCGTCCTGGACTTTCAAAAATGCTCTTGTTCTGTCGCTTGAAGACAACGAGTTATGAAAATCGGTTGCTTCATTAACATCAGTATTGTAAATAATAGTCTTATCCTGCTTAACGAAATCATCAAAAAGTTCAAGTAGCCTGAATTTGTGTTTGGCCCCAAGAACCGCATCCACACCTTCAACAGAAGCTATTTCTTCCGGCTCGAGCTGCGCATAACAGCCAATGACGGCTATAAAAGCGTCAGGATTTTTCTGACGGGCACGCCTGACAGTTTTTCTGCAGGTACTATTGGCATTTTGAGTTACCGAACAGGTATTAATAATGTATATATCCGCTGATGTATCGAATTCAACAATTTTATAACCTGAATCTGAGAAATCTTTTTTGATGGAGGAAGTCTCAGAAAAGTTTAGTTTGCAGCCGAGTGTTTCAAATGCAACTTTCTGCATGTTTCTAAATACTAATTATCTGTAAAGTTAAACTGTCTCTTTTTCGATGTCCTGATCAAACTTTTCTTCCCACAGTTCCTGGTTTTTCTTGGCATCCTGGATAAATGAGGATTTCTGAACAGCATTGATCAAAATGGAATTGAGCACGGTTGCCGGGAATTTTAAAGGTCGGTCGATATCCATAAAAAGAACTACCCGTTCACCATCCGTGTCGTTCCATACTTCGTGATCATAGGTATCATCAAACATCATTGTTTTACCCTCTTCCCAGTTAGCATACTGGTCATCCACACGTATCCGGCATTTTTCTTTTGGCTCAGGTACCTTGATACCCAAATGGCACCGGATCACCCCGTTATATACACCACGGTGTGCGGGAATATGTTTGCCGGGAGCAAGAATGGAAAAGAAAGCAGTTTTCATTCCGGGTATCTGCTCAACCAGTTTTGTGGTTTCGGGACAGCGTTCACAGTTTTTCTCTGCTTTGTAACCAAATCCGTACAGGAAGTAGGTTTTCCATTTGTTATCCTGCGTTATTGATTTCTGATCCTTTGATATTTCATGAAAACTCGGTATAGAATCTTTCTGCTTCAGAATTTCATCAACTTCGGTTCTGATTTTATCCCAGTTTGCTTCCAGGTCATCTACCCAGTCAAACTGGTATGGGTCCAAAAAGGGTGTTGTGGGGATCTTTGAATATTTTGCAATGATTTTTTCAAAAGCCCAAAGAGCTTTACTGCCAAGGCGTACAATGAGGCGTGATTTTTCTTTTTTATTTTGATTGTCCATTGATTAATTATTTTTTTTGAATTTGTTATAAAATCATCTTCCTAAGATATCAAAAAACTGACTTATTTGAACCTCTTAGAATAAAAGCTACAGATTAGTTGTTTGTTTGATATTTTTGAACACTTTCCAGTGATTTGAAAATACAAAGATGGAATTTAGTTGTGTTTTATTGCTTAGATATACATGAAATTTTCTTACTTTTGCGGTATTGAAATATCCCTACACGTTTTTATCAATCTATCTATACAAAAGAATTTTAAATATGCTTCATTTTATACAGCGCGGCCTTATTCAATTCACAGTTGTAGTTTTTATATCTCTTTTTGCCCAATCAATTATAGCACAGGACGTTGGCAATATAGATTTTCGTTCTATACGAGTTGATGAATTGTCAGATTCACAAATTCGTCAGATCTGGGACAGAGCTCAAAGTGAAGGGATGTCGCTTAACGAAGTTCAGTCGATGGCTCTTGCACGGGGAATGTCTCAGTCTGAAGTTCGTAAATTAAGAACAAGAATAAATGAGATCAGACTACAGACAGAAGATGATGAAGAAGCTGATACCGCCGAGGCGCCAGGAACAGATTTAAGACGTGTGGTTGACCTGGCTGAAGATGATTTTATAGTTATTCGGGGAGATACTGTATCCGTCGATTCCTTAGTGGCAAAAGATGATGAAATATTCGGTGCTTCACTTTTTTCAAGAGTTTCCAGAACGTTTCAGCCATCATTCAATATTCCAACTCCAGAGGGTTATGTTCTGGGAGCAGGTGACGAACTTGTCATTGATATATGGGGTGCGGCAGAAGCAAATTACCGGTTAACAGTTAATACAGAAGGTGCAATTAACATTCAAAATATTGGCCCTGTATTTGTCAATGGTTTAACTATTGAAAGCGCAAGAGAAAAAATTATAAACAGGTTAAAAAATATTTATTCCGGGCTGGATCCCAGTCGACCTCAGGAGGCCAATACTTATGCTCAAATTAGTCTTGGAAATATTAGAAGTATAAAGGTTACGGTTCTGGGAGAGACAAAACAACCGGGGACATATACGGTAAGTTCACTTTCAACGATATTTAATGCACTTTACTCAGCTGGTGGTCCAAATGAATCCGGAACATATCGAAGTGTTAAATTAATAAGAGGCCAGGAAATTATTTCGGATCTTGATATATATGATTTTTTAATCTACGGAGATTTATCGGACAATATTCGTCTTAAAGACCAGGACATAATAAAAATTGACCCATATTTAAACCGTATTACCGTAGAAGGTGAATTAAAACGAAACGGAATTTTTGAAGTGAAACCCGGAGAGACACTTGGAGATTTGATCAATTTTGCCGGGGGATTTACAGATCAGGCTTATACACAGAGAATTGTCTTGAGAAGAAATACACCTACTCAAAAAAGTATATCAGATGTCAACTATCCTGAAGGTGCAGATTTGGAATTAAGCAATGGTGACAGACTCGTTGTCGGACAAATTTTGGAACGTTTTGAGAACAGGGTAGAAATTGAAGGTGCTGTTTTTCGTGAGGGTGATTACGAACTTAATGATGGTATGACTCTCCGTGACTTAATTATGAAAGCAGACGGACTACGTGAGGATGCATTTCTGTCAAGAGGGATCATATTCAGATTAAAAGATGATCTGACAATGGAGACTGTTTCATTTCACGCCGGGCAGGTTATCAGCCAGCCCGAAACATATGACATTGAGCTGAAGAGAGATGACCTGGTCCGGATAACATCCATTTTTGACATGCGGCAGGAATATACAATTAATGTAAGAGGTGCAGTTAACAGCGGTGGTGAATTCGAATTTGCTGATGGAACTACAGTTGAAGATGCTATTTTGATGGCCGATGGTTTTCGTGAATCGGCAGCACCCTACAGAGTAGATGTCGCAAGGCGCATTTCTGACGAAAACAACAGACTGAAAGCAAATCGTATAGCAGAGATCTATCAATTTGAGGTTAATCGCAATCTTGATTTTACAAATGGTGACGGTGATTTCAAACTCAAACCTTTTGACCAGGTGTTTGTACGGTCTGAACCTAATTATGAAACTCAGCAAGTAATAAGAATCGAGGGGGAAGTTCAGTTTCCGGGAGAATATGTTTTGGATGAGCGAAATACCAGGATTTCTGAAATTATTAAAAAAGCCGGAGGACTTAGCTCGTATGCATTCCCTCAGGGTGCATCACTGGAGCGGAGATTAAGCGAAGAGACGGACCTTGGGGACATTGATATACTGGATACACTACTTGTCGAAACTCAGCAGGAGAGACGTACAACTAATGTAGGAATTGAACTGGATGAAATATTAAGCTCTCCGGGAAGTAATTTTGATTTAATTTTAAGAGATGGTGACGTTTTAACGATACCAAAAGAGCTTCAGACTGTAAGAGTAGAAGGTGAAGTACTATCGCCGGTGAGTATACGGTATGAAAAGGGCAAAACATTAAAAAAATACATTGACGAAGCCGGCGGAACTACAGAAAGAGGTAAAAGTAAAAAAGCCTTTATTGTATATGCCAACGGCGAAGTAGACCGGACCAAAAGATTTTTATTTTTCAGAAATAATCCCAGGGTAAGACCCGGGGCAACAATTATTGTGCCGCAGCAACCGGAAGAGCGTGAATTGTCACCTCAAGAAAGAATCAGTATTTTAACTGCGATAGTTTCTACAGCAGCACTGGTAAGTACTACCATTGTGCAAATCAGAAGATGATTGGCGGACAGATATCGTGTTACAAAACCTGGTTATTTTTTCTCTGAAATTTTGATTAAATGGATATCTTACGATAGATATAATTGATCATTTTTCAACTATTAGTTATATCCCCCGGGATTTTTTAACTGCCAGTTCCAAGCGTCTCTGCACATCTCTACCAGGTCTTTTTGGGCTTCCCAATTTAGTTCATTCTTTGCTTTGGATGGATCGGCGTAAACGGCTGCAGCATCTCCTGGCCGACGATCTACTATTTCATAAGGCACATTTTCCCCCGTGGCGTCTTCAAAGGCTTTTATTACATCCAATACACTGTACCCGGTTCCGGTTCCAAGATTGTAAACATCAATTCCCGGATTCTCCTTAAGCTTTTCCAGCGCTTTCAAATGACCATGAGCCAAATCTACCACGTGAATATAATCACGAACACCACTGCCATCGTGCGTGGGATAGTCATCGCCAAAAACCCGGAGTTTTTTCAGATTGCCAATCGCAACCTGGGTTACATAGGGCATAAGGTTGTTTGGGATACCATTCGGATCTTCACCTATCTCCCCGCTTTTATGAGCTCCGACAGGATTAAAATAACGCAACAGGGATATATTAAAGCGGTTGTCTGATCTATAGAGATCTTTAAGAATATACTCGATAGTCAGTTTCGTTTGACCGTACGGATTAACTGCGGATAACGACTCATCTTCAGTAATGGGTACTACATCGGGCTCACCGTATACAGTACATGATGAGCTAAAAACCATGTTATAAACTTCATGCTTTTGCATGATTTCGCACAGGTTGAGAGTACCGGTCACATTATTTTGATAGTAGAAAAGTGGTTTTTCAACGGATTCACCTACGGCTTTTAAGCCTGCAAAGTGAATAACTGCGTCAAATTCATATTTACCAAACAAGTTATTAAGTCCTTCTTTATCAAGAAGATCTAATTGATAAAAATCAACACTTTTCCCGGTTATATTTTCAACTCTTTTTAATGATTCACTGCTGCTGTTGATCAAATTGTCCATCACAACTACCTCAAACCCATCATTCAGAAGCTCAAGAACTGTATGACTTCCGATATATCCGGTTCCACCGGTCACAAGTATTTTATCCATAATTATTACTTTTAGAAATTTTCCTATCGAAAATGAGTATAATTGAGATTAGCGTCAACAGAAACTTTCCAGAAACCAGTTTATTACTAAACTTTAATATTCCGATTTCAAAGAAATGGTGTATTTCAGTAAGGGCAGGCTGCCGCGTGGAGATAAACTTTTACAGGAGATATTTGTAATACTGCTATATAGAGTAAACAAACAGTTACTTCAGACAGGATATCCGGGGATGAAAATTCTGAATGTAGTGCCTTTATTGATCATGCTTTCGATCGATACCTTAGCTCCGTGCAGGTGTAATATTTTTTGGGCTATTGAGAGACCTAAACCGGCACCTGCACCGGGGCTTCGGCTTTTATCAACCTGATAGAACCGATCGAAAATGTGTGGTAAGTCTTTTTCCGGAATTCCCTTTCCGCTATCTTTGATCTCAACCATTACATCCTTACCATCTTTCGCAGAGGCAATCGAAACACTTCCGCCAGGTTCAGTGTGCTTTATCGCGTTATCAATCAAGTTAGAGAGGGCACGTTCCATCAACCCGAGATCTGCATAAACCAATGAGGTTGGTTCATTTGGGAAACTTGCTTCAAGCTTTACATGCTTCTCTTCAGCAATCGGTTTGAACTGAATGACAAGGTCTTGTACGAGTTCGGCCATAGAAACATATTCAAGCTCGGGCTTAACATCTTCAGCATCAAGTTTCGAAAGTTCAAAAAGATCGCTGATAAGCCTGTTTAATTTCTGCGTATTTTTAAGAACGATATCAAAATACTTTTGATACTCATCTTTTCCGATACTCTGGCCTTTGATCTGAATTGTTTCAAGGTAGCCCTGTATTGAAGATAAAGGACTGCGAAGGTCATGGGAGATATTTGCAACAAGTTCGCGGCGAAGCTTGTCTGTTTTTTTCAGATCATCCATGTTTTGAACAATTGTATCAGCCATTTGATTGAAACAGTAGGAGAGGTCCGACAGTTCATCATTACCCCGCCGCGGAATTCTTCTGTGTAACTGGCCTCTCTCAAATGCAGTAACTGTTTGTTTAATCGTTTGAAGCCGCTGGGTGATCATTTTAAACAGGAACAGGCCGATGAAGAGTGTGATTAAGAAAATTATTCCCAATATCCACATGGTATTACTTATAATATAGCTGTCAGAAACCAAAGCTGCAGTCTGGTCATATTGTTGTCCTTCAAGGATAATGTATAGATAACAACCTGAGGAATCCTTTATGCTAATAGGCGCTGCACTAAATGGTTTTGAACGGTTATTTTGCAAAGGATCCTGGCCAAGAATAGGAAGAGGGTCACCACTCAGATACTGATCAATGGGCCTGGTATCTACTACCTGGGTTACCGGTGTTCGTTGATTATCACCAGAACCGGGATAAGATCCCTTAATTACACCCTGCCTGTTTAAAAGATAAATATCAAATTGCGGATTTGTACCGCTAAGCTGTTGAATTTTATCCCTGATTGCTTTGTGATCAATTGTATCCTTCAGAAGCGGCCGGAATTCCTGTGCAAGTGTCCGTGCAAGATTTGCGTTGCTTTTTTGTGTGGTTTCCTGAACATATCCTAGAGAAGCATTTGTGCTGGTATATGCAACAAGCATACCGAATGCAATCAGCAAACCGGAAAAAATAACAGCTAATTTCAGGTAAAAACTACGCATGCTCTTGTAACTCTTTTAAATCAGAAAAGCGATATCCCATACCCCACACAGTTCGTATATATTTTGGCTGGGATGGATCTGATTCTATTTTACTTCTGAGCCTGTTAATATGTGAATTAACAGTATGGCTATATCCGTCATATTGATAGCCCCATACAAGGTTTAGTAACTGCTGCCTGCTATATGCCTTGCCAGGATTGGATGCGAATAGAAGCAGAAGCTCAAACTCTTTGGTGGTCAGTTCAATTGCCTCATTATTCATAACCACTTTCCTTTTATCGGGATAGATTTCGAGATCATCAAATTCGATTACTTCCGGCATATCATCCTTACTCTCATTATCAACTTCAATTCTTCTGAATATTGCTTTAACTCTTGCCATTAACTCTCTGATACTGAACGGTTTTGTCATATAGTCATCGGCCCCTAACTCAAGACCAAGTACCTTATCCACCTCTTCAGCTTTGGCAGTAAGCATAAGGATGGGAACTTGACGGTTTTCTTTTCGAATGCGTTTACAAACTTCAAATCCATCCAGTCTTGGAAGCATAATGTCCAGAATCACAATTGATGGATTCTCTTTTTGAAATGTTTCGACTCCTGCTAACCCGTTATCAGCATGCAGAACGGAATACCCCTGATCTGTCAAATTTATTTTAACAAGATCTGCAAGATCGTGATCGTCTTCTACAATGAGTACTTTTTGATTTTGATCGTTGGGCATGTGGTAATTTTTTTTATTTAAATTTAATGATATTCATTTGAGAATCATCACATATTCATAACATTTAGTTTTCAATTATATTTTCGAAATCCTGAATTACCTGCTCACAAAACGCATCTACCTTTTCAGCAGTATCTTTCAATTCGGATTGATCGGCACTGTTTTCCAGTTGCTCTTTTGAAAAACTGTACAGCTCCATTAGCTCTTTCAGATTAAGCATTAGTGCGGCAGGCTTTATTTTATGGCCTGCACGTCTAAGATTCTCAATGTCCCTGCTTAACAAGTGATTCGAAAATTGCTCCTTGAATTCAGAAAATGAACTGATCGATGCTTCAGCAAATTCCTTAATGTATTTTTCTTCACCATACATCATCTTTTCTATCATTTGGCGGTCAACTTTCTGATTGCCTGAGCTCATAGTATCTCTTTCGTTTTTTATTCATTTGCCGGTTCGGTTACATAATGAGGAACCGGGTGTCCTTTTTCGTCAAGATGTACAAAAACAATTTTATCAATTCGAATGATTGTTTTGAGAGTAAATTTGTGCCTTACCTCGCACTTTACAGTAATTGAGGTTTTGCCAAATTTTACAGTTTCCATACCTATCTCAATAATATCTCCGAGCTTGGCAGAACTTACAAAATCAATTTCAGACATAAATTTAGTAGCGATGTTTCCTTTTCCAAGCTGACATATTACATAGATAGCCGCCTCTTCATCAATCCAGCTTAATACAGATCCCCCAAACAGAGTCCCGTGCGCATTCAAATCCTGGGGCTTAATCAGCTTTCGGCTAAAAAATCTCATGCCGGGAATATTTTTACCCATAACTCAATACTTATATAGTGACGAATTCAGATATTTTTGATTTCAACCTATTCAAAATAAGAAATGATCAGTTATTAAATGAAATTCATTTTGTGAATTGTAATTTGAAAGATAATAACCAGTTAATATTAATGATTTCATTTTAAATAGGTAAAACTAACTGATAAATTGGTATTTATCCGGTTTTTATTTATTAAAATATTCGCATAAGTTGTAACAACTCTATTAGAAGTTTATCTCTTATAGTACTCACTGGTGATAAATTAAAAATTGAATTCCGGAATATGGCAACAAGATCTATAGCGTTTACAAATCAAAAGGGTGGGGTAGGAAAAACAACAACAACCATCAATGTCGGAGCCGGATTAAGCCGGATGGGTTTTAAGGTCCTGTTGATCGATATGGATCCACAGGCTAATCTTACGTATTCCCTGAAAATGCATTCCCAAAAACTGAATACGAATGTATATCATGTTTTGCGGGGAGAGGCAGATATAAAAGATGTTATCATAGATTATGAAAAATTTCAAATACTGCCATCTTCTATAGATTTATCAGGTGCAGAAATGGAACTTGTGAATGAACCTGCCCGTGAATGTCTCTTGCGAGATGCTCTTGTTCAGGTACAACAGGACTACGATTTTATTTTAGTTGATTGTCCGCCAAATCTTGGATTACTTACACTCAATGCATTTACTGCTGTTAATGAAATTGTGATTGTATTGCAATCAGAATATTTAGCGCTGCACGGCTTGTCCAAATTAATGGATCTGGTCAAAGTTGTTCAGAAACGGCTCAATAAAAATTTAAAGGTTGAAGGAATTGTTTGTACATTGTATGACCATCGAAAAAACCTCAACAGAGAAGTTGTAGGCCATATCAGAGACTATTTCGGAGCAAAAGTTTATGGCACTGTAATACGTGATAATGTGGCTCTTGCTGAAGCTCCGAGTCATCACAAAACAATATTTGAGTACGATGGCAGCAGTAATGGAGCTCAGGATTATTTTGCACTTGCTAAAGAAATACGAAACGGATACTAATTTATGTCAAATAAAAAAAGTCTTGGCCACTCCCCGCTCGGCTACGATGTAATCGAAAATTCAAATTTTGACTTTATCCCTGATTATAACGCCCTGATTGAGTCTGAGAGTACTGAAAGTTTTGGAAATGATCCGGAGGCAGAACCCGGAAAGGATTCATACCGCAGCAAAAAGAATGATATTCATCCGGAGGATCTCAAAGGTAAAAAAATTGTCAGCTATTACATTGAAGAAACTATTACTGACCGGCTAAGAGAATATGCAAGTGATCACAATTCAAGCTACTCGGCAGCTGCTACAGACGCAATTAAAGAGTATGTGGAGAGTAAGGGATACTAAAGTAAAAGAAGTCATTTAATTTTATTCTCTCATCTTAGGCAGGTAAGTATCATAAATCATTATATTTATTTGAACCTGATACGTAATTCCAATTTTATCGCGTGCTTTTGCTGCAAGATTGCCGTCTCCAAATCTTTTTAAAATAAGTTTGTACGTTTTTATCTCATCTGCATCCCTTTCTTTATCTCTTAATTCAATGCCCAGTAATTCCATCAAATTGCTTATTTGCATTTAGCTCTTAGCGGTCAGCGCCGTGCCGTAAACCAGCTCCATTGTTTAATCCTCGGATCTAATATCTGGCTGTTTCTATAAGGCTCAAAATTTGTAATGAAATATCAAAATCAATTTTAAACAATCGGGGAAATTGGGTCGCAAAATATTATTTGCCCTGCATATATTTTTTTCTATACTGATCTAATTCAAAATACAATCCTAATGAATGTATGCTCCATCTTTATAAAAGTAACAGGCTTGAATGGCTGGCTGAAAAACTGAGTAAATCTTTACATTTTTCAGGCAATATGCATCCGCTTCAGAGTGATACGATAATAGTGCCCAATCGGGATAATGCCCGCTGGCTTCAATTCAAGATTGCTGAACAGAATGTGATCAGTGCAAATATACAATATCTTTTGCCTGCTGAGTGGATGTGGAATGAGATCAGGCGTTTACATCCCGATACTCCCAAGGAGCTGGCCACAGATAAAAATCCGTTGAAATGGGCGATTTTGAACTTGCTAATGAACGGGGATATTCCGGAAAATGCAAAATTGATAGAAAATTATATATCAAACTCCGCAAAAGGAAACAGGGTGGAGCGATATATTCAGCTGAGTGATTTAATTGCTTCCGTGTACGATAAGTATATGGTTCACCGGCCTGATATGATCCTGGAATGGGATAAGGGCAATGAGGTATCCGGTAACAGACACGAAGTGTGGCAGATGAATCTTTGGAATCGTTTAATCAAAATTTGGGATAGTTATTACAGTTCAAAATTGCAATACCACAGCCCGGTACTCTGGAACGACATTCTGCAGAAAATTTTAAATGGAAAAGTAAGAACGGATCCTGCCAGGAATCTTTGGGTGTTTCACTCAGGAAAACTGCCCGAACCGCTTGTTGAAATACTTGTGGCATACTCTGCACAAATACCTGTTCACATGTTTAACCATCAGCTGCTGGATTTAAAAACTATAGTTCATAAAAAAAATGATTTTCTGATTGATATGTTAGATGAAGAGATATCTGCAGAAAAGTCGCTCCAGTTTTTTATATCAGAATACAAGGCTGATTTTGAGCAGAATACTCATTATGAAAAAAGGAGCGGGTCTTCATTTCTGCATCTTATTCAAAATCGACTGTTGACCACAGATAAAAACCAGTCCGGCAGATCATCAGCTCCTCCCGATCAAACGGTATCAATACATTCGTGTCACTCCAAATTGCGTGAAATCGAAACCCTGCACAATTACATACTGAATTGCATTGAAATTTCAGATACAGTTTATCCTGATGACATTCTAGTCGTTTCACCCGATATGGATAAATATACTTCTTACATCCGGGCCGTATTTGGAACGAAAGATCGTGATCTGCCCAAAATTCCCTTTACGATTGGAGAAAAAAATATCAGCAATAAAAATTCTATCTACATCCTCTTGGAACAAATTTTAGAATTTACTGAGAGCAGGTGGTTTCCGTCCAATTTTATGGACATATTGCACAGTGGTCCGATTATGGAGAAGTTTAATCTGAGTGAGGCAGATATCAGCCTGATCCGAAGATGGATTACAGATAATCATATCACCTGGGGCATGGATTCGGATCATCGAAAGATCGAAGAGCAGCCGGAAAACAGAACCACTACGTATCGTTCTGCTCTTAACAGTCTTTGGCTGGGGCATCTCTTTGACCTTCCTGATTTCGTAATGATTGATGATATACCTGCTTATCAAGGTATTGACACTACTGAAAAAGAGGATATACTCAGCCGTTTTTCATCATGTATCAACTTGTTAAACGAGATTCGAATTGATTCAACCGAGGATCGAACTCTGGATGACTGGCGTGAAAAAGGTATTTACTGGATTGAGAGTCTATTTCCTGTGAACTCTTCAGAATATCGTTTGCATGATATTATTGAGTTTATGAGGTCTCTGCTTGAACAGAGCAGGCTTAGCGGTTTTAAGGAAAAAGTACCATACCGGGTTTTCAAGAAAGAAATTTTATCCGCGATTAAGGAGAGTCGCTCAACCACAGCATCCCTGGCAACAGGAGTTGTATTCAGTTCAATGGTACCCATGAGAAATATACCCTTTAAAATCGTTGCCCTGATTGGATTAAACGAAGAAGAATTTCCGAGAAAAATAAGCGCACCAGAATTTGATCTTATTCAAAATTCGCCCACTTCAAGAGAAACAACTGTTAAAGATGAAGACAGGCATCTTTTTCTGCAGTATGTTATGGCACCAACCGAAAAACTTTTTATCAGTTATGTAGGAAGAAGCATTGTAGATAATGAGAAAATTCAACCTTCTGTTATTTTAGAAAAATGGATAGACAGAATTGAACATATTACTGGTGTAAATATGTATAATTTGATCGAGGAAGAGTCTTTAAACGGTTTTTCTGAAAATCAGTTTAAATGCAATAAATCATATTCGAATATTTATGCAGAAGTAGCAGAATCACTAAACACGGATGATAAAAAAAGCGGAAACTACTCAGCTACAGCTGAAAGCATCGAAATATTTGGGGAAGTTATTCGGATTAAGGATTTAGAATCCTTCTTCAGAAACCCGGTTAAATTTTATTTAAAAGATAATTTCGGTGTTTGGCTTTCTGATTTTGATGACCGGCTGGGAGAAGAGATATTTGTACCTGATGCTCTCTTATCATACAAGCTAACCGGAACAGTTCTTGGATGGATGGAAACTGAAACAGGTAAAGAGCCATCAAAGAACCTGCTGATAAAGAGTGGTATGGTTCCGGACGATTTTCTTGGTCACCAAGAAACAGATAGAATAATTGAACAAGATCAGAAGATTCTTAAAATAATCTCTGAAGAGACAGGGTCATATAAAAAAAATCAGATAAATATCTCTTATCAACTGAACAGCAGTACTATAGAAGGTTATGTTAAGAGCTATTCTACAAATAAATACTATGACATTTTTCTCTCTTCAAAGAGCGGGAAAAACCTGATTGTTGCATGGCTCCGATACCTGCATATACTGAATCACTTCAAGAAAAATTTTGTTGAAAACAGGATCCTGTTAAATGCAAAAAAAGACGGAGGTGAATGGTTCTCTTTTTCGCCCGTTGATGATCCTGTTGAAACACTTGAAAACCTTGCTGAGATTTATCTCAAGGGAATCCAAAGGCCTTTTCTCTTTGCACCTAAAACGTCATTTTCATTTTCAAAATCTAACTACGAAGAAACTTTTGAGAAGGCAATTCAACGGGGCGAATCAGAATGGTTTGGTAATTTTGTAATAGCTGAAAATAGTGATCCGGTTTACCAGTTATGGTTTGGACGCACGAATCCTCTTGAGTTACCTGAATTTCGTGAAAACTCTGATCGTGTTTTTAAAGATTTAATAAAGAATCTTGAATAGTATATGAAACCTGTTGAAATATTCGGTCTTAATCCAAGCCCTCGTGTATTGATTGAAGCAAGCGCGGGTACCGGGAAAACATTTACTATCGCCGGTTTATTTGCCAGGTTTATTGCAGAAGGAAAAGCGAAAGTGGATGAGCTTCTTGTCGTGACCTTCACAAAAGCAGCTACAAAAGAGTTGAAAGCGAGGATTTACGAGAGATTAAGGGATTGCAGGGAACTTCTTGTCTATCCTGAAAGGGAAACAACGGATAATTTTGGACAAGAATTTTTGAATTATTTTAAAAACGATCCGGATGCACTCTCAAGAGTTCAGGAGGCTATCACCAATTTCGATGATGTATCTATTTCAACGATTCATGGATTTTGTCAGTCCGTTTTGAATGAACACATATTGCTTTCTGGAATTCCTGTTGACTGGGAAATAGAAGAGACCAACATTCTACTCGAAAAGGAAGTACAGGATTATTGGCGCAGTTTCATGTCTTCAAATCACCATTCAGATCTCCATGATTTAATGTCTGAACTATTTAAAATAACTGCAAAATCTCCTGATCATTTTTTCAATCTTGCAGACTCTGTTATTTCCAAACCATATTCCGGGATCGAGCCTGACAAGGATTCACTGCCTGAACCGAGGCCGGTTCTTGAAAAATTCATTTCTTTAAAAAAAGATATCAGCCTGGCATGGGAAGAGGATAAAGAAAGTATCCGTAATGAGTTGATCAAAACAAATTTGAAAGGATTTACTCAAAGAAATCTTGACAGATGGTCTGCTGAGATTGATAAACTGGCAGATATGGACAGTTTTCACTCACTAAATTATACATACGTCGAAAAATTTTGCAAATCGTATCATGATAATCCTGACAACTATAAGAAGGCCGGCAGAAAATTTTTTTTTGATAGAGATTTTTATAATCTGTGTGATGATTTGATAAACCTGTCAGAAAAATTCGCGGATATAAAAACAGCTTTTCTGCTGGATATGCTCGACAATCTGCAGAAAAATTATAATAGGAAGAGAAAAACATGGTCTTCTGTTACCTATGATGATCTTTTACATTTCATGTCAGAAAGTCTTAAGGGAATCAACGGAGTCTATTTTGCTGAAAAACTGCGCCAAAAATTTCCCATAGCACTCGTAGATGAATTTCAGGACACTGACCCCGTACAGTACGAAATATTCAGCCACATTTATCCTGTAAATGAGAAATCGGTCTCCCTGATAATGATTGGTGATCCAAAACAAGCAATTTACGAGTTCAGAGGTGCTGATGTATTTGCTTACATGCAAGCCAGGAATGAAGCCGCTGCGAAATCACGATTTACACTTAATAATAACTACCGAAGCAACCCGATGGTTATCGATTCTGTCAATAAACTATTTTCAAAGAAGAAGGATGCTTTTATTATTGACGAGTTTGATTTTTATCCTGCCGGGTATGGAAATATTGATGATTATTTGACGGAAAACGGTAAAAAAGTATCCCCCATGCAAGTGATCATAAACAGAAAGAATGAATCGGAATATCAAAATAAAAATCAGCTTCGAAAAAACGTTTACAGAGATGTGGCACATCGTATCACCAAACTACTAAAACAAGGGGCTGACGGTTTATTGAAGATCCGGGATAAACCATTGGCAGCCGGTGATATTGCAGTTTTGGTAAACAGTCATAAAGAAGGTGAAAATATACAGGAAGAGTTAAAAAAGTTAAACATAAAGTCTGTAAAAATTAGCAGACAGAATGTATTTACTACACCCGAAGCCTATAGAGTTCAGCTGCTGCTTGAAAGTGTAACTGATGCCGGCAGCAGAAATTCTGTTCGTAAATTGATGATGTCCGGGTTTCGGGGACTGAATATGTCTGATTTTCCATCTGATGAAGATGAAGAGAGAACAGACAAACTGCTTGAAGAGCTGCAGCTTTTCCGGAAAAATTTTGAAGATAATGGCTTTTACCCGGCTTTTCGGTGGCTTTTTTTCGAAAGGGAAGGATTATTATCTATTTCAGAACTTGACAATACAGACCGCGTAATCAGTAATATTTTCCAGGTAGCGGATCTCTGCAGCAAAGCAGAACTGGAGTATTCACTACAGATAGAAGGATTGCTCAACTGGCTTACAGGGAAGCGAAAAGAGGAAAATACAAAACGTGATGAAGATCAGCTCCGTCTTGAAAATGATTCAGGTTTGGTCAGAATCACCACTGTACACAATAGCAAAGGACTGAGTTTTCCAGTCGTATTTTCTCCTTTCTTATGGAATACAACAATGAATTCAGATCTTCCGGTTACCTATCACCGAAAAGAAGGTGAAAATTATAAGCAGATAATGGATTTTTCATATTCCAATTCTGATCAAAAAGATATTGCTCTGCGAGAAAATCTGGTTGAGAAAACAGCTGAAGAAGTCAGAAAAGCTTACGTGGCAATCACCAGGGCACGCTATGCCAATTATGTTTATTTAGGAGTATCACAGGACACCTGCTTTAGCGGTCTTGGAGCTATTCTCTCTGGAAGAAAGAGGCTGGAACCCTATTTTAATACTCTCAGTAACCTGAAAAAAGGAGATGGGAGTTTGGATGCAGTATATTATTCAAAATGCATCGAAGAACTGGCTGCAGAAAATCCTTCACTTTTCTCTGTTTCTGAACTTAATGATCAATCACTTGATGGAATAAAATTTGATGTGATCAAAAACAGAAAAATAGTTCCTCAAAAATTTCATGCCTTTAAAAGGTTACATTCATCCAAAAATATGTTCAGCTTTTCGTCACTAATAAGCAGTGACCGAGGATCTGTCTATCAACCTGATTATGATGAGTGGACTGCAGGAATCATACCGGAGAAAAAACTGACGGAGGTTCATAAATATTCTCTGTTTGACTTTCCGCGTGGAGCTGAAGCGGGTACAATCATTCACAAAGTATTCGAAGAACAGGTATTCGGAGATCAGAATCGTTCTGAATTAATGAAAGAGATTGATTCATTGCTTGAACGCAACAGATTGGATCCGGAATGGGCACATTGCCTTTTGAAAATGGTGGAAGATGTAAGTTGCCTGGACTTATGCGCTGAAGGGAGTGAAATTTTGAAATTGAATAAACTGGATTCTGCGGATCAGTTGTCTGAAATGGAGTTCCAGCTAATGAGTGATGAGCCCGGTCAAAAAGAAGCTGAGTTGCTGATACGCGGTGGGAGAGAGGTAAAAGCGATCAACAGAACTGCTGCAAAGTCTTTTATGAAAGGATTTATTGATCTTGTGGTTTGGCAAAACGGTAAAGCATATATAGTTGACTATAAGTCCAACTACCTGGGAGATTCATTCGCCGATTACAGCAAAATAAAATTAACGGATGAGATCAGGGAGAAATCCTACGATGTACAGTATCACTTTTATACACTTGCACTGTCAGAATATCTTGAAAACAGAATAGATAACTATGATTATGATCTGAATTTTGGCGGGGTTTTTTATCTTTTTGTAAGAGGCATAAAACCCGGGAATGAGACAGGGATCTATTTTCACAAACCCCAAAAAGAGATAATTGAAACACTTAAACGTGTGCTTGTTAAACCGGCCTTATAAAGTTAATGACAACTTTTACTTTCAGGCTCCAACAAATTGATAGATTTTGATGAAATTTTCAGCTAAAGATATGAACAAGCTTGTTTTTATAGCTAAACTAAAACATCTTTATATTGTGCAATGGATTTTTAACTAAAAACTAACTGCTGTGGCTATTGACAAACTTGCCGGAAAAAAGGCACCTTATACGATTCTTGAAAACATCCCCGGACTCATTGTAAACTACTACCAGAGACAGCCTGATCCAGAAAATCCGCTTCATGAAATAAATTTTGGTACATCGGGACATCGAGGCACCTCACTGGATGATACATTTAATGAAAATCATATCCTTGCAATTAGTCAGGCTGTCGCCGACTATCGTATAGAAAACAAAATAAACGGGCCGCTTTTTATTGGAATGGATACCCATGCACTATCTGAACCGGCACTAATCACTGCTATTGAAGTGCTTGCAGCCAATGGAGTTCATATTCGTTTTCAGAGAGAAATGGGTTATACACCAACACCTGTTATTTCTCATGCTATATTAAAATTCAATCATGCAAACGATATCCATAAGGCAGATGGCATTGTCATAACTCCTTCACATAACCCGCCTTCAGACGGTGGATTTAAATATAACTCAGTTAATGGGGGACCGGCAAACACATCTATTACAAATGCAATTGAAATGCAAGCCAATCAGTATCTCCGTAACAACCTGGAGGGAGTTAAACGAATAAGCCTTAAAAGTGCATTTCACAAAGAGAATACACATGCGTATGATTTTGTGCAGCCTTATGTGGACGATCTTAAATACGTGGTTGATCTGGATGTAATCAAAGAGTCAGGACTTAAAATCGGGGCAGATCCTATGGGTGGATCAGGTGTTCATTACTGGAAACCAATCGCTGAGACCTATGGTCTTGATATTGACATTGTAAATCCCCGGATTGATCCGACATTCAGTTTTATGACGGTTGATAAAGATGGAAAAATCCGGATGGACTGTTCTTCTCCTTACGCAATGGCAAGCCTGATCAAATTAAAAGACAGGTATGATATTGCTTTTGGAAATGATCCCGATTTTGACCGGCATGGAATTGTTACAAGGTCAGCCGGGCTGATGAATCCGAATCACTATCTTGCCGTGGCAATTCAATATCTCTTTCAAAACAGGCCGGAATGGTCAAATGAAATAAAAATAGGGAAAACCCTTGTTTCGAGCAGTATGATTGACCGAGTGGCGAAGTCGATGAACAGAGATCTTGCAGAAGTACCGGTGGGTTTTAAATGGTTTGTGGATGGACTTTTGGAGGGTACATATGGTTTTGGCGGAGAGGAGAGTGCAGGAGCTTCCTTTTTGAGAAAAGATGGCACAGTATGGTCTACCGATAAAGACGGAATTATTCTGAATCTGCTTGCCGCAGAAATAACGGCAAAAACCGGCAAGGACCCCGCAGAACATTACCGTACACTTGAAAGTGAGTTTGGGAGTCCGGTTTACGAGCGCCTTGATGCACCTGCAACCCCGGATGAAAAAAAGAAACTTGCAAATTTATCCCCGGAACAGGTTGCAGCAAGCGAAATGGCAGGCGAAGAGATTATTCAAAAACTCACTCATGCCCCGGGCAACAATGCCCCGATCGGAGGTTTAAAAGTTGTGACAGAAAATGGCTGGTTTGCTGCCAGGCCTTCGGGTACGGAAGATATTTATAAAATTTATACAGAGAGCTTTAAAGGAAAAGAACACCTTAAAATGATTCAGGACGAAGCGAAATCAATTGTCAAAGAAGTGCTGAGCGAATGAGGAGCGGATGCAGACAAATTTAGATTTTCAAAGCTGTAATAACATTTATTCAAATGATGATGACAGATTTCTGAATGATATTGATTTCGATATCCATGGAAAAGAGATGATTCTGTTCCTGGAATCGATGTATGGACAGATTGAAAAAGAAGTTATTTTCGCAATTGTTTTTTTAAATTTATTCAAAAAAGCGGGGCACATTTGCCTGCCACTTAACTTATCGTACAATACACTCGGTTCTTATCTTGAATTGGATAGTTCAATCATCCGCAAACTGCCGCAGTCGGCCAACATATCTGTTTTAAAAAACTCGGTTATCACGGGTGGCCCCGGCGAATTAAAACCGTTTATTATTGATGCCCGGAATCGGTTTTATATGCACAAATCATGGTCTTTTGAACTGCTAGTATCACAAAAACTTAAAGAGATATCAGCCCAAACAAACGATGAACCACTACAGCCTGAGCTCCGTGAATTTGTAACCGCGTTTTTCTCTGCCGATAGTTCTGAACAAGAGACAGATTATCAAAAAGTAGCTGCAATTGCTTCTCTCTACAAAAAACTGATCGTCCTTTCAGGCGGTCCCGGAACAGGTAAAACGACAACTATTGCGAAGATTCTGGCACTCAATTTCAAACGCTTTGGAAAAACTTTCAGGGTTGCCCTGGCAGCACCAACCGGTAAGGCTACTGCAAGAATGAGTGAGGCCTTAAATAGCGCCAAAAGTTTTTTAGATTTGCCCGGCGAACTTTCCGGTATGTTTCCAAATGAAGCGGTAACTCTTCACAGGCTTTTACAACCTTACAACCGCAACGGACTGCTTCCTGAGATTCATGACCCGCTGCCTTACGATATGATTATTATCGATGAAGCATCCATGATGGATCTTAACCTGGCTCAGAAGCTTCTTCGAAATATTGACAGTAACACTTCATTAATATTTGTGGGCGACAAAAACCAATTGGCGTCTGTTGAAGCCGGTGCTGTGATGGGTGATATTTGTGTAAAAAAATCCAATGGCTTTTCAGAGCAGTTTTCACAAATAATTCGCATTGATTTTCCGGGTATTAAAATTGAGAGCAGTTCTGATCAGGGAAGCAAAATAAATGATTCAATAATCTACCTTGAAAAAAATTACAGGTTCGGTAACGAAAGCGGAATTGGGAACCTGGCTGAGTTAGTCAGGCAGGGAAATAGTGAAAGTGCCTGGAAGCTCCTTACTGAAGATCAATTTACTGATGTAAGCATTGGGTATAACTTATGTTCGGAAAGTGACTATGAATCAATATTTGAAGAGTTATATGAGAAATATCAGCAGGCAAAACATATTTCAGCACCTTCAAGCCTGATTGATCACTGGCAAAATTCTGTATGGCTCACACCATTCAGATATAAAAGCCCGGGTGTTAATCAGTTAAATCGTGAATTTGAAAGATATCTTTCATCTCGTAAAAGGTTGCCAATTAAAAATCTTCTTTTTGACTGTAAACCTGTATTAATTACTAAAAATGATTATCAGCTGAATCTGTTTAACGGTGATCTTGGCGTTATTAAAAAAGAAAATGAAATGACGAGGGCATACTTTAAAAAACCGGACGGAAGTTTGAAGGTCGTACATCCCTCACAGATTGTTCATCATGAAGCTGCATGGTTTTGGACTGTTCACAAGAGCCAGGGCTCCGAATTTGATACCGTACACCTTATGCTTCCTGAAGGAAACTCACCTATATTATCCAGGGAACTCATTTATACTGCAGTTACAAGGGCGCGAAACAAATTTATGTTTCATGGGGATAAACGCACATTTATTGATGCTGTATCAAATGATATTCACAGATTTTCCGGTCTCACTGATAAACTTCTCAACGACTGAATTCCTCAACAACTCCTGCCACAACAGAATATCAGTTACATCAGCTCAAAATCCGGGAACAAAATAAATATTGCTACGTTAGCATAATATTCATGCAACTTTGTTGTGTGAATATTTGTACCCCGAAAAAGCCAACGTAGTAGAGAAACCCGGTTGATCCCGGGTTTCTTTCTTAGAGAACAGAAGCAAATTCAGCCGGAAAAATTGCAGTGCAGCATTTATGCTAAACTTTCGATAGAAATTTCTTCAAGTTTTCCATTGTGGATTCTAATTGTTCTGAACGGATGTTTTTTTATGACTTCATAATCGTGAGTAACCATCAGAACAGCCATACCTCTATTATTTATTACTTTCAGCAGATCCATTATTTCGCTGCTTGCTTCGGGATCAAGATTGCCGGTGGGTTCATCCGCAAGCAGAATTCGCGGTTCATTGGCAAGTGCTCTTGCTATTACCACACGCTGTTGCTCCCCGCCTGAAAGATCATCAGGCATCGCTTTTCGTTTGTGACTTAAACCAACCAAACCAAGTATCTCCAGAACACGTTGTTTAATAAACGATTTCTTTTTGCCGGTAACTTCAAGAGCAAAAGCAATGTTTTCAAAAACAGTTCTATCCGGCAGTAGCTGAAAATCCTGAAATACTACTCCCAAACGTCTTCGGAGATGTGGCACTTTCCGGTCGGGAAGTGATGATACATCAAAGTCGGCTACATGCACTGTTCCTTCGTCTGGTTTAATATCTCTGTATAAAAGTTTCAGAAATGAGCTTTTTCCCGCCCCGGTTTTCCCGGTTAAATAACAAAACTCACCGTTTCCAAGTCTGAAAGAGAGCTGGTCAAGTACAACATTGTTGTCATAATTAACCGAAACGTTATTCATCTCGATAACTGCTTGTTCACTCATTGTAATACCATGGTTATACGTAAACTGTTTTTATGAGCCGGTTTTAACTGAAACCCGTCGTAGGCGGTTACTAAATCTAATTCGGATTTTCCAATAAAGGATTTCATTTCATGTAATGTGTGGATCCTTTGCTTGTGGATTTCCCTGTAGTTTTGCATAATTTTTTGATTGTTGTCCAGCTTGTGAATCCTGAAATCATTGTAATGCATATTCTCTTTCCGGTCAAAACGGGTAGTTCTGTAGTATTTATAGCCGGTTTTAGCGGTACCGGTTTCATTATTTAAATATTTAATTGATTTAACAGAATTCCTGGGAGTTGTAAAATCAAAGATGAAGATACCATTCGAATTTAAAACCTTTTTAATTTCGCCAAAAAATTTATGTATATCATCATCAGAAAGCAGATAATTTATGCTGTCAAACACCATGTAGATAACATCATAACGTTTATCAAGATCAATAGAGAGAAAATCCATTGTTCGGAAATCAATCTTTGAGTCTGTTTTTGATGCTTTTTCACGGGCTTTGTTAATCATCTGAGGTGAAGCATCGGTAGCTGTAATATTATAGCAGTCAAACTCTTCGAGAGATAATGCCATTGTACCGGTACCGCATGCCAATTCCAAAACTTCTGTAGGTTCCGGATGATGTTCAATCATGATTTCATCAATAAAGTCAGCCCATAATTCATAGTTTACATCGTCCATCAGCACATCATAAACTTCAGCAAGAACAGAATAAATTTGGGTTTCAGATGTTGAGATCTCAGGCATGAATTATTGAGCTCCTGATTTTATTTTCTGCCAGTAATATTGCAAGCTCAAGAGCTGCAGTAAATGAACGGTAATCAGCTTTATTCTGTCCTGCGATATTATATGCAGTTCCGTGATCGGGAGAAGTTCTTACCACTGGCAATCCGGCAGTAAAATTTACGCCGCTTCCAAAACTGAGGGTTTTGAAAGGAATCAGCCCCTGGTCGTGATACATGGCAAGAATTGCGTCATATTTTTTGTACTCACCGCTGCCAAAGAAACTGTCGGCAGAATGCGGGCCGGAAGCATCTATATCATTCAAATTTGCTTTTTGCAGGGCTGGGGCTATTATGTCAAGTTCTTCACGGCCGATCACGCCGCCATCACCGGCATGCGGATTCAGACCCAAAACTGATATTTTTGGTTTGGATATTTTAAAATCAAATTTTAAACTCTCATGCAGGATGCGAAGTTTTTGCAAGATTAAAGACTCTGATATCAATCTTGGTACCTCGGAAACAGGTACATGAATAGTAGTAAGTGCCACACGTAAGTCCCCGCTTACAAGCATCATTAAATAGTCGGCAGAACCGGATAATTCAGCTAAAAATTCAGTATGTCCCGGGTAATTGTATCCGCCCAGGTGAATGGCCTCTTTGGATATTGGGGCTGTAACCATAGCATCGGCCTGACCATCAAGACAGAGGTTTAAGATTTTTTTTATTGTTTTCATAGATGATTTACCGGCGTGTTTAGTTAAACTGCCCGGCTGTATATCAATGTCATCAGCACTGATGGTATTGAAAATATTGAGAGCTCCTGATTTTGCCTCTTTTATGTTTTTAATGAGGTTTAACTCTGTGTCAATCGATAGGTTTTTTCTGTAGAATTCAAATATTTTTTCATGTCCGGCTGCAATGATAACAGACGAATCATCCGGTTTTTCTGAAAACGATTTCATGATTATTTCCGGGCCAATGCCGTTGTAATCACCCATTGAAAGTAATATTCGAGGTTTCATAGCCTGAAAAGTAGATGAACTAATACTCGCTTTCAAATAAAAAATTTATTAAAACACTTTAAGTGCCGGATATTCATTTACTGCTCAGCAACCAATTTAAAATCTCCAAAACCGGTGGTGGCTTCAAAAACAAGTGTACGGTTATCATAATACCAGATTTCTCTTGCAGGAGCATCGGTAGGTAATCGCCTTTCTTTCTCATTTGGCGGCCCGTATAAAATGTAGGCTTTCCCGCGATCCGTTTCAAAACCTGGATTTTGCGGGGTCGTAAATTCACGGTAAGCGTAATCAATTCTGTCGTAGTATTCAGTCATAAGTTCATTAAATTCAGTATCCGGAGTGGGATCTCTCTCTTTCCAGAACTCTCTGAATTTTCTCTCCTTCTCTGCAGAGCTGCCCGATTTAATCTCTTCTATTTTTTTATCACTTACCATGAAGCGCAGCATGTCAATTGCAATGTTTAAATTAAGAAGACTCACAGGAATATCGGGCCATAACGAGCCCATAGTTTTTTCAGCTATGGTGGTGTCTTGTTTTACATCTTTTAGAAAAATTTTGAATCCTGAATTTGGAAACCGGCCGTTTGGAATAGAAACTACTGAAACCGGGTAGCCTTCATCACTATCATCAAAATTTAATGATACACTTTCTATCTGGGGTTTAATTGTAAACCCGGTTCCCCTGATATCTTCCTGGTTATTGAGTTCAGCGCTGAACAGCATTTCGTCTGATACATTTTCATCTTCACCGGGCAGAAGCCGGTAAATTTCAATTCTCAGCTCATCGGATGAAATTTTTGCGGGATTGAGTATCATTAATTGAAAATCTTCACCATAGAGAGCATTCTCACCATAATTTAAAAGTGTGCCTTCATAGCTGCCATCTTCTTTTTCAACAAAATCTGATAGTTCAATGAGTGATATTTTATTCCGTTCTGTATAGTCGGGCAAAGTCACATTTTGCATCCTGGAATTTTGTTCGGTAACGGACTCACCTCTGCGAAGTTGCAGCATGTATGTATACTCACCCGGTTTAGCATTTACACTAATCGCCCCCTGCGCAAAATCAGCGTTTGACCTGGTAGCCTGAAAAGTTTCTGCCCATGCTGTATCCTGCCAGCTGCTTCGAACCACAGGGTCCAAATTTCTCACCTTTTTCCTTGAACTCTCTTCATGCGAACCTGAATAGAGTTCAAGCCCCATTCGTATATTGGAAAAATACTGGTAGTCAGTGCTGGGTAGATTTTGATCTTCATTCACTTTGATGAATGGAATGAAATCATGGTCCATTCTGAATGCTACACTGAAGTTTACCAACTCTTCATCAGACGGAAGGGTGAGTTCACTGATATAAACTTTAGGCTGGTCAGCACGTTGTAAAAGAGACTGATAGGTAATATTTCGCTGGGCTAACGAAGATGCTGGCAGAATGGATATGGAAATGATTAACAGGCAGAAAAGAAATCTCATTGTAAATTTGTGTATGAAATTAGAAAAAAAATTACTTTGTTCTCAATTTGCAGTTTTTCTTTATTTTCAACGTTACGTTTAGAACGCTATTATCAATATATCAAAAATTAAATTATATAAATTAACTTGAAAAGGAACAGATTAGTATATGTCTAACAACTGGATTGAGAAACTAAGACAGGAAATCAGTGACCAGAAAGAAATTATTAAAAAGGGAGGAGGTACAAAAAGAGCAGAAAAAGAGCATAAAAAAGGTAAAATGACCGCCCGGGAAAGAGTGAAATTTTTATTAGATCCGGGAACTGATTTTTTTGAATTGGGAATTTGGGCAGGGTTTGAAATGTATGACGATGTTGGAGGATGTCCTGCAGGAGGTGTGATTGCGGGCGTTGGTACAATTTGTGACAGAACTTGCATGATTGTTGCCAATGATGCTACCGTAAAAGCAGGAGCCTGGTTTCCGATTACGGCCAAAAAAAATCTGCGAGCCCAGGAAATCGCCATTGAAAATCACCTGCCGATTATTTACCTGGTTGATTCAGCCGGCGTGTTTTTACCAATGCAGGATGAGATATTTCCGGATAAAGAGCATTTTGGCCGGATTTTCAGAAACAATGCAGTAATCAGTGCTAAAGGGATTCCGCAAATAGCTGCTATTATGGGAAGCTGTGTAGCCGGCGGAGCCTATCTGCCGATTATGAGTGATGAAGCACTCATTGTAGATGGAACAGGAAGTGTTTTTCTTGCCGGAAGCTATCTTGTGAAAGCCGCAATCGGTGAAGAGGTAGATAATGAAACACTCGGAGGAGCTACCACACACACCGAGATCAGCGGTGTAACAGATTATAAGATGAAGGATGATGTGGAGTGTCTTGAAACTATACGAAATCTGGTAGATAAGTTTGGCCCTTTAAAAATGGCAGGTTTTGAAAGAAAAGAGCCGCTTGAACCGGAGATTGACCCTGCAGAGATGATTCAAAAATTTCCTGCCGATCGTAATCGTCCGTACGACATGAACCAGATAATAAAGGGACTTATTGACAGCAACAGTTTTACAGAGTATAAAAAAGGATACGGGCAAACATTGATTACAGGTTATGCCAGAATTGATGGATGGAATGTAGGAATCATTGCAAATCAGCGAAAAGTTGTTCGTAACAAACAGGGTGAAATGCAGATAGGAGGGGTAATATACTCTGATAGTGCAGATAAAGCCTCCAGATTTATAATGAATTGCAATCAGAAAAAAGTACCTATCATATTTTTACAGGATGTAACCGGGTTCATGATCGGCAAACGAAGTGAGCACGGCGGCATTATTAAAGATGGTGCAAAAATGGTAAATGCAGTGGCTAATTCAACAGTTCCGAAAATTACTATTGTTCTTGGGAACAGTTATGGAGCAGGTAACTACGCGATGTGCGGCCGGGCTTATGATCCTCGTTTTATCTATGCATGGCCTACTGCACAGATTGCCGTTATGGGCGGAACACAAGCGGCAAAGGTTCTTACTCAGATACAAGTTTCTACCCTTGAGAAGAAAGGAGAAGAGCTGAGTGACGAGGATAAAGCTGAAATGCTTGAAAAAATTAAATCCCGGTACGATCATCAAACGGATGTGCGTTATGCAGCAGCGAGATTGTGGGTAGATGAGATTATTGACCCGGCTGAAACCAGAAGCAGAATTTCGAGTGCAATAAAGTGCGCAAATCACAACCCGGAAATACCTGAATTTAAAACAGGTGTGATCCAGGTGTAAAGGGGTGCAAAATTTTTATAACCGGGATTAAGGTATTAAGCATTTTATGAATTTACATTTTTTAATCCTCTTCCAATTTTAGTTCTTATCAATTTGGCTTTAATTCAATTGAACAAAAAATAAAATTTTACCATGATCAAATTATTCAAATGCGGTATTCTCCTTTTATCGATGCTGCTTTTCACTATTCCTTCATTTGCGCAGGAATTACCGGCAAATGCCGTTGAAAATGTTATGATACACCTGTCAGACGGTTCTGTAGTAAATAGCGGTACCATCGTTTGGCGTAATGGTGTGATTGAAGCTGTCGGTGAGGATGCAGAAATCCCATTTGATGCCCATGTTATGGACGGTGGAGACAGTCTGCATGTTTATCCCGGTTTTATTAACGGTTTAACTACCTGGGGCAGCCCTGACAGGGGAGACCTTGAAAGTGCAGACGACCCGGGAAATCCCGGTTATGAACGCGCTGGTATTCAGCCTGACAGGTCACCGGGAGAACTTTTGAAAGCAGATGATAAAAATCTTGAAGAAGGCCTGAAGTACGGTATTACGACTGCCATGCTGAGTTTGAAGGGCGAAATGCTTCCCGGACGGTCTGATATCTTTTTCCTGCATGGAGAAAAAACCGAATCAGGACTTTTTGAACAAGATAAAGGAGTGGTATTTCAGTTTGAAGGAGCCCGCGGGGGTTTTAGCAACAGAGCATACCCAAACACAACGATGGGAGTAATGGCTAAATTCAGACAGCTAATGTATGACGCTGAAGCCCTGAAAGACCATATTGATTATTTCGCATCAGCTGAAGGTGGGATCCCTGCACCGGAACGAGATGAAGTTTTAGAGTCTCTTTTTCCAATACTGGATAAGCATATTCCTCTATATTTCGTAACAGATTCTCCGGAAGATTTAGAACGATTTTTTGCATTGCAAGATGAGTTCGGTTTTTCTGCTGTGGTTGTCTCAGGAAAAAATATCTGGCATAAGGCTGATGCACTTGCAGACAAAAATATTCCGGTATTGGCATCAGTCGAGTTGCCGAAGATGCCAAATTGGTATAAAAAAGAGAAGGAAGAAGAGAATTCTGAAAATGAAGAGGATACAGAAACTGATGAGGAACCGGAGGATGACTTGACTACAGAGGAAGAGCTGTTCCGTGAGCGTCAGCTGAAATCTTATTTGCAGACAGTGAGGAATATCAGCAGCTTGATGAAAGCCGGTGTATCGGTCGGATTTTCGGGCGGCGGATTGGATCCGGATAAATTCGGAGATCATTTCAAAGTTTTGATGGACGAAGGTGAGCTCAATCAAAATGATTTGATAAAAATTCTGACAGCTAACACAGCTGAAATACTGCAAATCTCAGATAAGACAGGCGATATAAAACCGGGCAACATTGCAAGTTTTTCAATACGCACTGAACCATTTGGTGAAGAGAAATCTAAAGTTTTCAAAACAGTTTCAAATGGACAGATTTATGAATTTTAACAGAAAAGGAACCTCTATGTATAAATTAGTTATAGCCTCAGTTTTAGTTCTGTTTGCAACAATGTCAATCCAGGCACAGCCAAAAGGAGATAAGCTGATAAAAAATGGAACAGTAATTACAGTAACAGGAGATGATCTTCAAAATACCGATATATTGATTCTTGACGGTATAATCAGGGAAATCGGAAAAAATTTAACGGCGCCTGAAAATACAGAAGTCATTGATGCGACAGGAAAATACGTTATGCCTGGGATTATTGATGCACATTCTCATTTGAACGCAATAGGTGTTAACGAGGCTACAAACCCTGTTACTTCAGAAGTAACCATGTACGAATCGATAGATCCCAACTCAGTTTCTATTTACCGCGCACTTGCCGGCGGTGTTACAACTATAAACCTTATGCACGGTTCAGCGAATGTGATTGGCGGAAGAAATGCGACCCTGAAGTTAAGGTATGGGCAGAGTCAGGATAATATGAAGTTTGAGGATGCTCCCCAAACCATAAAATTTGCACTCGGTGAAAATCCAACCCGCGTTCATGGCCAGGGAAGCGGAATACAGCCCAGAACCAGGATGGGAGTTGAACAAGTAATTCGCGATCATTTTGACGCGGCTCTTGACTATCGCCGTAATCGAAAAGAGTACATTGAAGCCAAAGAACAATATGACCGCAGAAAGAGGGGAAATCCACCTGTTCCCGTTGCAAAAAATCTCAGGCTTGAAGTTCTTGCTGACATTATTGATGGAAAAATACTGGTGCATACACATTCGTACAGAGCTGATGAAATAGTGATGTTGAATCGTGTTTTTTCTGACTACGGCATTAAAAACTACACGATGCAGCACGCAAATGAGGCTTTTAAGGTTGCACCTGAACTTGCAAAGAATAATGCATATGCGTCAGTTTTTGCTGACTGGTGGGCTTATAAATTTGAAGTTTACTATTCAACTGCTTTCAATGCATCTATCTTAAATGCGAATGGCGTACTTACCAGTATTAATTCGGACAGCGGCGAATTAATCCGTCATCTCAATCACGAGGCTGCAAAAACCATGCGCTATGGACAAACTTCCGAAAATGACGCACTCAGAATGATTACCATCAATCCGGCTACACAATTGGGTATTGATGATAAAGCGGGAAGTATTGAAGTTGGAAAACATGCAGATATCGGTATATGGAGTGCTCATCCGCTTAGTATTTACAGTATCAATGAAATGACGCTTGTAGATGGCGTGGTTTATTTTAACAGGGAAGAAGATGCAGATGACATGCGGCTCGACAGAGCTGTTGAACCTGAGTTAACATTTGAAAGGTCCAGGCAGTTTTTGTTTGAAACCTCAGACGGCAGATCTTCAGATGCCTGCATGCAGGATGTCTTTTTTCTTTTTGAATCAGATAAAGAGCTCTCAATGAACGGAAATTCTAATATTCACAATCATTAATAATGAATAGCCCGATGAAATTACTCAATATTATTATTACATGTTTACTGCTTCTGTTCGTTCAGCCTGACTCTGCTGCTTCTCAGATTACTGACAAACCGGAATACGGCAATTTTGCTATTACAAATGTAACCATTCACACAGTGTCGAATGGATTGATTGAAAATGGAGTGGTACTAATCGAAAATGATAAAATTGCATTTGTTGGAAAAAATGTAAAAATCTCGGATGACTATCGTGTAATTGATGCAACAGACAAACACATCTATCCCGGATTTATAGACTCACGGACATATCTCGGTTTACGGGAAATCAGTGCTATACCCGTTACGATTGATCACCGGGAAGTTGGCTCATTTAATCCTGAGATGACTGCTTTTACAGCAATAAATCCGCACTCTGCCGCTATACCTGTTGCCAGGGTTGAGGGTGTTACAAACGTGATATCACTTCCCGCTTCGGGAAGAATATCGGGTAAAGCCACCCTTTTGGATCTGTGGGGGTACACTCCTGATTCAATGGCTGTTCAAAAAATCTCGGCACTTCAGTTAAACTGGCCATCTGTAATGGGTTTTGGAAGATTTGACAGCAGGAGCGAAAAAGAGATAAAAGAACAGTACGAAAAAGATCTAAAAGAACTGAATGAGTTTTGGAGTAAATCTGAAACCTATCACAGGATGATGACTGAATTCAATCTTGATCCCGCTAATAAAAAGCAGCCTGATAAAAATCAAAAACTGGATGCAATGCGTGATGTTCTGAATGGAGAAATTCCTGTAATTCTCAGTGTTGATCGTGAAAAAGATATTTTAAATGCACTTAAATGGATTCAGGAAAAAGAGAGAGTAAGATTTGTTTTATCAGGTGTTTCGGAGGGGTGGCGTGTAGCAGAAGAAATTGCAGATGCCGGAGTACCTGTTATAGTAAGTACACTTTATACCCCGAGAAGACCTTATGATAATTATCAGCGGCCCTATCAAAATCCCGGTTTACTTGCTGAAGCGGGTGTAAAAGTTATTTTTGGAACAGGTGAAACTGAAAATGTCAGAAATGTAGTTTATAATGCCGGATTCGCAACTGCTTACGGAATGGACCGGATTGAGGCATTCAAAGGATTAACCCTGTATGCCGCTGAGGTTTGGGGAGTGGATGATCGTCTCGGCAGCATTGAAGAGGGAAAACAGGCGAACCTGTTTATTGCCGATGGTGATCCTTTCGAACCCGGAACACAGATTGAACATGTGTTCATAAAAGGGTTAAAAATTCCAATGATAAGCAGGCATACCCAACTCTATGAAGAATTTCTTGATCGTGATGCAGTAAATAGATGAACCAACAAAATTTATAAACTGCTTATCACTTATTCTTTCAGTCTTACATATATGTACGACCAAACATGATAAAATATCCATCCGGTTATAAAACCAGCCGCTGCATCAATGGCATAATGGATAGACATATAGACCATTGATATGGCAATTCCTGTTATGCAAATTGATAGCAGAATTGCCATTTCTCTTTTTAAAGGCCTGAGCAAAAGAAATATACCTATACTTTGTCCAACATGAGAGCTTGGGAATGCGGCGCCGTCAGGGGCTCCTACCGCGAATAAAAAATCCACTACTTCCGGTAAATAGCCGGCCTCATTAAAAAGCGTGGTTCGAAAATCGAGAGGCCCAAATACAGGAAAGATCAAATAGATTATAATAAAGTTGATAAATATTCCTGTGTAAATAAATGCAAACCTTTCAAAATCCCAATTTCTCTTTTTCCAAACCCAAATAATGGATCCAATCAATATCGGGTAATAGGTCATATAGAAAAAGTGAAAGAGCTCAACCCAGAAAGGGGATGTAAATACTTTATGAAAGGTTAAGTGGGGATTTCCGAATATTGCAGCATCCCAGTTCCTTACAATCGAATCAAAACTAAACCCCGGGCCATAAAAAAGGTGTAAAAAAGGCTCCACCTCATAATGAATTAGTCCAATTATGAGAACAGGATAGCAGAACCTTAAAATGCCCCAAAACCCATTCCTGAAATTCCTGGTATTCATCCACCAGATAAATAAAGAGAGCCCTGTATGCAGCAAGCCAATTTGCAAATAAATAAGGCTGTTGCCGATACTTAAAAAAGAGATGAGAGCAGTGAGAATCAAAAAAATTATGATCAGCTGATCAAACAGGTAGAGCTTACGGAATCCGGATAACAGACCTGTTGTTTTAGCACTGATTTTATTTATCCGGTTTGGCTTATTCATAATTTTAGGCAGATAAACTGTTTGTCAGTGATAAACAGAAAAAAAAATATCAAGAATTCGTTGTAAAGTTTTGTATTAGCTGAGGAGAATAAGCCGGAATTAAGTAAAAACCAACAGTCATATCAACAAAAAAACCGGCTGTGGTTGCAGCCGGTTTTTGAAAATAGAAAACCAAGGCGATCTGTTTATGCCTGAAGATTCTCATATTCTTTGTTAATAAGAAAAATAAAAGGTATAACAAATACAAGATGCCGTAAAAGTGTTATCACAGGCATCATTGGGTTTGCATCAATACCGGCAACACCGGCACCAAGAAGAGGCAACATAAATAACCAAACGAGTGCAATTGTTTCAGCAATAATAAAAATAAACGGGCGGATCCAGTAGGGACCCCAAAGGTGTGGTGCCAGCGCGGCGTAAAGTATTGCCAGTAAAATACCATTTCCGAAGTGACCGACAACACCGTAGGCCATTCCAAGTCCTGTTTTTTCTCCAAGTATACCGGGAATGTCCCACCATTGACCGGTGAACAGGAATCCAACGATATCGAAAAGTATTGTACCGATAATTCCTGCAATGATTGCTTTTGTCCAGTTTAATTTAAACATAGGTTAAAGTGATTTTATTTTTTGTTTTAATTCATTTTAAAAATGCGATATATATGAACCAATGATAATAGCAGCACTTCCCTTATATTTGTCAATTCTTCCTTTCCTGTGTTTTCGTATAGGAATTTCTAAAATCACTGGGTGCTAAACCTGTTTCATTTTTAAAAAAACGGCTGAATTGTGATTGATCGTCAAAACCGATTTCATAGGCAATTTCTTTTAAAATCATGTCGCTAAAAAGCAGATAGCGCTTAGCTTCAAGAAGAATCCGATTGTGTATTACTTTGAGTGGTGATTTGTGATCGGCAGATGAGAAAATATTTGAAAGTGTTTTTGGGGCCTTGTTTAGCATTCTGGCATAATCAGAAACCTGCTTTTTCTCCTTGTAATGTTTCTCAACAAGGATATTAAAATTTCGTATCAAGTCCCTTTCATGTTCCTCTAATTTACCCGGCACATACTGCTTTTTAGCAAGCCGTGTACATTTTATAATAAGCCTTTTTAAAAGCATCCGAAGCATTTCGCCCTGAATATCATCTATCGTATTCAATTCATCCCGGAATACACTGAATAATGTCTGAAATTTATCCTGTTCTTCCTTCTCCAAAGATAATACAGGAACTTCTGTTGATCCGAAAAAAAGGACACCATTACATGAAACTTCTTCATCATTTTCATGAATGCAATAAAACTCTCTGTTGAACATCAGAAGATTGTAATCATATGGATTCACCTGGAGACTTACTTTTTGAAAAGGGGTAAGGCAGACAATTTGATTCTTCTTAATATGCCTGGTAAATCCGTCAACGCATATAACAAACAGATCAGACCGGTTGTATAAAATTTTATAAAAACTGTCGGACGAAAAACGTTTATCGAAAAAAACGTTTTCATCTGTCAGTATAAGAGAGCTGCCTAGTTTACTGTTCCTGTACTCTTTTAGCATACCGGTTTCAATTACCTGATAATTAACTTCATATCAAATATAAAAAAGAATACACCGTAGTTTAACAAGCTGTTCAGGAAGTTGAAAGTCTGATTAAATAAGTATATTATATGATAACAAAGCATTTGTTTAGAAAAAATATCTATGGCACGCACAAAAAACTATGACGCTGACAATGTAACCGGAAAAGCAATGATGGTTTTCTGGAAAAATGGCTATAGAGCTACTTCAATGCGTATGCTTGAAAAGGAGATGGGGATTAATCAATTTTCAATATACTCAAGTTTCAAGAGCAAACTGAATCTATTTATTGAATGCCTGCGAAAATATAAGCAACAAGTACGTGCCGGTCTGCTTAAAATCCTGATTGAATCGGACGGTTCCCTCAATGATATTCGCGAATTTATGAATCGTTTTGTTCAATCTGTAAAATCAGGCAATTCACCTTCAGGGTGTTTAATTGCCAATACTGCTGCAGAATTCGGTAATTCTAATAAACAGGTTAAGGATGAATTGAATGATTACTACCTGATGCTTGAAGATCTTTTTTCAGCACTTCTTACACGTGCCGCTTCTAAAAAAGAAATTTCGTCTTCTGTTGATATCAGACGTTCAGCGAAATTCCTGGTCACATCAACGCAGGGTATGGCTGTAACAGCCAAAATATTGAGCAGTGACGACATGTCGGCATTCATTGAAACTGTGATTAGTTCATTTGAATAGAATAGAAGTTCATAAGATCTCTGCATAGTATCGAGCAATACAGAAATCCCCGGAACAAAAAAAGGAGAAGATTTCTTAACATCTTTATAACAAACTAAGCATACGCTTTGAAAAGAGATATCAATACTCTATTTTTCAATCACAAATTTATAAACCATTAATTAAAACCAGATAAACCGATTATGAGCGTACAAACAAAACTTACATTTGAACCTGTTACATTAGAATCAGCTGAAGAGCCTGCGAAAAGTACATTACAAGAAGCTAAAAATAATCTTGGCTTCGTTCCGAATATGTATGAATTTATGGCGATTAATCCCTCTTTGTTAACATCCTACATATCAAGCTACAATGCTTTTCGCGAAGAGTCAGGATTTACGCCACAGGAACAGGAAGTTGTTCTCCTTTCGATTAGCTACGTGAATGAGTGCGACTACTGCATGGCAGCTCACAGCTTTGTTGCTGATAAGATGTCGAATGTACCGGCTGAAGTAACCGATGCAATCCGTGATGGTAAAGAAATACCTGATGCAAAATTAAAAGCATTAAGCAAGTTTACGAAAAAAGTTGTTGAGGATCGTGGTTTTGTCAGCCAGCAAGCAATCCAGGAATTTCTTGATGCAGGATATGAAAAAAAACATGTATTTGGCGTGATTACCGGTGTGGGGGTAAAAACAATGAGCAATTACATGAATCATATCGCGGAAACTCCCGTAGATGATGTTTTTAGTGAAAGAAAGTGGACCAAATAGATTTCTCACTTATTCTATTGTAAGTATTGAGTCACACCTGTAAAAGATAATTCAGTTACTGGTGTGGCTCTTCTTAATTTTTATGTGACTTTTACAAGTCGGTATGAAGTTCATATTTCTGTTCTTTAAGAGATACACCAAATCGCGTTGACGCAAACTCCTCTGACAATTTAAAACCATATCTTTGGTATAGTGAAGTTGCTGAGTCTAAAATATCTACTGTCCACAGGTAGGATGAGGTATATCCGCCGTCTCTGAACGACTTCATATAGTTCTTCATTAAAAGTTTTCCAAGACCCAACCCCCGGTACTCTTTTTGTATTAAAAAATATCGAAGCTGAGCCGCCTCATTCCGGTCTACCAGAAAAAGAGAACCAATAATTTTTCCGTTGTCTTCACAAATCCAGATCCTGTCTTGTTGAGGATTATGATTGCTGTAAAATTCAGAAAAACTTTCGGCAACAAATGATTCAAAAAACAGGTTGAATCCATACTCTTCACTGTAAAGTTTGCCGTGTAAATAGATTAAATAACCTATATCACCAGGTTGAAGGGTATTTCGTATTCGAATTTCTTTAAGTGTTTTGTCAGCAGAATTTGATTTCATCTTAAGCAGACTCTTTTCGGAAATAAGTAAAGAACAAGATTAACAATTTCCGATATTTTTAGCTACAATTTTTGCACTTTCTATAAAATGATCATACCCGGCTCTTCGTACCGGGCTGCCCTCAAATACCTTGTTGAACTCCTCTCTGTCTAATTCCAGCCAGTTATTAATAGAACCTGTAAGTGCAATCTTTCTTGGTTTTAAATCAGAAATGTGACCGTTCAGAGCATTATTGTTCCAGGGGCACACATCCTGACATATATCGCATCCAAAAACCCAGTCTTTCATGTTTTCATGATACATTTTGTCGATTGACTCTTTCAGCTCAATTGTCAGGTAACTGATACAGCGATTGCTATCGACCCTCCATGGTTCATAAATTGCATCAGTAGGACAAGCATCAATACATTTTGTGCAGGATCCGCAATGGTCCGATACGGGTTTATCATACTCTAAATCGAGATCACAAATCAACTCACCGATTAAAAAGAAGGATCCTAATCTTTTATTTAACAAATTACTGTTCTTGCCGATCCAGCCCAGCCCCGATTTTTCGGCCCAGGTTTTATCAAGTACGGGTGCCGAATCAACAAATATTCTGCCATCAATATCACCGGCCGAATCCTGAATAAATGAAAAGAGCTGTTTCAATCTTTTTTTAAATACCTTGTGATAGTCTCGTCCCCGCGCATATTTAGCTATTTTTGGAACATTTTTTTTATCATACTGAAGGTTTTCACTGAAATGATAACTGGCTATTACGCTTATCACACTTTTTGCACCCGGAACCAGCTTTGCCGGATCTACACGTTTGTCAAAGTGGTTTTCCATCCAGTGCATTGTACCATGCCGTTTCTCCTTTAACCACTGTTCAAGCCTTCTTGCTTCTGTATCCAGGAATTGAACTTTTGCAAAACCACACGCATCAAACCCCAGCTCCAGGGCTTTTCTTCTGATCCCGGATTTTAGATATTTGTGATTCATTCTTGTTTTTAAAATGTCTTACAGATGGTTGTTTATAGAGATTCAATACGATTTTTGAACTCTAATAATCTTTAAAAGTATAATAATAGGGGATGACTCCAAATTATAAAAAAAGCGCACAACAGTTGTGTCATGCGCTTTCTAAAACTGAGTGATAAGCAATTATACTGTTGAAGCTTAACTTTTCACATCAATCAGTTCTACTTCAAAAACGAGTACTGCTCCGGGTTCAATAATACTTCCACGGGGCGGATTACTTCCGTATGCCAATTCAGCAGGGATAAAGAATTCGTAAGTAGCACCTTCCCGCATTAGCTGAAGACCTTCGGTCCAGCCGGGAATAACTCTGTTGAGTGGGAAAGTTGCCGGTTCACCGCGTTCATAAGAGCTGTCGAACTCGCGCCCATCAAGCAGTTTGCCCCGATAGTGAACCTCAACCTCAGATTCTTCAGTTGGTCTGTCACCGCTGCCTTCTTCAATAACCCGGTACTGTAAACCGGAATCCGTTACCTGGACATTCTCTTTGGTAGCATTTTCTTCGAGAAATTTATCACCCTCTTCTTTATTAACTTCAGACTGTTCTTCGCGGAGCACAGCTTGTTTTTCCTGTAGTTCCTGCTGGAATCGCTGCAGTGCCATCTGCATTTCAAAATCATTTATTTCGGCATCTTCCTCTTTTAGCGCACGGTTGAAACCGGCAATAAAGTTATTGAAATTTATCTCATCAACACCTTCGTTAGAAAGATTGTCTCCATATAAATAGCCAAGACTATAGCTAAGTGAGTCTAATTTTGTAGTAAGATCTGCTTCTTGATCAGCATTAAATTCATTATTACATCCGGTAACAATCAGAAATGCAGCAGCGCAAAAACTGAGTAATTTTGTTGTATTCATTGATTGTTTGTTACAATTTGAGTTTAGATTTTAATCTGTAAGGTATCACTTTTGTTCTTGTTTGGAAAACATAGTTTTCTGCAAATTTCAATGATTAAAAACTAACAGGATCTTGTTATATTGTTCCCACTGTATAAATCGTTATCATAATGCATACAGTTCATAAAAACTTAAACAGATATACAATAATTCTTGAAATTTACTGATTTAAAGCTATCTGAATCCATCCAGGCGGGATTGAGAGATGTTAATTTTACCGAGCCTACAGCCATTCAGGAAAAATCAATTCCACCGATTCTCGAGGGTAAAGACTTGATAGGCACTGCCCAAACAGGCACAGGGAAAACCGGGGCCTTCGTAATTCCACTCATGGAAAAAATATTAAGCAGTGACAGAGATGGCATAAAAGCCCTGATTCTTTCACCAACAAGAGAGCTGGCTAAGCAAATTGACGAAGAGATATTTGCCATCGGATACCATTCAGGAATCTCTTCTGCAACTGTAATAGGAGGGAGCGATTTCTCTCAGCAGGCAAAAGCTCTGAAAGCCGGTGTAGATATTATTGTTGCAACACCCGGAAGGCTGATTGATCAAAAAAAAGTTCTAAACATTGATTTTTCAAAAATTCAGTTTTTAGTTCTCGATGAAGCCGACCGCATGCTTGATATGGGGTTCTTGCCGGATATGAAAAAAATTATATCCTGGCTGCCTGATGACCGTCAGACCCTGCTTTTTTCAGCGACCATGCCGGCTGAGATTAGAAAACTGTCTAAAGATATAATGAACAACCCGGTTAATGTAGAGACTGAGCGCCAAAAGCCTACGGAGAGTGTAGAACAACGTGCTTATTTCTTAAGAAGTAATCAAAAAGTTCCACTGATCAAAAAGATCTTTGATTCCATTAAATGGGACTCCTGTATCATATTTACTTCAACAAAAAAGGGGACGGATGAGCTTCAGAGATTGCTCAAAAAAGAGGGTATCCGGGCAGCGAGCATTCATGGCGACAGAACACAGGATGAGAGAAATAAAGCCTTGCAGGATTTTAAAAACGGTACATATCCTGTAATTGTAGCTACTGATGTTCTTGCCCGCGGGATTGATATTAAGGGGGTTTCAATGATCGTGAACTACGATGTTCCTAAAACCTCTGATGATTATATTCACAGGATTGGCAGATCAGGCAGGTACGATCAGACAGGTATAGCAGTTACTTTTATTACAAAAAGAGACAACCGGTTGTTTGGGAGCATCGATAATATTAAAGGCAATAAGATCAAAAAAATTACCGTACCAGAAAATTTCAATGAAAAATCGCAATTTTCGTGGGATGATGACTTTAAAACTTCTGCACCAGCAGAAAGCCGGAAATCTGAGAGTAAACCGGCCGGAAAAAGAGTATCAGACAAAGATACTTCAGGAAAAGCTGAACAAAAGCAAGAGAAGCCAAAAAGAAAGTACACATCCAAAAGCAAGAGGGAAAGAGACAGAAAGAAAGAAGAAAATGTAAAAGAAAAACGTTCGCCAAAAGCAAAAGAAGCTACTTCCGAAAAGCGTGAAAGTCAAAGATCAGCGAATGTTCCCGGTAAGAAAGTTTCAGGCCGTACACACGGTAAGGAAGAGTCAAAAAAAGCGCAAGGAAAGGAGACAAAACGAACACAAGAACCTGCTGTGCCGATACCACCAATCATTGAAAAAGCGACAGCACGCAACAGAAATGTAAGAAAACCGACGAAGGGATTATGGGGGTTAATAAAATCGTTACTTCCAAAATTCGGTAAAAAAAACTAGCAGTATGAAATCTTTCAGTTCTGTTCTGTTATGGTTTGGCATATTTCTGTTGATCTTAATATGGGTTCCGGTTTTAGCCATCAGAAGAGTATTTGACAGGGATCCTGCTCTCTATCATACGGGAAAACTATTCAGACAACTGGGACATGTAATTTCCAAAATTAATCCAAACTGGAAAATTGAAATTGAAGGAAATACGGAAATCGATGATCGCAAACCGTATATCGTTGTATCCAACCATATGTCGAATGCAGATATTCCATTGATTTCAAATCTGCCATGGGAGATGAAATGGGTCGCAAAAAAAGAGCTGTTTGAGGTCCCGGTAATCGGCTGGCTGATGAGGCTTGCCGGTGATATATCTGTTGATCGTCAGGCCAAAGACAGAAGGGCAATAACTCTAAAGAGATGCATATATTACCTGGAAAGAAATTGTTCAGTAATTTTTTTCCCTGAGGGAACCCGATCCAGGGACGGTAATCTTAACCGTTTTACCAACGGGGCATTTGACCTTGCTATCCGAAAAAATATTGATGTACTTCCGCTGGTTATTGACGGAACGAAAGATTGTCTGCCCAAAAAATCGTGGAAATTTAAGCCGGATGTACACGTCAGGTTAAAGATCCTGGATCCTGTTTCAAGTGGTTCATTTTCCGAAAAGGAGGCTGCGAAATTTTCTGAATATGTTCGGATGAAAATCCGTAATCAGCTGTCTGAATGGAGAAAAGAACCTGTTGAATCCGTAGATAATACGCTGAAGGAACTAAAAGAGAGATAATTTGAGACAGATTTTTTCAAAAATAATAATCGTTAACTACTCCTTACCGCCAATTCCGGTTTTATTTGGCGGGGTCAGAACCGGAAGTATCAGAACTATCCATAGTAGTGTTATCAGCCTCTGAATTCGTTGATTTGTGATTATTTTTACGCAAGATCATCCAGCTTCCTGCGACACCCAGCATTGACAAGACCAGGGCAGAAGATGCATAGAAAGGTGATTCTGTATTCATAAGATATTGCAACTGGGTTACCCGCAGTATAAAAAGGAGAAGAGTATATGTGATCATGACTCCATAAATGTGAGCACGCCCGATAGAGCCGGCCATCATGCCCCCGAAAAATGAAGTAAAAGCCGTGCTTAAGACCAGAAACAGCGGCCACCAAAACCCGGGAAAGGAGCTGTAACCAATAAACATGATTTCAGTTTTAAAATATAATGCAATAATAAGACGCATAAAAGCATCAAGTGCAATTACTGAAGAGAGACCGCCTACTATGCCATAGATAGATTTTTCCATATAATTCAGCTGTTAACGGCTAAAAATCCTTTTAATCGCTGAGCCTCAACCGCATATTGACTTCCCGGGTATTCATCAAGAATCGTTGAAAGCAACTGATCAGCTTTTTCACTGTTACCGGCTTCCAGGTACGCCTCTGCTGCAAAATAGTAATTTTCGGGCGTGGTGACATCATTTACATTCCACTCTGCTGCGTCCTCATATTTCTCTGCACTATTTTCAAAATCTTCAATTTCCATTAAAACCACTGCATGAAAGGCTATAGGAGCAACTCCAAGAATTCCATCGGGGGGAGAAAAACGGTTGATAAACTCAAGTGCGGATTCGTAATTTTCCATTTCGAAATGTACGACAGCTGCATAATAATTTGCGAGGTTTCCTGCATCGGTATTTGAGTAATTATTTGCAATCTGAATAAATCCGGCAGTGAGCTCTTCGTCATCACCATACAAAGCTTTATCCAGTTCTCCCTGTGAATAATATGTTTCAGCTATACCCATCAGATTACGAGCTTCCTCTTCTTGCTGGGCTGAGTACATGAAATACCCTATTACCAGTCCGATTACAAGTACAAAACCAATACTGCCACCGATGACTGCTGATTTATTGTTTTGATAGAAGTGCATGAATCGTGAGCTGTATTCGATCAGCAGATCCTGCTCCATTTCTTCTTTAGAAAGTCTTTTACTCATGAAAATTTATAAAGTTTATTTTAATGTGTTGACAGACTAATAAATTATCACTGTTTTATCTTTAAACCAAGTTCACAAACCGGATTTAATTTCGCACATATTATTTACATAGAGTCCGCAAAATCGTTAAATTGAATACATGAAAAAATTCGTTTTAAGTAATGATTATGAACAAAAGGGAGAGGAGGAGTATCGCCTGGATTACAGGCAGCTGCTAAACAAAGCCCAGTATGAGGCTGTATTTCATACCGCGGGACCAGCCCTGGTTGTAGCAGGTGCAGGAACCGGAAAAACCAGGACACTGGTTTACAGGGTTGCCAGATTAATTGAGAGCGGCGTATCACCGAAAGAGATACTATTACTTACTTTTACCCGGAAAGCAGCCAGTGAAATGCTTCGCAGAGCGTCTCTTATTCTGGATGAAAGATGTTCAAGGGTGAAAGGGGGTACGTTTCACTTCTACTGCAGTCAATTGCTTCACAGGTATGCTGATTATACAGGTTATCCACCCAATTTTACCATTATCGATACAACCGATTCAATGGATACGATCCAGTTAATGCGTTCACAAATTGATGCACAAAAAAATAAAAAGAGGTTTCCGGACAAACGAACGTTGTATTCAATTTTCAGCAGCAGCGTAAATCGTCAGTTAACAATTGAAAAAATTCTTTCTGAGGAGTATCCGCAATTCTTACAACACCTTGAAAATATCTTGATTATAAATAATAAATATAAGCAGTACAAAAGGTTAAATCATGTAATGGATTTTGATGATCTTCTTGTGAATACGAAGATTCTGTTGCAGGAAAATAGCGACATTTGTGAGAAAGTAGCTGCGGAGAACAGATTTGTTATGGTAGATGAATACCAGGATACAAATTATCTTCAGGCTGAACTGACTGAACTGTTTAGCAGTTTTCACAATAATGTGATGGGCGTGGGTGATGACGCCCAGAGTATCTATTCATTCAGAGGTGCCGATCATAAAAATATTATGCAATTCCCCGATCGTTTCCGCAACACGAAGTTAATAAGGCTGGAAAAAAATTATCGATCAACAGGCGCTATTCTGGATTTATCTAACAGGGTACTTGGACAAGCCACTGAAAAATTTGATAAAAAGTTATTCACAGATAATGAAAGGGGAGAGCTGCCCGGATTAGTAAAAGCAGCTAATTTGAACGATCAGAGTCGTTTCCTGACGCAAATGATTTTAAATTTGCGTGAACAGGGACTGGAACTAAGTGAAATGGCGGTTCTCTTCCGAAATGGGAGAGACTCTTTTGACCTTGAAGTGGCTCTGAATAAAAAAAATATACCATTTGTGAAGTATGGTGGACAGAAATTTACTGAAGCAGCACATGTTAAAGATGTGCTTGCCCACGTTCGTGTTTTGGTAAATCCGCTTGATACAATTGCGTGGAACAGAGTACTGATGCTTATTGAGGGTATAGGTCCTAAAACTGCACATGATCTGTTTGAGTGGATCAGGAATAGTGATCAGCCGTTTCGTGTGGATCAAGCAAATGTAACCAGTACCCGGTATATCGAACAGCTGCAAGCAGTAGCGAGGCTGTTTGCCGGTTTAAACAGGGTTAAGGATGATGTAAAACAAGTTCTTGAATTAATCGTTGGATATTACAGAAGCTTTTGCAAAAAACGATTTGACGATTATCCTAAGCGGCTGAAAGATCTGGAAACATTTATAGATATTTCCGGCAGTTACTCCAGCCTTTCGGTCATGTTGGAAGAGATAGCATTGGACCCGATCGAATCAACTGCCATTGAGACAGAAAATGCTGTTAAAGATGAATCACCACTTGTTCTGAGTACGATCCATTCTGCAAAAGGGATGGAGTGGAATACCGTTTTTGTGATCCAGTGTCTTGATGGAATTATTCCATCCGGTTACTCAGTGGAAGATCCTGATAAATTGGATGAAGAAATCCGGTTGCTCTATGTTGCTTCCACAAGAGCTAAAGAACAACTCTTTTTTACCTACCCGGTATTACACCAGGGAGGGTATAGAGATTATTTTACGAATCCGTCAAGGTTTTTAGAAGAGATCCCGGATGAGTTGATAGAACCATGGATATTAATGGAGGAATCAAACACAGATGAGTCTCAAAAGAAGATTCAATCCTCATCGAGCTGATTGAGGAGGCGATGCTGCCGGATGATCTCTTTAAGCATCCAAAAAAGAGGCAAAGGCGGAAATATAACGGCTATAAAAATAATCAGGTTCTTTTTGGAATGTTGAAAATCATCACCACACATACCGGCAAGGCCAGTAATCCACAACACGGCAAGTGAAAAAATAGTGATAGATACCAGTAGTGAGCCGATAAATCCAAATGTATTGTAAAAAGACTCAAGCATTAGCTGATCTTAAAATTCATTAACTTATATTTCATTTATTGATAGAAGTTAATCAAACAAAAAATAAAATGTTGCCAACAGTTTCAATTGTAGGCCGTCCAAATGTCGGCAAATCCACGCTTTTTAACCGGTTAATCGGTCAAAGGCAAGCTATTGTTCACGATGAGTATGGTGTTACGAGAGATCGCCACTATGGTGAAAGTTTTTGGAATGGTAAATCTTTCCAGGTTATTGATACCGGAGGTTACTTGCCGGATGAGATGAATGTAATTGTTTCAGGTATTCGTGAACAAGTACATATAGCCATTTCTGAATCGGATGTGATACTTTTTGTTGTGGATACCACAGATGGAATAAATACTCTTGATGAATCAGTTGCCGAGATTTTAAGAAGACAAAGCAAGCCTGTGATCGTAGTTGCAAATAAAAGCGATAATGAGCGGAGAAAAATGGATTCAACTGAGTTCTATAACCTGGGATTCGATGATGTTTATCCTGTATCTTCGATTAGCGGCACCGGCACTGGCGAACTACTTGACCGTGTTGTTGAATTGCTGCCCGATACAGTGGAAGAACCTGAAGATAAACAGCCGAAAATCGCTTTCCTTGGCCGTCCAAACGTAGGCAAAAGCAGTTTGATGAATTCTCTTTTAAAAAGCGACCGCTGCATTGTTACAGAAATACCGGGTACAACAAGAGATTCCATTAACAGTGTTATCCGGTTTGAAGGTCAGGAGTTAACGATTGTTGATACAGCCGGACTTAGAAAACGTGCAAAAGTAAAAGAGAATATTGAGTTCTTTAGCACAGTACGCACCGACAGAGCTTTAAGAGAGTGCGACGTTGCTGTTTTGATGCTTGATGCAAATATGGGATTTGATGTACAGGATAAGCGAATACTCAGAGAAGCTGAAAGATATAACAAAGGAATTATCATTGCCCTTAACAAATGGGACCTTGTTACTGATAAAGAGACTAACCTGTTAAAAGAATTTAAAGAGTACATATATGCAAAGGTGCCTACTATGAGTTATGTGCCGGTTATATCCATTTCAGCAAAAACCGGTCAGAGAGTTGAAAAAGTTTTAAAACTTGCCCTGAAGGTAATGGAAGAAAGGAAAAAGAAAATATCTACTCCGAAACTTAACAATACAATCAGTTCAATTCTGAAAGAACGGCCGTTACCTGTTAAACGAGGAAAACAGTTAAAAATTCAATATGCCACCCAGGTAAAATCAAATCCGCCGGTCTTCAAATTTTTTATGAATAACCCTCAGGAACTTCCTGCCAACTACAGGCGGTTTATAGAGAACAAGTTGCGGGAGTATTTCGGGTTTGAAGGTGTACCTGTTACAATGACATTCCGACAAAAGTAATTTAAAAATCAGAGAAATACCTTTGAACAGTAACCATATAAGGTTTATTTTAAATAAAAATTTACAGATAAATTTTAAAAATTAACAACAATGCAAGATAATCTTGAACAGCCGGTAGTCAATGCATTAAATGAAGATTACAGACGGGAACGTAAACTTTCATTTTTAGAGAATTTATATCTTCCAGAAATATTTAAGGGGCTCTGGTATTCTTTAAAAGAGTTGTTTGCGCCCAAGTTTACTATGAATTATCCTGAAGAGAAGTGGGATCCGCCGGCCATATTCCGCGGCCGGCCGGTACTTGTAGAAGACGACGGAAAAGAACGATGTGTTGCTTGTGGTTTGTGTGCCAGGGCGTGTCCGCCGCTGGCAATAAGTATGCAGGCTGACGAGAATATTGAAGATCCAAAAGAGAGATATCCTGATTTCTTTGAAATAAATATGCTAAGGTGTATTTATTGCGGTTATTGTGAAGAGGTTTGCCCCGAAGAAGCAATTGTTATGAGTAAAGATTACGACATTGTATTTGAATCAAGGGATGAAGCTGTCTATGATAAGGAACGCTTACTGGTACCAAAAGAAGATTTAAAAGAACGCCTTGATTATCTGAAAGAGTACCGCAACAGGCAGTTTGGGCAGTTCTGGGATTTCCAGGAAGAAAATAATATCCATTCTGTAAGAGATCGTGACAGAGAGTGGAATACTGGACTTTCATTGGTCGACATGCTTGAACAGCAGAAAAAAAATGATGCAACTCATGCGAAATCAGACTGGAAACGTTAAAAATTTTGATCCGGATAGAATTATTACTCTGTAATGACTAAAAGAGAAGTAACGCAGGAAAAATATGAGCAGCTGGTGGAAGATGCATCTTACATTCAGGACGAAGCTGAAGCTTTAAAGTATGTGATTGACACTGTTCCTTACGATGAATCGCCGCCAGATCAGTTATCGGTAAAAGAGAGCCTTCAATTGCTGGATCATGCTCAAAAAAACTATTTCAGACCGATCATTGAACGGGTCATTAAAGAAAAGAGACCTATTTACCTCGGCAAATTTGAACATTTTGAAGATTCTTTTTCGGCAGACAAGGATTTATCGATTCATAAATTATTGGATAAGATCGGTACCCACAGGGCGGCAATTTTAAACCTGTTTAATAAAATACCTCTTATTGACTGGGAAAAGAATTTATATGATGTAAATAATCACCCGATTACTCTATTCGAATTTGCCGAAGCCATGATCAAAAGTGATCGCCATATTCTTAAAAAAATAGCTGATCTTGTTATGATTTTTGAAAATGAAAAACAGACAAGAAAGGAACTCGAAAATAAACAGAAAAACTAAATAGTTTACGGAATAATACGTGTGGAGCCAGATTCTTGTTTTAGTGTGTGCCTTTCTATCTCTTGTATATATTACTCTTAAACTAAAAAATAAGTTTACTGCAGAGTATCTGATGATTTTTATTACCCTGATATTCGTGTTTCTCTTATTTTTGAACTTGGGAGATCAAAATGCTCTCTATTCAAAAGCAGAAAATTATATTCAGATATTTATTCTTTGCAGTATTCTCGCACTTGAATTGATCATCATCCGGTCTTTGCGTCCGGTACATTCGCAATTTCCTTATCCCTTTGTTTTTGCACCATATCTTGCATTTGCAACCGTTCCATTTATGTTTGCTACAACAAATTTATATATGGTAACAGCCGTAATACTTGGTGGGGGAGCGCTTATTGTCTCTTATTTGCTTTTACCGGGGTTAATGCAAAGGATAGAATCAAACGGATTTTTATTAACAGGTATTCTTTTGCTTTCTGTAGCATATATTTTTCAGATATTTCGAAATCTATATACTGTTGCTGATTCCTGGATTACAGATGTTCCATTTGCTTTAGGAATGTTTTTTGTGTCAGTACCTGTTAGTGAGATTTTAAAACATCATAATTCAAAAAAAGCAGGAAACTAATGCCAATTCAAATAGGCGACAAAGCACCCGATTTCACATTAAAAGATACAGACGGAAATGACATTTCATTACGTGAATTACGAAAAGATGGAAGTGCCGTACTTCTGTTTTTTCCTCTTGCATTTACAAGTGTGTGCACTGATGAAATGTGCCACGTTCGCGATAACATGAAGCTTTATCAATCCTTTAATGCCAACGTTGCGGGCATTAGTGTAGATAGTTTTTTTACACTCAAAGAGTTTAAAAAATCGCAAAATATAAATTTTCCTCTCTTAAGTGATTTTAATAAGGAAGTATCTGCTGCATATAATACAATTTATGAAGATTTTTTCGGGATGAAAGGAGTTTCAAAACGATCAGCATTTGTAGTAGGAGCAGATGGGCTTGTAAAACATTTGGAAATCCTGGAAGATGCAGGCAAACTACCTGATTTCGATTCAATTGCAGAATCAATATCCGATAAGTAGATGCCTGGTAAAAAAGTGACAGCAGGGTAGAAAATCACGGTCGCACAATTTATTGTATTATATCAACTTTACATAATATATATTATACGCTATTTATTAAGCAGTGAGAATATCACCTGTATTGATGCCCTTACTTTTACAGGTCTGCCGCGCTGTAATCCTGGTGTAAATCTTACCTGGCGAATTACTCTCAATGCTTCTTCATCACAGCCATAACCAATACCACGCAAAACAACGGGATTTGTAACTTCACCTTTTTCATTAATCACAAATTGAAGAGTAACCTTCCCCTCAACATTATTCTTTAGTGCCTTATCCGGATATCTCAGATTCTGATATAAAGTAGATATACCGCCGATCATTTCCGGCATCTGCTCTACACTTACAAAAATTTCATCCTCTTTGGATTCGTCATCGTTTCCGGTCTCTTTCTCTGGTGGCCTGACAGGAACATCCAGTTTTTGAGTTAAATTTAACTCAGTATCAAGATCAATATCTATATCAGCAATAATTTCATCATTCGGAACCTCAACGGGTACAGGCGGCCTCGGCGGCGGCGGCGGTGCAGATTCCTGGCGGGTTTGCTCAATTTCCTCAACCTGAACAATTTCATCAGTAACTGTATATTCGATCTCTTCCTGCTCCGGGTAAAAATCGATTTTAAACAGTGTTGTAACTATTAAAAGCGAAAGAATCAGACCAACTTCTACATTTATATAATAGAATTTTCGAAGATCATTAGCTTTGCGAATATTATCTCTTATTTTTTTCATGATAAACACCAATGTTTTCAACAAATGTTAGTAAACTTAATACAATAATAACGATGCGGATTTTCACACCCGCATCGTTGTTTGGTGTCATTTGCTATTTTCAGATTTTGCCAGGTTAAATGTAACCGGAATACTGTAGCGAACTTTAACAGGTCTGCCACGCTGTATACCCGGCGAAAATTTAGCCTGCCTTACTGCTCTGACCGCTTCTTTATCACATCCGCCCCCAATACCTCTAACCACAAAGGGATCAACAACATTACCTTTTTCATCTATAATAAACTGAACTATAACTCGTCCCTCAATTCCGGCCATACGAGCCATTTCCGGATATTGCAGGTTTTCCATTACAGAAGAGATTCCGCCAATTAATTCCGGCATCTGTTCAACTACTACAAATATCTCTTCTTCAACTTCCTCTTCTTTTTTCTCTTTTTTGGCAGCTGGCGGCGGAGGTACATCCAGCCTGTCTGAGAAGTTTAACTCTGTGTCAAAATCGATTTGCTCATCCATTAATATCTCATCATTGGGAACTTCAACAGGTACAGGCGGCCTTGGCGGCGGTGGTGGTGCAGTTTCCTGGCGCGTTTGTTCAATTTCTTCTACCTGAACAATTTCATCAGTAACTTTGTATTCGATTTCTTCTTGTTCCGGATAGAAATCGATTCTGAAAACTACGGTAAAGATTAACAAAGATAAGATTAACCCAATCTCAATGTTCACAAAATAGTATTTTTTGAGAAGATTTTGATTGCGAAAATACCGAATTGGAGATTTCATAACACCCTCCTTTTTTTAGCGGATCAATAGACTTTTATGACTTCCTTTATTTATAATTTAACACATTATAAGATAAAGGTAAACATTTAAATAAGATAAATTTGTCTTTTGTATGTATTATATAAGCTTTAAAAGAGTATGCTGTCTTATATAAACTTCTAAATGGTCTATTGCTTTTCAATTGACCAAATTAAAATGATATTGCCGTCAAATTAATATTTTAACCGCACCCTTCTGAACAGTTTTAAAATGAATGTTTATAACTCAATATCAATCTCAAATTGTCCATTTGAATCAGGATTAAGTTCAATTTTGTCAAGAATAGCGTCACTGTTTAATGGTTCGTCTAATATATATATCCCCCTTTCATCACCTCTACGAATTTTACCGGAAACTCTGTTTGTATCAATGACCAGTAACAGAACTTTTTTTCTGCCTGTAAAATTAGAGTTTGCAGCTGTTTCTATAATCTCAGGAGAGATTAACTGAATGATTCCGTTTGTACTAAAATCATCCGGTTTAAATCTTCCATTCTGATTATTCTCCATCCATTTTCTTTTGGTAACAAGATAAAATAATAATTCAGGAGTCATGTTTAATGTTTTTATTGATTAATTGCCAGGTGAATCAGAGCATCTCCTTTGTGAATAATAGGGTTATTATTCAATCCGATTACCCTTCCCCTGCCGATTGAAATTACTTTAAAATTCTCCTGACCGAATGGGTCAGTAATCCAGCCAAGCAATTGTCGCTTTTCTACTATATCACCCAGTTTAATTTTCGGCTTAAAAAGGCCGGCATATTTGGCCCTGAGCCAGCTGCTTTTATCATATACATCTGTTACATATTCCGGTTCCTGGGCACTCTTTATCATGTCAAGGTGCTTCATTAGTCGCAGGGTGCCTTTTACACCAAGATCAATACCAAATTCATCGAATCTCAGTGATTCTCCGGTCTCATATACAAGTATATGCTTTTTCTTTTTGAAAGCTGCTTTACGGAAAGATTTTTCAATTAAAGTTGAATGCAAAATTACAGGTGGTGAAAAGGCATTTGCAAGTTCAATATTCTTCTCAATATCAAACGTACATCTAAGCTGCGGGTAGTTTGCACGGCTGGCTCCCCCGGTATGAAAATCTATACCAATATCTATATGAGGTATAATTTCTGCCATCAATGTATAAGCTACAAGATTTGCAAGTGAACCCGTTTTTTTGCCCGGAAAGCTCCTGTTTATATCTTTGCCATCCGGCACACCGCGGACATTCTGAATAAATCCGTAAATATTCACGAGCGGAACAGCAATAATTGTTCCTTTCTCAAGGACATTAAAATTATGAGTAAGAATTCTCCTGATAATTTCGATGCCGTTAATTTCATCACCGTGCAGGCCTCCGGTTAAAAGTAAAACCGGTCCGTCTGTGGCCGCTCTTACTATTTTGACCGGCAGATCAATAATCGTATGGGTTGGCAGGCGGGCAATATTAAGATTTAGGTTTACCGTTTCACCCAAACCAATTTTGGTACTGTTTATTTTTATGATATCAGGCATTTGTGTTGATTTTTTTTCGCCTTTTACGCTGCCTAAGCGATATCACCTTTTTTTCGACATAGTCGATAATTTCAGCAGCAATATTTTTACCGGTTGACTTTTCAATTCCTTCAAGGCCGGGTGATGAGTTTACCTCAAGTACCAGCGGCCCTCTTTTTGACTGTAATAAATCTACCCCGGCAATTGAAAGCCCCATTGCTTTTGATGCGCGCAGAGCAACCTCTCGTTCATTTTTACTAAGTTTGATAATCTCACCAGATCCACCCTGGTGAAGATTTGATCTGAACTCACCTTCTTTACCCTGCCTTTTCATAGCACCAACTACTTTATTATCTACAATAAATGCCCTGATATCCGCTCCTTTTGCCTCTTCAATAAATTCCTGGACAATAATACGAGCTTTCATACTGTGAAATGCGTCAATAATCGATTCAGCAGCTTTTCGGGTAGGTGCAAGCACAACGCCATAGCCCTGAGTGCCTTCAAGCAATTTTACGATTAGCGGTGCTCCGCCTACACTCTCTATAATCTTTTTAACTTCCTTTGAATAATTTGTGAATACAGTTTTTGGAAGTCCTACATTGGCTCTCGCAAGTATTTGAAGACTTCTGAGCTTATCTCTGGACCGCACAAGAGCCTGAGATTCCACAGCTGCAAATACATTCATCATCTCAAATTGACGTACAACAGACGCACCATAAAATGTGACGGATGCGCCGATTCTCGGGATAACAGCATCAACATTTTCTACCTTCTCTCCGTGGAAATATATGCACGGATTATCTTGTTCTATTACGATGTCACATTTCAAATGATCCAGCACAAGCGCCTCGTGGCCCCTAGCTTCAATTGTTTCAATTAAGCGTTCGGTTGAGTAAAGTGTTTTATTTCTGGATAATATTAATATTTTTAAATTGTTGTCAGGCATATAAATATATTAATCAGTTAAATATTTTTTTGAAACGTCTACAATGAATTTGTTTTGCAAAAATTTACGGCCAATCAGTACCGGGTATTTCATATTAGATCTGTCAGCAAGAGTTAATTCAATTGTGTAGGTGCGATGATACAAATTCATCTTGGTTTTTACAGATACCCGTTCCTCAATAATTCCGTTTGAGCTTTTTACTTTTCGTACAGAATTAACGGCACATGAATAGAGTCTTTTTTCGTATTCGGGGTGATCCGGGTCTAATAAATAAAATTTAACCATATGAATTTTATTCTCCAGGAATTGTTCGACATGATGGCAATGAAGACTGGAGGTGTATGCACCGGTATCTATTTTGGCGTCCAGATTACAGATATTCCATACCGGAAAATCTATATGTTCAAGCCTTCCGATAATCTTGCTTGCAAATGACTTTTTACTTTTTTTCATCAGGCAAAGAAGATAACAATAAAATTTCTTTCCAATTGATAAGCTTTCACTATTTTATACGCTGACTGATAATAATTCCGAATTAGTTTACTGAAAATGAAACATTTCTATCTATCTATACCCCTTATTGCCATTGGTTTTTTAATTCAATCCGATACTGTTTCTCATAAAGCAGACAATGCATCTATGTTATCCACTTTGTGGGTTCAAAACGCAGCAGAATATAAGGCATTGTCCATTCAGGCTTACAATACTGCAGAGCGTTTTTTGCCGTATGCACTGGATGATAAACAGTGGACCGCATCTCTTGAACAGGAGAAAAATTACGAAAACCTCCCTCCTGCGATTGTTTTGGATGTGGATGAAACAGTTCTGGACAACTCCTATTACCAAGCCAGGCTTATCCTGAAAGGTGATTCTTTTTCATCCGGTACCTGGAATCAATGGGTTAAAGAGACAAAAGCAACTGCTATTGAAGGTGCCCTTACTCTGACCACCCTGGCAGATTCTCTCGGAATTAAAGTATTCTATGTCACTAACAGGGATTTTTCAACAGAACAGGAGACTATTGAAAATTTACGAAAGCTGGGTTTTCCGCTATCTGACAATATTGGAACTGTGTTAACAAACGGTGCCCGCGGGGACTGGACAAGTGCAAAAACTGAACGACGTAAATGGATTGCCGGCAGGTATCGTATACTGATGATGTTTGGTGATGATCTTAATGATTTTATATATGCCAAAAACAAGACATTAACTGAACGGGATAATATGATTCAGGAGCACATAGATAAATGGGGGTATAAATGGTACGTTTTACCTAACCCGGTTTATGGTTCCTGGGAACAGGCTCTTGTTAACTTTGAATCTGTCTCCGCACAGGAGAAAAAAGATCGCTGGTTAGATCATTTAGAAACCCTTAACTAATTTTTCTGTTCTTTTTCTTGCGGCAGGAGTGCACAGAGTAATTTTGTTTTAAGAGGGCTGACATAAGATCCGTAACTGGCAACAAGGTATTTTTTTTCATTCTCCGGTGTTTTTATTACATACACAGTTGATTCGTCACCAGGATTTGTGCCGGCATCAAAACAAAAGGTATCAAGAATTTTCATTTCATCAACCTTGGAAAGATATTCGTTCAGGATCTCTTCATCTCCCTCTTTTAAAATATTTTCAATGCCCTTTTCTTTCAGGTCTTCAATTGCATGAGCTAAATCTTTGTACATATTTTCTCCTTTTAAAATTTCAGTTAATCTAATCGATCTGACACAAACAGAAGAAATCTGCATCCATCATAAGATTATAAATCATTCCTAAAACTCAAATTTAACGTTTAGCGCGATTTTTTCAAGTTATTATAACAACAAAATGGAGTTTAAGATCATTTAAAAAAAATTGTATCGATATTTTAGTTTGAAAATTGTTTAATACCACAAATGAAAACTGTATAATGGATTCTGAAATTAAATTACGATATATATCAGAGCCTATGTTTAAAAATCTTCCGCGTCCTGTAGCAATGGTTGACGAAAAGCGCTGTAAAAAAAATATTGAACGAATGAGTTCAAAAGCCGAAAATTTGCATCTTAGATTTCGTCCGCATTTTAAGACTCACCAATCTATTGAAATTGGTAACTGGTTTAAAGACCATAAGATTGATGGAATAACTGTATCTTCACCGGAGATGGCCGGTTATTTCGCTGCCGGTGGCTGGGAAGATATAACAATTGCATTTCCGTTTTTCCCGGGGCAATTGAGTGCTGTAAACGCCTTAACGGAAACATGTGATCTTCGTTTATTTGCTAATCAAAAAGAGATAATCACATTTCTCGATAAAAATCTCTTACGGCCGGTTTCAATTTATATTGAAATTGACGCCGGCTATGGACGAACAGGCGTACCTGCTCACAATCTTTCCGCAATTGAACAGATTGTAAAGACAATTCAAAATAGTTCTAAGTGCAGATTTCATGGTTTCTACATACACGACGGACGAACATATAATGCGCGGAGCCATGCTGAAATTAAACGTGAAATTCAGCCTTCACTCGATTCACTAAAAAAACTAAAAAATCAATATCCTAATGCTGTTTGCTCTTTAGGTGATACCCCTTCCTGCAGCGTTGTCGATAAATTTGAAGGCATAGATGAGATTTCACCCGGCAATTTTGTTTTTTATGACCTCATGCAATTTTATATCGGCAGCTGTTCAATGGATGATATTGCCTATTTTGTTGCATGTCCGGTTGCAGAATACAATCAATTGAGAAAGAAGTTGATTATCCATGGAGGTGCTGTTCATTTATCAAAAGATTCCATTCAGGCAGATGGAAGCTCCTCCTACGGTCTTGTGTCCCGGTTTTCTGCTGCTCCTGAGCTGGATGCAGCTGATCGCGTTCATCTGCGAAGCCTCTCTCAGGAACACGGTACGGTTCAGTTCCCGGAAACTTTTAAAAAAATGGACTTCAGATCAGCAGGTGAAACGGTTTTGATTTCTCCTGTCCACTCCTGTCTCTCTGCAAACCTTTTCAATAGCTACCAAACATTTAACGGCAAAACAATTGAAAAAAGAGTTCTTTCATGAGCAAAACTCTAACCATTTCTGAAAAATATTCCAAATACTGGCCGTTGATAACAGGTATCAGTAGTATTGCAGCAATATTGAGCGGTATTGCTTTTCTCTATTTCGATAACGTGTTACTGGAAGGTTATTTACGACTTGCTGCTTTTGTATTTTTTGCCATTTTCCTGCTGAGTTTATTTAAACTGCGCGATGGCAAGATCAATATGAAGTTTACAGTTGAAAACCACGTCCTCACAGTTGAATACTATCAGAAGAATCACCAAATAGAAGAGGAAATTTTTAATTTTTCAGATATTTCAGATATTAAAATATCCCCGCTACCAAACCGCTCTTTTTACAATGATTTGATCCGGTCTGACCGTTGTTTACAAATCAAGCGAAAGGACAGCGGATGGATTTATCTGAATGAAATCAATGGCCGCACGATTCCGCTCGAAGAGAATAATGCCCTTAAGGTAAAGCAATTTTTAGAACCTGCAATTGTGAATAATAAAACGCCCGGTATTCAATGAACAGAACATTGTTTATACTAAAGAATAAACGCAGATCGCATATGTATGAAATTACCCAATACACTAAGTTCAAAAGTCGTTCAAAAATTTTTTCTTTTAACAGATCAGGTATATATTCAACGCTTAGGAAATTTTTAAAGAGATCAGTTAACCGTTTATGATTAACGAGCCCTGGTTCGTACCTCAACATGTTGGGTGGATCGAAGTTGTTTGCGGCGGCATGTTCAGTGGCAAAACCGAAGAGCTGATACGCCGTGCCAGAAGAGCACAAATCGCCAACCAAAAAGTAGTTATTGTTAAACCCGTAGTTGATAACCGCTACAGTGAAGACGAGATTGTGTCACATAATGAACAAACTCTTCCCGGCATAAAAGTAGATACAGCCGATCAGATTATACTGCTGACTTCAGATGCCCGTGTAGTTTGCATTGATGAAGCTCAGTTTTTCGACAATCGTATTGTTGATGTTGCCAATACTCTTGCAAATGACGGTAAACGTGTAATCATAGCAGGTCTTGATATGGACTACCTGGGCAAACCTTTTGAACCTATGCCACAACTTCTTGCAATTGCAGAGTATGTAACAAAATTACACGCCATTTGTTCTGAAAGCGGCATGATGGCACACTTTTCACAGCGAATAGTTGAGAGCAGCAACAGGGTTCTGGTTGGCGAAACCGAATCCTATGAACCAAGGGCAAGGCACTGCTTCCGGCCGCCTTCTGATAAAAAACGGGGATACTACGACAAACCCGATGATATGAGCAGCGATTCTGCATCTGAAAAACCTAAAGAAAAAAATTAATGGATATTTTACGTGGTATCATTGGGATGACTGCCCTTTTACTTATTGCCATCAGTTTCAGTAAAAATCGAAAGGCGATTAATTGGAAACTTGTTGGCAGCGGCTTGGGTATACAATTTTTTCTTGCTGTAATAATTTTAAAAGGAAACGAATTGTCTGAGACATGGGCCCCGCTTGGCTGGCCAAAAGCTTTTTTTAGCTGGATATCATCTTTCTTTGTGATCGTTTTAGATTTTACAACAGCCGGTGCTGAATTTATCTTTGGAGACCTTGCCAAAAGTCCCGGTATGGAAGGAAGTCTCGGACACTTCTTTGCTTTTCAGGTGCTTCCCACAATCATATTTTTCGCATCACTGACTACAATTTTATATCACTACGGAATTCTGCAAAGAGTTGTTAAATACATGGCAATTGGTATGCAAAAAATACTCGGAACTTCCGGCGCAGAATCTCTTTCTGTTGTTTCTAATATTTTTGTAGGCCAGACAGAAGCACCGCTTGTTGTAAAGCCATACATTAAAAATATGACTCCTTCCGAACTGCTTGCCGTAATGACAGGTGGCATGGCAACTATTGCCGGGGGTGTTATGGCTGCTTACGTGCAGATGCTGGGTAATTCCTATTCACTCGCACAGGGCGTAGAACTGGATGTAGGACGCCAGATGTTTGCCGAACAGTTATTAAGTGCAAGTTTAATGGCAGCTCCTGCTGCACTTGTGATAGCTAAAATTCTGTTTCCCGAAACCCAGACACCGGAAACTATGGGAGAAGAGAAAAAAATTGATATATCTGTAGAAAAAACAGATGCAAATGGAATTGATGCAGCTGCCAGCGGAGCTGCTGTCGGGCTAAAACTTGCTGCAAATGTTGGTGCAATGCTGCTTGCATTTATTGCCCTTCTTGCAATGGGAAATTATTTTTTGGCGTACTTCGGAGATATTACCGGGATCAATTTACTTTTACCGGATTCTGAATTGAGGATTGAAACTATACTTGGATGGACACTGGCTCCCATTGCATTTATTATTGGCGTTCCCTGGGCAGACGCTGTTAACCTGGGGTCGCTCCTGGGAACAAAAGTAGTTCTTAACGAGTTTGTGGCATATCTGCAGCTTGCAGATATGGTGTCCGGAGATATGTTAACACCAAAAACAATTACCATGGCAACATTTGCATTGTGCGGCTTTGCTAATTTTTCCTCAATTGCTATACAAATTGGTGGTATTGGCGGACTCGCACCAAACAGAAAATCAGAATTGGCAAAGTTTGGAATACTTGCAGTTTTTGCCGGAACCATGGCCAACTTGATGACGGCAACAATAGCAGGGATGTTATTTTAACCGCAATTATATTATTCGATATGAAGCAAATTTTTAAAACGAATATTATTTTATCCACTCTCCTGGTATGTCTGCTGTTTTATCCTGGAAATATATTTGGCCAGGTGAAGTCATCCGATGATACCGTTGTGGGAAAAATCAGCAGTGAGAAATTATATCTCGAAGAATTGATCAATTACTATGAAAAAAATTCTACTGGCAGCAATCTGTCTGCAGCTAAACTGCGTGAATTTCTGCCTTACTACCTTGATTATAAGCTAAAACTTAAAGAAGGTCTGAACCAGGATATGGATAGCCACCAGGATATTCTCAGTGAGCTTCAAATTTACTCTGTTCAGGCTGCTTACAGGTATTGGACAGAAGAAGAAATTACGGAAAGGTTATTCAATGAATTTAAAGAGCGATCCCGTTTTGAAATAAAATCATTTCATATACTGCAGCGACTAACAGAATCGGCCTCCCCTTCAGATACCCTGTACGCTTATAAAAAAATAAAAGAAGCAAAAAAGGAGTTTTTAAACGGAGCAACTCTTGAAGAATTGGATCAGCGTTATTCCACACAATTACAACGACAGTCAGCGGGAGGCCAGCTGCCCTGGATATCAGCTGGTTCTACAGTTAAACCATTTGAGGATGCTTTGTACTCAACAGAACCGGGGACAATGTCAGATCCTGTCAGAACACAATTTGGGTACCACCTTATCTACGTACAGGATATTCGGGAAAAAACAAACGATCGCAAAGTCAGACATATCTTTTTCCGTGACGCTGATTCTGAAGAAAAAAAGGCCAAAGCAGACAAAATCTGGGAAATGTTGAATGATGGAGCAGACTGGGACTCTTTAACGGTTGCAAATACGGAGGATGGAAGTTCCAGGAACAGAGGTGGTGATATCGGATGGATTGGCTATGGAATGCAGTTTGATGAAAATTTCATTGATACAATTATGAAGACAGACCCCTCTAAAGATTACAGCAAACCGGTTGAAACCGGGTACGGCCTGCACATCTTCAAAATTGATTCCGTGCGCAGCTACAAGTCAGAATCCCAGCGTGATGAAGAGCTCAGAAAGAAACTTGAAAATTTACCATGGTTTGAAAACAAGAAAGATCTGGTATTGCAGGAAATTGCTAAAATCGGTGAGGCAACCATTTACCACAAAAACCTTGAAACGTTTGAAGCATTTATTCAGAACAGTGATACCACAGATATCAAAAATTTGAACCCGGGCACTGATTCCGTTTTGACTAACTCTGCGCTTCTCACTTTCAGAAATAAAGACTATAGCGGCCGGAATTATCTGCAATGGCTTAAAGAAGAACACCCGCGGGCAGATGCCGGAAGGCATCAATCCGAATGGTTTGATTTTTTTCTTGAATCAGTTTATGAATCCGAAATGGTAGAAATTACAAAAAATCGTTTTCCTTCTTTCAGTGAACAGATTCAGCACTTCCGGGATGGGTTGATTGTTTATAAGCTAAGTGATGAAAACATGTGGAGTGCTTCTACAGTAGATTCGACCGCACTAAGAAGCATATTTGAAAAAGATCGAAGTAAATACAGGTTTTCCAGGCGATTTGCCTATCATATAATAGCCGCTCGCGAAGACTCATTGCTTGAATCCTTTAAAACTCGGTTAAACAGCGGGTTGTTAATTGATAGTTTGCAATCTGAGTACCCTGAGGTAGCTGTAATAAGCGATTCAACAGACAATATAAATGAACACCCATTTACACTTCTGCCGGAAATGAAGGCCGGACAAACCAGCAACATATTTGAATACCATGACAGAAATGCTGTTATTTATCTTTCAGGTATATTGCCTGCAAGAAATATGGATTTCAATGAGGCTTTTTACATGGTGATGAATGATTATCAGCCGAGAAGAGAACAAGAGTTTTTAGATAAACTCAGGAAAAAATACAAAAGTAAAATTTACCCGAATCGGATTAAGTAATATACTGTTGCGTAATAAATTAAAAATATTATTGATAATAATTATATTATCTGTTACAGGGTTTGCAGCGTGTAACAAAACATCAAACTCATTGCAGAATGATGCAATTGCCAGGGTTGGAAATAACAAACTGACGATTGAAATGCTTCTCAACGAAATACCGGATCATGTTCTCAAGCAGGATACTGTATCAGCAATACTGGAGTTTCGTGATTCCTGGGTAGAAGATAAGACGGTTGAACGTGAAGCATATCAAAATAAAATTCATCTCTCCCCCGACTACAAAAAAAGAGTTGAAAGAATTCAAAACCAATTATTGATCGATATATACAAGGAGTTTCTCTTAACCGAAATCGGGGATGATCTTTCGGTATCTATGGAAGAGGCACAAAATTACTACCAGGCGAATAAAGACAGGTTCGTTCTGGATGAGAAATATGTGCGGTTCAGACATCTTACAACTCGCACAAGAGTTGAAGCTGATAATGCAAGAAGAGATCTTTTAAGCGGACGAGAATGGGATGACGTTGTAAAAAATTACAGTATCGAACCGGATAAACAGTTACATAATTCAGAAAAGTTTTTCCCGATGTCGATGGCTGTTGCCGATATACAAATTTTAAACCGCTATCTGCAAGCGATTGGCAGAACTGAAATTTCGCCTATAGCTAACCGGGGCGGGTATTTTCACTTCGTACAGCTGATGGAAGAAAAAGCGGCAGGAACTCATCCAGATCTTGACTGGCTGATAGAGCAGATTCGTGAATGGCTTTTTCTTGAAAAATCACGCCGATTCATAAATACCCACATTAGAAATTTGTACCTTCAGGCGGAAGCGAATAATGAAATTGAGATATCGAACGTTGCTTCTATTGAAGAAAAGCTAAATCAATATTTGAACCAACAAAAGTAATCGAATGACTAAACAATTATCTGGTGTGATACTGCTTTTTCTACTTTTTATATCGAATACCGCTTTTTCGCAGAATGTAAAGCTGGCTGACAAAGTTGTGGCGATTATAAACGACAGAATTATATTAAAATCAGGAGTCGACAAAGAGGTAGCTGATTTTATGACCCAGTCTCAATTACAGGGCCGGGAAATTGAATTTTCCGAAAAATTATGGTTTGATGCTTTGGAATCCATGATTGATAATGAAGTGTTACTGGAAAAAGCAAGGAGAGATTCTATTGTGGTTACGGATGAGCAGGTTAACCGCCAAATGGACCAAAGAATTAATCAGCTTGTAAGGCAAGCCGGCAGCGAGCAGGCACTCGAAGAGACTTTTGGTAAAAGCCTGATACAACTCAGGGCAGATTTTCGTGAAGATTTCAGAGAACAGCTCGTAACCCAGCGTGTACGTCGGGAAAAGATAATGAGCATTAATATAACCCGGCCCGAGGTTCAGGAGTTTTTTGACAGTATAACCGGGGATTCAATACCTGTAATTCCAGAAATGGTTGCGGTATCCCAGATTGCTGTTATACCGGAACCTCTGGAAGATGCAAAACAGGAAGCGTTCGAGCTCGCTTCAAATCTGAGAGACTCAATTGTAGTTCACGGTAAAAATTTTGAGGAACTTGCCAGGAAATACAGTGACGGACCGTCTGCACCAAATGGCGGCTTATTACCGATGATGCCAATCAACGATCTTGTTTCACCTTATTCAGCCGCAGCAACTGCACTTGAGCCGGGAGAGATATCCCAGGTTGTTGAAACAACTTTTGGATTTCATGTAATTCGCTTAAATAAGCGTGTGGGTGATAATATAGAAACCAATCATATTTTAATTCAGGTAGACAATTCCGAATTGGATGAGCAAGCCGCTATCGATAAATTGAATGCTATCCGGGACAGTGTTTTGATTCATGACAAATCATTCAGGGATATGGCAAGAAAATACTCCGAAGATTCATTTTCCAAATCAACTGGTGGCAGAGTTTTTAATCCCCAAACACGCGAACGGCTCTTTCCCATCAACAGTCTTGACCCTTCCATGTACAGGATAGTCTTATTGCTTGAAGAAGAGGGACAAATTTCTGAACCGCGCTCATATAACCCGCCAAATCCTGGTCAAAGTATTGCATACCGGATTGTGCGGCTTGACGAACATATCGAAGAGCACGAAGCGAATATGAAAGATGATTATGAAAGGATAAAAGATATTGCACTTCAGGATAAACAGATACGCGTAATGGATGAATGGATGGATAGTCTTCGGGAAGAAGTTTACATCGAATATAAAATCAAGCGCCCTGAACAATTTACCCAATCGAAATAAATAACCATTCAATGCAAGCAATACCCGAAAAAGCTGACGAAGCAGCCGCTTTTTTTACCCAATCATTTCAAAAAATAAAAGATGAAATATCCAAAGCTGTTGTAGGTCAGCATGAGGTTGTTGATAACTTGTTGATATCGTTGTTCTCGAGGGGACATTGTGTACTGGTTGGTGTTCCGGGGCTTGCAAAAACCTTACTTATAAGAACAGTAGCGCAGACCCTGAATCTTACATTTAACAGGATACAGTTTACTCCGGACCTGATGCCCGGTGATATAACAGGTACAGAAATCATTGAAGATGATAAGCAGTCGGGGCATAAATCATTCAGATTTATCCAGGGGCCAATTTTTGCCAATATTATCCTTGCCGATGAAATCAACAGGACTCCACCAAAAACCCAGGCTGCACTGCTTGAAGGTATGCAGGAGCATCATGTAACCGCTGCAGGGCAAACATTTACGCTTGATGAACCCTTTTTTGTTCTGGCAACACAAAATCCAATTGAACAGGAAGGCACATATCCCCTGCCCGAAGCTCAGCTTGACAGGTTTATGTTTAACTTATGGCTCGATTACCCGTCACAAGATGAAGAAAAGAGAATTGTGAGCCAGACAACGGCACCGCAATATGTGAAAATTGAGTCTGTTCTCGAAAAGAACCAGATTATTGATCTGCAAAATCTTGTAAGAGAAGTCCCGGTTCCCGAGAGTGTGCTTGACATGGCAGTCCGTTTAGTGACCTTAACAAGACCGGGAACCGATGGCTCAGCTGATTTTGTTGATAAGTACCTGAGCTGGGGTGCAGGGCCGCGTGCATCACAGTACCTTATTTTAGGAGCTAAAACACGTGCACTTTCGCGTGGCAGGTTTAATGTAACTGAACAAGATATTGAGGCGCTGGCCGTTCCTATATTGCGGCACCGAATTGTTACAAATTATGCAGCAGAAGCAGAAGGAATTAATACTGTATCGATTATAAAGCGTTTAATCAATGCACTCTAATGTGCTAATCAAAATTTTATCATGACAGGGTCCGGCTTCCAGGCATTCTTACCTGTTATACCCGTTTTTATCATAATTATATTACTCTTTATATCAGCGGGTATATCATGGTGGAGTTATAATTATTTAAGTCAGATTAAACCGGTTAAAAAATACGGGTTAATCGGACTTCGATCAGTATCACTTTTTCTTCTTCTTACACTGCTGCTTAACCCTCTCTTTATTGAAGAAAGTACCTGGGAAGAAAAACCTGTAGTTTTGGTCTATCTTGATAACAGTGAAAGCACAGGTGTTGAGAGGGGCAGTTATAAAGGTTTAACCGACTATAGACGGATTACCGGTGAATTCGATTTTGAAAATAGAGACGGCATAGAATTCATGTTCTATCAGTTTGACGGAGATGTGGTAAGTTCCGGTTCTGCAAATCCTGAAGTTTCAGGGAGCAGCACAAACCTTGATAAAGTATTTAAACACCAGCTTGAGCAGGCTCCTGATGCAGTTGCTGCAATTGTTTTTTCAGACGGAATTATCACGCAGGGACAAGAGCCCTATTTCTCCGCTCAAAATAGTACAATTCCTTTCTATACTGTTCCGGTCGGGGATACATCAGCAGCAAAAGATATAGCTGTCTCCGATTTGGAATCCTTAAAAAATGCCTATACCAACAGTACCTTCAGAGTCAACTCAATTATTCAGCAAGAAGGCTATAGTGATAAAACTATTACCGTTGAGCTGCTTGAAGATGATGCAGTTATTGATACACGCCGGGTCTCTTTCACGGATACGCTTTCAAGCCATGAAATTGATTTTGAGTTGATTCATGAAGAAGCCGGAATCAGAAATTACCAGATACGTGTTCCTTCGTTTGACGATGAGTTAATGGAAGAGAATAACTCTGTCTTTTTTTCTGTTAACGTTGAAGACGTAAAAACAGAAATTTGGCACCTGGCTTACGAAATTCATCCTGATGTAGGCGCAGTAAGAGATATCATCGCGCGCGATCAGTCTTTTGATGTCTCTGCATATACCTGGATCAGGTCAGGAAAATTTTTAGAAGGTGATCCAGAGAGCAGTGAATCAAAACCGGATCTCCTGGTTATTCATGGTTTACCCGAAGATGAAAGATCAATTGACTGGCTTCTTGAAAAGATGGATTTACACTCTTCAATTTTTATTGTTACTCCGGGAAGTTATAGGAAACTTAATAAAATGCAGGGTATGTTTTTTGAAATTAGCAATCCTCAGTCATTTATTGGGGTAAGCCCGGAATTAAAGGACAATGAGTTCCATCCGGTGTTTGACATTGACGGAATACAAGCTCTCAGACTTCCTCCGTTACAGACTCGCCTTGGCAAATATGAAATCTCACCTGTTCAGCAGGTTCTCGGCATGGTTCTATTTCAGAATGAAAGAACTGATATTCCTTATCTTTTGACTGAAGAGACCGGAAATACGAGAAAACTTTTTTTAAATGTATTCAATTGGTATAAATATTCACAATCGAATAACTCTGACATAAGAAACTTCACAGACCGGTTCTTTACGAATATAGTGTCATGGACTTCGGCCCCTCCGGGTCAGTCAAATCTTCAAATTTCCACCCTAAGATCATCTTATAATGAAAATGAAGAGATCACAATACGTGCCGCTCTTCAAAATGAAAGCGGACAACCGGAAACAAATGGCCTGATTGAGGTAAAAATCGAAGACACAGAGTCTGCTGATGTAAGCAATTCATTTACTATGCAGCACCAGGAAAATGGAAATTACAGGGTTAGTGCGGGTACTCTTCCAGCAGGAAAATACCAGTATACTGCAACTGCCAGAATAGGCGACAGAGTTATTGAGGATAAAAGCGGTGCATTTTCTGTATCCAGTTCAACCCGTGAATTGTTGAACACCAAACGAAATGACCAGCGCCTTCGGCAGCTTGCTAATATTACAGGTGGTAAGTTTCTTTCAGAGTCATCACCTGCAAAAGCTTTTTTCTCCGATATGAATGAGAAAAACTTTATGCAGACTGTAGAAAAAACAAGCAGGGATCTGTTTTACCTTCACCAATTTTACTATTGGTTTTTTGTAGTGATGATTACTCTCTCTGCAGAATGGATCTTGCGAAGAACTGTATCCCTTCCGTAAAACTCTGAAATTCCAATATATACCTGAATCTGCAATTCGCTATTTTGTAGATCCACAGCAGACCGGATAAAAATAAAACAGTTTTTCTTTAACATAAAAAAGCCGGCGAATCGAAATCCGCCGGCTTTTATTTGATGTAGTTTCTAAAAAAACAGAAACAGTCTAAATTACTCAGCCCTTTCTTGTAACCAGCATTACAATCAGGCCAAGAATGACGACAATACTGATTATGAATAGAATCATCATCAGGTTTGAAGTTGGAGTGGCTGCTTCGCTCCAGTCATCTACCTGCAGATCGATGGCTGATATTTCCGTAAAGTCAAGAACTCCTCCGTCGACCAGGTAATTACCCCAGTCTGCTTTAACCCTGTTATTCCAAAAGTTATTAAAGGAACTGTATGCCTCATAATCTTCTTCAGAGTTCTGCTGCCTGCTTACTTCAGTTGCATCTTCAACATAATTAAGCAAGGCTTCATAAAAAGATTCATCGCTGTTAAAAGATGGGAGTTCAATTCCGGTTTGAGTAAAAGCTGTTGAGATTGAATTCCACATTTTATTGTTTATAGTGGCTTCCCAGGCAGCAATCATATCTGTTATTTCCTGCTCGGCCTGAACAGGACTGTCGGGGGCAAATACTTCACTTAAATCTTGCCCGGTTGAATTCCAGACATCCTGAAAGTATGCATTCTGTGATCTCATTTGAAGATAGTCGACCGGTTCTAAACCTGACTCCTGATCGGCCCTGTTAATGTATTCAGAAATGATTGTCTGAATAACATCGAGCGGATTCTCTTCCAGAAGTTCTTCCGAATCAGCAAGCTCAGATATAGCTTCTTCATCCATTTCATCGAAGCGATTCAATAAATCATTCATAAAATTTACGACAAACTCATCTCTTTCTTCAAGATTCTCTCTGTACTGCCTTGCAAGCGCAGAGACCTGTCTCTCACTTGATTTGGATTCGGCAAGTTGTTGTTCAAGAGACTCCGATTCTTCTTCAAATTCACTTAATCTGTCTCTGAAGGTTTGAAGTTCGGCATTGAGTTCATCAATTCGCTCATTCAACTGTTCAATTACAGAGATGTTCTGTTCTGTGTTTGCAAACCTTGATCTCAAATCTGAAATTTTATCGTCAAATGTTTCCGGGTACAAGGCAGCATCTATCAGATCTGAAGATCCTGAATAGGTGGCTTCAAGAGACTCAATATCTTCTCTGATTTCGGTCAAATCTTCTGATGAAACTGCGTTATCAACTCTTTCCACTAATGCTTCATATTCGTTCTGAAAATCCTTTTGTATTTGATAATCAGATTGTTGTGCAATGAGAACACTGTTTGCTGTGATCAGAAAAATTGCAACGACAGATATACTATATTTTATCATATTCATAATTGGCCTCCTATTGTATTCCTTCTTGAGTTAAACGGTATGTGTCTCCGGTTGCCATATCAATCAGTTCAATATGATCCTGTCGCTGATTGAATGCCGGTTCACCCAGACCTTCTGTTGTAATTGCAATTTTACTGGATAGTTGCAGTTCACTTTCTGCCGTTTCGAAAACGTAGACATTTTGGAAGCCTGAAGCCGTTACAAAATAAAATCCGGCATCATTTCGGATCAGGTGCACATTATCGACGCTGTTTGTACCCTCTTCGTTCAAGACAGGTGACACGTTGAATTTAACTGCGTAGCGCTGATCGTGTACAATGTTATCGTTGTCAGGGGAAAGCACACTCTCAACAGGCTGTGAATAGTCCACATTTTGAATTACAAGAGATGGACCACATGCAACTGTACCAAGCAGCAGTGCTACACCAATCAGTAAGGTAGTTATGTTTGTTTTTGCCATGGTGTTGGTTTTATGGTTGTTTTTGTGAATGTTATTTATATTTAAAACTACAAAAAATGTTTCATTATACAACTAAAACAGTGTGATAAGGAACATTTTGAGGAAGTTTTTCTTTGCCTTTTAAATCATTGAGTTCCATTACGAAAGAAAATCCGGCAACTTTTCCGCCAAGCTTTTCAATAAGCTTGCAAGCTGCGAGAGCTGTGCCTCCGGTTGCAATTAAATCATCATGGATAATCACATTCGATCCTTCAAATATTGCATCACTATGAATTTCAAGACTGTCTGTTCCATATTCGAGCTCATAAGAGACAGAAATCGTATCAGCCGGCAGTTTATTAGGTTTTCTTATCGGAACAAAACCGGCATGTAAATATTGAGCCATGTTAATTCCAAACAGAAATCCTCTTGATTCAAGACCTGCTACATAATCAATCCTGGTACCTCTGTAAGGCACTGCCAGCATTCGAGAGGTTAATTCAAGAGTATCCTTGTTTCCTAATAAAGGGGTAATGTCTTTGAAATGAATTCCCGGTTTCGGATAGTCAGGAATAGTTCGAATCATATTTTTTAAAAGTTCTTTAATCGATTCATCGATTTTTTCAATGGTCATAAACAGGTAACTTATTTATATATCATACATTAGAAAACCTTATAACTAAACATAACACATTCTGAGTAAATGTTTAATGGAAAATTGGAAACTAAAGTGAATTATCATCAAAATTTTATGCTTAAGGCTCTCAAGCTTGCCGAAAGAGCAATGGACGAAGAAGAAGTGCCGGTTGGAGCAATTATTGTAAAGAATGAACGAATCATAGGCCGCGGATATAATCAAACTGAAAGGTTAAAAGATCCGACAGCACACGCCGAAATGATCGCAATTTCAGCCGCTGCATCTACCCTTTCCAATAAGTACCTGAATAGTTGTACTCTTTATGTCACTCTTGAGCCCTGCCCGATGTGCGCAGGTGCATTGATATGGTCAAAAATTGACCGGATTGTTTTCGGTGCTCTTGATGAAAGAGCTGGCTCATGCGGTACAGTCTTTAACCTGACGAACAGCGATAAGTTAAATCACAATATTGAAATCATTCAGGGAGTGCTTGAATCGGACTCTGCTTATCTTTTAAAAGAGTTTTTTAAATCAAAAAGGAAAAATCAGCCCTGAATTTAATCCAATCGGATTGTCTAAAATATTTTTGCATTACACATGAATTTACATCAGCTACGTGTATCTAGACAAAAAAACAGTTATTTCCTTTTCCATTTTTCAATAAGCTTACGTCTACCTTTAACGGTGAAGAAAGGCTGAATGTATTTCACAAACAGGTAAATAAGTACGCCGCTCAATATGGCAAATAGTGCAAAATAGTCCTGGTATTTTTGAAAAAACGACAGAAGTGTCTGCCCTGTAATCATAGAAATTCCAACCACAATTGGGACCCAAATGATCACAGATGCTATAAAATAGATCATGAAAAACAGAAAGTTACTCTTTAACAAACCAGCACTAAAATAGGTAGGAAACCTGGTACCCGGAATAAATTTAGCAGCGAAGAGAATTTCTAAGCCTCTGAGCTCAAACATGGCTTCCGCTTTTTTAATATCCTGCTCATTTATAAACCATTTAATCGGGGCTTTTCTAACCACCCTGCTTCCGAAAACCCTACCGGTCCAATAGATAATTACATCAAAAAAGACAATACCAAAAAAACAGGCAATTGCTGCATCCCAAAAACCAATAAGTCCCCTTGCTGCGAGTAACCCCCCGCCTATACCTGCAATGTCTTCATTTAAGACAGAACTAAATGCAATCAGGCCAAGTATGAGAAAAAAGACCCAGCCTGTGAATGGCACAACCTGAGTTCTGTCAAATGGTTCCTCACTTTTTGCTATTCTCTTTTCCGGGGCATCAGATTTTGAATTTGCCAGTCCGGAGTCTGCATGATTTAAAAACAGAGAAAATTCAGCAGCCCACTTATCAGAATTATAAAAAATTGATTTATGAAAACCGGAAATAAAACTCAATTCGCTCTGGGGTATTATTCTGTGATGTTCTTCTGCTGTCTGCACCGGTATGTACCTGTCTTCTGCCGCATGTAAGATTTGGACAGGAACGGTTATGCTTTTCAGGATATCCCTGTGACTGCTTATATCCAGGTTTATAAGGCCGGATGCAAAATGGGAGTCTAAAGGTTGATTGTAGTACCAGCCAAAATGAGGTACCAGGTATTTAAAAGTCCAGGTAATTGGTTTAAGTATGGAAAAAATTAACTTGTTAAGGGTATGATTTCCCATAAAGTATAATTCCTGCACACCCATTCCCGAAATCATTGTCAGGCTTTTTACTGCATCAGGATTCTCCTGTAAAAACCTGGCAGCAACGGCTGATCCGTAAGCCTGCCCGGCAATATGAGCTTGTTCAATATTCAGTTCAGTCAGCAAGTGAGAAACGGCATTGGACTTTTCCTTAATTGAACTACCCACAAGGTCATTTGGAGTATTCCGGTCTCCCGGGTATAACGGTACGATTACAGTTCGATCAGATGCCAGTTTCTCTGCCAGTGGAAGCAGGAATTCAGCATCGTAGTAGATATCAGGAAACAGTAGAAGCGGAACAGATGGATTTAAATTTGTAGTCTTTACTTCATAATATCCTGCTGAACCAGTACCTGTTTCTGTACTATGAAAATAGATCGCTTTCTCATATTTATTTACACCTGGCACATTCGGGAAAAAGGTCTGCTGAGCATAAGATGCTGATAATAAAACAAGGTAAAGACCCGGAATAAGAAAACGGTAATCAAAAAGATTTACTCGCATTTATAACTTACATTAAAATAGAGGTTGTACGTATTCATCAACTTCTCCTGGTGATGCCATCGGTTCGAATGATTCACTGATATACCTGTACAGAGAACCAGCAAGTAACTTACGATCGTTCTCGTGAAGAGTTTCACTGCCAAAAATCACTTTAGATTTAATGCTTTTCAATGTTGCCATTAGATATAAGTGCCGGAAAAACTCTGTGTCTCCCCACCAGCTTACATATTCATAAGCAGGAGGATCACTGCTTCCTGTCTGGTATCGTATGGAAGAATAATGGACAGATAAATTGTTTGCAGCAGGATATTCGAGCAGGGAAGCACGAAACGGAAGCACTGTTTCGCCGGGTGACGTGGTACCTTCAGGAAAGAGGATGATGCCCTGGTATCTGTTCAAATTTGAAGAAATTAAATCATTAACTCTTCTTACATCACTTCTTTTATTGCGGTTAATGAAGATCACCCCCATAGATTGAATCAAAAAACCCAAAACCGGCCATGATTTCACATCCATCTTAGCAATAAATGTTGTTTTCAAAATACTGTAGTATACAATAACGTCAAGATAACTCAGATGATTACTGACTAAAAAGAATGGCGGTTCAGGTATATTACCCTTCACATTGATGTGAATATTAAATAAACGGAGAATTCCTTTCGACCAGAAGCTCATAAAGAAATTTCTCAGTGGTTCATAAGAAGAGTTGGTTAATACAACCGGAACCAACAAAATTAAATAAACAGCACAGATAAATCCTGTGTGTAAAAAAAGAGCTAATATTTTTAAAGTTGCCCGCACGTGCTTCATGCGGTCAAATTTACAATTTTTTTAAAAAAAGAGTGCTTTTGATTTCTCATTTAAATGCTGAATGTCGAGAAGAATAAGGAAATCAATGGTTTTAAACTTTTTATCCATTGCGGGCGGACTGCATACAAGAGTTCCCAGTTCAAGGTACATTTTAAAAAGTGGTGGTAATTCCCTGGCAGATTCAATTTTATGCAAATTTGCACGTTGTGGTCTTTCGCAAACAAATTCTCTTTTTGTTTCAACGTAGTATTTGGGGTGATAAAATTTGTTTTCATGTAAATACTCTTCAATCGAAAATCCAAGACATGGATCCTGGCTTGTTACTGAGCAGCATCCAAACAAATATCTTTTATTCATTGCCTGAATATAGGCAGCCATACCTCTCCACAACATATATAAAACCCGACCGCTTCTGTGTTCTTTTTTTATGCAGGCTCTGCCGAGTTCAACTGCATTATTTAAAACTTTTTCAGGTAATTGATTTACATAAAATTCATCTGACGTATAAAATCCTTCTCCTTCGTTTGCCTGATCAGATGACTGCATTCGATAGGTTCCTACTACCTTACCTGATGAGTTCTCAATTACAATCAAATGATCACACTGCTTGTCATATTTATCTGTATCCATTCCTGACCGGTAGGATTCAGGAAGTCCCTCTCCCAATTCCAGATTAAAAACTATAAATCTCAACTCTAATGCAGCGCGCACCTCATTCTGATTTCTGGCAAAGCGAACTGTGTACCTGTTATTTTTTAATATATCTTTTGTATAAATGGAGTTGCTCCGTCTTCTTGTTTTTTGCTGTAACATGATATTAAATATATTTGATAATTTGCTGAAATTATACGTATATCGTTTAGCAAAAAATTAATGTCTATATTAATTAAATGTAAATTTTATGGGGAATGTTACGTTAATGTATTTGTGTTTAAATTTTTCAGAAGATTCTAAGACTATTCCCTTTTATGTTATATAGTAAAAAATATTTTAAAAATGAAAATTTGGACTGGGTAGTCTTTATCCACGGTGCCGGTGGTTCCTCATCTATCTGGTTTAAACAGGTTAACGCTTTTCGAAAACAATTTAACGTTCTGTTGGTAGATCTTCGTGGACATGGTAAATCTGCAGGTGCACTGCAGGACTATTACAAAGAGAAATATACTTTCAGGACGGTGAGCAATGATGTTCTTCATGTACTGGAAGAGCAGAATATCAATAAAGCTCATTTTGTTGGCGTTTCACTTGGTACAATTATAATCCGCACGATTGCTGACATAAAACCGGAAATTGTACAATCAGCTGTTATGTGCGGTGCTATTACCAGATTGGATGTAAGATCCCGTTTTTTGGTATGGCTCGGCCATGCATTTAAACGAATTGTCCCTTTCATGTGGCTTTATAAATTATTTGCATGGATAATTATGCCACGAAAAAACCATTCAGAAACAAGAATGTTATTTATCAGAGATGCCAAAAAACTTGCCCAAAAGGAATTTTTAAAATGGTTTCGTCTCACTTATGATATCAATCCGCTTTTGAAATATTTCAAAGAGCAGGAGATGGATTCACCAACACTTTATGTGATGGGGAGCGAGGATCATATGTTTTTACCGCCTGTCAAAAAAATGGTAGCCGGATTTTCAAAAAGTAAACTTGCGGTTGTAGAGAATTGCGGGCATGTATGTAATGTGGAAGAGCCGAAAAAATTTAATAAAATAGCGATTAAATTTTTACAGGAACAGTCTGAATCTGTTCCTGTTAGTACATGAATTTCTTTTACAGACTGCTTATTTAACTCAGGTAATAGCCGGGATACAGCCGGTTATCCATTGTTGTTGAGATCAAGTCTGGACTCCCTGATTATCCTTGACAACCAGGCCTGAGACTGAACTTCGTCCTGTATTTGCCTGGTATAACCAAGTGCTTTACCGAAATCTTCAAAACCTGCATAAGCCACAAAGTAGTAGTTGGTTGCCGGGTTGAAAAGCATATGCGCCTCATATCCTTTTGATTTGAGATCATCAAAGAGGCTGAATGCATTTTCACGTACCGTAAAAGAGCCACCGATCACGTAAAATTCAAGATCCTCATAGCCGTTGCTCATATTAGCAGCTTCCACCGGCTTCCATTCATCCGCAAATTCAGAAATGTTCTTTTTCCCTACATCAGACTGCTTCAATGAAATTTCTGAGATTACAGCTCTGCTTTCTGTCTCTTTAGTTTTTGATTCAGCCGGTTCAATTGATTTTTCAGGTTGTTTTTCTGTCATTTCAGGAATAACAGCTTCCTCTTCCATAATTTCAGTTACTACGGAATCGGTTTCGGCTTCCTCTGTCTCTTCATTATTTAAATCATCAAAAGTATCCTGGTCAAATTCATTTCTATGCCTCTCTTTTTCCAGGTTCAGAAGTTCTTGTTTAGATTTAAAAATCTTTCTCATTCTTTCCGGAATTGTATCCTCCAGCTCGGCCTGCAGCAGCACAATTAATTCCGCTTCCTGGTTATCGATGGAATTGAAACCAAACAGATACCTCAATCCGAAAAACCATGGCGGCAGATCTTTCAAAATGGGAATACCTCTTCTTACTTCAGTGCGTTCCGTTCGGTAAAGACCTGCAATTACAGTACTCTCTCCATCCAGTAAGAGAGAATGTGTTGTTGCAGTTTGCTTATTAATAATGGTACTTACAGGATCCGGCTGAGCTGACGAACGTTCCGTATCAATTTCGAGATAAACAAAAGTTGTATCATCCTGAGTAATAACCTGCGGTGTAACATTCAAAATTGTACCTGTGCTAAAGAATTGATCTGTAACGTTACCTGCAATATCACGCTGTTTTATAGAAAAATCCTGTCCAACCTGGATCCGGCCCTGTTCACCGTCCATCACCTTGATAGAAGGAGTAGCAAGTATTTGACCCAGATTATCGGCTTCGAATGCACTGAACAGTGCCTGCACTTCAATTCCTGCCCCTATATCTCCAAAGTTAACAAGTGAATTAAATACATTTTGAGAAACACTTTGAGCACCTTTTGAGTTAACGGATACAAACCTGCCATCGAATTGAGTGGTCGGTAATTGACCTTCTTGCTGGCCACCACCGCTTCCGCCACCTCCGCCTCCACTGCCGCCGCCGGACTGTTGATCTCCTACAAAACTTTGAACATTATCAGGAACATTGCTTGTAAGCGTAGACCAATCTACACCAATTTCCTGTAATGCGCGTCTGTTTCCTTCAAAAAAGGTGGCATTTATTCGGACTTCCCTTGTACTGGTATTTGCAATGATCTCATCGGTTATACCTGCACCTGCAGATTGCCTTGCCTGACCCGGAGACTGCATCTCCTGCGCCTGTTCCCGTGTCACGATTTCAATCATATCACTTGACTCAAGTGCTACAAGATTCTGAACTCTAAGAATAAAATCCAGGGCATCTCTCCAGTACATAGCCGGCAGAGTTATGCCAATCGGTCCTGAATAATCGGACCTGTCGACTATAATCTTATTCTGAAATTCCTGCGCAAATTGATTTAATACTTCAATCGCATCCTGGAATGAGGTTTCCCTGTTAAAAGAAACCATTTCCTGGGGATTTGTATACTCGCGAAATTCACGCGGAACGTCACCCTGTTGTGCATGGGATATTTGAGAACTCCCAACGATTATAAAAATCAATAAAAATGTAGTAATTGTTTGTTTTGTATTCATATGTTTATTTTTCATCGTTGAACCTCCAGAGTAACCATCTCAATAATTCCGCCTTTGTTTAGCCGGAAAACTGCCCGGCCGTTAGTTAAATCAATTCTTTCCAGACGCCCCATAAAAACAGGATCGTTTTCTTTTAAATTGACCATTCTGCCATTTTGATTCATTACAAAAACTTTTGACGAAGAAATACCAACCAACCTGCTGTTTTCAATATTTGTCAAATTATCAACATTTGGTGGCAAGTCACGGATCAAAGGGAAAAATGGATTAGAAAATTCTTCAACGGGCCTGAGATTTGTGAACATTGCAGTGGCATCCATAGTCCCTGAGCGATTATAAAAACTGCTCATTTCAAAATTGAAACTGACACGATTGTAATTCTCTGGTTCACCAATTGGTGTAACAGTTATATTATTTATCTTTTGTACCGCCTGACTATTTTCAATTCTGTTAATAAAGTTAAATACTGACCTGTAACCACCTGTTCCGTTGATTGAAGAACCTATAATTCCATACCTTTCAGTTAAAGAAGAATCACTGAACACGTAGTCAAATTCCAGGTCTTCACTTTCGGGCGACAGATCGATTAAAAAATCAAATACATCATCGGGATTATTGGACGAAAACAGGGCTTTATCAAAATTACCGATAAACCTCTGGGCTGCTTCAAGCTGTTCACGGATAACCGGAAGCTGGTCTGCAATAGATTTCTTGTTGTTATACTCATTTTGAAGCTCATCTGCACGCACACTCATTTCTTCAATAGTTGTTTTTTGGTAGTACTGAATATATCCAAAACCGGTACCCAGAATAGCTAAGAGCACCACAAGCAGAATAAGTGTATTTCGTATTGCGTATGACATTACTCTTCACCTCTGTTTAAAACTTCACGTACCTGTTGCAGATTTTCAGGAGAAAATGCTGAACGATCGGGCACTATTTCCTTAATCATAAAATTAAAAATGAATACTTCTCTTTCTCGAATTTCATCTTTACGGACATTTAATAATGTAACTTCCGAAAATTGTCTGGCAAGTTGCGGAATTCGGTTTCTGTATAAAGAGATACCTTCAACCATTAAATTATCATTCGCTTGCCTCAAATTTGTAATCCACATTCCACCTATATCATTAACGGCATTATTGAATTTATCAAGTGAAACCGTCCATCGAATAGTGCCCTGACTTAGCGTATCAAGCAGAACGATCTGGTCTTGCAATTGTGCCAGGCTTTCAGAATATTCATTAGTTTGATCTACTACGGGATTTAATTCACGTATCTGGCTTTCAAACCGGGTAATATCGTTACCCAGGCTTTCAATTTTTTGTGCATTTTGCTGATAGTAATAATTAATAATAATCGGGCTGATGCCTATCAGTAACAACAGAAGAAAGCCATGCCAGTGGAGCTGAAATACTTTTTGCTGTTCCGCGATGTATTCCGGCAGAAATGAAATTTGAGGGTATGCTTCTCTGTTGACCCCGGCTGCTGCACAAGCTATTCCAATCGCAGATGTATATGATGAGAGAGCAATCTTTTGGTTTTCATCGCATGAAAACTTCTCGGAATCAAATTCAAAATCATCGATTTCAAGATCCGGGAAGCTTTTTCTAAAGAATTCTACCGCCGACTCACCAATGGTATTATTGTAAATAATTAATTTGTCGAGCCCTGGAACTTCACCTGTATCGAGCTGGAAAAGTATTTTTGAGAAAATTGTGTTTAAAAAACTCTTGCTCTCGGTTCCTTCATTAATGACAGGTGATACCTGGAGAATCTGATCACCAATCATAAAAATCATTCTGCATTTCTTGGGACCAAATTTAAGCAGTGCGGTAATTTGTGTCTCATCGGTTTGATAATGATCTTTGTAGAGACCGACCATAGCAGCTTCATCCGGGGTAACTTCGCTTATAAAAAGTTTACCACTATATAAGTCGTTGACCCGGTTAACCAGCTGTAGACTGGATGGCTCGTGATCCACCGATGCAATTACGATAGAACCGTCATCGCGAAGATAGTATTCATAATTGCTTTTATGCGGTTGCTCTCCATAAATCGCTTTTAACTTATCTTCAACAAGTTCTGTAAGTTCTTTCTTTTTTAAATTTGAATAATCATTTTCTTTTACAAACTGGAAAATGGTGTTTCCTGCCGGAACATTAATTCCGATGTTGTGATTTTTCTCGTCAAGATTGGAGAAATAGTTAAAGAGTACCATTTCATTATTACTTGGCGCCCCTGCTTCATCAACAAGATCGAAACTATCGGATTCGGCTTCAGTCGAATCGAGATCATCCAGGTTAATAATATCGTCGTCGCTCTCTTTTTCTGTCTCTTCTTCACCGATTCCGAATATAGATTCGGCATCATAATTCATATTATCAAATGAAATGTCTTCCGTCTCTTGCTTTGTTTCCGACAATTCGTCAACAAGCGTTAGTTTATCGAGTCGAACGACTTCAATCCCGGATTTTGTTGTTTGGATTTTTGCAAATCTTACAACAGTACCTTCAAATGATATTCCTATGTAATCTTTATTCTTAATCATTCAGTAGAGATTAATCAATATCGCTCATCAACTGGAGGATACGTTTTTTGTTATTAGCATTATTAAGAGCTTCATCCTTCGAAATGCGGCCTTCATCATACAATCGTTTCAGATCTTGCTCCATCGTAATCATTCCCTTATCACTGCCTTCTGCAAGCATCTGATAAATTTCATTGACATTATTATTGCGGATTGCAGCACGCACAGAAGGTGTAGCCAGCAGAACTTCTTTAGCCAGGGTTAGTTTCCCGTCTACGGTTGGTACAAGCTTCTGACTCATTACACATGTTAACACATCTGCCAGTCTGGTTCGAACTCTTGTTTGTTCTTCTGTTGGTACTTCTCCTAAAATACGTTCTATACTTTCCATAGCTGAAGAGGTGTGCAATGTACCAAATGTTTTGTGACCTGAATCAGTGATTTCAAGTGCAGTCATAATTGTTTCAGGATCACGAAGCTCTCCGATAACAATGATATCAGGATCCTGACGTAATGCCTGGACCGCTCCCATTTTAAAGGAAGGCACATCACGGCCAACTTCGCGGTGACGTATAACCGAGCGCACGGGTTTATGTATGAGTTCGACTGGAGATGCGATAATAACAACATGAGCATCTACGGTTCGGTTATTTGCATCAATAATCGTATCAAGAGTTGAAGATTTTCCTGAACCGGTGATTCCTGTTATAAGAGTTAAACCGTATTTGTAATATTTTAAACTCAGTGCCTTTGCCACTTCCGGATGAACGCCTAATCCTTTAAATGGTCGGATTTCAGCATCAATCTTACGCATGTTTAGTGCAAGATGCTCCAGGTCAAAATACATATCTGCACGAAAACGCTGAGATTCTCCGTTATCCAGCTGAACCGAATAAGAGAAATCGAGGTTTCTGTCGTTTATAAGCATTTCTCTTTGAGACGGCATGATAATATTATGGAGAAGAACATCCGTTTCAGTCTTTGATAATTCAATGGCTGAAGAGAAAGGTGATTTCACTCCGTATATTCTGTACCAGATTTTTCCATCACATCCGGCACTTCCAATGTCAATATCAGATGCATCCAGGCTGCGCATTTGAACAAGGAACATATCGAGCAGATTCTTCAGTTCCTGTCGTTCATTATCATCAAGCGCGTCAATAATTTCCCCTATTTTTTTATGATACTCCATTCCCCGAACTGATTTGGGAATTTGCTCAATGATTGGCTGAGCCATATCCTTAATAGGTTTTAGTGAAATCGTTTGTCCATTCATTATGTTGTAATAGCCTGATTCCGATTAAGCTGATATTTTTTATTGAACTCCGGTGTTTAAAAAAGACTTCCGAGACGGAGAAATGTTACATTAAATGACCGATATTAACTAATAATTTCTATTATTTATATTAAAAACTGAAATTATCGGAAAAAAAACTTTATTTAAACTTGTATAGTAAAAGATTCCCAAAAATGACATATTAGTTTTTAAACGTATAAATTTAATATATGGAGCAGTTAATACTATTCTGAATGCAAATAATATAAAGTCTGGACTCAATGCATAATTAAGACTTACAAAATATTTTAAATCCCGTTAAAATATATTACATCCAGTTTAGAATAAAACTATTTTTTCCCGATAGAGGAATGCCTGGTAAATGATTATTAAAATTTACGTTCATCCAATAATCTTTTTTTTAATTGAAGTAACTGGACATTCATATTTTGTATTTTATCCTGCTGTATTTCAATAATATTTTTTGTGAAAATATTAAACAACTTTTCCGGTCTTCTGCGAAAGTAGTTTAACACATCATAACGCTCAAACTTTAGGAGAATACAATCATTATGTGCAGTTACCTTTGCCATTCGGGTATGCTTGCTAAATAGAAATGTTTCCCCCAAAAAACTGCCGGCACCAAGATTAGCCAATTCAATATTATCATTCCAAACTGTAACCTTGCCGTCTGCAACGAGAAAAGCTGAGGTGATATAATCACTTTGATCAAAAACAAGATCGTGACTCACAAACCTTTGCTCTTCGCCCATCTGAAGAAATGCCAATACATCTTCATAGTGAAAGCTTTTTAACAGGTGCGGAGGCGATTTTAGCAGCTTGCGCAGATATGTTGGCATCATATCCATTGGCGGTCGGTATTTAAATTGCATTGTGGTACTCCATTTTACTAATCTTCAATTGTTATGGCAATTATTTCTTCAATAGATGTAATTCCTTCTTTGATTCTTTCACGGCCGGATGCACGAAGCGTAAGCATGCCATCTTTCACAGCTTGTTCTTTAATCACATCTTCATCGATATCATCGCCAGAATCGAGAATCAAACGTTTAATTTCTTTGGTAAACAAAAGTGCTTCATGGATCGCCGCCCTGCCCTTATAACCCGAATTGTTACACTTCTCACATCCAACAGGTCCGTAAAATACTGTAGATTCAATCTCTTCACCTGTAAATCCAATTCCCTTTAGTGTTTCGGGATGGGGATCAACTACTTCTTTACAATATTTACAGAGGGTTCTTATAAGCCTCTGTGCCATAACAAGATTTACAGCATTTGCAATGAGAAAAGGTTCAACCCCCATCTTAAAGAGCCTGGAAATGACACTTGGTGCATCATTCGTGTGAAGAGTTGAAAAGGTAAGGTGACCGGTATTAGCCATTTTAATTGCAATTTCTGCCGTTTTCAAATCCCGGATTTCCCCTACAAGCACAATATCGGGGTCATGACGCAAAATACCCCTGATCGCCATATCAAACGTCATATGGTGACTGATCTTAAGCTGCCTTGCGCCATTAATAAGATACTCAACCGGTTCTTCGACTGTAAGTACATTTTTAGTAGGGTCCAGTACATAGTAAAGAGCAGCTACAAGTGTTGTTGATTTACCACTTCCGGTAGGTCCGGTAATAATTACAATTCCTGAAGGTTTTTCAATTGATTTTACAAAATCAGCTTTGGCTTTTTCCTGCAAACCAAGAACATTCAAATCAGTGATTACTTTGCGGTCATCCAAAACCCGGATAACTACCGACTCGAATTTTCTGTCAAACTGTGCTCCCACCATTGGCATAATCGAGACCCGGTATCGGATACTATGATTATCAACCGTTCTCTGAATGAAACCGTCCTGCGACGAATCTCTTTCGAAGCGGTCAACATTTCGTGTTTTATCTTTCACTACTGCTGAAATAGCTTCAGGTTTTACATTTTTTTGCTGATACCATAGTTGTAATTTCCCGTCAACCCGAAAACGGATATCTGTGGTTGATGGTCCGCTGGGTATAATGTGAATGTCACTCACATCCTGCCTCACAGCTTCAATCAGTACTCCCTCTATAAGAGAGTTGAGCATGCTTTGATTGATTTCAGCTTCAATCTCTTCTTCGTCAATTTCCTGGTCTGTCTTGCCTTCTAAATCTGTCTCTTCATAATCTATCTCTTCAAGAAGATCCAGAAATTCATTCTTCTGCTCGTAAACCCGTGTAATAATACTATCCAGCAGTTCGAATTTACAGTAGGTTAATTCAAAATGTGTATAATTTAATTTTGAAAGAATATTTGAAAGAATAGGGTTAGAAGGATCGGCCGCAGCGATTGTCAGAGAGGTTGCTGTTCTTCGGATGGGAATAGCTTTCTGATGAATCAGTTCATCAATCGATTCATTGGATAATTCCTGAATATACTGTTTAATTTCTTTCAGCTTCTCTTCGGAAATTTCATTTTTATCAATAAAAACTTCATCAAAAGCATAAATGTTGGCAATCTCTTTCATGATTTGATGGCGATCAAGCTTCAAATCCTGGTATAAAATTTGTCCGAGCCTGCGATTGGAATTAGCCGGTTCACTTGATAAGATTTTTAATGCCATCTGAAGCTGATCTTCAGTAATCACTCCTCTTTTTAAAAGAATATCTCCAATATGTCGCCGTGTGTTAACTTTACCCATGTGTAAGGTTGATGAAATAAATAATTTTAAAAATCAGCTGTTGCCGATACCAATATACCTAAACAGTTGCAATTTTCAGACAGCTGAAATTTGTCACAAAATTAATCGGTATGCAATTGGATTTTATTAAAATCCACCGTTGTTTGGCTGAACAAGTGCAGCTTCGGATGAAACTACTGTAATAGCTATAAGTGCTATCATAATAAAAAGATTTATAAACAAATTAATCATATCAATTACAGATTCCATCTTATATGTTGTCTGCACCTCGTAATATTCTGCAAGTTGTTTTGCATTCTGCCTTAAAGCACCTGACTCTGCACCAAGCCTGAAGCGACTGATTGCAGTATTCGTAAATACGCCGGTTGCCTCGATTGCTTCCACCAGCCCCGCTCCTTCTTTAAGCATCATTTTGATAGCTGTTTCTTTAATCTGTTTCTCCATATAAGTATTCCTGCAAGCCTCTGCAGCCACTTTAATTACTTCAATATTCTGCCCGGAACCACTGTACAAGGTATAGAATACACGTGAAAATATTTCAATACTGGTTTTGTGAAGAAGATCACCAATCACCGGTATTTTTATTATATACTTATCGAGCCAGAGCTTTCCCTTTGGAGTTTTTATAAACATAAAAAACATAACTGCCGGGATGATAAAAAGTAAACTCAGCGTTATCCAGTTGGCTTGTAACCAATAACTCATTTCCAGGGTCGCCGCTGTCATCGGTGGTAAAATAATATCGAATTCCAGGAATAATTCTGCTGTAGCAGGAAATATATATGCCACATAGAAAATACATGTTGCAATAACAGCAAGAACGGTTACGGATGGCATTAATAAAGACCTTCTCAAATTCTTCTTAAACTCAGCATCTCTTTCTAAAAATTTTGCAGTACTTTCAAATACAAGTGCCATGTTACCCGATGTGGATGCCACACTTAACATATATGCTGCAAACTTACCAAAAACCTCTTCATGCTTACCATAAACCTCAGACCCTTCCTTACCATCTTTAAGGTCTTTCTGAATCTCCTTAATCACTTCCTTCATTTTCTTATTCTGCGTATCCTCGTACAGAAGAGTCAGAATTTCATCATACGGAAGCTGCTGTTTTAACAAGTCTGCAGAAAGGCTGACGAAGGTTACTATATCCTGAGTGGGTACCCCGCCCTTAAAGTCGAGCAATTTGCGATTAACACTGTGAACCTTGTATCCCAGTTTTACAAGAGCCCTTTCAAGTTCTTCTTTGTTGTAGGCTTCCTGTTCTCCTTTAACAACCGGCTTACCGTTCCGCTGAACTTTATAGAGGTAGGTCTGCTTCTGTTCTATATCCTGTATTTTATAGCCGTTGCCATTTAATGATTTAGCTACTTTTTTCTGAGCTTCTTTTTTTGAAATAGCTTCAAACTCAGTTTTAATAGCTTTTCCGGTTTGCGAAATTGCTTTTAGTCGAAATTGGGGCATTTGATAAAACCTTATATTCCTTATTAATGTTGAAATATCTTCATTGACAAGAGTAGATGCGGGAGTAATTGTGACAATATTAACTGTAGATTTTTATGAATAGAACATAAACCATTCCAGGCTATGATTCTAATAAGAGCTTGATTAAAAATTTTTAATCTTTAAAACGGCCACTGACCAATTTAACATTCAGAAAATATTTACTGGTAAATACATAAAGATTTCATCTATTTTTGAGATTATTAACCAACTGATTATTTCAAAAAAACTAACTGAGTACTTATGAAAATTGTAACAGCTGAAAAAGCAGTAAAATCTATCAACTCCGGTGACCATGTGTTTATTCACACGGCGGCCGCCACTCCTCTAAAGCTTGTTAATGCAATGTCTGAAAGGCATAACGAGCTTTCTGATGTTCAAATTTATCATCTGCATACAGAGGGTCCGGCACCTTACGCAAATCCCGATTACATCAAGTCATTTAAAACACACTCCTTTTTTGTGGGTGCAAATGTACGCTCAGCAATTCAGACCGGAGCAGCGGATTACATCCCGATATTTTTAAGTGAAGTTCCATACCTGTTCACAAATGGCATCTTATCCCTGGATGTTGCAATGATTCAGGTGAGTCCTCCCGACAAACATGGTTATTGTTCGCTGGGTGTTTCAGTGGATGCCAGCCGGGCTGCGGTACTGCATGCAGATACTGTAATTGCACAACTCAACCCGAACATGCCGCGTACACATGGTGATGGCATTATTCACAGCAGTCAAATATCCTATGCTATTGAAGTAGATGAACCGATACACGAAATCACTCCACCGGAACTTTCTGAAACAGAGTTAGCAATTGGACGAAATTGTGCCAACCTGATTGAAGACGGAGCCACACTTCAAATGGGTATAGGCAGCATTCCTGATGCCGTTTTAGCATCCCTCAAAAATCATAAAAACCTTGGCGTGCACACTGAAATGTTTTCAGACGGTCTAATCCCGCTGCTTGAATCGGGAGTCGTTAACAATTCAGAGAAACGGGTCCATCCCGGTAAAGTAGTCGGTTCTTTCACCGTGGGAACAAAAAAGCTCTACGATTTTATGGATGATAATCCTTTGATAGCAATGCTTGATTGCGCATATGTGAATGATACGGCTGTAATACGCAGAAATCCGAAGGTAACTGCTATCAACAGTGCAATAGAAATTGATTTAACCGGACAAGTTTGTGCAGATTCAATCGGTACAAAGCAATATTCAGGCGTTGGCGGGCAGATGGACTTTATTCGCGGTGCGTCCCTGTCAAAAGGAGGCAAACCAATTATAGCACTGCCATCCGCCACGAATAAAGGTATTTCACGCATTGTCCCCTATTTAAAGCAGGGAGCCGGTGTCGTTACAACCAGGGCTCATGTTCATTATGTAGTAACCGAAAACGGCGTGGCAAATCTGTACGGAAAAGGATTAAAAGAAAGAGCCAGGGAGTTAATTAAAATTGCTCATCCTGATCACCGGGAAGACCTGGAAAAAGAAGCCAGAAGTCGTTTTCAAGAATTTTAGACGAACTTTCCATCACATTTCCTGACTTTTTAGTACCTGGTCAGTAATTTTAAGTGAAGTTTATAAAGAATCTGCAGTATTTATAAATTGCATCGGATTGGTATCTTATGTATTCTGCTATCTTATTAATAATCAGTGATTATTATCTATGGATTATGAAAAAATACTTCAGGATGTGGAATTAACGAATTTTGCGGAAGAAGATTTAAATAATTATATCTCTCAACTTTCGAAAATTAATGTTGATTCATCATATTACCTGTTATTGCTGGTCGGGCCATATCAAAAAGGAAAAAAAAGATTCCTTTCAAAGTTATCAGAATTACTAAATGAGAAAATAAGTCATATTGATTTACGCAACATTATCAGTGTTGATGAAGCAGAAACAACCAAAAATATTGATGCCCTCTTCTCAAATATCAAAGGGAAAGGAAAAATCTTATTCTTCTCAAATGCAGACAGGCTCTGCGGAGCTTATACCGGTTACACCTACTCCAGCAATCGATATGCCACTCCGCAAGAACGTTACTTACTGCAAAAAATTAAAGAAATCGAAAAAATTATAATCTTCGACATAGAGGATGCCTACAATGCAGATGCAACCATGAGGCGGTATGCTCATCATGCAGTAATATTCGACAAACCAAAATCACTCTTTTCAAAACTGACATGGAAATTAGGCAGTGTTACCTTTCATGGCCATGAGTTTGAAAATGAGCGACCGGCATAACCTGGTTCAGATTTTATCTGAACTATCCTGTTGCAGCATCGGCTTACTAAGTAGATACCTTGCTCTCCTGGCGGGGATCAAGGTCATAAAGTGATGAAACCGTAGCCTGGATGGTTTTATACCACTCATTTCCGAATTTGTCATTAATTTGATAATAATCCTGGAAATCAGGTTTTTTAATATTCATCTTCCACTCCTGGTTTTTAGCTTTAAATACAGGATCGATGTGAAGTAGTTCATGGTGCAGCAACATTTTTTGAGTCTCTTCATCAAGCATATCCCATAATTCGCCCGATATTTCAATCAGGTAGTCGTTTCCGGAATAATATTTTACTTCCCGCGAAGCTTTCATACATTTTGCTGCCCGCTGTTTTGAAATGTTTGGATATATCAGAAAGTACCCTATCTGGGCCGGCCCAAACTCCATTTTGTTACTCTCGATCACTTGTTTTGCAATACGTTCCACTTCAGGTGATTCCATTAACTGTTTGTCGCTCAGTTTGATATCACCTTTAGGATCTAAAAAATCATTTTCTGGCATTGTGTTTTAAATACTTTATTTCTGAATATTTTTGTTCTGTTTTTCTAACCGGTGTCAAAGATACTAAAGTTGAATGAAAAGATTTTATATTGTAGTAAATCATATTCTGAAATAACTCTCACCGGTAACCACTTTATTTTAAATGAATAAAAATGATTTTGTTCGCCTGTTCCGAAGATAAATTTCAACAATTTTATGATACATATGTAGTCAAAATTTATGATATTAAATGGTATAAGTCACTTTTAAATCTATAAAAATCTATTCAAATGACTCTTATACTTATTATATCATTACTAACATTTATGCCTGCTGAGCCTGACAGAGATGACCTTTTAATTTTTCAAAGCGAGTACAGTGTTGAAGAAACAAGAAACCGGCTGGTTACTGTTTTACGAGATGCGGGAATGAATATTATTACACAGGTTAATCACCAGACCGGGGCTGAAGTGGTTGATCTTGATCTTCGTCCTACTCACCTTGTTCTTTTTGGCAATCCCAAAGCAGGAACTCCCATAATGCAGTGTTCACAACTTGCAGGAATTGACCTTCCTCAGAAAGCATTAATCTGGGAAGATGATAACGGAGATGTGTGGTTGGCTTTTAATAATCCCAGGTACCTTGGAGAGAGGCACGGTATTCTCAATGAATGTGAAGAGGAATTAAATAGTGCACACACTGCTCTCAATAGATTCGGTGAAAGTACAATTGAATGAAATTCTGAACATTTTTTAAATGTGCGAAGGGCCTCAGCTCTTAGGATCTTTGAGCTACCGGAAGTAATTATCAGCCAATAAATAATTTTTTAAAAAATCAGTCTCATTCATCTTCTCATATTTTGTACCTTTAGCTTCATTTTTAATTAATTTGCAAAGCAAGGTTCATCTATGAGCCAAAGAATACAAATTTTATTTATTGCTGATATTGTCGGTGAGCCGGGTTTAACACTTCTTGAAACAATTTTGCCTGGTATTATCGATAAACACAAGCCTGATTTTGTAATTGCCAATGCTGAAAATTCTCACGAAGGCCGCGGGTTAAATCAAAGTATCGTCAAAACACTTTACGGTCTCGGAGTACATGTAATTACAGGCGGAAATCACTCTTTTGATAAGTGGAAAATATTCGGTTATATGAAAACCGACAAGAATCTGCTCAGACCTTTAAATTACCCTGCAGGTAATGCCGGCTTCGGATATGGCATTTATGATGTACCGGGCAGTGAACATAAAATTGGTGTTTTAAATCTCCAGGGCCGCACATTTATGCAGGCGATCGATGATCCGTTTTCAACTGCTGAATGGGCAATTTCTAAAATTAAAGAAGAAACCGATCTCATATTTATTGATTTTCACGCAGAAGCTACAGCTGAGAAACTCGCAATGGCCTGGAACCTTGACGGTCAAATATCTGCATTTGTCGGAACCCACACCCATATCCCGACCAATGATGCGAGAATATTACCGGAAGGTACGGGCTATATTACCGATGCGGGCATGACAGGCCCCTTCGATTCAGTGATTGGTATGGATAAAAAGACATCCATAAAACGCTTTACCCGGGGCACACCGCAGCGCTATAAAATTGCAAAAGGTGATAACCGGATGTGCGGAGTTCTTGTAGAAATAGATCCTGAAACGACCAGGTGCACCTCTATTCAATCGCTTATTTACCCCGAATTCAAAAACAATACAAATTCATGACAAGAGCCGATAAAAAAAGTGTGGTCCGCTGTAGTGATCTGCATAAAAGCTTTCCCTCCAAATCAGGTAAAGGCAAATTACGTGTGTTACAGGGCGTAACACTTGAAGTTCAGGAAGCCGAGGTAGTTTCAATTATTGGCTCCAGCGGCAGCGGAAAGAGCACCCTCTTGCATATTCTGGGAGGTTTGGATAAGGCCGATTCAGGACATGTCTACTGGCACGACACAGATATATTTTCACTTAAATCAGATGATCTTGCAGATAAAAGAAACACTAATGTAGGATTTGTATTTCAATTTCATCATCTGCTGCCTGAGTTTACAGCACTGGAGAATGTTTTCATGCCCGCACTCATTCGGGGTGACTCTCCTGCTGAAGCAGAACCGCACGCGGCTGGTCTGCTCGATCGTTTCGGATTGTCAGACAGGTTAGATCACAGGCCGTCTCAACTCTCCGGGGGTGAACAGCAACGTGTATCGATGGCGCGAGCCCTGATGAATAATCCCTCAATTATTCTGGCTGATGAACCGACAGGAAATCTTGATGAGGAAAATACCAATATCATTCTTGACGAACTTTTCCAGCTACGCGAAATTGATCACGTTTCCATTGTTCTTATTACCCACGAAAAAGCCATTGCAGACAGGTGCGATCGTATATATAAACTGGTAAACGGACAACTTGTATAGACCGACGGTTATACTTTTTATTCAGTCTGATCTGATAGAGCGCGTCTAAACAATAAATAAACAACTATATATTTACTGTTTTACAACAAAGTTAATGATTCGCCCCGGTACAAAGATTTCTTTAAGAATTTGAGATTCTGAGAGATACTTTTCAACGTTGCTTTCTGATTTTGCAGCATTCAGTACAAATTCTTTGTCTTTTGATTTTGATGCATCTACCTCAAGCTGTCCGCGAACTTTCCCATTTACCTGGATCGGGTAGGTAACTGTTTCCTCCTTCAGATATTTTTCAACCAGTTCCGGCCATGGTTCGTGCGATATTGACTGGGTGTTGCCGAGAATTTCCCACAACTCCTCGGAAAGGTGCGGAGCAAAAGGCGAAAGCAACTTAACAAAAGCTTTGACTACAGTTTCGGGAACTGTTTCCCACTGATTTGCTTCATTTGTAAAAATCATAAGTGCTGAAATTGCAGTATTGAAACGCATCTCTTCAATATCGTCTGTAACTTTCTGAATAGCTTCATGAAGAACTTTAAGTTGATTTTTGTCAGGATCAACATCCTCTACAGACGGACTTAATTTTCCATCTTTATCGGTCAGGAGCCTCCATACCCTGTTCAAAAACCTGTTAACACCTTCAACGCCTTTGGTGCTCCACGGCTTTACCTGCTCAAGCGGCCCCATGAACATCTCATAAAGCCGCAGCGAGTCAGCGCCATAGTTATCAACCACATCATCCGGGTTAATGACGTTGCCGCGAGATTTCGACATTTTGTAGGCTCGTGCTTCAACTTTAACATCGGAATCTTTCATAAAGAAAGACTCTCCCCTCTTTTCGACATCATTTTCACTGAGTTTCAGTTTTTCAACCTTGTCGAGGGCTCCGGCTTCTTCAGGTGGTATATAAACGCCATCTCTCCTGAACACAGTGAATTCCATTTCTCCCAGAATCATCCCCTGATGGACCAATCTTTGAAATGGTTCTTCTGTAGATACAAGCCCGCAATCATAGAGAACCTTGTGCCAGAACCTGGCATAAAGCAAATGCAATACACTGTGTTCAGCACCGCCAACATAGAGATCAACCGGCATCCAGTATTTTTCAGAACTTTTTTCAACCGGTCCGCCTTCAAATTCAGGACTAATATATCGCAGGTAATACCAGCAGGAACCCGCCCATTGAGGCATGGTGTTAGTCTCTCTGTATGCAGTTTTTCCTGTATCCGGATCAGTCGTTTCAATCCACTCTTTTGCTTTTGCAAGAGGGGGCTCACCGCTTTCAGTTGGCTGAAAATCATTGAGTTCGGGAAGAGTTACCGGCAATTCCTCTTCACGAACAGCCTTTGGTTTGCCATCCGCGTGTATGATCGGAAATGGTTCACCCCAGTAACGCTGACGGGAGAAGAGCCAATCCCTCAGTTTATAATTGATACTTTTTTTGCCGGCTCCTTTTTGCTCAAGCCATTTAATTATTTTCTTTTTGGCCTCTTCAATCTGAAGTCCGTCTAAAAAATCACTGTTAATAGCAACGCCATCGCCTGTATATGCTTTTCCTTCAAAATCATCAGGAGGCTGAACGGTTCTTATAATGGGCAGATCATACTTTTCAGCAAATTCCCAGTCTCTTTCATCTTGTCCCGGAACGGCCATAATGGCACCGGTACCGTAATGAATGAGTACATAATCAGCTACCCAGACCGGAATTTTTTTACCATTAACCGGGTTCAGTGCATATGCACCTGTAAATACTCCGCTCTTCTCTTTATTTAACTCAGAGCGTTCAAGATCCGATTTTTTAGCTGCCTGCTCTTTGTACCTTTCAATTTCAGTCCGCTGTTCTTCAGTGGTCACTTTATCAACCAGGTGGTGTTCAGGAGAAAGCACCATGTAAGTGGCACCGAAAAGTGTATCCGGCCGCGTGGTGAAAACTTTTATTTTTTCGGGGTGATCCACAATCTCAAAATCAATCTCAGCACCAATGGAGCGCCCGATCCAGTTTCGCTGCATCTCTTTGGTTGATTGCGGCCAGTCAAGGTCATCAAGTCCTTCCAGAAGCCTGTCTGCGTAGGCAGTAATCTTAAGGACCCATTGGCGCATTGGTTTTCTCACAACAGGATATCCGCCAACTTCACTCTTCCCGTCAATCACCTCCTCATTGGCAAGAACGGTTCCCAGTTTGGGGCACCAGTTTACGGCCACTTCATCCTGGTAAGCCAATCCCTTTTCAAAAAGTTTCAGAAAGATCCATTGCGTCCATTTGTAATAATCAGGATCAGTTGTATTAACTTCTCTCTCCCAATCGTACGAAAAACCGAGTATTCGCAGCTGCTCACGAAATTTTTTGATATTTTTTTCTGTGGTTATTCGCGGATGTGTTCCTGTTTTTACGGCATACTGTTCAGCCGGTAAACCAAATGCATCCCAGCCAATTGGATGAAGCACATTAAACCCTTTCATGCGCTTGTACCGCGCCAGGATATCAGTGGCGGTATATCCTTCGGGGTGACCAACATGTAAACCGGATCCGCTCGGATAGGGAAACATATCCAGGATATAGTACTTTGGTTTATCTCTATTTTTTTCTGTTCTGAATGTTCTGTTATTTAACCAATACGATTGCCATTTGGCTTCGATTTTTGCCGGATCGTATGTATTCATAAAAGCGTTAACTGGTTTAGAAAATATTAAATTGAATCTTATTACAAGAGTGAAAAGATAAGAATTAATAAAATCAATTGATGCTGATAATAGATGAAGCCTGAACACCTGAAACGCAATATATTTAACGGAACAAACCCAACAGAAAAATGCGGAGATTGTTAATAAAATGTAACATAATTATTCCTTTGAAATCCTGATAATAAATAAGGTTTCACAATCAAGCAGAATTTCTTGAAAAAGAACTTTGTTTATTGGTTAAATACTTATTATTTATAAATCATCTACAAAATGACGGCAAATTTTAAAAAAGAGTATACGAGCATGAAATTGAATCTGAACGCATTTGCTTTGTTTTTTTCCCTGATTATCGTGTTTTTTCTAAACAGTATTCATGCAAATTCTGTAAACAACAGGATTTCTGATCGAGAAATGGATCACTACCTCATCGAAAGTTCAAGTGATTCTGTTGACCCTGTAGAAACTTCTCTCTCCTCTCTCATTGAAATTTTTGAAAAGAAAGGGTATGACATCAAAAAACTGATCGAAGATCCAAGATTCAAAATTTATGATGGTATCAGTGACAGATTTAAAAAATCTGCTGAACGCAAGATAGAGCATATAGACGACTATAAAAGGGTACTCGGATTTGACGCTAAAAAAGCTGAGATTTTTAATTTTATCGATGAAAATTCCGATCAATTACAAAATGCGGAAGAGACCTATGGAATATCGAAGTATGTGATTGCTGCAATCATTGGAATAGAATCGGATTTTGGGAAAAATATTGGCTCGTTCAACCCTTTTAACGCCTATGTTTCCATGTATGTTGAAAATTACAGAGCGGATTTTGCCGAAGCACAGCTTTTGGAACTGCTCGAATTTTCAAAGAAAAACAAGATCGATATACTTGACCTGAAATCAAGTTACGCAGGTGCAATGTCGTATGCACAGTTTATCCCCTACTCTTTGAATAAATGGTTTGTCGGTTCCGATATTTTTGATATGGATAATAATATTATGTCGATCGGTAATTATCTTGCCTATTTCATGGAGCGCACCGGTACCATTGAAAAATCTGTTTTCAGATATAATCCGAGCTCTCTTTACACAGAAGCCGTTTTACAGCTTGCCGGTGAAGCCGAAGAGATGTTCACCGATAGTTAAATTCACCGGATTCATCGGATGAATCGCACATCTTCAAACTTTTGTTAATCCCGTGCCTTAACCATGTGATGAATTTTATTTCGGGACAAGTTCTTTTTTCATCCGGTTCTTAAGGCGCATTTCGAATCCGGGCGCAGCTTTAATTTGGGGCAGGCTCTTTAACTTTCGGCAAATAAATAAACCCGACTGCGCCTCTCGGCGCAGACCGGGTTCAATTGAGAGCAATTCGGTAAAAACTGTTAGTTCTGTATCGTCTAAACTTTCTTCGCAGTAATCAAGTAGATAATCTGTAATTACCTGGTCGTAATCAGTATAAATTGTCATGGCAAGAGACTTACTATTGGGTATTTATAAGTCTCTTACCACAAGTTTTTTAAAATGTTTCCTGTAAAGAGTACTCTTCTAAAATTTCCTGCAGCTGGATGCGCCCCCTGTTTATTCTCGACTTAACCGTTCCCATGGCGGAACCGGTTATTTCGGAAATCTCTTCATAGGTCAGCTGCTGAATATCCCTCAGGATAATTGCTTCTTTAAAGTCATCATTCAATGTATGAAGTGCTTTTTCGAGCTGTTCTACACAGATTTTTTGATGAAGCTGTTCATCCTGCAAAATGGTTGTGTCTTCGATTGCTATTTCAAAATCATCCGGATCTGAAGGGTCAGCATGCATGGAAACGGTTGACATCCTCTGCTTCTTCTTGTACATGCTCTTTGCCAGGTTCAGTGCTATCGTATAGATCCATGTACTCAATTTCGCAATGCGTGTATAAGATTGGCGGCTTTTAAAAACCCTGAGAAATGTTTCCTGAACCAGGTCTTCACAGTCTTCATGGTTGTGAGTATATCGAAATAAAAAATTGTGAAGACGATCTTTAAACCTGCTTACAAGAATATCAAAAGCATGCATATTCCCTGCCTGCAGTTGTTCCATTACATCTTCGTCAGAGAGAGATTGCAGATTCACACTGTTATTAGTCACTGTATTCATTTTGATACCCCGTAGTTTTCGTTGCTGTTAAGCAGCCGTCTTAACCGACGATGCGTGTAATCAGCAGAAGAAGTATCGAAGAGGTATCCAGTGTGGTGAAGCCTTTGGCGGCGCGATCTGCGTCGAGCAGGGCTTCGAAAATTCCGGGCATTTCGGCAAGTCTGAAATTGGATGCGTCTTGCCATTGACGATTAAAGATCCAGTTATTGGTAATTCCAAGTTCAGCCTGAACCTGTTGTTTACCTAACCCTTTTTCAGCCAGGCGGCGAATTTGCCAGATATTTCCAAACACACTGTAAAAGAACCCCACGGTACGAATAACTTCTCCCGCTTCTGTATTACTTTTAAGCAACATCTGTTCCGCAATACGGAGGCTCTTGTCCAGATCTTTGGCAACAAGGGCGTCTTTAAGCTCAATCGCCGAATATTCGCGATATGAGCCGATTATTTTTTTTACATGCTCCAGGTTGATCTCTGTTCCACTGTCTACAAAAGTACACACTTTATCTATTTCTATAGACAGTAGCTGCAGGTTATTACCCACGAGCTGCGACAGAACCTGTGCCGCACGGGCATCGATTTTTTTATTGTGTTTGTGATCAATCCAGCCGGTTACCCAATCAGCCAGTTTATAATCGGGAAGAAATTCAAACCTAAAAACAGCTGCCTCTCCCCCCTTTTTTTTGAGGGCTTTTCCGAGGGCCATTCTCTTATCGGGATGTTTTTCATCAATGAGACAGAGTATTGTCTGTGGATTGGGCTGATTCAGATAGGACTCAAAATCATTCAGGTGGCCTTCGCCATCGGGCACCTTTTCTCCTGCTTTTAAAAATTCGCGTACAATAACCACTCTCTGTTCGGCCATCATCGGAAAGCTGCGCGCAATATCCAGGATTTTTCTCGGTGAGGTTTCAGAGCCATAGAGCAGATCAAAATTGAAATCACGCTGTTCAGGCGGAACCAGTTTCTCTATCTCATCCTGAAGCCGGTCAATAAAAAAATTCTCATCACCATACAGGTAGATCACCGGTTTTCTTTCTTCTGGAGACCGGATCAAAGAGAGAGCATTCTTATATATATCTATACTTGTAGGCCTGGCCACTTTATGATTTCATGAATTGTTTACAGTGTAACAATCCAAAGGTAAGCAAGATTTTGGAGAAAGTAATTTGAAAAACTGCTGGTTGTTTGGCGTGAAGGCAATGAGCTCAAAGTACCAGACATGTTGTAAACACACAAAAGTTAAAGAAACGGCGTGAATTCAGAAAACAAATCAAACGAAAAGTAGTCAATAAGTATCGCTCAGGTAAGAAAACCCGGAACAAGGCTACCTATCTTCATAAATGTCCTGACGATGACTAATACACAGGACCAGAATGACGACTCTTCGTCCTGAATTTGGCTGATAATAATTTGTTTGCTGCAACATCAGGCAATAAACATAAATGAAAAATTTTACAGCAATAATAGTGTTTGGTTTAATTTTGTATATTTTTTTAAAGTCAAAAACATAATGAAAGCCAAAGCCAGGAAATTATATATCATTGAAAAAATCTTACAAGAAGAAAGCGAGTCTGTGCTAACCAGAATTGAAACCATTCTGAAAAAGAAGCCATCGGATAAAAAACCATCAGACTATGCAGGATGCATATCAAAAACAAAAGCTCATGAACTGCTGCAACACGTTGAAAACAGCCGTAAGGAATGGGAAAGAGATATCTGATCGATTCCAATATTTTAATTGAATTCAGCGGCAAGCTTCTTCATGAAAAATCCCTTGGATTAGTTTCAACCTTATTGACGATGAATTTAATATTTTTGTGATCAATAAAATAGAGGTTTCAGGTTATCCTTCTGTTGATAATAAACTCACCAAATTTATCAATTCTGCCAATATTTTAAATTTAGATACCAACATTACAGAACGGACTATAGAACTGCGAATAAATCATTCCATTAAAATTCCTGATGCAATCATAGCGGCCACCGCACTGAAATATAAGCTGATATTACTAACCAGAAATACCACTGAATTTAAACAGATACCGAAACTGAGATCAGAAAATCCATGGCAGTGGTAAAACATGCCATGTTTATCTCATTTTGCCGGCACCCGTCAGCCGGTTCGAGGTTGCCGTCGCGGTCGTAGTTAATTCCGGAAACATTGTACGAGGTCGGGTTTTGCCACGACGAGTCATTCCACCAGTTGTAGGTGGCGCTTTTAAGCTGGTTTCGCTTGTTGTAGGTGTGACGTTACCGGGGACGTACGTGGCTGTGCGGGTTGGACGGCTAATATTGCACATGGATTGGCTCGCCCAGTCGAAGAATGGCATGTTCTCTTTAGTGATTATTTGTTATTATTGTTTAAAACCAATTACAATATCCAATTCTATGAAAGAGATTACACTCAAAGTACCGGATCATAAAGTCGATTTTGTGATGGAACTTATCGAACAGTTAGGACTCGATGTTTCAAGCGAGCCGTACATTCCAGAAGAACATAAAACTATTGTGAGGGAACGGATAAAAAATTCGAACCCTGAAGATCTGATTCCCTGGGAAAAAGCCCGGAAACAATTTACTTTTAAAGATAAATCGTAATGGCTTTTTCTATTGCTGTTGATCCCCGGGCAATGCAGGATATCCAACAGGCAATTGACTTCTATGAAAATCAGCAGCCGGGTCTTGGAAAACAATTCGAAGAAATTCTGAATCAACAATTACTCAGACTTGAACACACCCCCTTTTTTCAGTTGAGATATGAAAATGTACACTGTCTTCCTCTGAAGAAGTATCCCTACATGATTCATTTTACTGTTGATGAAAAAGAGCAGCTGATAACCGTGAGGGCGGTATTGAACACTTACTTCCAGAAATCCAAAAATCTGGAAAAGCAGAAGCTAAAACTCAGGTATAGAGTAAAGGTTCATTATTCGTCGAAGCAAATGGATAAAGTACAATTATGATATCTCCCTGTTTATACATATCCCTTTTCTTTGAAAAACTCATCTATATGGGCAGAAAACTTCCGGATAATGGAATAAAATTTATGGATAATGTTATTGACATGACGCCCAACCTCTCAATTATAATTAAAACGAAGTTCTCGGATTTAATACATCTCAAGATCATTATACTGTACTAAATAGCTTTATAGAAGATTCAGTCATCTTTTACTTAACCGATCCTATTACAGATGAGACGATTCTGATTCGAAAAAAATATAAGACAAAATTAGCTGACGCCATTGTAGCCGCAACAGGAATTGTTTACGATCTGACTTTAATTACAAGAAATATCAAAGATTTTAAAGAAATAAAAGGTCTAAAAATGGTTGATCCTTATAACCAATAATCCACACTCAAATGCCGCCCGAACTCCTCTGCATTGCGGCGGGCTACCAACTGTTGAAGGGACAAATATGTATCATACAAATAAACAGAACAGTGCTGTATATTCAACAAGTTATTGGATAATATCTTTGGTTTCACGCAGAGGCAGGTAAGAGCTAAAAGACTTGCAAAGAAAGCAGTGAAAGACAGTTTCACCGACTGCCTGCCTGCCTTTTAAGGAAAAAACATTCAAGTTTAAAAATATACAAGGCGAATGTTAGTCAAACCAATTACATCTCTTAGCCGGTCTCTCCGTCTAAACCTCACCGGACTTTGCGTGAAACCTCCTCAAAAATTATAAAATATGCGAAGAGATAATCTCGAGCCAAGTGGCTCAGAACCGGCAACTCTCTGAAGCGTCCCTGGGTATATTAATTTAAAAAGCACAGCCGTCGGGCAGAGGTTCACTGTTTTCAAGATCAGCTGCAAACTCTTTATCCAATTCTATTTTTTCAAATCCCGATTCCGGGGATCCGAAAAAGGCTTCGCCACCGTAACCGCTGTTATTCATATGTGCCCTCACCCAAACTTCGGTATCCGCCTCTATTTCCACAGGTCCCCCGCTGCGGGTAAATGGCTGTTCATTGACATGACTGTGAAGAAGAACCCTTCGGTAAATCAGCTCACCCCCTTCCGAAACAATTTCCCACCAGTCAGCATATTGATCACAGCCGGTGTCCGGACTGCTCACTTCCACCCGGAAAGTATAGTCGCCTTCATCGCCTGACACACCAACAGAAGTGACATCTGCAAATCCTTCGCTCTGACCGGCAGATTCATCGACTACTTGTTCTCCGGAGGAGGAACAGCTGAAGGCCAAGATTAAAGCGGGCAGAAGTACAAAATGGAATTTAATTTCTGAAAACATAAGGATGGTTTCGCTTTTGATTAAAATCATTGCATATAATTTTAATGTAAGCAAGATCAGAATAAAATCGTAAACCGGGTTTTATGGCCGCAGTCTTCCCAGCATTCTTGGAAACGGAACTGTTTCCCGAACATGTGCCAGGCCGCATAACCAGCCGACCGTCCGCTCGAGTCCCAGTCCATAACCTGAATGCGGCACAGATCCGAATCTTCGAAGATCGAGGTACCAGCTAAACACCTCTTCCGGCAGATCGTGTTCGGCAATACGTTTTTGAAGCTCTTCAAGACTATCTTCCCGCTGGCTACCACCGATTATCTCACCAAACCCTTCCGGGGCCAGTACATCCATAGCAAGCGACAATTTCTCGTTTTCCGGGTCACGTTTCATGTAAAAAGCCTTCACTTCAGCAGGATAGCGATGGACAATCAGGGGAGCATCAAATTGCATGGTTAAAATGGTTTCATCACTGCCGCCAAAGTCATTACCCCACTCAAACCCTTGTGCAGACTCTTTCCATCCGGGAATATTTCTTAAATCTTCTTCAACCTGGGTAAGGCGTGCATGAATCTCCTTAATCCGCTGGTCGATCTGGGATTTTCTCCATTTCTTGGCCGAACCATGCTCTTTTTTCAGCTCTTTCTCCTCTTTAACAAGCTCTTCTCTCTCCTCTTTTCTGCCGGCTTCCATCTCATCAAGCATATTTACGGTTTTATCACTTTTCAAAAGCTCTACAGCTTCTGTGTAAGATATTCTGTGAAAAGGCTTGTCAGCCGCTGCCTGCAGGTGAGATGTATCCCTCTCCAGGATCTCCAGTTCCGATGCATTCTGATCCAGTACCGATTTCACAATAAATTTGATCATCTGCTCTGCCAGGTCCATATTCATCTCCAGGTCATAAAAAGCCATCTCCGGTTCTATCATCCAGAATTCGGTGAGATGGCGCCTGGTTTTACTTTTTTCGGCACGGAAGGTTGGGCCAAAGGTGTAGACCTTGCCATGAGCCATTGCCATCGCCTCAGCATAAAGCTGGCCGGATTGTGTCAGGTAGGCTTTCTCATCAAAATAGTCGGTTTCAAACAGTGTGGTGGTTCCCTCTGCCGCATTCCCTGTAAAAATGGGAGCATCCATCTGGATAAAATCATTTTCCTGGAAAAAACGATGGATGGCATAGATGATCGTACTTCGCACCCGCATTGCCGCCCACTGCCGCTGGCTTCGCAGCCACAAATGGCGGTTCTCCATCAGGAACTCCACACCGTGCTCTTTTGGAGTAATCGGGTAATCTTCAGCAACCTGGATAATCTTCAAATCATCAACATGCAATTCATAGCCGCCAACACTGCGATCATCTTTTACAACTTTGCCGCTGATTTCCACGGAACTCTCCTGCTTCAGTGAACCTGCATCTTCAAAAACCTGGTCCGGCACATCATCCGCAGATACAATACACTGGCAGAGTCCTGTTCCATCCCGCAACTCGATGAAATGCAGATTTTTACTGCTTCTTATGTTGTAGACCCACCCTTTCAGTGTTTTTGTTTGACCTTCGAAGTTTTCCAGATTTTTTATGTAAACCATTGTCACAAAAGTTAATTTTTAGTTTTTAACTCAGATTTTTAAAACAAAATTGCAAAAAGATGCCACAAAGATAAAATCTGCGGATATGAACGCAAAGCCTCTATTCAGGGATAAATATAATTTTTCCAAATATGTAAGTTATCTCATGTGATCAACCCACAAAACTTAATTTTTGATACTATCAATAATACATCATGCTAAAGATAATCTCTGACTATAATATTGTGGTTTTTAAAATTAATTAAGTATCTCACTCCCAAACTATATTATGGTACTTTTGGCGGTCAAAAGATTAAACATGTTTTATTAACTTTAAAAAACGATTCCAACCTGTTACTAAAAGTATATTTACAGTTTCTTTTCGGGAACCAGCAGTGTTTCAGAATAAGAGTCTTTATCGAAGAAAGCTTCGCTGAACTCTTTTATATCTTCTGCCGACACTTCGTCAATTTTTTCGACCAATTCATCAAGTGTAATAAAACGGTTGAAGTAAAGTTCACTTTTTGCCAGCCGATTCATCCTGTTACTCGTGCTTTCCTGGGATAAAAGCAGTTTCCCTTTCAGATGTGCTTTGGCTTGCTGCAACTCTTTTTCGGGTACCTTTTCAGATTGCATCCGGTCAAACTCTTCGAAAATTAAAGAGCGGACATGATCCACATACTCCTGGTCCGTTCCGATATAAACCCCGAACAAGCCTGAATCCAAGTAGGTCTGGTTAAACGAGCCGATGGAGTAACAGTAACCATACTTTTCCCTGATATTCTGATGCAATCTTGAACTCATTCCCCCGCCTAAAATTGTATTGGCAAGGAGAAGGATATACTTTTCAGGGTGATCATAATCGAGGCTGCGCCTTCCGAGAATCATATGAGTCTGTTCAATCTGTTTGGTAATTACCTTTTTGGAGACTTCGTATGGAGTAAGCGGTTGTTTCGGATTTTCTGTCGTTTTTTCAGTCTGAATATCCAGCATTTCGCCGGCAAGACGAACCACCTCATCATGATCTGCATTTCCGGCTACTGCCAGGAGCAGGTTATCGGGGCGGTAACGGTTTCCGATATAATCAAACAGATCTTCTCTGGTAAACGATTGAATGGTATTTTCGAACCCAATGATTGGCCGTCCTATGGGATGGTTTTTAAAAATCTGGCTACCAAACTCTTCAAAAATTACATCATCCGGACTGTCTTTGTACATTTTAAGCTCTTCGAGCACCACTTTTTTTTCCTTCAGCATCTCCTCTTCAGGAAATCTGGAATTCCTGACCATATCTGTGAGCACATCAAGAGCGGTTTCAAGTTTGGTATCAAGGCAGCGCGAGTAATAGCAGGTGTATTCAGTGGATGTAAAAGCATTCAGATAACCGCCAACTGATTCCATGCTAAGTGCAATATCGTATGAGGATCTTTTTTCGGTGCCCTTGAACAGCATGTGTTCCAGAAAATGTGTGATTCCGGCCAGTCCGTCATCTTCATGGCGGCTCCCGGTTTTTACCCAGATACCGGCAGTTACACTTTTTACGCTCTCAATATATTCCGTAACGATGGTTAACCCGTTATCAAGTACAGTTTTTTTTATCTCTTCTTTCACTTCTTTTTGATTATAGTTAAATAAAAAGGCACCGCTTTATTAAAAACGGTGCCCATTGAAAAATTAAATGCAAAGAGGATTAATCTTCTTTGGGGATTAATGCTTTTCTTGAAAGCCGGAGTTTCCCGCCGTGTTCTACTTTCAGGAGTTTCACATCAATCTCATCACCGACCGAAAGAACATCTTCAATGTTTTTCACATGGCTGTGATTTACTTCCGATATGTGGAGCAATCCTTCTTTTCCCGGTGCAATCTCTACAAATGCGCCGTAGTCTTTCAGAGCTTTTACAGTACCTTTGTAAACGGCTCCTTCTTCCAGGTGCCCGGTAATCTCTTCGATCCGCTTCTTGGCCTCTTTGGCTTTTTCGAGATTATCAGATGAAATTGTGATAATTCCTTTCCCTTTTTCATTTTCTTCAACAATGATCTCAGTTCCGGTTTCTCTTTGAAGCGTTTGTATTACTTTTCCGCCCGGGCCGATTACAGCGCCAATCTGGTCGCCATCAATTTCCATTTTCAGGAACTGAGGCGCATATTCAGAAAGCTCTTTCCGTGGCTCACTAATTGTTTCTGCCATTTTTTCCAGGATATGCATGCGTCCGGCGTGAGCTTGTTCAAGTGCTTTTTCGAGCAGTTCAAAGCTGATACCTTTTACTTTCATATCCATTTGGGTGGCTGTAATTCCGTCTGCAGTTCCGGCAGTTTTAAAATCCATATCGCCCATGAAATCTTCTTCACCGCGAATATCTGAGAGAATAACACTGTCATTTTCACCGACAATCATTCCCATCGCAATTCCTCCAACCGGTTTTTTGAGAGGAACACCGGCCTGCATCAGAGCCATTGAACCTGCACAAACAGAGGCCATCGAAGACGATCCGTTTGATTCCAGGATATCAGAAACCACTCTGACCACGTAACTGAATTCTTCAAAATCTGGCATTTTCATTTTGAGAGCACGTTCTGCAAGGTGGCCGTGACCGATCTCACGCCGGCCCGGACCTCTAAGAAATCCGGCTTCACCAACGCTGTAGGGCGGAAAATTATAGTGAAGCAAAAACTGTTTTGCATCTTCATGAAAAAGAGTGTCAATCATCTGCTCATCCCGCTTCGAGCCAAGAGTAACAGTTGCCAGGGCCTGGGTTTCACCTCTTGAAAATATGGCCGATCCATGAGCTCTTGGCAGGTACCCTACTTGTGTCCAGATATCGCGAATATCTTCAGGAGATCTTCCGTCAATTCTGCGTTTACTCTCCAGAATCTGGTTCCGCAGAGCCTCTTTTTCCATTCCGGAAAATATATTACCTATATCATCACCGGCTTCTTCGTACTCTTCAATCTCTGTAATTTTCTCTATAACAGAGTTTTTCAGTTCTTTCAGTTTTTCATTGTACTCTTCTTTACCAAGACCTGTGCTGACAATATCTTTGATCGCAGACTCAGCAAGTTCTTTAACTTTGGATTCAAGAGTTTCATCCACCGGTTCAGGAACAAATACACGCTTGGCTTTACCGAACTCCTCACGCAGTTCTTCCTGAAATTCACACAGCTTAACAATTGCTATATGCCCTTCTTTGATGGCATCAAGCATCTCTTTTTCAGAGATTTCATCCATTTCACCTTCGATCATGATAACGCTGTCGGCGGTTCCGCCAATCAATAGATCGATATCGCTTTTCTTAAGTTCATCGAGTGTTGGATTTATAATTATGTTTCCATCAACACGGCCGATTCGTACTTCTGCCATTGGTCCCCCAAACGGGATATCTGAAATATGCAGTGCTGCAGAGGCACCAAATCCACCGATTGCATCAGCTTCGTGCTGCCCGTCGGAAGAGATTATATAACAGATAATCTGGGTATCGTTTACATATCCTTTCGGGAATAATGGCCTGAGACTTCTGTCTATCAGCCGGCTTGCAAGTATTTCGCCGTCAGAAGGGCGCCCTTCTCTTTTCATAAATCCACCCGGAAATTTACCACCGGCTGCGAAACTCTCTCTCAGGTCTACAGTTAGCGGGAAAAAATCCTGGCCGGGCCTGGGCTCTTTAGCGGAAACAGCGGTACATAAAACCATAGTTTCTCCCATTCGTACAACTACAGAACCATCAGCCTGTTTTGCAAGTCTTCCTGTTTCAATCGACAGTGATTTACCCGGGGCAAATTCTACTGTTTTAAAGTTTTCTTTCATTGATAATCCTATTATTAATATTTTATTTACAATTACGAGTTTGTGCTATGAAAACCGCATTGTACATAAATGATCAGGCGGGAAAAGATCCTAATGACTCAAGAGTCATATAGAAAAAAGGCACGTTTATACGTGCCTCATCTTACTAAACTATTTCCTGATACCGAGTTCTTTAATCAGAGACCGGTATCTTTCGATATCCTTTTTGGTCAGGTAATTTAACAGCCGTCGGCGTTTTCCAACCATTTTCAGCAATCCCAAACGGGAAGAGTGGTCTTTCATGTTGCTTTTGAGATGGTTGGTCAGGTGATTAATACGCTCTGTTAATATGGCAATCTGGGCTTCTGTTGACCCTGCATTTTCTGCAGAACCGCCATAGGTTTCAATTAATTCGGCTTTTTTTTCTTTTGTTATACTCATTCTAAATTTTTCATTTACACTTTTAAATACACTTACTATTATCCTTTAAAAATAGGCTTATTCTTTAAGTATTGCAATATCTGGTTTATTCTCTTTTAGTACTGATTCAGTTATTGCACGGTCTTCAGATAAGCGATTTTTCAGTTCGTCAACACTGTCAAATTTAACTTCATTGCGGATTCTTTTTACGAATTGAATTTTTAGTGATTCACCATAAATATCTCTGTCGAAATCAAGAATGTGAATCTCTATAGTACGGTTGGTTCCCTTGTAGGTAGGTCTTGTCCCAATATTCATCATTGCCCTGTAATAGTTGTTTTGATACTCCACCCAGACGGCATAAACACCATTTTTGGGTACGATTTTCCTGGGATGCGACGGCAGTAAATTTGCTGTCGGAAATCCGATTTTATTACCTTGTTTGTTGCCGTGAACAACAGTGCCGGAGAGTAAGTAATGTCGTTCAAGTAGTATGGCGGCCTCTTCGACATCACCTTTGTCTTCAAGGGCATTCCTGATTTTGGTACTGCTTACAGCCTTGTCACCGACCTCATGTTTTGATACGATATAAGCATCAAAACCAAGTTCTTCTCCCAGTTTTTTCACTGTTCCGATAGATCCTTCACGATCTTTTCCAAATTGATGATCATACCCGATAATAAAGCGGGATACACCAATTTTTTTCCAGATGATATCTCTTACAAACTCATGTGATGAAAGCAGTGAAAAATCTCTGTCAAACGGGATAACCACCATCTCATCAATACCCATTTCGGCGAGCAGTCCGCATCTTTCTTTCAAAGTGGTCAGTAAATTAATTCCTGAACTGCCGGGATTAATAATTTCTCTCGGATGCGGGTCGAAAGTTACGATCACACTGCGGGCTTTTCTCTCTTTTGCCTCAGATATAACTTTATTCACAAGTACGCGATGGCCTGCATGTACACCATCGAAAGTTCCGACAGTAAGAACTGTATTTTCTATTCGTTCTACATCTTCCAGGTATACAAGTTTTGCCATATCAGTGATTCATCCGGTTTTCAAATTCTGCTGGTGTGAACGCATGTTCAACAGAGAAACAGCCGATTTTCGTTCTTCTGAGATTTTCAAGGTGCGCACGGCTGTTCAATGCTATCCCAAGGTCATGAGCGAGCGAACGCACGTAAGTCCCTTTGCTGCATTCAACCGTTAGCTGCAGATTGCCATTTACAAAGTTATCAATATACCAATCATGTATATAAACAGTTCTTGCATTCAGCTCCAGTTTTTCTCCCCTTCTTGCCTTTTTATAAAGCCGTTCACCCTTTACTTTAATGGCTGAAAACATAGGCGGAACCTGTTCTATCTTGCCCGTAAACTTTTTGCTGAGTGCTTCTTTTATGTCTGATTCGCGGATGTGTCTCCATTTCGCAAAATCATCAGGATCTGTAGCAGCATCATAACTTGGTGTGGATGATCCGAAGCGGATATTTGCCACGTACGTTTTTTTCATCTCCTGGATCTGGGAAATTGATTTGGTCGCTTTTCCGCAGCAGAGTATGAGTAAACCTGTAGCAAGGGGATCAAGTGTACCTGCGTGGCCCACTTTTTTAATTTTGATGCGATTACGCACGAATGCAACCACATCAAAGCTGGTCCAGTGCTGAGGTTTGTCCATCAGAATCACAGCACCCTGACCAAATTCAAACCCGGATAAATCAGATGATCGAACATCCGCAACAGGAAGCTTGCTTAGCGGGATAACCTGGGCCATCTGATTACTTATCCTCTACTCAGGTGAGCTTTTATCATTCTGGTCTTTTTTGGTCTCATCAAAAAGCTTTTCGAGCTTATTGATATATTCTGCTGTATCGTCCTCAAAAAACAGAAGTTCCGGTATCCGGCGAACCTGGTTCTTAATTTTTTTTGCAAGCTTATAACGGATCTCATCCTGGCTGTTGTCAATCATTTTATAGATTGGTTTTTCATCCCGGCCCGGAGCAAAAATGCTTAAATAGACCTTTGCAATAGTCAGATCATCCGTCAGTTGTACACGTGTAACGGTAACAAACGATCCCGGCGGCTGGTACTCTTTTTGTAAAATTTCACCGAGATCTTTTTGAATAACTGATCCAAGTCGTTCAGTTCTAATACTCATAATTGGTGATAAGAGATTTGAAATTTCATTGCATATTGATTCCCGCTATTTCTGAAAAAATACAGAAAACGAGATCAGAAACAGAAGTATAAATTGCGGGACTCTTATTTAGAGACGTCTTCAAGCTTGCGTTTTTCTTCCACTTCAGTAAAGCTTTCAAGTTCATCTCCCACTTTGATATCATTGTAATTTAAAATACTGATACCACATTCATAACCGGCCTGAACTTCTTTTACGTCATCTTTAAACCGTTTTAAAGAGTCAATCTGACCTTCAAAAATAACAACTCCGTCACGAATCACACGTACCGGGTTGTTCCTGTTGATTTTGCCGTCAAGCACATAACAACCCGCAATTGTGCCAACTTTGGAAACCTTAAACACTTCTCTTACTTCAACATACCCGAGTATTTCCTCCCTGATTTCAGGACTTAACAATCCTTCAAGGGCATCATGAACTTCATCAACAGCATCATAAATGACACTGAATAGGCGAATATCAATCTTCTCTTTTTCTGCAATTTTTCTTGCATTGGCTGAAGGTCTTACCTGGAAGCCAATAATGATTGCGTCAGAAGCCGAAGCAAGTAACACATCCGACTCTGTTATTGCACCCGATCCGGTGTGGATAATGTTTACAGCTACTTCGTCTGTACTTAACTTTTGCAGAGCGCCTGAGAGAGCTTCGATCGATCCGTCAACATCTGCTTTGATGATGATGTTAAGTTCTGATACTTCACCGAGAGCCATTCTTCTCGACAGATCATCGAGCGTGAGA